>MDTA01033097.1_pt1 | contig 123215 bp, 98 predicted proteins | sample 811151 | NCBI WGS metagenome assembly MDTA01 (sample SAMN05326648, study PRJNA326480) | marine metagenome | isolation source: seawater | place: Indian Ocean: South | collected 2010 | reverse complement strand
TGCCGTAGATTCTCAAAATAATCCTCACATAGTCTGGGAAGACGCATATGAGGTTTTGGAAAAGTTCTATCAACAACCACAAATATACTACACAATGCTAGATATTGACATACCCGGAAGAGTGGCAATTGATGCAATAGAGGATACATTACTGACACCAATCATAGGCCATAAAGGCCATCCAGATGTTGCTGTCGATGCTGATGATTTTGTACAAGTAGTTTGGGACGACACTAGAGGCGGCAAGGTGGAGATGGTAGTCCCCATCGATACATCAGGATCTATGAATACCGAGTGGGCCGATATGTGTGTTGTTTTCTATGGCGGTAATTTCGCTAGTGGGGGCGCATTCCCCGGCCTCAAACCAATGTTGGAAGATGCCAACATGACAGTTTTCGAAACTCTTTACGCTCTCTCAGGCAACTGGCCTGCTGCCGCAACAAGTGGATATTGTGCTGCTGCATACAATACGGGAGGATCAGGAAGTCAAGGCCCTCGTTCAACCCATCTTGGTCAGAACCCACAAGATACATCGGGAGGGATCAGATATCTTACAGAAGTTGTTTACAATGATGGAGCAATAAATTTACCAGCAGATGGAGGATACTACTCTGAATTCTGGGGTCCAGCAACAACTTGGGCCTGCTTATCGTGGAGAGACGGCCAAGGAGGGATGGGAAATAATGCAAACCCGCCTACTCAATTAGACCATAGATGGAATCCAAATGCCACACACATCGTTATTCCAATTTCTGACGAGGGCCCATATGGTGGCGATCCAGCAGGAGATCCTGAAGATACTCAAAGCATAAATGAGGCCCACGACTCTTGTGTCAATGCTGATATAGTACCAGTTCCTCTTTTGGCAGCCGCATTTTCTTCCCCATCAAACGAAGTAGGATCTCACATGCAGGACCTAGCTCAGTGCCCCAATGGGATAGTGTCCATAGGATCTAGAACTTGTCCCGGAACAACACTCAGAAATACGCATGCGGGCGGCCAGATGTACTTCTTCCCAACATCATCCAGTACAGCATCAGACCTTCAACTAATGGTAGAAGCATTAGTATATCTGGCTACTAACAACTCAAGAGAAATTTTCTTATCCGTACTAGACCCCTATTCATTATTAGATAGACCACCTAGTTACTGGACATTAGGCCAGTCTGGCACCAGAGTAATCGATGGAGAATATGTCGAAGATATAGGCCCTTCAACGGATCAATTGGGTCGAGGCCACTTAGTAGTAGTTAATGATACTAGAATAACATTACAAGACGCATTCAGTTTACACCCCTCAATCGCAGTAGACACATCTGGAAATACGCATATTGCATGGATGGATGGGCGTGCTTACGGCTTCGATATCGATGTTAATTACGAAATATACTATTCTAGACTCAGGTTAAGAGGCACAATGGAATGGGATGGAGTAGCAGAAGGACTTCCATCTTATGGAATAAAACAAATTACAGACTCAGTCATTTCTCCAGTTGAAGGAGTTGATGGGTTAGATTCAGATCGACCATTTGGCGCAAATTCACATATGCCAGAGATTCTTACGGATTCCTTCGATAACGTCCACATAAGTTGGTTGGATAATGGCAATGAGACTCAGGGCGAGACAATCATGTATGTCCGTCTAAACAATACTAACGACCAATACCCTAATGGCTTCCCTCTTAATTCACTAGCACAAGGAATAATTGATGATTGGGAATACCATGAAGTCAGTGCGTGGGAATCTGATAAGTTGGGTCCGAACTCACCATTTGCTCCAGATCTCGGCCAACCACCAGCTTTCGCAAACGATTTAGGTAGTGGAGTTCATGTGGCTTGGTCAGATACTAACCGATGTAATGATCAGAACAACCAGGGCCAATACACAATTTGCTATGTCCATATACTAACAGGACTTGTCGATGTCTCTTTAGCAGATACTGAAACGTATTATCACACTATTGAACCTGGGCAACAAACAACTTACAATATGACAATTTCAAACCCTACCCCTGGTCCAGCAGAACTTGTTGCGGACACTTTTACTGTGACTCTGAGCGGTGTTCCAAATAATTGGACAGCGACTCTGTTTTTCGCAACAAATCACACCCCAATATTTGACTCAACCCCTGTATTTCTAAGAGGTGGAGATGTTTTACAAGTTTACATGAGAGTTAGGGCACCTACGATTTATCAAGCCAATCAAGATGAATTAGCAGCAATTACAGTGACCGCCGTATCTGGAAAAGATCCGGCTATTACTGATGAAAGATTGACGTTGACCTTAATGGACGTTGTACACGGAATTAATCTCGACACAAGTCATTTCCAAGTTGACGTAGAACAAGGCCAATCAGCAATATTTTCAATCACAGTTACAAATACTGGAAATGTGTATGATTCATTCGCCTTTTATGACCCCTCAACTCTTGAAGGGCAAACAGAATGGGCCCTGCCATTTGGATGGGGAATATCGTTCCCAACAAGTCTCTCGTTAGACCCCAGCCAATCTGTAACTAGAAATCTCCAGGTAAGCGTACCAACGTCACAAGAACCCGGCACCTTCGTAATTTATCTGAAGGGATGGTCAACAGGCGAACCAGTATTGTCTATTGATAGAGGAACATTTGACGTACTTGAGTTATGGGTAAATGTTTCAATTAGGAGCTCCGGAAATATCGTTTTCAATCTTGGTGATACGACTCAGTATGTGCTACCCGGTGAGTGTTCAGAATTCGACATAGAAGTTACAAAATATTTCACACCAGGTCATCTAATTTTCACTACACCAGGGGGTCCCGAAGAGAGGCCACCAGAAATTTCGGAATCAACATGGAGATATGATCATTGGACCATAGATCTTGAATTTTCAGATGGCATTACTAATTCAGGAGACGACAGCGATCCAAGATATTGGCCGGTCGAAGATCCCAAAACAGTAACTACAATCATGTGCGCCCCATACAATGCGACGGCTGGTTTAGGCCAATCTGTAAATGTTAGAGCGCACTTAGAAGGGGCTCCTCGTGTGAGGGACTCCGTTGTTCTCGTAACTAATGTAGTGCAGGTATACGACTTAGAGGCCACAGTTCCGCAGAACATTCTTCAACTACGTCCCGGAGAGAATTTTGAATTACAAACATCGATAGAAAATACCGGAAATGGTGCAGATCGATTTGATATTTCAGTCAATTCAATCATAGATAGTGAGGGTAATTCAGATGTATGGGACATAGATATACCTAGGGTATTATTTGAAGAACTCAATCGTGATGAAACACAGGAAATCATAATTCATGTTAATGTTCCAGAGAAAACCTTCGCAGGAGATTATACAGTCAAACTAGATGTTCTGAGTGAGGAGCCTTATGAGGGAACTAGGCTAAGAGATAGCATAGTACTCCAAATCGAAGTAGTTGAATTCCATGATATGAGAATTGAACTAGATCCTTCTGTCGAGTCAAGAATAAAGACAACAGCACCTGGAAGAGTCGTGAGATATACTCTAAATGTTACAAACTTTGGAAATGTAGATGACCAACCAACTCTCCACAATCATACTCAAGATAGTCAAGGATGGGATTCCAACCCTGGTATGAATTCAATGTCTGGTTGGTCTGTTGATTTTGCAATACTTGAAGGGTTTGATACGGAATATCCAATTGAGAGACCTTGTATTGCACTTCTAGTAGGAGAAACACCAGAACCAAATCAATGTTTCAAAACAGCAGCAGGCACTTCACCAAATACAGTCACACTGCCAGTTATGCAGGCATATAGTACAATTCAAGTAGTTGCAATCATTACTATAGATCCTGGAGCTGCTCTCACAGATCGAGAACTTGGTATCAAGGTTCTATCTTCATTTGGATCTTCTGAGATGGATGGAGATTATGATGAAACTCCGATTTGGGATGACTCGTGTACATTAGATGCGAATTCAGATGGCCTACCAGACAATTACCATCCAAATTGTGATACTAATGAACAAATATTAGAATTAAGACTTCGAGCACCAGACTTGGTTATTGTGAGTGTTGACGTTGATGATTCAAGAGCATCCGTTGGAGATATGCTTTCTGTTAGCGTTCAGATTCGCAATGATGGAAATATTCACGCAACGGATGTGAATATTGTATTGTGTATAGATCAATCAGTAAAATCAATTGAAAGAAATGGCTGCCATGAAGAAAATATTGCTTATAGACAACTTGTCGAGGCTGTAATGCCAGAAGGCCCTGGAGGAGACGATAACCCTCCATCAATAACCCTGCTTTACATTGTAGAGGCCGGTAGCCATGATGTCGTGGTAGTGTTAGATCCTGAAAATATGATTGTAGAATCGGATGAAGGTAATAATGCACAGAAGGTTTCCAAGCAGTTGGGTTCTAATTATGGAATCCTTGATGTTGGAGTAGAGGTAATTGCACAGTGGTCAGTTCCAGCCATAATTATCGCTGCAACTTTTGCCTTGATGGGAGTAGCAGGAGTTGTAATGTATGGCCGCCGAATAGAGGCATTGGATCGGTATGCAGAGAAGAGTAGCCTTATGGCTAATCTAGATGATGACAACCAAGTATTTTGATCACTTGGCCAACCACCATGGCAGAGGGGTTCCTTCTCTTGCGGCAACTAAGTTGCCACTATGATTTGCGAAGTCTCTTAGTAGCCGTTCTCGCAACCCATCCATCATGTGTTCTGCGTGCATGGACTGGATACGAAGACCCTGACTAAAGAGATCTAGATCAAGAGGCCTTCTTGGTTGGTTCAGCATTGCATGAGCCAATTGCCTTTCTTCATATGATTCAGAAGAATCATCTATTTCCGGTGCAACTTTTTGCATCACTTGTTGATGTAGAGCAATAATTGCATCCCGCTGCTCATCTATTCTTTCTAATGCAAAATCCATTTCAGAAAGCATACTCATAGCTTCAACCATCGGTAACTTTCTCCTAGTTCCGATCTTCTCAACTACATTGCTAAGATCTCTAGGTAATCTAGAAGATAGGCGCATAGCTCCTCCACTGGGCATTTTCCTATATTCGGCACGGAATAGGTTAGGCCCCAGATCAAGATGTAATGAGAAAGACTGGTTTACAGTGTACATCTTCTTAGGCGGTCCACCCTTTTCAGAAGGTACTTTTTGTGAATCTACAAATCCTGCACCTTCGAGAACTCGAAGGTGTTTTACTACTGCTTGCTGACTAATGTCTAATAATTCTGCCAATTGTAGCGGATAGTGAGGTTCCTTAACCAAGCGCTTCAAGATTTGCCTTCTTGCATTATTCTCAAGAATGTCAAGTGCCTCATCAAAGCCCACCACGACTATCCAACCTGAAGTTGTGTACTGGAGGGTAGATAAAAACCCAATTACTCATCATTTCTGAAAAGTTGTACCAAATTCAACCTTCATCCCATTCTTTCCATTCACTCTCAGATGTAGGATTAATTTCATTTTTCACTTCAGGTTCTAGAATTTCTTTTTCCAAATTTTTATTCACGAAAGGATCGGCTACAGCACCAATCTTCTCCTCATCATTTAGTTTATGGTAAGTGCGATAAAGCTCGTCAGTACTCATTATATCGTCGGACACTACTATTCCAGTAACTTTCTCTTCAGTAATCCTTTGAAACCTCAGAGACAAGATTGCAAGAATTATCGCCATAACCCCTGAAATCAATCCAAAGCAACAGGTAGAGAACAACAGCAAAACGGTTGGAATTGTCAACATTTTCAATTGCATAGAACTTTCATCAACTAACCAGAGAGTATCATCTCCATCATTATGGAGTACATAACTTCCTGAATCATACAGAAAATATATTTTCCCCGGCCTATATAATGGCCCCTCTCCATCTATTGGCCTATCGCCAAACCAATTAGACGACAGACTCTCTTCCATTTCTTCACCTTCAGAATCAATTAGTCTCACCAAAGATTCAGTATCTTCTCCTTCAACTATAATTCTTAGAGCCACATAATATCGCCCTTCAATTAGATCTACAGAAAGCGACTCACCCGCCTCTACTTCAGCAACATTTTCTTTTTCAGGATCTTGCAAAGGCTCAATTTGGTCCATTGCAGGTCCAAACGAAGCAATTGCCACCAATAATAGTACAAATGAACCTGCAGAAGTCCATTTAGCCGCCCGACGCCAGTCTGCACCCACACTCATCTCAAGGCCCTTTCACATTTGATGCTTGGCCGCTCACAGTCGAGTGAAACCAAGTTCTCTTAATTTCTCAGGCAGGTACGTATCAGTTACGAAATCAAGTCCGTACTTTGCTAGTGACTGCTGCTCAGCTTTCTTCCCAATTTCAAGCATTAAGTTAATCTCATCTTGCCATTCAGAATCAGAAAATCGAGGATCTGATAATTCTGCTTTAAGTGCTTGAATATCTTTACTACTCAAATCATCTGATGGCAAATCATATGCTTCTATATCTCCAGATCTTATACCCAAATATACAGCACTTGGGGTTGCTAAGTATTCAGAAATATGTGCGGTCTTAATCGCCCCATATGCAATAGATGCATAAATTCGATATGACCAAGGATCGCCATCAAGGAAAACTAAAACAGGAAGATTCCACTCCTCATTCATTCTCTTAATTATTCTCCGGGTCGATCTAGCAGGTTGTCCTTTTAGGTGTATCAAAGCACACTTAGCATCTTCATCAAATCCATTCTCCACTAATCGATCAAACATACCTCCTGTCTCTATTGCCATTATGAATTCAATATCATGATCAACAAGTCGTAATTTTTCTGCCTCGACATTGTAAGGCACACCATAACCAGAATCACCTACGTCATCACGGCAATTTATTCTCATCCATTCTCCTTTTCGATTACGCTCTTCAAAAGTAATATTACCAATTATCCGGGCTCCATCTTCTTCAGGTCTAAGTTTGAAATCCTCGCGCATACATTTTGTTATAATCTCAAGATCTTCAGCCAAGTTATTACTTTCATTTTGAGAACCGAACTTACCATGCCCCCATCCTTCTGAAATATAGTACATTTCTCTTAGTGTAGAAGACTTACCTGCATCAATCATCTCTTCGATAAATTCAGTCACATGAAGTGCACGTAATAATTGCCTTGCGGAACCAAGAGATGTAGCATCTCGAGTAGATTTTTTCTTCCCATATTTGTAAACACCTAATTTTCTATCAAAGGCTATATTCTGTTTGGTTCTTACGGGGAGAGTCATCCGGGGAGGTTCTCCCTTTGTCATACGATTATGCATTTCAGATGCAATATCATGTAGTGCATCAATCACTTCTTCTTTAGTAAAACCATTTGCACTCATTCACTACCACCTTCCATGCCGAACCAATCGGTATTCGGAGCCGGCTCAAAGATTTCTTTTTCAGGCACATCGATAATTTCAGAAGATGTGGAAGGTTCTCTATGTATTTCTTCTACAGATTCCGAAATTCTTTCAGCCAAATGTTCTATTGATGAGCCAGTAGATTCAGAATGTTCTGCTTCAGCCGCAGCAAGTGCATCCATTTTCCTCATTTCGTCTAGAAGTTTTTCATCTATCCTAGTCGCACCAATAATTTCTCCATTTCCTCTGAAAAATATGTCAGCCTCTGTCCAGTCACCCTTTGAAAGGCCAGAAACAGAAAATCGAATTTCTGCAGATTGACCCGGGTCTAAAGTATCAAGACGCCAATTCCAAAGTCCGGTAGTTTCCTTTCTCCCTCCTCTTGGATTATCTGTAATAAAAATACCATCTGCTTCAGGCCATTTAGCTAAAATCGTATATGCACGAGCACGAGCCGTATAATTGTAAATTGTAATAGAACAGACAGTGGTCTTATTTTCTTTATTCCAACTTATTTCATCTTCAAGAAAAACAGCATTCATAATTTTTGTTATCACAGGAGATAAATCCGGTTCTTCTCTTCCAAGAAGTTGAGAAGTCTTCTTCGATATTTCTGGTAAAATTATGTTTATTAGGTCAAATTTTTCTTGAGCCTTTTTACGCTGAGAACTCTTTTTTAGATGGTTTCTTAGCCCCCTGCCAACTTCCAACATAGCCTTTCTTATTTCTTCATACACCTCTTCGTTATCGGCCACTGCTTCTTTTGCCTCACTTGTGAACTGGACATTAGTGGATGCGAGATGAATTAGAACTGCTGCTGGGCCTTTTGGTAATCCCTTACCTCCGGGATGATCTAGCCCATATTGTTTCCAATTAACCGATTCGAGAGCCTTAGTCAACAGACAACCTCCTTGTTGGTACATTAATGGCACTCTATTCGCAAATCGTAAAACTTCAATTGGTCCATCAGCCTGTAAATCTCCGCCAAAAACTAGACCCACTTCTATTTGGAAAGGATTTCCCTGTGACACAGTTGGCAATCTAGTAACTGTAGAAGCAAATCGAGAATCAATTGCTTTTGAAAGTCCCTTCTTAATCAACATCTCCTCAATCGGAGATAAACAATCTGTCGGTGGAGCTAATAGTTTCACCATTTGAAAAGCGGTAATAATTGATTGCGCCTCATCAGTTTTGACTCTGGCAGGAGTTCTACTTTCTTCCAATCCTGAAGTAATTAGAATCTCCCTGGCAGCCCTCTGGCTAACTCCAGAAAAGTTGTGTCTTAGGAATGAGGTTAGTTTACGTTCATCTGCTTCTTTGAGCATACGCTGCAGTTGACCAAGTTGTATTCCATGAGGGTGTGGTTTTATTTCTTTAACAACTCTAGGTAATCTATCAGTGGTCCTAATCCAATTCCCTTGTTCTATAATTTCTCCTTCTTTATCTCTCACAATCAGTTTGATTGTTGCATGAGGATTAACTATACTAGTCATCCGAAGATATTGATGAACAGAACGCCTTCCCCGTTGATACTTTGCCTTCATCACAGTTCTAATTTTTAATCCATGATTTATTTCTTCACCGTTCTCAAACCAGGTATCTCTACGTTCACCAGATTTAGTTGCCTTATTTTTTCTTGTATCCAACCCAAGATCAACATAAACGGCCGTTGAATCAGATTCGATTTTTGAAACAACACTTGTTTTCGATCCTGTTGTAAGTTGACTGTACATAACAACTCCCGTTATTCCAATACCTTGCTGACCTCTTGTTTGACGTATTGCGTGAAACCGAGATCCCAATAGGAATTTTCCAAATACATTTTCAATAGAGTCTCGAGGTATACCGGGGCCATTATCCTGACAAATTAATTCAAGACTATCACCAGCGACCCTATTTATTTCCACTTTTATTTCGGGTAATATCCGAGTTTCTTCGCAAGCATCTAATGAATTATCAACCGCTTCTTTAACCGCAGTAATTATAGCTCTTTGTGGAGTATCAAAGCCCAGAAAATGCTTATTTTTTTCGAAGAATTCACTTATTGAAATCTGTTTTTGTTTACTTGCAATTTTCTCTGCATCTACCATTGCTAAATCCTCCTCTCAGGTCCTCCCGAAGTCCTGATGACTCGGGGCCTGCTTGTGGATGAGGTAGCCCGAGAGTAGAAGACACTTAACCATGTATGAAAGATAACAACAAGTTGGTGTGGATTCCTCTACTTTACTTAGTGACCACATTCTATTCAAACAAAGAAGGTCGCCATGCTGTAATCTTGCCCATGAAGGCACTTGCCATCACAGTTAGAGGGCTTGCGAGATATAATTTTCCTGGCCCAGAACGCCCTTGAAAATTCCTATTAATTGCAGATACAGTGACTTGCCCCTCTAATTCAGAAACACCCGGACCGGCACCAATACAGGCACCACAACCAGGATCAATTAACTTAACACCGGCTCGCTCAAACAATTCGTTCCAACCGTTCCTCTCCGACAAATCCTTGACAGCCTTTGAACCAAATTGAATGTAACAATCAACGTCATCAGAAATCGTTAGACCAGCATCTAGAGCAGCCCTAGTTACCATTGCGTAGTATGCGAAATCATCATCTTTTCCAGCAGTACAAGAGCCGGCATATGCAATATCAATTTTGACATCTCCCAAGTCTTCGATATATGCGCCATTCGTTGGGTCCGATGGGATTCCAGCATCAGGATCTCCCGGATGTGCTACCATTGGACGAATTTCCGACAGATCAATCATATGGACACCGCCATGGTATATTGCCCCCTTATCAGGAAGAACAAACGAAGATCGAATCTCATTTTTAGTTAAATCATCCCTTCTATTCAATAGCCACTCAATGGTCAATTCATCAGGCTCGCAAATTCCAGTTTTCGCCGAACATTCAGTTGCCATATTACATAGAGTCGCCCTTTCATCCATCGAAAGCGAGGCTAAACCAGGTCCTCCAAATTCCATTGATCGATCTAACGTATCCGACTTTGCCGCATATTTCCAAAGAATATGTAGAATAACGTCTTTTGCAGTGCAACCAGGATCTAGAGATCCAATTAATTCAAATCGAATACTTTCTGGAACTTTTACAAAAGCGAATTGATTGTGAACTAAGTTTGCATACTCCGTGGATCCAACACCATATGTCAGGGCGTTGCTAGCACCACCCATACAGGTGTGGCTATCTGTAGCTTGTATGAAGTCGCCAACATCAATGAATTCCTCACGAGCAACCTGATGACAAATTCCGGGACTGATTCCATCAACAGCGGAATAATCTCTCACGCCAGTATGTTGTTGGAATAACACTTGTAGGTCTCTTAGTGTCTGAATCTTATCTTCAAATCTACTGAATCTTGCAACACCGGTTGCATATAGGAGATGGTCTTCAAATACTGCAAATTTTGGTGGATTGGGCAATACATAATCATCTCCATATTCGGCAGATAGGAAATTATGAACCTGAGCCGTAGTGAATTCATGAGAATAGCCCCCATCTACTTGTGCTAGCACCGCATCACCTGGTTTTACATATCCACGAACTCCGTCCTGTCCTAGTAGCTTGTTGGAAATCATTTTCTCAGCCATTGTTTGAGGGATGGCCTTGGTACTAACTACTGGCAAATCCACATCTCCGGCTTTCAATCGCTTAGCGAAAGGAAATATACCACCATTCTCAACAATTAATCGAGTAACAGGATCATATTTTCCTGTAAATTCCGACAATCCAACCTCCTCTCCATTCTGCAATCTTTTGAGCATTTCATGATCGCCCATAAGTTGACCAAGATTAATATTATTACGCTCATGAATTGGAGCAAAGGATGCGGCAATTACGATTCTAATGCCCGACCACCTTTCACACTGAGCAGCAGTTTCACGACTACTCCCAGTACCTTTACGATGCCCAGATACAATCACCTCAAAATTACCATCCATCAATGATCTATGCTCAAATACACGTCTACCATCATGCATTAGACCTGCATACGCATTTTCTGCGAGTACCGCAGGATCATGATCAAAGCAAACCCAAGCCGGAGTCATAACATCTGTATTTATGTCATCCAAAAGATCCTCTATACGCAGATCAGCCATGTTAAGATCCAATCCTTCATACAATTGCTGACGAATCAAATCAAGATCTTTAGTAAGAAAAAGAACCCTTTTGCCGGGGGTCAAAGAAATTTGATCTGTAGGCCAATCACTGGTCATAGACAACGCCTCTTCAGGTACTCCCAACACATGTTGCTATTTCACCTTGGCGAAATTAATCAAATGCAATCAGAACAATATTAACACAGTTGATTATTAAAGTATAACCTTTAAGTATAAGTTTAATTCGGAATATATTACCTTTCCTTAGGAAAGGGCGGTGAAGTAAATGTCAGAGTATCTAGTTGAAGATATCGTTAAATGTAGTGAATGCGGGTCTAGAAATCTCAATAGAGACGAGACTCGAGGCGAAGTCGTCTGCGATGACTGTGGATTAGTCTTAGAAGATAAGGTAATAGATCAAGGAGCCGAATGGCGTGTATTCAGTCCAGAACAGGGAGATCAGAGAGCTAGAACAGGTGCTCCAATGACAGTCATGCTGCATGACAAGGGGCTTTCAACAGACATTGACTGGCAGAATAAAGACTACTCGGGTAAGACCATCTCCAGTAGATACCGTTCACAGTTTTATCGAATGCGAAAGTGGCAGAAGCGTTCCCGCGTAAGTAATGCTACTGAACGTAATCTTGCAATGGCATTGGCCGAATTAGATCGTATGGCCAGTCGTTTAGATTTACCAAAAACCATCCGCGAAACCGCAGCTGTAAATTACAAGAAAGCGGTAGAAAAAAGGCTCATCCGGGGACGTTCAATTGAAGGTGTAGCCGCAGCTTCTCTCTATGCTGCATGCCGTCAGTGTAACAATCCAAGAACTCTTGATGAAATAGGCGATGCAAGTAGAACAGGTAGAAAGGAGATAGGCAGAACCTACCGATTCATGGTACGTGAACTGAAAATGAAAATACCTCCTACTAAGCCAGAGGATTACATTCCTAGATTCTGCTCAGGACTAGATTTGGATGCAGAAGTTCAAGCAAAGGCATACGAGTTAATTGCTAAGGCACAAGAAAAAGAACTCACAAGTGGACGCGGACCTACGGGGATAGCGGCATCAATTATTTACATTGCATCTGTTTTATGCGGCAAACGTCGAACTCAAAGAGAGGTTGCCGAAGTAGCTGGAGTTACCGAAGTAACTATCCGAAACAGATACAAAGAACTGATCCAAAACCTGAATATTGAACTAGAGATTTGAGTCGGTCACTATGACCAGACGTGAAGGCAAGGCCTTGGTCTGGCAGATGACTGACGAGAAACTCAAACAAGCGGTGCGAGAAGCATTCGAGATTGCACCACTACCAAACCCCCCTCTTGAATTACCAGATTTCCCAGCAATCCCTCCAGATGATGCAAACTCATTGGTGCGACAGGCAGCAGGAATTTTTGCTGTAGATCGTCAAGGATTCAATATGAGATTGGCAGAGGTTTGTGAGAGTCATATTCCAAATCATGTCAGTCGTTCAATTGATCCCGAGCAAGCCGAATCACAATGGCTAGAATCGAACTCTGAGGATGTTGCAGAGAGAATTTTAGCAATACAGGCCCGAGATTGGTTAGCAGTTGCACTAGACGAAACCACTCCAGATACTGATCGCTGGTATCTTGGAGTATCTTTACTACAGGGTTTAGCATTGGGGGGAAAAGAAATCGCCAGAGACGATTGCTACTATTTACTTGAAGCGATTGCATATGCGGTAACGCCAGGAAATTTGCCTTATGCAAATGTGGTTGGACACCACCAAATTGCTTGGTCTCCTCAGATGGAAAATAGTGATGCCATTCCTCCACACCCTGCTGGTGTGATGGCAGCGACAACCATACTCGATACATTGTCGATGAAACCTGAATCCTCGAAAAACATCCTACCTAAATGGCTCGAGAATCTATCCGTATCACCACATCTATGCTTGAGATTAGCGATCCCATCTCGTGTCATTGCTGCCCTTGGGCTTGCAGATGAAGATAGCAGTCCGTTTGTTCGAGCCGGTTTGCAAATATTGTCGCATTCTTCAGAGGAGGCAACAGATATTCTAGTAGCATCAGTCGATCATCGCTCAGTAATTGCCCGCAGAACAGTGGCTGCATCACTATCTCGTATCTATATCGAAAAAGCAACCCTTGCATTAACACTTGTAGATCGGCTATTAATCAATGAAGATGAATCCATCCAGACACTTTGTGCCTCGTTCATTGGATGGCTTGCTCGTATATCTGAGGAAGAATTCCTTTCAAGGGCACAATTGATTGTAAAAAAAGGAAATCAAAAGGCCATACAAAGACTGGTAGAAACCGGTCTTCGAGATTATCTCTCCGCTAATCCGACAGACCCTTATTCACTCCTTTCTTTGGTATGGATTTCTTCCTCCGAAATTGGTCAATCTCGTATTGGGAATCTATTTGTCGAGCAAGCTAGGGTTGCACCTAAAGCATTTCAAAGAACATGCGAATCTGTTAAGCAAATCAATCCAGAATCCTTTGAAAGGCTGTCGATATGGATCAAAGTAAGAAGCCCCGAGACGTTCAGATTATTGTAGCCACAGATTTACGAGCATCCAGTAGTTGCACCACAGGCATTACACTTCAAACAGGTTCCATTACGCACCATTTGACTACTTCCACAATCAGTACAGATATCTCCAGTGAACCCCATCTCACGTGCTGCTTGACGGACTTTTGTTTCTGCATCAATGTTCTCTATTGGTGCAACAGTTGCCTCCAATGTCATCTGAACTTCCCGTTTTTCCCCTTCTGTTCTCATAATTCCCAGATCCGTAACTTCTGGTTTACTTATCGAGAATTGGTTGAAATCCTCTACCGCCGCTACATGAGCCAAATCATCTCTTCCAGAGTATTCAATCGCTAATTCTCTAAAGATCCAATCTACAAGGCTTGAGGCCATTTTGACTCTTCCACTTCCACCTTCTACCATTCCACTTGGTTCGAATTTCTGGAATGTGAATACCTTGACAAAGGCTTCCAGCGGGACGCCATGTTGAAGTCCAATGGATACAGCAATTGCGAATTGATTCAACATAGCCCTCCAAGCAGCACCTTCTTTGGAAGTAACAAGTATAATTTCTCCAAGTTTTCCATCAGGATATTCTCCAGTAATGAGGCGTACACTGTGCCCTCCGATCCTAGCCTTTACATTGTCCCCCTTCTTTTTGTTTGGTAATGGTCTCCTAGTTGCGATATAATTAACGAAAGATTCAGCCAAAGGCTTGGCTGCCTTCTCTGGCACAGGCAAAGCTTCAATAGTTTCTTCGACCATCTTCTTAACAACAATTTCTTCTTCTGAAATCTCTTCGTCCATATCAGAAGTGTCTACTAACTGACCCATTAATGGCTGAGAAAGTTTACTACCATCTCTGTAAACAGCGCAAGCTTTGTTCATGGTTGTGTAACTAAGGTCATACGCCTCTCTAACATCTTCAATTGTACAATCATTCGGCATATTAATTGTCTTAGAAATCGCTCCAGAAATAAATGGCTGGGCAGCAGCCATCATCTTAACATGCCCTTGAGGGGCAATAGATCTGCTACCTTTTCCAGGAGATGCGCAATCAAAGATTGGAAGATGCTCTTCTTTCAATCCAGGAGCTCCTTCTATTGTCCCTCTGCCTATAATCTCTGTATTTGCTGAATCAATTTCAGCATTCGTGAATCCAAGATGGCCAAGAACATCGAAGAAAGGATCATCACACTGATCTTGTGTCATGTTTAGAGATTCTTTACAGAATTCTGGGCCTAAAATAGACGCAGTAAAGGCACTTCTAATGTGGAAAACAGTAGGTAGTTTTGATTCAATCTTTTCGACTAATCCTGCATCAAATCCGTACTCGGCTAACCGACTCATAGAAATCGTAGGATTTATTCTTCCGGTTCCCACAACATATTCTTCAATTTCCTTAGCCGTCTTTTCAGAGTATCCAAGTCTTGAAAGTGCACTTGGTATTCCTTGATTTATTATTCTAAGAGACCCTCCGCCTGCTAGCTGTTTGTATTGTACCATTGAGAATTGTGGCTCTATTCCAGTTGTATCTGCGCCCATAACAAGGCCAATAGTGCCTGTGGGCGCAATTACGGTAGTCTGTGCGTTTCTATATCCGTGTTCTTCGCCTTCTCGAACAGCCCGATCCCAACATCCAAGAGCAGCATCACGAAGTCCCTTTGGACACTTCTTTGAATTTATTCCCATTGGATATACAGACAGCCCTTCATATTCCTCCTGAGGTGCATCATAGGCTGCTCTTCTGTGGTTTCTCATAACCCGAAGCATCGATTCAGCATTTCTTTCATAGTCGGGAAACGGCCCCAAGAAAGAGGCCATTTCGGCACTGGTAGCATAAGATTCTCCACACATTATTGATGTTATAGCGCCACATATTGCAAAAGCGCGCTCATCGTCATAGGGTATTCCCATATGAGTAAGAAGCGATCCGATATTACAATATCCAAGACCAAGTGTTCTGTATTCATAAGACCCTCTCGCAATAGCCTCAGAAGGGAATTGAGCCATCAGCACACTGATCTCAAGAGTGGCAGTCCAAAGTCTAACACTATGCTTGAAATCTTCAATTTGAAATTCATGCGTGTTTTTATCATAGTAATGGAGCAGATTGATACTCGCAAGATTACATGCTGTATCGTCAAGGAACATGTACTCAGAGCAAGGATTTGATCCATTTATCCTACCCGATTCTGGACAGGTATGCCATTCATTGATGGTAGTGTCAAATTGCACACCAGGATCAGCGCAAGCCCATGCAGTGTATGCAACTTTATCCCATAGCCCACGAGCGTCAACAGACCGACAAGGTTCGGGCTCTCTCCCTTCCTTCTCGGCTTTTTCCAACTCGGTTCTCCAATAGAGCCCCCATTCATCTCCGTTTTCGACAGCATCCATAAATGCATTAGGAACTCTAACTGAATTGTTACTATTTTGACCGGAAACAGATGCGTAAGCCTCTCCTTGCCAGTCGGTATCTAGAATTTCAAACTCCAGTCCCTTGTATCCTTGTTTTGCTAAATCTACGATTCTCTGAATATGTGGTTGAGGGACGCTATCTCTTATTGCTCTAATCATAGACTTTTTTAGAGCGGAATTTTTGTTTTGATCGAATCTCTCCAAGTCATCATCAGAACTCCATATTGCTTCCATTAGAGCATTAGCATGTTTTTGTAGTATATTGCTACCTATTACAAGCGCTGAGACTTTTTCTTCCTCTGTGGTTTTCCAATCAATGTATTCTTCAATATCTGGATGATCTAAGTCCAGAGTAACCATTTTTGCTGCCCTCCGGGTTGTTCCACCCGACTTGATAGCTCCAGCAGCCCTGTCACCAATTTTTAGGAAAGAAAGAAGACCACTGGAAGTCCCACCTCCAGACAGCGGCTCGCCAGCACCTCTAATTCTTGAGAAGTTCGATCCAGTCCCAGATCCATATTTGAAAAGCAAGGCTTCTCTGTTCCATAATCCCATAATAGAATCAGAGCCACCCACAAGTGAATCGCTAACAGATTGTATAAAACAAGCATGAGGCTGTGGGTGCGTGTAAGCATCTTCCGAGAGACGAAGTTCTCCAGTAACCGCATCCACATAGTGATGACCTTGAGCGGGACCTTCTATTCCATATGCCCAATTCAGTCCAGTATTGAACCATTGTGGGCTATTTGGAGCAGAACGTTGACTGGCTATTAGGTAACACATTTCATCGAAGAATGCACGAGCATCATTTTCACTAGCGAAGTAGTTGTGTTTGTATCCCCAATAGGTCCAAGTTCCAGCTAACCGACGAAATAATTCGCGTCCATCAGTTTCACCAACATATCTTTCCTCTACAGGCATTGTTTGTAATTTTTCGTGATCTGGTTCACATTTCTGCAACCAAACAGGAACATCATCCTCAGATACTCTCCGAAGAGCAGCAGGGACTCCAGCCTTTCGAAGATACTTTTGAGCACACACTGTCCCTGGGACACCAGAAAAACCAGAAGGCATTTTCACTCCGTCAATAGAATCCGCCATTGAACCATCTGGATTCCTAATCTCAACATCCATTGTGATCCATTCAAACTGATCAAAAGGGTCAGCACCAGCAGTTGTGAATCGACGCTCTATAACAAGACCATTTTCCGCTTCAATTGATTCTCCTCCCGCAGTTTTGTCTTTGGTTCTAGTCTGCATAAATTCACTTCCCTTGTATTCATTTTGGCCCCGATTCGGATACTTCCCTTGCGCGAAGGATTCGGTTGTGCTCAAGGAGGGTGTTTAATGATTGAGGATAAAGTGACTTGATTTAGACAACAATCAATATTTTTTTTCTTATTTCAAAAATACCCTTGGTGTTATTATTTCACTAAGTCAAGAAAATATTTCTAAACTCCAATCAAGTGAAACTCCAGAACGAGTAATCATAATACCTACGCTACAATATTTTTCATGACTACTTTCAATTAATCTTCTAACCAAATTTTCCGGTACATCGCCTTTCACAATGTACTTCATATTGATGTGGGTAAAAACACGAGGTGCATCCGCAGCCCTTTCTGCTTCAATATCTACTGTTACATATTCAATATTTTCAGCCCTATGTTTTAGACCACCAATGATGTCTATCAATGAGCAAGCCGCATGCCCATGTAGAACCATTTCCATCGGACTTGGCGCAGACTCTCCATAGATGTCAAACCTCTTACCACTTGCAGTAGTACCAACGAAACCATCAACCTTCGTCCATCGCACCTCACCGTTCATGATTCGATGAGTCTAGGTCTCACGCTTGAAGGGTTGGCTTCATGAATAAGTGCTAGGTGGAGTTGGTGAGGAACATGACCGAGGGCCAACCAATTACAATAACTGAAGGGTTACTTAACGTTCCTAAAGAGCCGATCATTCACTATATTGAAGGCGACGGAATTGGCATCGACATAACACCAGTTATGATTGATGTAGTCAATTCTGCAGTTGAAAAGGCCTATTCTGGTTCATGTAGAATACATTGGAGAGAAGTTCTAGCTGGACAGAAAGCATTTGATAAGACAGGAGAATGGCTGCCTGAAGAAACATTAGAATGCATGCGTTCTGGACTAATATCAATTAAGGGGCCACTTACCACTCCGGTTGGAGGAGGTATACGTAGCCTCAATGTGGCCCTTCGTCAGAAACTGGATTTATTTGCTTGTGTAAGGCCAGTTCGATGGTACTCAGGAACACCTAGTCCAGTTCGTAATCCTGCAGACGTAGACATGATTATATTTAGAGAAAATAGTGAGGATGTATATGCAGGGATCGAATGGGAGTCTGGTAGTAAAGAAGTTCAGAAAGTAATTAGCTTTCTTCAAAATGAGATGGGCGTTACAAAGATTAGATTTCCAAAAACATCAGGAATTGGGATTAAACCAGTCAGCATAGAAGGAACAGCACGAATAGTTCGTTCAGCAATCCAATATGCAATAGATAACAACAAAGATTCTGTTACACTTGTTCACAAGGGCAACATCATGAAATTCACAGAGGGAGGATTTCGCGACTGGGGTTATCAATTAGCGAAGGAAGAATTTGGAGCAGTAGAGTTAGATGGAGGACCTTGGTGTTCACTAATTAACCCAAAAACAGGAAATCAGATTGTAATCAAGGATGTAATCGCCGATGCGATGTTACAACAGGTACTAACTCGTCCAAGTGAATATGATGTTTTGACAACAATGAATTTGAATGGAGATTATATTTCAGATGCTCTTGCAGCCCAGGTTGGTGGGATTGGAATAGCCCCCGGTGCAAATATCAATTATGACACAGGAATTGCAATTTTCGAAGCAACTCACGGCACGGCTCCAAAATATACGGGGATGAATAAAGTCAATCCTGGCAGCCTAATTCTATCTGCTGAAATGATGTTGAGGCATATGGGATGGAGTGAGGCTGCAGATCTAATCGTAAAGGGAATGGAAGGCGCTATCTCGGCTAAAACAGTAACCTATGATTTTGAAAGATTAATGAATGATGCAACACTATTGTCTTGCTCTTCTTTCGGAGATGCTATCATATCTCATATGTGATGTTGATTAGATATGGACGAGGTACGACAGAATGCTATGAAAATCATAGATGAAGCTGGAGAAAATCGTCTTGATTGGTTTGAGAAATTATACTCCAATGCAGCCGGTAATCAATATTGGATTCCTTGGTCAGATGGTGCTCCACATCGTTTTCTTGTTGAATGGAATTTACAAATCAAATCCAGAGGTAGTGCCTTAGTTGTTGGCTGTGGTCTTGGCGAAGATGCAGCATATCTTTGCAGAGAGGGATGGGAGGTAACCGCATTTGACATATCCAAATCAGCAGTCGAATGGGCGAAGAAAAATCACCCAAATGAGGACATTAAATGGATGGTAGCAGATTTACTTAATCTCCCAAATGACTGGAAAAACTCTTTTGATTTAGTAGTTGAAGTACATATTCTTCAAGCAATTCCGGAACCAATCCGAATTATTGCGGCACCCAAGTTGGCCCCACTTGTCAAAAAGAAAGGACATCTTGTTTGCATCGGAAGGTTGAGCGAAAAAGAAGAATATATTGATGGCCCTCCTTGGCCCCTAAGCCGTTCATTTATTGATTCAATAGGTAATTCTTTACAACCTGTGGATTTTGTAGAAGGCAATTTATCATCAGATGAACCAACGACTATTCGGTTTAGATCGGTTTGGAGAAAATAATTCATTTTTTCTTCAAAATGTCACTAAAAGGACTATTGCGCCGGTGTAAAAAATTACACCGAATGTATTTTTTTGTAGTAGTTGTATATTTTATCACTTCACGGTTTAATTATTGCACCGAGTGTTGGTATCTGTATGTCTCTAATAGCCGGATATGCAAGATCCCCTTTTACACCTGCGAGAAAAGGAGAGTTGGCAAGAACAAGGCCGGACGATATAGCTGCAATGGTAGTAAATGGTTTGTTGGAAAAATTGGACATAGACCCCTCTCTTATCGATGACATAATTGTGGGAACAGCATTTCCGGAGGCTGAGCAAGGATACAATATCGCCAGAATAATAACTTTCTTGAGCGATTTGCCTGAGACAGTTCCAGGCGTTACAATAAATCGATTTTGTGGTTCAAGTATGCAGGCAATACATGATGCAGCAGGTCGCATTGCGATGGGCTCAGGGCACGCATTTATTGCTGGAGGAATTGAATCAATGTCGAGAATACCTATGACTGGATTCAACCCTATGCCCAATCCAAGATTGTCAGAAATTTCGCCAGAGGCATTTACGTCTATGGGAGTTACAGCAGAAAACCTTGCGGTTAAGTATGGGATTGACCGCGAATCTCAAGAGGAATTTGCAATCGAGAGTCAGAATCGTGCCTACCGTGCTTCTAATGAAGGGCTACTAAATGAAGAAATAATAAGTATTGAAACAACTGATGGCACAGTAAACAAGGATACTTGCATTAGACCTAATACCAACGCCGAGGAATTGGCTAAATTAAGGCCAGTTTTTGATGCCAAAGGCACAGTAACTGCGGGTACCTCTTCACCACTAACTGATGGAGCAGCATTCGTTCTTGTTTGTAGTGAAGAATTCGCAAAACAGAATGGAATAAAACCGCTTGCAAAAATATTGTCAGCAGCAGTCACCGGGTGCCCACCTGAAATTATGGGAATAGGTCCCGTCTCCGCAACTAAAAAAGCAATAGAAAGGGCCGGAATTTCAATCGAAGAAATTGACATAATAGAATTGAATGAAGCATTTGCAGCCCAATCTCTTGCAGTAATTGAAGAACTTGGTCTTGATTTATCCAAGGTCAATGTTGACGGTGGAGCCATTGCATTGGGACATCCCTTAGGCGCTAGTGGGGCTCGAATTACGGGCAAAGCCGCCAGCTTACTTCACCGCAATGAGGGTAAGAAAGCCCTTGCGACAATGTGCATAGGTGGCGGCCAAGGAATAGCCACTATTCTTGAAAAATATGAATGAGGAAAAGAAATGTCGCAGGAACTTTCACCATCTTCTGTTATAGAAAAAGTAGCAGTTATTGGTAGTGGTATAATGGGTGCGGGAATTGCAGCGCATTGTGCGAATGCGGGTTGTGAAGTTCTTCTACTTGACCTCGTTCCAAAAGATTCGGAAGATAGGAATTCACTAGCCAGAGATGCTATCCGAAAGATGCACAAATCTAATCCTGAGATGCTAATGCACAAACGAAATGCAAATCGAATAACTCCAGGTAACATAGAAGACGACTTGGCCCAATTAAATGACTTCGATTGGGTAATAGAGGTAATAATTGAGAATCTCGATATTAAGAAGGAACTTTACTCCAAAATATCCAAACATATTGGCCCTCAAACCATACTTTCATCTAACACTTCGACCCTTCCCAGATCAGAACTCATTTCTCAATTATCTAGTGACATATCATCTAGATTCCTAATTACACACTTCTTCAACCCCCCAAGATATCTACCTCTTCTGGAAATTGTAACAGGTCCAGAGGTAGACCCAGAAGTAGTTGATAGATTCTGTAGATTCGCAGATATCAATTTGGGAAAGAGAGTGACTATGTGTAATGATAGACCAGGATTCATTGGCAATAGACTTGGAGTATATTTCATCCAAAGGGCATTCAAAGCAACTCTAGACCATGGATTCTCTATAGAGCAAGCCGATGCGATGTTAGGGCGTCCAATTGGTCTCCCAAAGACAGCTGTCTTTGCGTTAATGGACTTGGTGGGAATCGACCTTATTCCACATGTAACGGAGAGTCTACTTTACCATCTTTCAGACGATGACCCGTTTCATCAGATAGCAGGCGCAGGAGAAGAAATTGTCACGGCGATGATTCAGGAGGGATATACTGGTAGGAAGGGCAAGGGTGGTTTTTACAGATTAAATCGCGAAGGCGAGAAGAAGGTCAAAGAGGCTAGAAATTTATTGACAGGAGAGTATGGTTTAGCCAATAAAAGGGCAGCATTTCCATCTGCTAAGATGGGTAAGAGAGGTCTCTCTTCTCTAATGGATTGCGATGATCAGGGAGCAAGATTCGTATCAGACGTCCTCTTAGATTCTCTTTCCTACGCAGCCCACATAGTCCCTGAAGTTAGTGAGGATATTTATTCAATTGATGGGGCCATGAAAGTAGGATATAACTGGAAAAGAGGACCATTTGAGATGATGGACTCAATCGGTGTATCTTCTATGGTTGAGAGGCTATTAGCCACTGGAAGAGAGGTCCCTCAATTCCTTTCATTAGCAGCTGAGAAAGGATCATTCTATGGAATAGAGAACGGTGAAATAACAAGATTGTCACCAAATGGAAAAATGATAGTCGTGGAAAGACCAGAAGAATTTCTTAATGTATCCGATCTGAAGAGGCGAGGAAAGCCACTAAAGAGAAACGGTTCGGCTAGCATTTGGGATATGGGAGATGATGTTCTTCTGGTAGAGTACCATACCAAAATGAACGCAATGGATCCGATGAATATGGAAATGCTTCTCAATGCAGTTGATATGGCTGAGTCAAAAGGAATGAAAGGAATAGTCATTGGTAACGACTCCTCTAACTTCTGCGCAGGAGCCAATCTAGGATTGGCTTTATTCGCCGCAAATCTCGCAGCATGGAAGGATCTAGAGGACTTCATTATACTCGGGCAAGATACGTATCAGACGATTAAGTACTCTGAGATTCCCGTGGTTGCTGCTTCAGCAGGCATGTGTTTAGGCGGAGGCGCCGAGGTGCTAATGCATTGTGATGCAGTCCAAGCTCACTCAGAATCGTACGTTGGCTTAGTTGAGGTTGGAGTTGGGATAATACCAGCGTGGGGTGGATGTAAGGAACTTCTAGGGAGACTCAATGAATTCAGGTTAGTCAGCGAAGGTCCGATGGGATCGGTGATGAAGGCATTCGAATACATAGGGACAGCCCAGGTTGCAAAGTCGGCCGAACAGGCGAAATCTATGGGTTTCATAGGTCCAAAAGATCGAATTTCAATGAATAGAGACAGACTTCTAGCAGATGCAAAATCTAGGGTAATTGAACTCTCAGATGGGTATCAACCCCCAGAGCCAAGGAGTTATTTTCTTCCGGGCTCTTCAGGAATGTTGGCTCTAAAATTGGCTCTAAATGATCTGGTGCTTTCGGGTATGGCAACTCCTCATGATGTGGTTGTTGCTACTGCCTTGGCTGAGATACTTTCAGGAGGAGATACTGATATTACGAGGAAAGTTGACGAGGAAGAAATACTCTCCTTGGAAAAGTCTGCGATTGCAAGACTCGCACGTGACACAGGGACTCTTGATAGAATGCAGCATATGCTTGAGACCGGCAAGCCATTGAGAAATTGAGGTGATAAAGTGGTAGAGTACAACGCACCAATCAGGGATTATGAATTCTTGTTCAATGAAATGTTCGATGTTATTCCAATAGTACAAAAATTAGGATATGATTTTGACAATGACTTTCTTTCAATGTTAACAGAGGGTTGGGGCGAGCATGCAAAGGAAGTCTGGCTTCCAATAAATCAGTTAGGAGATAAGAAGGGTTTGGATTATGATGATGGTAAGATTAAGATGCCAGAAGAATTTAAGTCAGCATATTCCGAAAGCATAGAAGCTGGATGGCTTTCAACTTCCTGTAAACAAGAGCATGGAGGAATGGGGGTTCCAATATTCTTTTCTGCAGTCACATGGGCAGAGATAGGAACTTCTACAAACATGGCAATGAGTGTACTGCCTGCTCTGTCTATAGGAGTTTATGAAGTACTAGTTGAGCACGGAAGTAAAGAATTGATTGATTACTTCGCTACTAATCTTGCTACAGGCAAATGGGCCGGAACGATGTGTCTTACAGAGCCTCATGCCGGCACAGATTTAGGAATAATCACAACCAAGGCAATTCCACAGGATGATGGATCATACAGAATCACTGGAACCAAGATTTTCATTACATATGGCGAGCATGATATGACTGAGAACATCATTCACTTAGTTCTAGCCAAGACGCCGGGGGCACCAGAGGGGACCAAGGGAATATCGTTATTCTTGGTTCCAAAATTCCTTCCATCTGACTGGGTATCTGGAGGCGTCAAAGACCTCTCTGAAAACCTCATGTCAGACGATAATGGAGTTACTTGCTCAGGTAGCGAGGAAAAAATGGGAATCCATGCCTCCCCAACTTGTGTTATGAATTTCGACGAAAGTATAGGCTGGAGAGTCGGAGATTTGCACAATGGGATGCCATTGATGTTTCAGATGATGAACAGAGAACGTCTTGCTACAGGAATGATGGGTATTGGCCTTGCAGAGATAGCTTATCAAAACTCCTTGGCATGGGCAAAGGAAAGGAGACAAGGACGTGATCTGAAAGGACCACAAGAGCCCAATGAGAGCGCAGACAACATACTTGTTCATCCTGATGTCCGAAGGATGTTGCTTGAAGCAAAAGTAAACACAGAGGGCAGCAGAGCCCTCGCGGCTTGGACAGGGATTCTCCTTGATCAAATGCATAGTGAAGACATTGAGGAGGCCGAGATGGCCGAAGCATTAGTTGCATTGTTTACTCCTATTGTAAAGGCACACTTCACAGATCTTGGCTGCGAGTCAGTTAATACATGCATGCAAGTGATGGGGGGGGCAGGATATTGCACGGAATATGGGGTAGAGCAATTCTATAGGGACGTTAGGATATCGAAGATTTGGGAAGGGACAAATGGGATTCAAGCCCTCGACTTAGCAGGTAGAAAGGTCACACATAATATGGGTAAAAACCTACGGTATCTAATGTGGCCTCTTACAGAATTTATTGAGAATAACAGAACAATACCTGAGATGGAGGAATTCAACAAACCATTACATCAAGGCGTCCGAGGTCTACAACAATTGACTTTGTTAATGATAGCCGAGGGACAGGCTAATCCACATTTTCTAGCCGCAGGAGCAACGGATTACTGTCGTTATTTTGGTAACGTACTTCTTGGGTACATGTGGGCTAAAATGGCGAAAATTAGTCTTGAAAAGAGCGGAGATCCTTTCTATGACGCAAAGATTGCTAGTGCTAGATATTTCTTCAAGAGAATATTTCCAGAGACAGCAGGACTGGCGGCCAGAATACAGTCAGGATACAAAAATCTCATGGACTATCCAGTGGAGATGATGTAATGTCAAAGGAAGCAAGTCAGTCTCTAAGGATGAGATTTAAGCGCGCTTGCAAGAAGGTCTGGGATCTACAAACCAAACCGACTAATGAACAACTATTGAACTTGTATGCATTATTCAAGCAGGCCACCGAAGGAGACTGTGAAGGAAAGGCTAGAGGTAGCCTTAAACAAAGAGCAAAGTGGAAGGCTTGGAATAGTATTTCAGGTACTAGTCAGTTAGATGCGATGAAGAAATATTGTTTGTTAGTTAATTCATTAGCGGAGTGAAGTCATGTCAATAGATGAGGAGAAATTAAACTCCGAATTCAAGGTTTTGAAAAGCCGAATTAAATTCAGAATGTTTGCAGCAATGTCAATGCCCGCCGCTTGGTTCGCTGGACTCCGTATAGATAGACTAGATCAAGAATCCTGTGTGACTTCACTTCCAGGGGGCTGGCGTACACAGAATCCATTCAAGACTATGTATTGGGCTGTTCAGGGAATGGGGGCCGAATTAGCAACCGGGGCAGTACCTTTTGCAATCTCGAGGGCAATGTCAGAAAAACTCAGGATGTTCGTTGTTAGTACAGAGGCTAAATTCATTAAGAGAGCCAAGGGAAGAATAACATTCACTTGTAATGATATAGAGGCGGCCCGCATGGCCATTGAAGAGAGTGCAAATACAGGAGAATCGGTAGAGAGAGATTTTTTCGTTGTAGGAAAGGACATCTCAGGCGAAATCGTATCCGAATGGATCTTTAAATGGAATTTTCGCATCATTAGCAGCGAGTGGGAAAAATGATTAGAACTCGACTAACGGAGCATGCGGATATTGAATATCCAATAATTTGTGGAGCCATGTATCCCTGTTCAAATCCAGAACTTATTGCGGCCGCTTCAGAAGGAGGAGGAATAGCTATTGTGCAACCAGTGTCGGCTACCATGGTGCATGGTTATGACAAACCAAATACTAAAGAGGGCCTAAGATCAGCTATCTCCGATATAAGAAAACTAACAGATAAGCCAATAGGATTTAATGCATTAATTGAGAAAGGAAGTGAAAAATATATCCAGAGAATGTCGGATTGGATCGATATTGCCTTGGACGAAGGCATTCGCTTCTTTGTAACATCTTTGGGTAAGCCAGACTGGGTATGCGAGAGGGTTCATTCCAAAGGAGGGGTTGTCTACCATGATGTTACCAATAGATTCCATGCAGAAAAGGGAATTGAATGTGGAGTTGATGGTTTAATATGTGTAAATGATAGAGCCGGAGGACACCTTGGTCAAATGTCTATGGAAGAAATGTACGAGGATCTTTCAGACTTAGGATTGCCTCTGATTTGTGCGGGCGGAATAGGCAGTGAAAAAGAATTGAATGCAGCATTAAATTTAGGTTATGATGGAGTTCAAATGGGCACTAGATTCATAGCAACGGATGAATGTAGTACACCCCAGGACTACAAGGTTGCTATAATTGAAGCAAAAGAAGACGATATTACTTGGACAACTAAGTTAACAGGAGTCCCAATTGCCATCATAGGTTCAGAAGAGTCAAAAAAACACAGTAATTGGCTAATAAGAAGCCTCCTCAATAGCCGATTCAAGCACAGAACTAGAGTATTGATTACAGGAATTTCATTTTGGAGAATGCGAGCATTCGCTAGAGGAAAGAAAAAATCATCTAAGGATTTGTGGTCTGCAGGAAAGAGTGTAGAGACGATAAATAGCGTAGAGTCGGCGACAACAATAATGCGAAGACTAGGAGATTCTATACAATCTTAAATTCATAGGACTTTGCTGTTAAGTTGTTGAGCATTGGAAATTACTCCAAATCCAAAACTATCTTGTAGCGCCCTACTAATCAACATAAAGTCAGAATCTCTAGATGCTACAAGAACAGATCCTATATCCGGAATAGTAGAATTGGCATGAATATAACAGTCATTCATTAATTCTATATCTCCATTTTCTGGATATATCTCATCCCCATCTAAGCTTGTTCTTTCAGGTATATTATCCCGAGCCAGCATTTTAGCCTCAGTTATTTTAGAGAATATATCCTTGTGTCTAATAAGGAATGAATGAATCATTAATTTTCCTCCTTCTCCAATAGGGTTTTTTAAACTACTATTATCAAATGTTTTGAGTATTTTCAAAACTCTTTCCTTAAGCAACCCATCTGTTATTGTATTGTTCCAAATTTCATGATTGATATAGACGTCATCGAATAGAGAAAGAGCGACATCTGGTGATTTTGCACGATTAAGGAATTCTGCTTTCGTAATTTCAGGAATATGTAACTGAACAAGACCTTCTTCGCAACGACGTTTTAGCGTCCATACAAAAGTGCGTTCAATTGACCAGTCAAAAACACCAATGCTATCTTGTGAAATTTGACTCAATAAATCATCTTTTAATGCATCGATCAAAATGTTAGTGTCTATTACAACCAAAGGTTTCAGAGATATATTTCTTAACGCACGACGTTGCTTTATTGGAATTGTATTATTATGACGTCTAAACATTGCTTTTTGACTTCTAATCAAGGCCTTTATTTGATTAGGATTGAAATTGTCAGAATCAATTGCTATCTCGAACATCCTCAAGCCCCTAATCGGAGAAATTTCAGCCACTTCTTCAGCAATTAGAGTGATTTCGAGAACATCCCTCTTTTCCATTTCAAGAAGAAATCTACCTTCCAACTCGTTTCTTCTACTACTCTCACTTTTCCGTAACATCATTCTTGCGGCTCTAACCCTTCCACGAAATGGCTCTTCAGGCAATCTATGATCTGCAGCATAACTCATCGCCCTATCAAGCATTTCAATCCGTCTTTTTATAGCATCCTGATCTATTTTCCCAACAGGACTTTCTCCAGGTTCTCTTTCTGTAATATATTCGATAATTCTTTGAGTAGCAATTTCGTTCTTACCGGCATCCGCATCCGCACAAGTTCTCAGATACAACTGAAACCTCGAAGTGATTGAGGCTGTAAGTTCTGAATGTAAATCAATCAAGTTTACAGCCTCTTTCCAACCTCCAGCATGTGCGAATTCGATTAACGATTTTCTTAGTAACAATGATGACTTCTCAAAGTCGTGTTTTGCTTTCATTGCAGCATCTCTATAAGCTCTAGCAGCATTAATTCTATCATCCTTAGAAATCGACAACATTGCTCTTACAATTTGATGTTCAGCGGATCCATTCTGATTAACTCGATACCACAATTCTAATTCAGGTATTGCAATTTCATGTTCTAGAACTAAATCACTTGTATTACGGATAGTACTCATTGTAACATTTGGTTCCGAACATAAGATTCTAAGACTTTCCAATGCCCTATCGTTTCTCTTTAAATTCAAATCCATAGTAGCACGATTTAGTAATAAAGAAGTGACCAAGGCAGAGAATAAATCATTTTCGAGAAGAGTTAGTTCAGCATCTGAAACAGATTGTTTTAATCTTTCAATTTTTGCTTCCTTAACTACTCCATCTCCATCTACAGATAATGCCCTCCGAACTTCGTTCAACGCCAAAACACCGTCCGAATCTAATTTTTCATGGACCGCATCCATTGAAGAAGGAACACCACTCATGAGTGCAATTAGAGAAATCGAAGCCTCAGTCATTGCCGAATCAAGTTTCGAATCCGTCAGAGAATTTATCGCTAATCGTCGAATTTCATCAAGAGAATCTATGTCATCAATTGCATTACTAGCCGGTACCAAATGCCATACTAGAAGAGCCCTTTGAGGATATTTAGTAGAGATACTGTTGTCAGCAAGCAAGTATCTTTTGAGACCCTCAATATCTGATGATTGAGTGAATATATCTAGTATCTCATCAATTTCGTGATAATTTTTTTGAGATAATATCCTAGCGGCTCTTTTTCGAATTAACAATGGATTTTTTTTATCTTGCATAGCCTCAAGCACAATATCTGGATTTGATTTTTCCAAGGTGTTTAGGATTTTCTCTAGAAGATTTTTATCATTATTTTTTTTCACAACATTAATCGCAAGCGACATTTGATCGGAATTTTCTATAACAATGTTAGAAGTATATCTTCCTATATTTGTTAAATCTTCAAATTCGAGTAAACCAGATATGAGGTCCCATAATAATTCTTGTTTAACATTAATTCCAGCATTAATTAGTAATTCATAACCAGAAACTAATTCATCTATTTCGAGATTATTATTTGTTTGATAACGCAACCAAGCCTCAAACAATATTGTTTGACTAAGAGGATTGGTATCTTCAATAGTTATTAATTCGGACCAATTAGAAATATTATCTTCTCTAAGTGTGATTAAATCCAACTGCGCCTTACCAATTTTCGCAAGCTTTGTTTTTCCCTTAGCTATATTGGAAAAAACATCTGCTGCCTTTTTGTCTGAGGTCGCTGAAAGCAGCATGCCTTCCAACATTGCAAAATCCTCTTTCATATTAGTCAAAGAAGGATTCATCCATTTTTTCCATTGTTTGGGTCGGGGCTTTCCTGACCGTAAATCTCTAACTATACGTTGTAGAGAGTGTGCCTGGTGTTGATCTAACTTCAATGGACAAGATTCTAACCACTCTAGTAGTGCAGAAGAATTTTGAGGATCAAATTTAGTAAATTCAAACCACTCCAATGAGCCTTCTTCCAAACGGTTGGAATTTATTGAAGGAAATCTTCCTAGTTCAGCAATAATTGGAGCCTCTCTAGCCATTCTTTCCCACACAGGGTGAATACCATCTTCACATTCTTCACGCAAAAGAGTTAGAGTCTCATCCCAATCCTCATTCCAACTTTGTTCCATTCGACTTTTTTGTGCAATAAGTACGGCCAGTCTGTATGGTGCAGAACTCTTGGGGTTATCAATTACGTTTTGTGGATGTTCTATACGATCTTCAAGACTGAAGTTTGCCCACCTCCCTCCTCTTCTTCCAATTCTTGCTCTATGACTGCGATTATTTTTTTCAGATTTTTCGATTGATTTAGGTGATGCATTTGTTGCTGCTAGCATTGCCAAAGCCTTCCATTCAATGCTTAGAAGTGACCATGCTTTCGGTCTCTGTAATTCTCTCTTTCTTCGGCCTTCGTCGTCTCCCGCCCTCTGAAGGCGATCGATACACTCTAGCAGATAGTCCTCCAATGACTCCACTCCGGGAACCATCGCCCTCTACTTCAATACATCAAGACATCGCCTTGCAATGCAAGACGTTATAGAGAGTACTCAAGAGCCTAAACCCTCACGGTTGCCCGTGAATCCTATCGACTTGGTCATACTTTCTCTCCATCCGATAGTGGCTATATTCGCAATCATGTGGATTATTCGCCGTCGTGGTAAAAATCAATCAAACTCCGTTTCAAATGAAATACAAAATAAATCATCGGGACTGAGTTATGAAGATTTTAGAAATACAACATATAGAATTGCTTGGATACTTGTAATAACTGGTTTTATCGCAAACATCGTCTACAGTTTACGTAACGAGGACGTTGAAATAATCCAATCAATATTTCCAAGTGGCGTTGGATCCTTACATGCCGGAGGAGGTATCATAGGATTGCTATTATTGTCTTATTTCAAATATCGTGATAGTAACAAATTAACAAAACCTAGAGATTTTCCAATAAAGGAAGAAAGGAAATCCAATAGTAAATATGAAATTATAATGATAATAATCATTCTACATGCCTTTTTAGGTTTTTTATGGCTCCTTGAGTTAATATCTTAATTCTATTTATTTACCCACATATCTATCCAAATTCGCAGATTTTCGTCAATATCTGAATGAATAACGTTATGTCTAACAACTCCTCCTTCAGAAATTGGTTTAATTCTACAGCCACAAGCATTAGCATGCCCCCCTCCATCTTTATCAAAACGCGTTGCTAGTTTAGTCAAATCAAAAACGCCTCCATTTCTATGAAGGAATGAATTAGTGTAAAAAGAAGCAGAAACTGGGTAGCCATCAGGATCACCAAAATCAACTCCGACGTCACCGTGAATTACAATACAAGCATCACAATCCTCTCCAGCAAGAGCAGTTATTCTATATCCGTTAGATCGAACTCCCAAGTTTTCTAAACGAACTATAGCAAGCCGATTTATTATTTTCAAATTATCTTTTATGAGTACATCAGTTGAATTAATTTTTTCTTTTTTAGTTTTCAATATATCACGAACTAATTCACTAGATAGGATACTTTCGACAGATTCGCCCTTGGCTAGCGCCTCAGCAATGTAGAGGCTAATATTGTCATCCCCCCCAATCACTCTCCCAAGCCAAATAATTGAATTATCAGAGAGATATTCTTCTTTAGACACAGAACCTCCATCTAACTTATCCACCCACTCCATCAAATCTTTCATATCATCTAGGTCAACAACTTCTCTTACTAGATCGAACGCAATTCTTGCAGCCGAAGGAGTATTCCTCCAGACAACAACCATATCTCTACTTTGTACACCAATAGGCTCATTTGATTGATGATGATCAATACTTAATCCGCATTTTTCATGCATTGGCAAATCACACACTGCAGTATTCCTATCTATTATTTGATCAAACATCCCTGCACGTAAAGCACCTGGATGTCCAAAAATGATTTCACAATCTGGCCACCACCTTCTCAAAATAGCAGCAGTAACCACTCCATCTAAGTCGGAATCAGTTAGGATTTTGTTAATCTCCAGCCTCAACGCGGGGTGCGCCATCGATGTCATCCGAGGCCTCTCACATTTGATTAATTCCTAAACCTAATCCAATCAGAATTGTGATCGTTGTTAAGAAGAATCGAAATATGTGTGTTTTATTTCTAGATACATGGAGACCTCCTGCGGATTCATTCTCCTCAACTATGACAGTATTCTTTTGCTACAATACCCACAGGGACACTGGTCTTTTCCAAAAGGCCATGTTGAGGGCGATGAAGATCATCATGATACAGCAAGACGTGAGTTATTGGAAGAAACTGGAATAGGAAATATAAACATAAATTCAGGCTGGCAAAAAAGAACAGAATACAGTTTTTCGCATAAAGGAAAAGAAATTCAAAAGCAAGTTTACTGGTATATTGCATCAACAGATGAATTAAAGGTAAAATTATCTCACGAACATACAAACTATCTCTGGTTAAATTTTGAGGAAGCAAAAGAGATGCTAACATTCGATCAAGAAAGAGAATTGCTTCACTCCGCCCGAAAGTACCTGCAAAAGATGGAATAGACAATCCAATTAAGCCACTAAATGATTCAAATAATGGATGCAAAAATGCCTACAACTAATAGAATACCAATGAAATCCATCGTCACCATCTTGACCCTCAAAATCCACTTTTGTTTTTCACTTAGTTCCGACCAACAGCTTACCTCTGGAATATGCGCTCTTGCGTATTTATCCAACAAAGACATAAGATCAATTACCACGCTTACCTAATGGAGTCCAAAGAGTTTCACCTTCATCTCCGGTAAGCCAGCGAGAGAGGACAAAACAGTGGTCTGAGAGTCTGTTGAGGTAGCTGATTACCTCAGGCCGAACCTCTTCACGAAGAGAGCATGCTTCTCTCTCTGCCCTTCGAACAATAGTTCTAGCCATGTGTAAATGAGCAACAACAGGATTTCCTGTTGGAAGTATGAATGAAGAGAGAGGTTCTAGATCTTCTAACATGTAATCCATCTCCCGAATCAATCGATCACCAGCATCAACTCCGATTATTGACATCTGTTCAGGGATGCCTCCAGGTGGGCATGCGCACTCAGCACCAACATCGAATAATTCCTGTTGGATTATATCGAGCATTCTATCGGCCTCAATAAGACGAGAATTAATTCCTTCTGGCTTAATGGATCTATTATTTATCTCCGAACGGACAATACCAAGTGCTGAATTAGCCTCATCTATAGTTCCGTAGATCGATACTCTCGGATGCTCCTTTCCTACGCGGGTACCATCTACAAGAGAGGTTTCACCACCATCTCCGCCACCTGTATGTACCTTTGTGATGCGAACCATATTACTACCCCGATTATTCATTCTCTTTCAATCGTCCGTAGTGATGTTTGAATGATTAAGACGATCTAATGCATTTTTTATTGCTTCAATCCAAGCATCATCTACAGCACCCCAACCACCAATAGCTTCCAATTCATTAACATGTTCCTTGTAATTATCTGATTTTTTCAGATATTGATAAATTAGAGCCAAGGCAGCATGACTCATTGCGTTTATCCATTGGTCTTCCATGTCCCACGATCTCTCAAAGTGCGAAATGGCGCCATGCGGCCCTTCAAGCAGTCCACGATTTACTTGTCTAAGCCCCGATTTAGACCAAGTAATTCCTTGTACTCCAATCACGAGACCTCGGAAGGCAAGATAGATTTCCATACCGATTACAATTGATACCAATATGAATGATACAATCTGATCAACTCTATTCATTTCTATCCATGCCTCGGAAAGAATACTCATTGCTCCTATGCTCAATAAGACGCCCCCAAATGGTGCAACAATTACATCACGTTTTGTGACCACCATTTCTCTAACTCCATAGATCACCGAAAAACCACCTATTATCGATGCAGTAACTGAGGGTGCGAATACCGAAGTGTCCCTTGGCCCATTCTCGCCAAGTAGAAAAATAAGTCCAACAATTAGACTAACCCATCCAAATGTATTTCCATACTCAGGAAAAGGCTGATGTCTAGCATAATAGAGAGATACAATACCTACCCCAATAAATAGTCCAATCCAGAAATCAATAGAATCTAACAATCCCATCTAGTTTACCTCCTCTTTATTTTCTTCACGCCACCCTGGCATCCAAAAATCTTCATCATCTAGCCACTTTAACCATTCATCATTGTCAGCACGCAAAAGCCTCAATGCACGCCTATCTAGGCCCTCTAAAAGAGCCTCATTAACGTCTCCAGAAGTATGTGCATCAGTCCATTCAACTTGCATTTCTCGTACTAAACGTTGACCTTCAATAGGATTATCAAAATGCCGTTCGCAGACCTCTCTCAGATCTTGAATCCAGATTCTTGTGCCTCTGATGTGAAGATCATCTTTGAACGTACGATCCTTACGTTTGAATGGCCACCAAGACATGTTATCCAATATGAACGCACATGCTCTTACCCTTGATGCTTACGAATAAATCAAGATGCGTCAATCTCCCGCCATGTACATGGGGCGTATAGTTGTGCACCTACATGGAAAGGCTAAAGATGCCGCATTTCACATGGCAATCTCGGATTACGCAAATAGATTATCCAGCGAGGGCGTCTCTCTTTCTGAACATCGAATCCGAACAGATCCAGAAACCTACCTTTCCAAAATTGTACAAAAGGCTGGGAAGAGTAACGTGATTGTACTTGAAGAAAGAGGAGAAATGCTCGATTCAATCGGCTTCGCCGAGAAAATGAAAAAATGGCGTCTTTCGACTGACGACATACACCTAATCGTGGGTCCTCCAGGTGGTTTTGGTGAAAATAGCAAAGGTATGAATGCCCTATCTCTTGGATTAATTACACTTCCACACGAATTAGCTGCGGTGGTATTATTGGAGCAATTATACCGCTCTTCAACAATAATCAAAGGACTCCCATATCATCGTGCTTAGTTAGATCTTACTACCTTCTTGCAAAAATTCAATTTGACCGAATTAAAAATTACTCTCATTAGTGGTAAGATCAATGACTTTGTTGTTTCCATCCACGTGAACAATGCATGGTTCATGAGCGTTAGTTTCTTCAATTCCCTGAAAGGTCAATAAAATAACTAAATCTCCGGGATTCACTAAGTGTGCGGCTGCTCCATTAATACAGATTTCACCCGAACCTCTTGGCGCCTTAATTGCATAAGTTTCCAGTCGCGAACCATTTGTCACATCCAGAACCGAAACCTTCTCCCACTCTGCAATACCTGCAGCGTCTAGAAGGTCTTCGTCAATTGAAATAGAACCGATATAATTTAAATTCGCTTGCGTTACTTTTGCTCGGTGGATTTTAGACCTCAGCATCCATCTAATGGGTTCCATCAAAACGTTCGATAATCTCAACACTTTTGAAACCAAGGGAGTTAATAATTCATAATTTATCAAATTAAAAATTGAAGTAATACGAGTTGGCTAATGATACTCGAACGCTTTGGTGATACGTTTACGCACATACGAGGGGTTTTGTTGATAAGTCAAATCATTTTGCAGAGGTACTTAGGTGGTCAGAATGAAAGTAGAGAGCAATACGTGGTATGATACTGATTCGTTGAAGAAAAGTGGGCCAGCCATTCTAATGGTGGCTTTGATGTTAATGAGTACCCAAATGTATAGTTTCATGGAATTCGACACAATAGAGCCGGAAAGAAATGAGAAAAGTGTTGTTGTAGAACGATCGCCCTATCAACAATTCTACCAAGAGAGCGGACCAATTGCTGGAGCCACTCAAGGCCTACCTGCAGCGATGCCAGACTATACTCATCCAGCCTTCATGGATCCGACATGGAATGACCCCGCCTCAATGTATGGAAAAATTTCCGACCCTTCTGTTTTACTCAATAATCCTGGATATGGCTTCTTCCTTGAAGAAACAAATACTGAAGATCACGATAACGATGGAATAAACGATTTAGACGATTTAGATGACGATAATGATGGAATCAGCGATTTGATAGAGTTATTTGATGGATGTTATGGAACTGGTCCATTCGATCACGATAACGATGGCATAGATGATGAAGATGATTGGGATGATGATAATGATGGTATTCTTGAGGGGCCAATTGATTATTCACAAGGGGCAGACCCTTGGAATGTATCTTCTGACAGATATGTAGAGCCGTCTACGGTTCATCCCTGGACAGGTAGTGCCGTTGGTAGTGGATATAGAGTTGATCAGAACCCCATGGATCACGACAATGATGGAGTAACAGATGAGGATATAGATGGCAGTGGAAGGGGATCATATGATGAGGATGACGATAACGATGGCCGAATAGATCAGTTTACCTGGCCGTGTGATTTTGATGGTGATGGCGATCAGGATTATTTTGATTCTGATGACGATAACGACGGAATTGAGGACTTGTGGGATTCTCACCCTTGGGATCCTTTAGTTACAACAAACATAACCTTAACAGCTCCAATTTGGGACGATGCTTTTCCATGGGATTCAAGGGAAACTCTAACCATTTCATTAACCCCATCTGGTCTAAATCCTGCCACTTTGAGGATCGAAGAAGGCGACACTGTTGTGTGGACTAATGATGATAATAGAGACCATAATGTCACTGCTGATGACGGATCTTTCGATAGTGGAACAATGGGCCCAGGAAACTCATTCTCGTTTACTTTCGATTCAGTAGGAAACTACGATTTCTCCGATCCGGCTTCTGGGTCTCCTCTTTATTCAGGTAGTATTGATGTAGTTCCCGAAACAAGTCAACAATTACCAGACGCATTCAATCTTCCTGCTGACATATATGGGGCTGACAAATTTAATTTCGTTAACAAGGAGAAATTCATATGGCATCCTAGAAGCCAAGCCTTTACCCAAGTAATAGATGGCGATCTTGATGGCGATGGAATTCCAAACTTTGTAGATCCTGATAACGATAATGACGGAACTCCCGATTCAGCAGATACCGATGATGACAACGATGGACTAGCAGATATGTATGATGTAGATGATGACAACGATGGAATTCCTGACTCTTGTTTACAGTTAGATACTAATTCAGATGGTAATGGTGATTATCCAAATTCTCACTCGATACAAATCCCGGGCATAGACTGCGAACTTGATTATGATAGAGACGCTGATGACGATATATGGAGAGCAATTGATTCCGATTATGACTTAGTGTGGGATTGGATGGATCCAGACGTCGGAGGCGCATGGCCAGCAGACAATTTACTCGGTAATCCTGGACTAGATAGTAGCGACTTGCCCTATGATTTGGATAATGACGGTATCGTGAATGAAGAAGATCCATTCATGCTAGCGGATCAAGCACAGGTAGGTGCTTGGGATTGCCCTACTACGGAGAACCCAAACCCCTCGTCTTCGGACATGAATTGTACCGTAGCCCGAAAGTCCTACACCGGGAACAATGACTGGGATAATGATGGAATTAACAATTGGGACGACGTAGATGACGATAATGACGGAGTTCTCGATTGGCTTGATATCGACCCTAATTGTGATCTCGATGATGATAACGATCTACATTTACTAAATGGCTCCAAATATCGTGATGATGGACCGAATGACATCGATACAGACATCGATGGAGACGGCTTATCAAACGATCAAGATTGGGATGACGATAACGACGGCATTTCAGATCTCTATGATCCTGATGATGGTAATTGTGGAATCGTAGATAATGACAACACAGATTCTTTCTCTACTGGAAATGGATATTCTCATGGCGATGGAGATTTCATCGATGGTAGCGACGACAGCACAACCTACACAATGTTACAACCTTTGAGATGGGATCAATTCTGGCATTTCAGTCCATTCTTCGCTGAAGAACACGGATTTATCCTTCCTTATAACGGATATCAACAATCCACAGACCCGATCACTAATCAGGTTTCTTTAGTCTCCAATGGAGTTGTTCCAGAGATGTATTGGCATGTAATGATGAAATGGAGTCCTTGGAATGGAAATAACTATTTTGACATCGATATGGATGGAGACTCTCTAATCAATGGAATAGATGTAGATATGGACGCAGACGGAATGCCTAATTGGTGGGATCAAGATGAAGGTTCAGATGGTAAACTAGATGTTAATGACCCTGGATTTGGCGGCACTCTAGATGACGGAGAGTGTGACTTATCTCTTTACTACATGTACTTCCAAATAGGATTCCAACCAGTAGCCTGTGGTATTCAATTAGCTTGGCTCTATGGTTGGCCCATTCTTGATGAAACTCGCACACAACAGACTATCTACACTCTACCATATTCAACTAGACCCGACTCTCAATTTTCCGAGGGCCCTTACAATGGTAGTAATTCTCAGGGGCAATGGACTTGTGAAAACAAGTGTTACCACTTTGACTTCTTACAAGAAGGAGATGCCGGCCCAAGTGCTGCAGTAAGTTACAACCAAATGAGAGACAATCGTGATTTATTCACCGCATGGGTTGGGATTAATTTCAATTTATTCAATTGGAATTCAGATTCAAATGCAAATTTATTCCCCGATGAAGTTGCCGATTTACTGAATAATGATGTTGATCCAGATGATGACTGTGGCGCTCCAATAGCAGGTAATATGGACCCTCAATGTATGTTTAATGACACAGCTGATTTAGACGATGACTTTGATGGAATTTATGATCACTGGGATATAGATGACGACAACGATGGGATCTGGGATTATTTTGAAATTGATAGTAACGACGATTTAGATGATGATTCGGGAACTGAACCACCTGGTAATTTCTTCACAGGATTCAACTGTGAAGATAATGATGACGATGGTACTGACACAGATCCCGATGACGATGGATTCTTCCAATCCGTTTGGGATAAAGGAGTACTAGGACAAGGTCTCTTATTCCCGATTTATTATGATGTTGACAATGATAACGACGGAGTCCCCGATGGCGAGGATCCTGATGACGACAATAATGGAGTAACGGATGAGGACCAAGAAGTCCTCTGTTTCTCCGGCGAAGAACAGAGTGTTTGGGATCATGACAATGATGGAGTGCTTAATTGGGCAGACGATGATTGGGATGCAGATGGAATTGTAAACACTCTAGAATTGAACAGTGCGACTCCATTCATATCCGCATGGGATCATGATAATGATGGTCTACGTGATGATGTAGATCTTGATGATGATTCAGATGGTATGCTAGATAAGGACGAAATCATGCTCTGGCCATCTCGGTTCGATAGTCCATCTACTAACCCATGGGATCATGATGACTACGGTAATGGAACCGGTATTGCTAATCCTACAGACCCTACCACAGGTCCTGACGCAATTGATGAAGATGACGATACAGATGGTAGGCCCGATAGAGATTGGGATACACTCGAAGAAGATCATGGATCATCCTCTGATTGGGATAGCGATAATGATGGCATCCTAGATGAAGACGATAAGGTTCCAACAAGAATCAACTTAACTACTCCAGATGTAATGTGGCTTGATGCTCAATATCCTGCTCTCTTTAGAGGTAATGTGAATTGGTTAGATCCGGATACAGGAGTATTCGAACCAGCCCCCAATCTCCCTGTTCAGGTTTCTATTGAATGGGCCAGAAACGGGACCTTAGCACTCGAAACAGTAGATGTTCTTACAGATGAGCAAGGAGAGTTCCTTGTAGGACAATTCTTACTACCAGAAGATTTGGAGGTCGGACCAAATACAACATATAATGTGTATGCAGAAGTCACTGAGATGTTTGTTCATGATGGCTCCTCTACAGATCCAACACCTCTGGAGATACGTGCAAATACAACTGTTGATTATGTTGCATGGACCTATTTCCGTAGTGATGAGCAACCACTCTTTGTGGATTACAAAGTTCACTATGCTGCAGATTGGGATAGAGGTATTTTTGATAATAGAATAACTCATGCTCCAGTAGCTTTCCGTGTTCATGGTGGGCCTTTTGGAAATTACACTCATCCAACAGTATTTGATGGATATGGGTATGGTTATCGAGCCGATTCTGGAGGCTGGGCTTCTCTCACATTTGTACAGACAGCAGGTGCACAGGGGCAATGGAAACAAGTTCAATGGAACTCTACCATGGACAATGGTCAAGGCGTACTTCCAGGTGGCTATGAAGAAATAGTTTGGAATGATAACGAAAAGAAACACTTTGTTTTGACCAGATATGATTACACGAATACGAGTTTGCCAATCGGTGATTATTCCTTCATTGGATACGCTCGTCCGGATTTAGGATCAGAATGGCCATTCCCATATCTAGAAGGCTCTGAGACCGAACCATTCGCTATTCGATCAATGCACAGGATGTATATCGAGGCAGATATGTTCACTAGTTCAACACGCCCTGTATATTATTGGGACTCAACTCAGTTCACAGGGTCCTCTTTCGGTGCTTGGCGTGCTTTATTCCACACCCCATCATTAGATTTAGCAGGACTAAACTTTGCTGATGTAAGCCTCGGTAAACCGTATGCCCATCAGTGGGATGGGACCCCTGAAGGCCTCACTGGAGAGAGTGCTAGATTACGACCATTCTTGACCTCTAATGATACTCATTGGAGAATTTCAATGCAAAATGGTGGTGACTTCGATTCTCCACCTTGCGGTCCTGTTAATCCACTAGATCCAGATAGCCAAGTAAGGTGTGAGATAATTCCTGAAATGTTTACAGGAGAGACATTGAGAGTAATAGGAAGTGTATGGAACCGTACTATGGTGGCATGGCCTCATGATCCAATGACTCTACAGGTCGATCTAGATAAGAATGGAATTTTTGCCGGATCCCAAGAAACAGGTTATGCTCGTGCACCTCAAATGATAAATGGCATAGCTACATTTGATTATAATTGGACTTGGTATTCTCAATACCCAGCAGGCCAATACGGAATAAGGGCTGATTTTACTAACTCCAACTTCTATTTCACTGGCAACCAGAGTTCAGTGCTTTCGCCTACTGGTGCATATCTGAATGTATCAGTAATTGGAACAACTCAATTCAATGAGATACTTCAGCCACGATTATACAGAGGGCAAAATCGTACAGTTGATATCCAATTATTAGATAATTCATTGCAGCCACTTGCAAATTCACAGGTGAACTATGTTTGGTCTGCAGATGGAACTAATGGAATTGCCGAAACAGATCTTCAAGGTTATTTCACAATCAATTTGACTATTGACCCCAACCACGAACTTGGTAATTTTACTCTGAATTACAATTATCCGGGAGACCCATTACACCAAGGGGTGGCAGGAGAAATGTATCTATGGGTTGTTTCTCGTACCTACATTAGTCTTCAAGATACCACACCAAATCTTCGAACAAATGGAGATATATGGGAGTTCACGGCCCAAGTTACAGACGACAATCGTACAGCATTAATCAAAGATTCTGGCCAGGCCTTAGATGGCTGCGGAGAAAACGGCGGAGAAGTCCTTTTGATTATGGAAGGAACAGACTTTGAGGACAGAACACATAGACAGATATTGGAAACATTATGTCCAAATGCAGGTAATATATATCATCAAATGGTTTTGGACCCTCAGTTACTTCGTGACGACCCAGAATCCTTCCTACCAGATGGTTTTGGACCAGTGAATGTAATACTGAGATTTGAAGAGAATCTTCCTAACGAAGGATGTGACCCATTAGATGCAGACTCTCTGAGTACATCAGGAGCATGGGATCCATGCGTTCAGACTGTCAATAGTGATCACTATCGTAAGGTAATGCAATTCCAAGTTGATGGATTTAGTTTGATAGGTCGTACAACTCTGAATGTAGATGACCAAATAGTATACACATCAGAAATGGATCCTACCACAGGTCAGCCAATCGAAAAACCGATGGTAGTTACAGGACAACTTGTTGATGAACTCGGAAGCAACCTCTCCAATCGCGCAATACGAGTTACATACGAAATGGTGGGTGCAGAAACTGGTGTTGTTGGCTGTATACCAGACTCCTCTGATGAGAATGGATTCTTTGAAATTACTTGTCCACTGAATGGTGTAGAGGCGGGCCAAGCACGTGTCAATGTGGAATTCAACTCCTATGAAAATAATGATCGTTATCGATATCAAAATGCTAGTGTGACAAGATTATTCCCAGTATTTTCTAATTCTACCATGACTCTTCAGGAAATAGGCCCATTCCGCAATGATGTTGATTCTTACACATTCCAGAATGGATCTGAATTCCCAGTACTTTATCTAAAGGAATCATTCCATCTAGATGCCCGGTTGACTCAAACAAATGGTAATCCAATTGGTGGAAAGTGCCTCAATATTTATCTTGACCCGGATGTAAATACACGTCCAATAGCCACATCAATTACCCGTGATGGAACTGGAGAGATTGAATGGTTTAGTGGTGATCCTGATGATAATCCAAGTCGTAGAGGGGTAGAACCTACTTCGGATAAAATGGAAGGTTTTAGAATAGTCAGAATCGCTTACGAACCCAATAAAGAATTACCGGGAGGCTGTCGTGCAGAAACGACACCGGTAGTTAACGGCTCATACATAGACATCGAAGTTCTCGTAAGAAGTCGAGTAGATATACTTCTGAAGGATCATTGGGCAAATCCTGACGGCTATCAGCCGGGAGACTGGATTAATGGTTCAGTTGCAATATTGCGTGATCGTCTGGATCTTGCAGTAGAACAACAGACTGTAATATTCACTTACCAATATTGGGATTCAGCATTAGCTGATTGGATACCCCATAATGTGGTTTATTCTACTACTAATGAATTGGGAGTGTCTACATTTAGTTTTGAATACACAGGATCAGATATTTCAGGAGAACTAGAATGTGATTTAGGCGGTCCTTGTGTTGAAGGCGGCGAATGGCAAGTGATTATCCACTTCAAGGGGGATCATGAGTTTGAAGAGGAGTATCTGAACAATACGCCCGCTATATTTTTGGGCAACCCTGTTGAAGCAGGTAGCACTAGTTTCTGGAGTCTACAGGTATTTACCATATTAGGAATAATTCTAGCCTTCACCGCGCTGATTGGAGCAATCATGTATAGAAATTACATTGAGAGACGTCGAATTGAAATTCTCCGTGGTATACTGACAGATTCTCTAATGGCTCTGAAAGCTAGTAATGAATACATTGAAACAATTTTCAAGTGTTACAAGGAATTAGTTAGATTCTTCAGGAAAAGAGGTGCTATGAAGAAGGTATATGAAACCACACGAGAATTCGAGGATGCTGTTACAAGTATGTTAGGAGGAATAGCCCCTCCTGAAGATCTCAGCATCTTCTTCTCTTTATTTGAGGAGGCTCGCTATTCCGACCATGAAATAGGCGCGGCTCAGCGTGATCGCGCCATAGCTTCACTACAATCGATCATCAATCATATGACAGCATCACTTGGAGATGGAATGCTTAACCGCACTTCAGTTAACGAATCAGGACTCTATGGTTCTGTTGTAAAGGCAGGATCTTTCGTAGATTCAGAAGGTCAACAAAGGATTGCAGGCATTGACGATGGATCAAATGATGACTCAGGATTCAGAATCTGATATACTTCGTAATTGACTTTGAGTCACAGAGGCCCAACCTCTGCCTCTCAATCGCGTCGTGCAGGATCAATATGCCCCGTAGGGGCACCCGCAGCATTCATAACAGGCGGTCAGGTGGGCGCGCTACCCAAACAATCGTCGAGGGAGTCATAATGAGTAAGAATATGAGAAAGACCAACAAGGCCTTGATCGCCCTAATAGGAGATCTCAAGGACCAGAGCAGGTCAACCGGTTCTGCACTATGGCGAGACGTAGCTGTTAGGCTTGAGAAGAGTCGCAGTAATTGGGCTGAACCCAACCTTAGTCGACTGTCGAGATACGCTGCAGACGAAGATTTCATCCTCGTTCCAGGTAAATTACTCGGTAGCGGAGATGTTTCTGGGAAGCCCAGCGTCGCAGCCTACAGTGTAAGCACTGGTGCCCGCTCAAAGATTGAAGCAGCAGGCGGACGTGTATTGTCAATCCGCGAATTAATGAATGAAAAACCAGATGGTAAGGGGGTGAGGATACTTGGTTGAAGCAAATACATTAGTCTACGATGCATCTGATAAGGTGCTAGGGCGACTCGCCAGCCATGTAGCTAGCCAACTTCTTACTGCGCGTAAATCTGGCAGTCAGAGGCGAGTAATTATTGTAAATGCCGAGAAAGCAATAGTCACAGGCCCAAAAACAGCGGTATTTGCTAAGTATGACAAAAAATACAAATTGAATCATCCTAGGAAGGGCCCGTTTTTCCCTAGAATGCCAGATCAAATTCTGAAGAGAACGGTACGTGGAATGCTACCTTATCAAAAGAATAGCAGTGGTCGAAATTCAGTACGTGATCTAAGAGTAATGATCGGAACTCCAATTAACCTATCTGGCGAAAATCTGCCAGAAGGGCACTCATGGGGGAAAACCGAATCATTCGAAAGAGACCTTCCTCAGAAATTTGTCCGTCTTGGTGATATTAGTGCACATTTAGGAGTAGACAGCAGCAGATGGGGAGGTGACCAATAATGGCTAAGAAAAAGGCGAAAGTAGTCAATATGAGTGGAAAGCGGAAGACAGCAGTTGCACGTGCAACCGTTCGTAAAGGCGCTGGACGAGTGAGAGTCAATCATCAACCCATCCACATCATGCAACCTGCCTTAGCTAGACGAAAGGCCCTCGAGCCAGTACAAATTGCAGATGCCATGAATCGCTTGGCAGATGTTGATGTCGTTGTTGATGTCCAAGGTGGAGGTCAAATGGGACAGGTTGATGCAATAAGAACCGCCATTGCTCGGGGACTAGTACACTACAATGGCGGTGCAGAAGGAATTGATGAAGAATTACGTGACGAATATCTTCGCTTTGATCGTAGTTTATTAGTTAATGATCCAAGACGTAAAGAGCCAAAGCACCAAATGGGTCGAGGGGCTCGCAAGAAGTGGCAGAAGTCATACAGGTGATCAAAGATGCTTATACCAGTTCGTTGTTGGAGTTGCGGCAAAGTGGTCGCACATTTGTATGATCAATTCAAAGCAGCAGTTGATTCAGGCGAAGATCCTCAAAAGGTTCTCGATGACATCGGTCTAGAGCGCTATTGTTGTAGAAGAATGTATGTAGGGCATATTGATTTGCTCGATGAAGTCGCACCATTCAGTATAGCACGTGAGAATTGATAATCATTAGCCGTCAAGGCTTTGTGAGATTAGGATCTACGATAGAGTGATACAAGGGGCCTGTAGGTTAGCTTGGCCTATACTTCGCGGCTGGGGGTCGCGCGACCCAGGTTCAAATCCTGGCAGGCCCACCATCACCCCAAATGTCTAGTTTAATATAGCCAAATTAGTACTCAAATGGGCACCTTTTAGGCCCCCCCCTTGTCTGCCCAATCATGGTTAAGGGCGGGTCCGGCGAACGACCACATAGCGCCCGTATTGCTCAACTTGCGGAACTCATTTCTCATCATTCAAATCTCTACTATAATCATGCAGCACCCGAGATATCAGATGCTGAGTTTGATTCTCTCTGGAATGAATTAAAGCAACTCGATGCAGAAAATGAGGTTTTACATAGAGTAGGTCCAGAACCATTACCTGGAACTGTAAAAGTACAACATATTTTCCCAATGCTTTCATTGGACAAGGGAACTACTGATGAAGACATTTCTCACTTTGTAACTCATTCAACATCAGGCGGACATAGATATTTGGCACAACCAAAATTAGATGGCTCAGCATTATCGTTAGAATATGTTGCAGGCAATCTTTTCCGAGCTGCAACCAGAGGTAGCGGAGAAAGAGGAGAGGATGTCACTTTGAATGCTAAATCAATCCAAAACATCCCCCTCCGACTAAATTATCCCGTAACCATACATGTAAGGGGTGAAGTAGTAATGCCCTTGGATATTTTTGATAAGAAGTATAGTGAAGAATCACCCAATCCTAGAAATCTTTGTTCTGGTGCATTACGTCAAAAACATGGTGATGGGAAGGCGAAAGCGTCCGATTTGGTTTTTTTTGCTTATGATGTTAAATTTCCAGAAGAGCCCCAATCTGCAAAATATGATAGTGAGTTATTAGAATGGCTACATAAAGTAGGAATTGAAGCGGCGCCATGGAAAATATTTGAATCGGAAAGTCCACACTTTGAAATGATAGATTATACAAATGAATGGAGTTTGAAACGTTCTACATATGATTTTGAAATAGATGGCATCGTTTTCAAATTAGATGAATTAAAACATCGTGATAGATTAGGTGTCACCGCTCATCATCCTAGGTGGGCATTAGCATGGAAATTTCCTTCTGAAGAGGCGAAATCAGTTTTACTTGGTGTGGACTGGCAGACTGGAAGAACTGGTACCGTAACCCCTGTGGCACGCATAGCCCCCCAGACTGTTGGAGGGGTTACTGTAGAGAACGTAACTTTACACAATGTTGGAGAAGTCAAGCGATTGGGTATTAGAATTGGCGATTTAGTAAAAATAACTCGTAGAGGAGATGTGATCCCTAAAATTATAGAAAATTTAGGTCCAGCATCTTCCAAAGATCTAGAAGATAGATTTCACTCAGATGGAACTAATTTTCTGGGAAAAATCTCCTTTGATGAGATATCGATTCCCGAAAAATGCCCTTCCTGTAATAGAGTATTAACTATGGAGGGGGCATTCCTGAGGTGCTTATCTTTAGATTGTGGTGCTAGAAATACAAGATCTCTGATATATTGGTGCCGCACATTAGAGATGGATGGTGTTGGTGAGAAATTAATTGAAACTCTATTGGATCGGGGCCTAGTTGTGACTATAGCAGACTTGTATAGACTGAATCACAAACAAATATCTAGCCTAGATAGGATGGGTGATAAGAGTGCGTCTAATGTAATTCAAGAAATAGCCAAAACTAGAAGATTACCCCTATCAAAGTTTCTTCACGCATTAGGAATGGAAAGAATAGGTCCTGAAGTAGCTACTGCAATATCCCAGCACTTCACATCCCTAACAAATTTACTTCATTGGGTTGATGGAGGGCAAGATGAAGAGCTGACTGTTGTAGATGGCATTGGAGATAAAGTAGCTAATATATTTAGAAGAGGTATTTTGAAGCGTAGAAGTTTAATCCTAGAACTAAAAGAAACAATAATCGTAACTGATGAATCTGAGATTATGACTGGAGTTTTCGATGGCAAGTCTTTTTGCATTACTGGGTCACTCTCACGCCCTAGAAAAGAAATCATTTTTTCTATCAAATCAGTGGGGGGAAAGGTAGTTAATAGTATCTCTAAAAATTTAGACTATCTTGTTGTTGGAGAATCAGCTGGGTCGAAGTTAGAAAAAGCTAAAACTCTCGATATAACTATTTTGAGCGAAAAAGATCTCTATAATCTAATAAGTTCAAATCAAGAAAAATCAAATCAACAGATGTCTCTAAGTGACTATTAATCATCCAAACATAGCAGAATTATCGCCAGAAGAACCCTCTTTTTGCATCTGGTTTAATTGTACAGCCATCATTTCTCTAATCTGATCTTCAATTCTCTTGGCTTCATCAAGAAGAGGCTCTGGATCTAATTTTATTGCGGGTAAGAGACTATCCAGTCTTTCAATAATTCGAGCAGCGGCTCTTGCATCTGGAATTGCGCCGTTTGCTAAATCTCCTCCAGACTCGGCAAGTACTGCCATTGCATCAATTCTTCTTCTCCGACATTCTCCTAGCATTACGCCAGTCATCCCTCCTACAACACCATGCTTCAGCATTGAAACCCCCAATCCATTCAATCTTTCATGTGCTTCATCAGTAGACCCAATTCCTACCAAAGTTTCTTCCGAATTATCATCATCAAAAATTGAATGTGCTTGATCAGGGCCGTGAGAAAAAGAATCAATCATCATCATTTGCGAAGCACCACTATTTTCAACCCAATCCAAAATAGTATCAGATAACGCTAAGCTTTGTTCTGCAGATACTTGTATTTCAGATGCAATTAATACAATCTTGTCACAACGATCTACAGTGCATATTGGTTCGCCAGCGTAGAATCTAAGAGGCGGTAGTGGCTTACCTTCCTGAACTAGACATACAGGCGGCAAACCTTGACCACGTACACCGCCTACAAATTGTAATTCTAATTTGTCTACTAGAAAGTGCGCAACTATGCTGCTAACGAAACCAGCAGATGGAAAACAAGTGACTACCAAGGCCTCTTCTGCGTTCAAACTTTCATCTACTCCTATCACCGGCGTCCCACTCATTGGTACCCACTAGACCGAGATGCTGTTAATCATTGGCCTTCACAGGTAGATTATGTCTGACACCGACGAGGGCCATTTAGATATGGATAATGACTCTCTGAATAATAGTATGGCTGATGATTTCATAGCTCATCAATTATCTCCTTCTTCTTGGAGCAGGTATGAAGAGTGCCCGCGTAAATACTGGCTTTCAAGACAAGGTCTTCCTAGAAAAGCCAGTATGCCAGCGGCTCTTGGAAATGCAGTTCATAATTCAGTTGAAGACTTATGCAATCTTGAACTTTCTAACAAAATTGATGAAGATATTGGCTGGCTCCCAGCAACAGCGAAAGCAATTTTAGATAGACATTGGCAAATTGAGAAGGATAACTTTCTCTCAACTCCTCGTCATCCACGTTGGAAGGATGAACAGATTACAAAAGCTCATGATGGATTAATTGGTGCCCTTAATATTCTGTTCAGCAAGACTCAATTGCAGGTTCAAAATTTATCAGAGGTTAGTATTGGAATTTGGAAACAAGTTCAATCAATAGTACTTGCTAATGAGGGCACACTTGTATCAGAATGCGGACGTTTCATGGGTAGATTAGATCTTCTTGTAGCCGATATAGATGCCAATGGAGATTCTCGGGGGTGGATAGTCGCCGATCTGAAAACAGGCCGGCCCCCCAGCCCCTCTCTTCCTGAAAAAGTGAGCCGTCAGCTTCGCTTTTACAGAGATTTATTGAAACAAAACAACCCAAACCACCCTAAAGTTACTGCAGAAGGATGGTATTCCGCTAATCAAACAGTGCATGCAGCAGAGGGTCCTTCTGTGCTGGATGCCGCCTTAGATGCATGGGAGGGTATGAGGCCCTCATCTAAACCTCTGGAAGCAACTCCTGGCGAGCAGCAGTGTGGTTGGTGTGAATGGAAGGCTTGGTGCCCAGTTTGGTGGAACGCACGTCGGGATGGATTTCTATCCCCAGGTCATATGTTTAGAGACGAAGTTGTACAATTAATTAGATTTGATCGTGAAGCCGGAGCAGCACTTTTTCAGCGTATGCCTCCTATTGGTGAACAAGGAGAATTAGCACCATCTGATCACAAATTTGGAGCAGTATTAAGGGATCAAGCACTGGTTCAACTAACTTCTTTGTTAGATTCAGGCCATGAGGGTGCTATTTTTCTTGGGAGTGCTAGAATGGACGGTCGCGTTGCACATTTGGGTGACTGGTGTGAAGTATTACCTTGGAACCCTATCAATGAAGGTCATGCATATGATCACTCTCGTTGGGTTCGCAAAAAATCTGATACAATATTTGAGGGAATCGGAGATGACGGAGAACACAACCAATCAACGTAATGCGAATCAATTTTGTAAATCTCTGTAAGAGACCTCCCTTTGTGCTTTCCAAATGCTAGAATGATTTCGTTTTCCCAATATCTTAATCTTCCTTCAGACCCATTAACTGGTTCTAAATCAGCTAGATTTTTACCTATTCCTTCTGTTGAAGGAATTCTACTTAGTAGATCCTGTAAATCATCAATATCGCCTCTGAATTCTCTTGGATGATCTTTCATCATCATCCATAGTAAAAGAAGACAAGCCCCTGCATCGGCATCAGCAGTATGCGCTCTAGATATCTCTATACCATATCGGTCACAAAGATGCCCTAGGGTATGCCTTCCTGGAATCTTCAGCCTTTTTGCTAGTGTCAGAGTATCAACGATTGCTCGAGGGGCGGGAGCTTCAATTCCTGCACGTAAAAACTCAAGTTGAATGAACCTCCAATCAAATTTTGATACGTTATGACCAATAACAATCGCCCCATCCATCAAATCTTTAATTTCGTTTGCGTGTTTATCGAAAGATCCAGAACCTTTCACGTCATTATCATTGATTCCATGGATTTTTGTAGATGCAGTGGGTATGGGGACTCTAGGATCTACGAATGATGTTTGATTAATATGAGATCCATTAACATCACTTCCAATTAGAGCATATTGGACAATCCTATCTTTTCTAGGATCTAGTCCTGTAGTTTCTAAATCGAAACCAAGGACTCTGTATCCAGATAGCATCTCTTCGACCATGTTGTGGCCAATGGCAGACCCCCCATGAACTATCTCTGAAGCAAGTTTGATTCCGTCATGCATATTTGCCTTGGCTTTGGCCCGGTTCTCAATGACTGCCGGGAGGTTGAGTACATTATTGATTTCGACTATACTATTGGTTACATCCTTAGCAGGGTGTACTGGACTAGCAACAACCACACCCAATGCTTCTATTTCTGCAGATCAGGAATCAATCACAGTAGGTGAAACCGTAAACTTTGATGCGCGTGCATCTACTACCCCATCTCCAACCATAATCGATGAATATGTTTGGGATTTCGGCGAGGGAGAAAAACGCACTACAACGACTGGTATAACATATCACACATTTACACAACCCGGTAATCACGATGTAGAAGTTGAAGTATTCAATGACAGAGGAGAAAGCGATAGAGCGAGTATTTCGATATTTGTAAACTCTCCACCGGAGATTATTCTTAGCATGCCCGGATATGTTCGTACAAACGAGAGTGCACTAATTGATGCCTCACAGTCTTATGATTCAGAGGGAGGGGCCGTAGAATTCATTTGGGATTTAGATCTAACTTTTGATAGAAATGGAGACGGTGATCCTACTAACGATGCTGATGAAACCACCTCTTCAGTAGAGGTTTCATATTCCGACTCAGGAAACATGTCTGGAACTGTAACTGCTATTGATGATAGAGGTGCAACTAGTACTATGTTGTGGTCAATTATGGTTGTCAAGAGAATGTTCAATGTTGTATGGGAGGAGCAGAAAATTGAACGAATTATCGATGGCTATACAGAACAGGGCGAATACACAATCTACGAAGATGTACCAAGTCAGGGAGCCCGCCTTATGGAATTCAATGCCACGCTGATTCTTGATAGAGATTTACTCCCAATTCAATGGCCTGAGGACAATTTTACTTTGCGAGTAAATGTTCCTATGACTGGATGGTCTGCTAGTGTACAAACTACTCAGGGAAATATCACCCTTAATACAACAGCATCTATTGAGAGAGGGCCATTAAATCCATTACCAGATAGCGATTATACTGTTAGCTCAGACTCATCCCAGACCCTAATTGATAGTTTATTGAATGAACCCGGTGCCAGATTTGGTCAAGGCGATTGGATTTGGGTCGTTACGGCAGATCAATGTGACCCAGATATTCCAATTGATGGAGTTGATCCGGATACAGGTAACGACTGGTCTCTTCTAATAGAATATACAATTCTCATTCCTCGAGTCAGTGAAGTTGGAATTTGAAAAAACTCTCTATTGCAATAGATAAGGCCTTTCAACTCAGGGCCTTTCGAACATTCAATGGTGCACTCCATCAATATCACTAAGGTATCCGTTCGAGATCGTTTAGTAGCAGATGTAGAGGTCTGGATGAATGATCCCAATGACTTTGATTTTTCTCCTCGCGCCAAACTAGAAGATAATTGTATAAAAATCCATAATGAGGGCGATGAATCAGTCTCTACAACTTTTGAATTGGATTCCGAGCAGATGAATGTTGCGGAAAGAGATAGAATGGTTGAACTCAGGGTAAAATTTGCAGTTCAAGGAATGCATGGTGTTTTACTTCATAAAACACCAAACCCAAGAGATGGCCCCAAGTCTAAGAAGTTAGCAGAACCACGTTGGAAGACAGTTTTACCCATTTCTATGTGAATTTCTGAAGCACCGTCGAAATTAAACCAGAACCATAGGTCGACTGGTTCACTGGACCCATAGTGTAGCCTGGATATCACTGGGGCTTGCGGAGCCTTAAACCCGTGTTCGAATCGCGGTGGGTCCGCCATAACAGCCTTCAACCCGAGTATGCCTCGATGTAGCATGGCCTTCGTATCCGAGAGACGAATTGACTTTCCCATGGTAGATCTTGCCAAGATTGTATACTACCCTCAATTCTGGGATCTTGCTCATCGTTTTTACGAAGAATCTTGGGAATTTTCATGTGGGATGCACTATAATGAGATACTAATGAACCATCAAATTGGCTTTCCGCTTGTTCATGCTGAAACGAATTTCATTCATCCACTGTCTTATGGCGACACTGTCAAATGCTGGTTAACAGTAGTTAATATTGGTAACACCTCAGTTACTTGGAAGTATGAATTTCGCAATCAGAATAATACTCTTTGCTGGACCAGTGAACAGGTTACTGTGTGTGTGGGGATGAATGACATAACAACAAAAATACAAGTTCCAGATTGGATGCGAAAAGGCCTGTCTAAATTAATGAAGAATTAATCAGATTATTTCTTTGGCCATTTTTTGGTTAGGGCTTCTCTTAGATCGTCATTCATTCTTGCGTCCCACCAATTTGCATCTCTCCAAATAGCATAACGCCCACGAATTCCACGTAAATCGGCTCGATCAAGACGACAACGCTGAAAATTTGAAAGATTCATCTTTGCCTTAACAAAACTAGCATCTCTCATATCAGCGTCATCGAACGCCGCCTTCATTAGATTAGCACGTTTGAAAGAAGCCCGCCTTAAATCAGCCCCTGATAGATCAGCACCTTCTAAATCGGCTCCATCAAAAACAGCTCTTCTCAAATCAGCTCCGGACAAATCGATACCGCGAAGATCTTCACCTATGTGCGAAGTGAAAGACCAATCCTTTGACTCAATATCTTTAGATTCTTTCACGATGATAGCCTCTCGAGATAATCACGCCCTGCATCAGTTAGGACCACGAATCTATTTTTCTCCATTCCAACTGGATAAGCTAAAAGTGGAGGCCGACCTCTTTCCACTGAGTCTTCTAACATTCTATTGATGTACAATGAAAGATTCCATTTTTCAACTTCTTCTTCTGTCCAACGACCAGTTTCTGATAACAATCTCTTTACTTCTCTAGGAGGCGTATCACTTTCCTTTTCAACAGATCTGAGATAGTGTATAGACGCAAGTACGATATCTCCAGTTCTGTAAATATTACAATTTTCAATCAATCTCCTAAAAGCAGAACCACGTTCTGGAATTCCTTTTTCTCGCATTGCCTCTCTTGCTGCATCTATAGCATCTTGTCTTGCAGACCTGATTTTAGAAATAGCAGAAGCCCAAGTGTCTTGCTCTTTCAATTTAAGCCAAGAATCATTGACTTCTCTAGCCGAGCCAGATATATCTACCTCCGTAGAACCCACTCTAATCCAGATTCTACCTATGTTAGAATCATCATCCTCAGACATAGTATGAATTGGACCAAAGGGTCATGAATGATAAATTCGACTAATGAATCATATCAGCCTTTTCGACCGTTTGGTTCAAGAATTACAGTACTAGAGCAGCATCTAATGGCAGGCAACGACAACTCGGGCTACCCCTTGGTTCTTCATTCATCAGCAGACCCAACTCAACTCGGTGGAACGGCAATTTGTGGTTTCTCAACAGTCGGATCTGTTGGCGTCATCGCGGTTTCTCATATAATTCAGACAATGGAATTGGAACCAATGGGTACCGTGTTGCACCCCGAGTTTCCAGCCATAGCACTAATTCATGACTCAGTTCCAAAACACCCAGTACGTGTATATCAGGGAGATGGTATTGGAGCATTTATTTCGGAGATTCAGTTTCCTCCTCAGAACGATGTTCATTTTGGAGAAACAGTACTTGAATGGTTCACCAAGGGCGGTTTTGACAGACTAATTGTCATAGATGGAGTAGTAAGTAATGACCTAGGGATAAAAGAAGAGAGCGATTTGTGGGGGGTATCTTCTACATTAATAGGCCGAGATACTCTTGATAATTCTAGAATACAACGTATTCAGCAAGGTATAGTGTCAGGAATATCTGGATATCTAGTTGCAGAGGGTGAGCGAAGAGGCTTGGATGTAACTGCTCTGCTTGCTGAATGCAATCCTATGTATCCAGATGCTAGAGCCGCTTTATTGGCTATAGAGGGGTTGGCCGATCTCCTTGACTTAGAAATACCAGTCCAAGGACTTCTAGAAGATGCTAGAGCAATTGAAGAAAAGGTTAGGGAGGCCTTTGAGCGAGCACAATCCAATGCTCTTCCAGCCCCTGGAGAAGACAGAGATGATGATGAAGTTAGGATGGTTTATTGAACTTCAGTAAAATGGATTGGTCCCAGCAGCATGATCAGTTGTATCAATGACTTCTAATATTTCTGGAATCTTATCTTTGATCATAACTTCGACACCTTGTTTTAGAGTCACATCAGCCATTCCACAGCCTTGACAACCCCCGCCAAAAGCTATGATTGCCTTATTTTCATCAACCCCAATTAGTTCAACCACGCCTCCATGGCTGGCAACGGCAGGATTGACCTCCTCGTCAATTATTGCAGCAACTTTTTGTGATAATTCATCAACCCAAAGAGGATTAGGATTGTCGAATGTAAATCCTCCTCCCATCAGAGTTTCACCCCAATCTAAAGTGGTACCATCTATGTATTGAACACTGCGAGAGGCTATACGTACAGTCATACCATCAACATCATTAATAAAATCATCATCCTGACCTCCGTCAGAACCAACAAATTGCAAATCATATTGGAACCCTTTAGCCCCTCGTCCAATGATTTCAACCCTCAATGCTAAATCGTCTCCATTACCTTCTTCTTCAACTTTAGCCATAAAGGAATCAAGCATCTCACGTGCTCTTGGAGTGATCGCTAGCATGACTTTCAACTGTCTTGGAGGGATCATCTATTTTCAACCTGTTCTTTTAAGATCACATCTTTATTTGCTAGATTCCACCACGTTAAACCCATTAGCGAGGATGTAAAGGGGTCGATATGGAGTCGTATTTGGTAGATACCTTAGGGCGCCAATTAAGGGATCTACGAATCTCAGTAACGGATCGCTGCAACTTTCGTTGCACATATTGTATGCCAAGAGAAATTTTCGGCTCCGACTTTCCTTACTTAGAAAGAAATCAAATAATGTCTTTCGATGAAATAGATCGACTTGTTAGTATTTTTGTTTCACTAGGAGTTAGAAAGGTACGTCTTACAGGAGGTGAGCCACTACTTCGCAGGAATCTCCACGAATTGGTCTCAATGTTGGCACTTAGACCAGTAGAGATTGCTATGACTACAAACGGCGTTCTCCTTCCTAGGTACGCTCCTTCGTTATCTGCGGCGGGCCTAGATCGTATTACTGTAAGTTTGGATGCGATTGATGAGGCAACTTTCGCATCAATAACCGACTCCGGACATACAGTGGCTGCAGTAATGGCTGGAATTGAAGCAGCCGAATCAGTAGGCCTTGGGCCTATTAAGATCAATACAGTAGTAAAAAGAAACTCAAATGAAGAGGAGATTTTAGATCTTGTAGAGAGATTTTCCAATAGAGACATTGCAATACGATTCATAGAATATATGGACGTAGGGACTACAAATGGGTGGTCTCTGGATGAGGTTGTTAGTGCAGAAGAAATTAGAGACATGTTCAATGATTTACAACCTCTTATCCCAAAGAATGAGAGTGATGTCGCAAAGCGCTACAGGCTTCCTAATGGAAGTGAAATAGGTTTGATAACGAGTGTAACAGAACCATTTTGTGGTAATTGCACCAGAGCCCGCCTTTCAGCGGATGGAAGATTATTCACGTGTCTTTTCTCTAACAAGGGATTAGACCTACTTACTCCACTAAGAGCCGGAAATTCAGATCAGGAAATCGCTTCTCTAATTAAGTCAAATTGGAGCCATAGAGAAGACAGATACTCTGAGATTAGATCGGAATCAAGTGATGCAATGAATAGAGTAGAGATGTCATATATTGGTGGATGAAATCCTCTCAAATGCATTGACCACAATAGACCATGGTGCATCAGTCCTGAATGAAGGCTCTGCATAATGTGAAATGGCTGCGGAAAAACCCAGATTTTGAATTTCCGCCACCATTCTACCCGGGCTAGGCGGACCCCCTTTACCAAACCATCCCGGTAACTCATCCACTGCAATAAGATGACATCCATGAATTACAATTGCTTCTTGAGAAATATTGCGTACCGAACGAATTATTTTCTTTCTTTCATCTTCAAATTGTCTTTGATCCCATCCAGCAGGATCATTTTCTATATATTCTGGCCCACAAAGTTCCAAAGCTCTTTCTTTACTCATAGATTTCATTGCCAAGGAATTTCCTATTGGACCAATCCATAACGGGCCAGAAATCCGAGGATCTTGACGTTCAATGGGGTAGGAAAGTGGAAGCATACACCTGATTGGAAGATCTTCTCCTAAATCTGAAGGGAGAAGCCCATATTTTATCGAAAAAGAAACTTCTTCTTTAGTAGGAGAATAAACTCTCCAACCCAGAGACTGCTCAATATTATTTGCTCCAGTCATTACTTTCTTTACCTCCACAGATACTCTCAAATGATGTGAGTCCCAAATTGATAACAATGGTTTGATGCTTCTATCATGTCTAGCAGCTGCTCTAGCAATATTTGCAATTAGAACTCTAAGACCCGAATCATGTTTGAGTTTATCAAGTCGAACTCTTGCACCATATCTACGCATGAGAGGATTCTTTGAGGATCCACTCAAAGCAGCAGTATCCGTTGCACTTACCTCTAGTACACCACGTCTAGCCAGTGCCTGAATTGCAGTATCTAAGAAAGAGACAGGAGAGCCAAAAGGATCTATGTCAATCCAATGCCAACCTTGAGTTAGAACGCTACTTCTTAAATCACCGTAAAGAACATTCAACTCTCCATTTTTCGATGGAAATTCGCTGTCTAAATTTTTTATCAATTCCAATGAGGATTTATCCATATCAGCGGCAGTTACTATTAGTCTTGATGATACATTCTCCGGGAGTTCATTCAACCATCTTCTCGCCCTCAGTCCTGATGCAGACAAACCGTCCAATGCACGTATTTTTGAATGCCCAAGCAACCCCTCTTCAATCACATGTGCCATGAGAAGAACACTGCGTGTACGTGATCCACTCATAGCCGGATTATGGAACACAGAACCGTAATTTCTTGCTAAAGGTCCTTTATTGGTCAAATCATTATTTTTTGAAACTCTAGTTAGAGTCTTGCCTTCTCTATGGATCTCACTAGGTCCAATAAGGGGTTGATCTGAATTCCCCCGCTCCTCATTCACACCTCTCCGAGAAGCAACTCACAAAAGTGTTTGACTACTCAATAGTGTTCGAAAACAATCTCCGGATCGGAGTGTGTAACTCTGTGGCCATCGTTATTGATGAAGCCTACTTTACGTGTTCCGGGTAATCTTTCAGCAAGCCATTTTTCGACATTTTCAGCGACATTGCTAGAGACAGCTATACACATCCCCATCCCCATATTGAAAACACGATGCATTTCCAATTTGTCAATAGGTCCAATCTCTGCCATCCATCTGAATTCAGGTTGAGGAGGTAACGGATCAGATATGTGCCACCCTAAACTTTCATGCAATCTGAGAAGGTTAGATAATCCTCCTCCTGTAATGTGGGCGATAGCCTTCAAATCAACAATATTACAAGGACCAGAACCTCCTCTACAAACTTCAATCAAATCAATGATTGGATCTACATAAATTCTAGTAGGATTCAAAAACACATCTCCAAGAGTAGCACTGTCTTGACTCACTCCTTCAATTTCTCTTCCAAAATGAAAGGTATCGAATGGGGCTTTTTCTTTCAGAGACAAGCCAGATTTTTCTACAACAGCTCTTAGCAAAGTATACCCATTTGAATGAACGCCACTACTAGGCAAACCAATTACAACATCTCCTTCCTCAAGATTCTCGCCCGTTATTGCATTCCCAGCAGGAAACCATCCAAGTGCTGTTCCTGAAAGGTCAAGTTCTGTAACGATACCTGGTAATGTTGCTGTTTCACCTCCCGCAAGAGTCACCCTAGCTCGCCTGCAAGCTTCTGCAAGAGATTTTCCAATTACCGCATGAGTCTTAGGGTCTGTCTTTGGAACTGCGATATAATCTACAAAGGCCAGAGGTTCTGCACCTACACACAATAGATCGTTGACATTCATAGCAACACAATCTATCCCAACACCTTCATATTTATCTAGAGCATTTGCTAATTGCAGTTTTGAACCAACTCCATCAGTTGCAAGCGTTAGACACGAATCGCCAAATTCAATGATCCCGCCAAAGCCACCAGGAAGAGGAACGGGTGCTCCTTTAGTTCCTGAAGTTCTAACTGAATCACTCAACGCTCCAATAAGACTGGAAATCGCCCGACTTTCAGCTTCTATGTCTACGCCGCTTTTAGCATAGTCGATAGGTGTGTCTTCCACATTACGTCCCGAGGCACCAACTTCATCATTCAATCGGTATCTAAGGCTCATATTTTAGGATGTATTTTTGTTAAAAAAACCTTTTTTTTTATCTTAGAAGAGATTAAGGACTTATTTTGTTAAAAAAGAGTGTAAAAATTAACATATTTTTTGTTTATGGGGCTTAGTACCCTTTTTTTTTGAATAAAATAAAATTTTATAATAGCATATATAATCACATACTTCCAACGAATCAATTTGCGAAATACTATAACGAATAGGAATCGTGGTTAGAGGGCTAAGTAAGGTGAGATAACGCCATGTTAGATAAGAAAATGATTGCAATGCTGATGACGCTCAGCATGCTCGCGGCTGCGTTCGCGGGTTGTTTGGGCGGGGATGATGATGACGACGAGCCAGAGTGGAACTTGAGTCCTGCTGATGATATTTCAGCGGACATAGTAACCTCTGACTGGGACCCCATCATTCCGAATTTGAACGGCGGCGAGATGTGCGATGCCATAATCTCGGCGATGACGAAGACAGAGGAGCGCGACCAAGTCGTTGACTTCACTCGTGGTTACTACACAAGTAGCCAGGGTGTAATCGGCGCAGATGGTTCAGCTGCTATCTCAGATGTCTCCGAACTGAATATGGCTGGAACTAAGGTTGCAGTACAGACCGGAACGACTTCTGACCTCTATGCTCAGGAGAACTTAGGGATGGCAACCATCGTTGCGTACGATGATTTCCCATCCGTAACTTTGTCCGTCACAAACGGAGAGGCTGACTATGCAATGGGTGATTCACCTGTTCTTGCATTGTCCGGTACTCTGATGACGACATTCTCCGATGAGACCTTCGGACTCGCAGTCCGCGAGGACTCGGGCGAATTGCTCGATGCCCTCAATGTGGCGATCACGGCGATCGTCGACTCGGGTGAGTACGATCTCATCTTTGGAGCCTGGTTTGATGGCGCAGTTGTCCTAACCGATGACCGTGACGAAAACACAGCAGTCGCGTACCCAGCAAGTCCAAGCGAAGGATCAACCCTGTCCGCTGTTCTTGAGTCCGGCTCTCTGAAGTTGTGTTCAGACACAGCGTACCCTCCTTTCGAGAGCATCGATGAAGACGGCAACGTCGTAGGATTCGATGTCGATATCGCTAACGCATTAGTCGACGAAATCGCTGCCTTCTATATGGGCAACGAAAATCCAATGTTCGTTCCTCCTGTGCAGCCTGCTGAGGCTCACAAGATAGGTATGCTAAATCCAATGACAGGACCAATCGCTGTTTATGCACCACCATTCACATGGGCTGCACAAGCCGCAATTGATGACTTGAATGCAATGGGTGGTAACTTCGAACTTGTTGAGGCCGACTCTGGCTGTGACGGTACAACAGCAGCAACAGCAGCTCAAACATTAGTTGATGCTGGTGTTGTAGGTGTTGCTGGTGCAGCATGTTCCGGTGCTTCCATGGCTGCTAACGCAGTTCTAAGCAGTGCTGGAGTAGTTCAGGTATCTTACGCAAGTACTAACCCAGGTCTATCGGACTCGACTGCTTACCCACACTTCTATCGTGTGGTTCCAAGCGATGCAATTCAGGGACCTGCCATGATGGCTATGGTTATGGCTGCTGGAGCAACTAACCCTGCTCTACTTCACATGACTAACGATTACGGATCTGGATTAGCAGATTCGTTTGAGGCTGCATGGGGTGCTGACAACCTTTGTACAAAGATTGGATATGAGGATACTCAGACTGACTTCGCTGCAGAGGTTCAAGCAATTGCTGATGCAGGTTGTGGATCAGTAGTAATGGTATCATATGCTACAGACGGCGCTGCTATTCTTGAGACAATGGCTTACCTAGGAGTAAGTGCACCAACATTTGGTGCTGACGGAATCGCTGACGCGGCTTTCCTTGACGACTTTAGTGCACCAGGTGCTGCTAATGGAGTTCAAGCAACAAAGCCTCGTGCTGGATCCGGTGCAGGTGACTTCGGTGAACGCTGTGCTGCAGACGATGTTTGCGCAGGTGGAATTTACACTTTGGAAACATACGATGCAGTAATGATGATCGGACAAGCAGCTATGATGGAAGATGGCGCGAACATGCCAACTCACATGGGCATGGTAGGTACAGACTATGCTGGTGCATCAGGAACTCACACATTCGATGAGAATGGTGATGTTGCAGGTGCAGGATATGATATCTGCCGCTTTGATGCTCTATCAAGCACGGATGTATTCTTTAGCTGCAGAGCACACTGGACTCGTGATGGTGGAGTAGCAGCTAACGAATTTACAGGAATGACAGTAAAGATTGGATTCCTGAATCCAATGACTGGTCCAATTGCAGTTTATGCTCCTGGATTCGGTGCTGCAGCTAACATCGCTCTTCAGATGATGAATGTTGCAGGATATGGCAGCGGTCTACAGTTCGAGTTGGTTATGGCTGACTCAGGTTGTTCAGGTGACGCAGCAGCAGCAGCAGCTCAAACATTAGTTGATGCTGGTGTTGTAGGTGTAATCGGAGCCGCATGTTCCGGTGCAACAATGGCAGCTAATGGAGTACTATCTGCAGCAGGAATCCCAATGATTTCGTATGCAAGTACAAACCCAGGACTCAGTGACGCAACAGCTTATCCACACTTCTTCCGTGTGGTTCCGAGCGATGCAATTCAGGGTCCAGCACTATCTGATGTAGTTACAGCAGGTGGACACAGTAACATTGCTCTAATGCACATGACTAACGATTATGGCGCAGGTCTTGCTGATTCATTCGAAGCAGCATGGCTAGATGCTGGTAACACACTATGTGCTAAGGCTGGTTACGAAGACACTAACACAGATTTCACAGCACAAGTTCAGCAAGTTATGGACAATGGATGTGACAGTGTAATGCTGATCTCATACGCTGCAGATGGAGCTGCGATCATCGAAGAACTCGGTTCTCAAGGATTCACCGGAGCTATCTATGGTGGCGACGGAGTTGCAGAAGAAGGTCTTGCAGCTGATATGTCAGACACATCATTAGTTGATGGTGCAGTAGCAACAAAGCCTGCGTCCGCAGTGCCAAATGAGCGCTCGATGGCTTTCGCAGCTGCCTGTGGTGCAATACCTGACTGTGACAGTGGTATTTACACTGCTGAGGCATTCGATGCAATGATCATTATGGGATACGCGTACTTTGCAGGTGCATCAAGCGCAGGCGGAGTTACAATGACTCAATTGATTGCTGCAACAGGCCAAGGCTTTGTTGGTGCTTCTGGTGTCCACAGCTTTGACGCTGCAGGAGATGTAGCCGGTAACGGATATTGCGTTGGTACATTCAACGTAGCCGATGACGGAACTGTCTCTTTCGATTGTGAGCGATTTTGGTCACGCGATGGCGGCGTAGTAGACGCTTGATTTAGTAATAAATCAGATCTGGGAACGTAAAGCACCCCAGCGGGGAACCGCTGGGGTGCCCCCCCAACTTTTATTCAGTTAATTCTGAATTTGAGTGATTGTTTATTTGGCGATGATATAGATGAATTATTTCAGGTCAAATTTCAATAATCACTTATCCCCCCAAGGCCAAAGAAGATTGGCAATAGCCATGTTCCTAATTTTGGATTCTCTTCTTGGATTAAGGTATCAGAAAGGAACTCTGAATTTATTTGATTTCCTTGTGGGAAATGGAATACCGAATGATATGGTATGGCTCTTTCAAGTTGTGATATCTCTTTCAGGCTCCTTCTTAATTATCAAGATCCTATTCGATGACCTACGAGAGAGTTGGGGACGTACAATAAGTATTCTTGTTTCTCCTTTGTTTCTCTTACTAATGGTTTGGCTAACTCTTGATATGTTATTCAAGGGTCTTTCAAATGATGCAATTATCACTCTTGATTTAGTTTCAATTGGTGTTGGAACCCTAACTTGGTCATCCACATATCTTGCAATAGCAGTTGGTCTGACTCTAACTTACAAGGTGCAGCAGTATGGTAACTTTGCTCAATCTGAATTTTTTATGATAGGTATGTACTTGTCAATAATCATGGTATTAACGGATCAATTCTTTCCTCTAGCTGATGCTCCTCGAGATGATGTTTTAGTATGGTCATTATTGATTATTACTATAGTTTCGGCATTTGTATTAACTGGTATCTCTGGGATTATAATAGATCGTTTAGTCTATCGCGGATTCCGAAATAAGAAAGCATCGCCTCAAGTTATGATGATCGCATCGCTTGGTGTTGCATTAATTCTAAGGGCAATAGTGTACTTACGTTTTGGCGCTGGAAAGAAGATGTTTGAACCAGATGCAGATTGGCGCCTACCTTCTTTGCGTTGGGATATTCCCACTACTAAATTGAGAATGTATATCGGAGATCGTGGTATCGAAGATGGTTCTTCATACACTCTTAATTCCTGCGAAAATGGTGAACGAGTTACGGTTGAAGGAAGTAAACCAATGTTCGAAGTTTATGATTTGGCAACAAATTGTATTGATCAAGCAACAACAGGTTATGCTTACTACAAGGGCGCAATGCCAGCAGTAATATTTAGTTCAGTCATTCTCCTGTTAATTCTTCTAAATAAAACTAGACTAGGTCGCAGAATGCGAGCAGTTGCTGACAACCCCGAGCTCGCAGCATCAAGTGGCATCAATGTAGAGCGGGTTCAGATGACTAGCGCTTTCCTTTCTGCAGGTATTTCAGGAATGGCTGGGGCAATATTTGCCATGACGCTTCGCTTCACCCCTGAAACCGCCTTCACCCTCCTCCTTCCTTCCTTTGCTGTAATTGTTTTAGGAACGATCGGATCAATACCCGGTGCCATAATTGGGTCAATCATTGTTGGTTTAGTTAGGGCTCTTTCATCTCCAGTTTTGATTGGAATAGGTCAACCACTTGGCCGATCCAATTACACAGCTCTAGATGGTGTTATGCCCTACATTTTCTTAGTTGCGATTCTAATGATTATGCCTGAGGGTATTGGCGATGCATATGAAAAATGGAAAGTCAATCGTCTACGAAAACGTGCTGAAGAAAACCAATCCCCCTCTCCTAAGATAGGCGCAAGTCTTGCCTTTTCCCCTCTAGGTGCTTTAGGGTTTCATAACTTCCAACAAAGGAGAGAGTCTCGTGGCCAATCCATGTTAATATTGACAATGGGTTCCTATTTGATAATGCGTCTTTCTAGATTTATAGGTAAGAATTCAATATCTAAAGATGCATGTTCTCTTGGTTGTCAGGAGAATGAAGGCATATCAAATAATCTCGAATTTATCACAGGAAGAGCTGATGGCACCCTTTCAATATCTGATGCGCCATTTAATGAATCAAATATTGCATCTCCCCCAAGTGATGTCGCTCCTTTCCTTCATGATAGTTGGATTGCAGATCAAATTGATTACATGAACCAGACTTGGTTTGATTTAATGAATATAGAAATGTTATTTCTCGAGATTATTACTGCAGTTGGAGATATAGTTTGGCCAGCCATTCCAATCATGGTTTGGCTAGTAGCAATTGCTGAGGGTGTGAACCTTGTGAAAGGACGTGATGATGATGTCCTAAAACCGATTTTCTCAAGAATGGAGAGTATCTCTATCCCAAGAGGAAGTATAACTACACCTTCTTTATTTATTACAATTCAATCTAGAATCAATTCATTACCAATCCGAGTAAGGGCGAGTTTCGACGATGTAATTATCCGAACTAAGTCCTCTCTGTCATCTAGGAAGTCTCTTCAATCCCTAATTCATATATCTCCGTATGGCCGAGAGAGTCCTAAGGGATCTTGGATTCTTTTTGGATTCCTAATTTCACTTCTGTTTGCATTCCTGGTCTGGTTGCCTGTAGCGGAACAAGATGGTATGCGATTCATCAAAGTACTCCAAGTTTCAAATGTGCTTGTGACTCTCTCAATATTTGCTTTAATGGCATTCTCACTAAATCTCCACACGGGAGTAACTGGTATGGTAAACTTTGGAGTCATCTTTTTCGTAGGCATTGGGTCAATAGTAGTAGGTATCCTTTGCGCTCCAAAGGATTTGCATGGTTACGGATGGCCCGTAATTCCAGCAACTATGGTAGCAATTCTAATTTCAGCGGCCTTTGGTTGGCTTCTGGCTTATCCAACCGCAAGATTGCGTATGGACTATTTCGCAATTGTAACAATATCTCTAGGCGAAATTGTGAGAGTTTTACTTGCAGGTGAACCACTTCTACGTGCTGGATCATGGGGGTCTTCTATAGGAATTTCTCGATATACACTACCGGGTGAATCTTGGTGGTTCTGTGGTTTTGACGTACCAAATAAGACACCTTTAGCAGGACCAGATGCAACTCTAGGAACAGCAGATGATATTATTCAGAAAATGACTCCAGGAGACTGCAAAGATGTAATTGAAATTAGTAGTCCGGCAAACTGGTTCGGTGATCTTCTTAGTCTTAGCGAACCCGCTCCATATATGATGCTTCTTGCCTTCATTGGAATTGTAGGCATGCTCCTGGTTTGGTTGATATTAGACATTATACTCGCTTCACCTTGGGGAAGAATACTTCGCGCTATTAGAGAAGATGAAGAGGTGGCTCAACATCATGGTCATGATGTTCTAAATCACAAAGCCGCCAGCCTTGCTCTTGGCGCAGGTATTGCCGCCTTTGCAGGTGCTTTGTGGGCTTGGAAATTAACTGGATTTCAACCATCTCACATGGCCCCAGCACGTTCTACATTTCTTGTTTGGGCGGCATTCATTATTGGAGGTAAGGCCAATAACAAGGGTATGGTAATTGGAGCATTCATCATAGTTCTGATGGAGTTTGTTTTCAACGTTCTAGTTGCAGGTCAAGGGTCTTCAGATCTTCCATTACATACAACTGCTGGAAATATAGATTCATTATTTACTTGGCTAGTTACAGAGTCTTGGGAAGTAGTTCAAGTATTCGTGTTGTTAGCATTATTGGGCTGGATCTTCGCAAACAATGGTTTGAAGGAATTGGGATTATCTGGAGCCATGATTTTTACATTTACAGGTTTATTCATGGGTCAACGTACAATTGATACTGTATTCATTACTGGCCTACAAGCAGATATGGCTTATGTCAAAGTATTACTAATTGGCTGTCTAATTCTTTTCTCTCTAAAATATAATCCGAAAGGCCTCCTACCAGAGGTCCCAAATCGCCCGGAAAGACCAACAGGTGGTGGAAATATTGAGTAATACGATTCTAGAAGTAAAGAATTTGCGTAAGGAATTCGGAGGATTGGTTGCAGTAAAAGACGTATCATTTAGCGTCGAAGCCGGAGAATTCATAGGGCTTATTGGTCCAAATGGTTGTGGCAAATCAACTACATTTAATTGCATCAGTGGGTTGCTCAAACAGACATCCGGAAAGGTCGAAATATTTGGTGAAGATGCATCAGAAATGAGGCCGGACGAAATTCAGAATCTTGGCTTTACTCGTACATTCCAGCACACACGTCTATGGCGTGAGATGACTGTTGTTGAGAATCTATTGGTACCTCCTCGAAGTCAATTCAAACCCAACTTAATCAGAGCTCTTTTTCAACCACATACTCGAGATGCAGAAAAACAACGCCTCATCCGTGCCTATGAAGTATTAGATCAATTAGAAGTTCCTCATATGGCTCATAATATGGCAAGTGAACTTTCAGGAGGCCAATCTAAACTGGTAGATATTGGTAGGTCAATGATGGGAGATCCACAACTTCTGCTTCTGGATGAACCAGTAGCAGGAGTAGCGGGCCCATTAGCCAACAAGATTTTCAATAATTTGCGGCGTTTGGTCGATGAAACAGGGATTTCCGTATTGATTATAGAACATAATATGGATTTCATCCTTCGACAAGGCGTAGATAGGATTGTAGTTATGAATGAGGGAGAGGTATTGATGATGGGAACTCCTGAAGAAGTTCGTAGTAATAGGGCGGTAATTGAGGCATACTTGGGTGCTGCTGGCGATGAGAATATTGGCGGTGAAAATGAATGACTGAACGCATATTGGACGTAAAAGGTCTCAACGGAGGATACGGTTCAGTTCAGATTCTATATGATATAGATCTCTACGTAGAAAAAGGAGAATTTGTGACTATAATAGGTCCAAATGGTTGTGGCAAATCGACTTTCATCAAGGCCATCTTTGGAATAGCTACACATTATTCCGGATCTGTAGAGCATGAAGGAGAAGAGGTATCTGGTTGGAGAACAGATCAACTGGTTAATCGTGGGATTTCTTATGTTCCACAAGTAAACAATGTGTTTCCTTCATTAACTGTACACGAAAATCTTCAGATGGGAGGGAATCAATTGTCAAACAAAATTCTCAATGAAAGAATCGAGAGAGCATTGGCTATGTTCCCCGATCTTAGTGATCGGGTGCATGATTTGGCAGCATCATTATCGGGCGGTGAACGTCAGATGCTTGCAATCTCGCGTGCTCTGATTTCAGATCCTAAGTTTCTTCTTTTGGATGAGCCAACAGCGGCATTATCTCCATTATATCAACAACAAATAATAGAAAGAATTGACTCTCTTCGAGACGAAGGAATTACTGTCTTGATAGTTGAGCAAAATGCTAGATTGAGTCTAGCCAGATCGGACAGAGGATATATTTTTGCAGGTGGAAAGGTAGTACACACAGGAGATGCAGAATACATTCTAACAGATCCAGAGATTGGCGAGTATTTCTTAGGATCACATTGATTTCATTTTAGAAATAGCCCTCTCTACTGCTAGTGGGATATAATGCAAAGAATTAGCTAGTCGATGTCCATCTTCAACTTCGATTAACTCGATTAAATCATTTTCATTTACAATTTTATAGGAGTTGGAAATAGGAACAATATCATCCATATTACCGTGTATTATGACAGTAGGATGGTGCAATCTAGGCCACGACATAATCTCTGCTTTTTCCATAAAATCCCATTTGAAAAAAATGTGTTTTTCCAAACCATGATGGAAATACTCTCTCGAATTTTTTTCTTTCCACTCACTAATACCATCTTCTCCAATTACATTTCTAAAGTTTTCAGCAAGCCCAAATGCCGGAGCCATCAAGACTAGAAATAAATCTCTGTCTTGCAACCTTTCAGATGCATTCGCAATGGCTAATCCTCCATATGATGAACCCATAATAATCCTTAGATCTGGATTTGAATTTATGATATCAATTATAACATCGGTCTGATTTTTAATTGTCCAACCATTTGTACTCATAATTGGTGCAGTCACTTTCCATCCTAATTTTTCAATAATCCAACTCGGTTTAGAGCCGTTAGGGCTTCCTTCCAATCCATGTGCCCACAGAATATGCATATTATCAGGCCATTTCTAGTCAAATTCCAGACCCAATAACTCAAGGTCAGCAAGAGGACAACGTGTCATGGTCGCGCGATCCATTACTCTTATGTGGATTTCAGCGACAACATGAACTGTTGCTTGAAACAAATGACCAGCATGCACATTATTATCATCATCCGACCAGCAACAGTGTATATGGGTGAAAGCATCTCCTTTCTCCGTGCGAGCAATATTGCCGGAGAGACTTACTAATTCCGATGGGGCGTCTAAAGGTCGCCTCTGATATACTCCTTCAGCATCCATGTATCCATATTGATTGTCACGAGTTCGTCCAATGCCGCTAGTGATGGCAGCCGCATCAAATCCAAGATCATCTGCTAGTTCCCGCAGGGATGCATGGATTTCTTCACCGGGATCTAGTCTGACAAGAATATCACTTCCTGATCGTGTATGATCCATATACTTCGTATCCCCCTCATTGATTTCAATAAATCGCAACCTAGGTTTCCTTTGTATTTGGCGTTTGAAGATATAATTTCCAGTGGAAGCCTTCAGTGATCCTTTTCGTAGCCCTAGTCTTGTTAATATTTCCAATGGAAATGTAGGGGTAGGATAATTCATCCAAGAAGTTCATTAACCGTATCGAATCACTTCAGTTGCCGGGCGGAATAATCTATGACAATGGCAGCACATGATTCGTCAGCTCGATGGAGGACATATTTGGAGTCCGCTAAAGAATCTGAGATCGTTATGCTACTTTCTAAACAACTTCTTTCTCCAGTAATGAATGTTAATTTCAATGACCTCCAAGCCTTTGATCCGGAGTTTGCTGAAGATGTACTATCAAATCCTCGTAGTATCCTTACTAATGGCCGTAATACGTTAAATGAGATTTGTAGAGAAAGAGGAGAAGATATTGATTGTATATTACGTGTTGGAGAGTTACCTAAAGATAGTCGTCGAGAACTACGTGATGTGGGTAGTGCCGACATTGAGAAACTCCGAAGTTCCGAAGTTCTTGTAACTAAAATCAGTGAAATAAAGCCACGCATACATAGAGCAGTTTTCCAATGTGAAGCATGTGGCCATACAGTGGAGATGTTACAAGAAAATGAGAGAGAATTACAGGAACCATTACGCTGTCCTCCAGAAACTGGTTGTGGCGAAACTGCTGGCAGAGGAGGAGCAACCCGATTCAATCTAGTAATGAATGTCTCTAGGATGGTCAATAACCAGTGGATTGAGGTCCAAGAAGTTCCAGAAAATGTTCCAAGTGGAGCCCAACCAACTCGTAGTCAAGTACTAGTTGAAGGTGATTTAGTCAACCAGCATCTTCCCGGTGAACGTGTAATGGTAAACGTAATTCCAGTAGTTCACTCTGAGATTAAGAGAGGCCGAAAGACTCCGATGTTTGATATAATTTATCACCTTGTTAGTTCTGAACATGAGAGCGCCCCATTTACTGAGATAAATATTAGCGATGAAGACAGAGAAGCAATACTTGAGGTGGCATCACGCCCGGATCTAATGCAATTAATGCAGCGCTCCATTGCTCCTTCGATTTTTGCCACTGGTGTGATGCACTATGTCAAACGCTCTCTTGCTTTGCAATTATTCGGAGGAGTCTCTCGAATAAATGACGACACAACAAGGTCAAGAGGCGACATCCATATATTGCTAATGGGGGACCCTGGGGTGGCGAAGTCACAACTTCTGAACTATATGTCGAAATTATCCCCTAGAGGGATGTTTGCTTCAGGAGGTGGTGTTTCTGGAGCGGGGCTGACTGCCGCTGCTGTAAGGGATGATTTTGGCGGAGGAGGCCGCTTTGCTCTAGAAGCAGGAGTATTGCCTTTATCTGATAGAGGAATGGCTGCAATAGACGAATTTGACAAAATCCAAGCACAAGACAGAGACCATATTCTTCCAGCGATGGAACAACAGAGACTTAGTATATCCAAGGGGGGTGTAAAGGCTACATTGAATACTCGTTGCTCCATCCTTGCAGCAGCTAATCCTGTTGAAGGTCGCTTTACTAGGAGAGGCCCTAATGAAAGTGTCATGACTTCTTTCAAGGAAACCGGATTACCTCCTCCTCTTGCATCGAGATTTGATATAATTTGGATGCTTAGGGATGAAGTAAGAGCTGAAGATGATGAAAGAATAGCACGTCACATTCTCCAAGTCAGAACGAGGGGTGTTTCTGAGACAAAGATAGAGGGCGGGACTGAATTTGATATAAGGGATTCAAACGAAGGGGAAATATTTGATACTGGAGTAGATGGTTCAGATCATTTGACAATTGATTTTCTGCGCAAATATATTGCTTATGCTAAGCGCAACATACATCCTGATGTCAGTGAAGACTCAATCGCTATAATTCAGGACTATTATACAAAAGAACGTCAATCATTTAGCAAGAGTTCTGCAACGTATCAGGATACTGAAGTGATACCTATAACACCTCGAGCACTTGAGGCTTTAATCCGCCTTACAGAAGCTCATGCTAAGATGAACCTTCGTGAAAAAACAACCACAGAGGACGCAAAGGTTGCTTTGGCAGTATTCAGACATTGGCGTGAAGAATCAGGTATTGAAGACGAGTCAGAATTACATTCAGGAGTTTCTGTTAGCCAGCGAAATGCCAGTATGATTGTACGTAATGCTCTGAAGGATCTTTGTTCAGAACGCGGTGTTGCTGAACTAACTGCATTACTGAATCGTTGTGAATCAAGTGGCGTCAGTGAATTCCAGGTTGAAGAAGTTGTGAAGAAAATGCTCAGAGCAGGAGAGTTATTCGAGAAAAGCAATAATCACTATTCGTTTGCCTGATGACTCTATGAGTAATGTCGCATCGCTGCATAGTGTGAGTGATGCTGCACGGGCGAACATCCATCGCCCTTCGACACTTGATCCAGAGGCTCTTGGCTTCATGTGTGGGCTAGAGATTCATCAGCAACTTTCTACAGGAAAACTCCATTCTCGAATGCCCAGTAAATTATTTGATGTTGGTATTGATGATATTCCAAGAAATTGGCAACACAAAGAAAGACGCTTAAGGGCCTCACAGGGCGAATCAGGAAGAATAGATGTAGCAGCGCGATTTGAGGCCCAAAGAAACCGCTCATTTATTTATGTTCAGCCTCCAAATTCAGGCCTAATTGAATTAGACGAAGCCCCTCCACTTTCTCATGACAAGGAAGCAATTGATGCTGCTCTTACGATATCTGCAATGATGAATGCTAAACCCGTGCCATTCCTTCAAGTCATGAGGAAAACTGTAGTTGATGGGTCTAACACTAGTGGCTTTCAAAGGACTACCCTGATTTCTACTGAAGGATCAATAGAAACTCAATCTGGTTCTGTTGGAATAGATGTAATATGTCTAGAAGAGGATTCTGCTCGCAAATTAGATAGCAGATCAACTAATTCGGGAGAGGTAGTTACCTATACCCTAGATCGCCTCGGAATCCCTTTGATTGAAATTGCTACTGCACCAGATGTCCAGACTCCGGATCATGCTAAAGAAACAGCTCTAGCGCTGGGAAGACTACTTCGAGATACTAGAATGGTAAGGCGTGGACTTGGAAGCATAAGGCAAGATCTGAATGTTAGTCTTGCATGTGGCGATAGAGTCGAAATCAAAGGCTGTCAAGATCTTGATTGGATACCACAGATAATTAGATTGGAAATGGCCCGACAAATCCATATGTTTCGTTTAGCAAATGAATTACGAGAAGAAGCAGGACTACCTCTCCTTCCAGATGATCGTAGAGACGACAATATGCCAATTGAGAACCGTGTTTCACGAGCAGCAATTTCAAGAATTCCAATGAAGTTGCATGATGTAACAAATAAATTCACAAAAAGTAATTCTACAATGATCGAGAGATCTCTTATGACAGGTTCTTCTGTTATAGCAGTTGTATTACCTGGTTTTTCAGGCCGTCTTGGTTCCAAAGAACTCGATGAAGAAGGATCCCAATTGCCTAGGCTAGGCCGAGAACTGGCTAGTGCAGCCAAATTAGCAGGAGTCGCTGGTATAATTCATTCAGACGAATTACCAGCATATGGAATAACAAAAGAAGAAGTAAACTTAGTAACAGATTCCTTAGGCACACAAGGGAATGATGCTTTTGTACTCTGTGTTGCACCTGAATGGCAGGCTAATTTAGCTTTAGAAGCAGTAATTGAGCGCACACGAATGGCCTATCATAGAATCCCTCAAGAAGTCAGAAATGTTGTAATTAAGAAAGGGTCACCTGAAGATGGAACAACCACTGCTATGAGGCCTCTTCCAGGAGGTGCGAGAATGTATCCTGAAACAGATATTCCAATTCGTCAACTTAGGGAAGAACATTGGGAATCAATCAACTCCAATCTACCTTTGACACAAATAGAAAGGATTGAGCGCTTACAATCTTATGATATTTCTGAAAATCAAGTCGAGGCAATCATTGGAGCCGAGTTGGATGATATTTTAGTTGCTGCTGCTGATGGTAGACAATTCGGCACACCTAGTTTTTCTGCAAAATCTATGGCTTCAGCATTGCTCGATAATACTCGAAATGAAATTGCAGAAGGTATTGATAGACAAGAAACAGATGTCCCCTGGTCAGTTATAGCAATCGCACTATATGCTTGTGAGAATGGAATTATTACCAGAGATGGAATAATTCCTATGGCCATAAAATACTTTCTAGAGGGTCCAATTTCCCTTCAAAATACATTTGAAGAACGATTAGAATGGTTTCAAAATACCGCCAATGATGAAGGCTTCACTCCTGCTGATAATAGTGCAATTGAAGAAGCAGTAGATGCGATTCTGAAGGACAGATATGAATTTGTAGATGAGCGCGGTATGGCGTCAATTGGTCCGCTGATGGGTATGGTTATGGCCAAGCTAGGGGGTACTGCTGACGGCAAAGCAGTAAGCGAGATGTTGAAACAAAAAATTAGTCAAATGACCGAAAAATAATATTTTTTAAGAGGTAGATTATCAACTAACTTATTAGACTCTATATCTAACCATTAAACTCCATGTCGAACGATAACTACCTTAGGACCGGATCTATAATTGCAGTTGTATCGCTCATGTTACTTTCTCCTGCAATAAGCGATATATTGAATAATGAAGCAGCGAAATACGTCAATGATAACGAATCATCACATAACGGTTTACCAACTGAATGGGATAATAAACAGGTAATTTGTGTATACTTCCCAGTAGAGTACCCCCATTCAGAATATTCATCAGGTGTAACTATGATTGACTCTGATGGTTCAGAAATAGGTATTAATGACGCTCTTAATTCTACAGGTGCATGTGTTGGTGGTTTTGATGGTTTTAATGAGGGGCTAGAATTTATGATGGATGCAACTAGGGTAACTGGGGGGCAATTATCAGTAGGGTATACAATAGATCCTAATTGGGGTCCATTTGTTCATACAATAGGTGGACTCAACATAGATGAAGTCAAGGGAGATTTCGGTGGAGTTTACTGGAGCCTTCTTCATAATGGCGAATACTCAATGGTCGGAATAGGCGATCTTGTATTGTCAGAGGGTGATGTAATTACTTGGGAGATAGCGACCTGGTGAGAATAATCACTCAGCAACTATCAATAATCACCCTACACTCAGGTGAAGCGAGGTTACAACATGTATGACTTCCATAACGTTGGCTTAACTCCTTTTGAGACGATGTTCCTGAATGTCTGTATCCTGTCAATCATTATATTTGCATTGCTTCATAGTGAGCGTAAATTAGGTGCCTCGAATCAAATTGCGATGTTAGTTATATTAGCAATTTTTGGCATATCAGGTAGAATCCTAATGGAACCTCTACCCAATATTCAGCCAGTAACGGTGATAATTATTCTAGCTGGAGTTTACTATGGGGCACCAAGAGCAATTGCTCTAGCAGGTGTTATTGCGTTATTCTCGAATTTATTGGTAATGGGACACGGCCCTTGGACTATATTCCAAGTCATTGGGTGGGGATTGGTAGGTTTATTTGGCGCCATAACCTCAAAATATATTCTTGAAAACGGAGAATTAAATCTCCATCGCCTCGGCTTAATTGCTATATTGTCCGCATTTGCATTTGATTGGGTAGTTTCTTCAAGTATACTTCTGAAAACAGATCCTTCTATGCTGATGCCCTACCTAATTAATGGGCTACTTTTCGATCTCTACCACGCAGTTGGCAATTTATTATTCGTAGCATGGTTGGCAAGCCCACTCGGCGAAATAATGCATCGTCACAAGGTTGAGCATAGTCACAAAGCGGTGAATGATATTGCCCACAACTGAAGAATTAACCATGGTCTTAGTGACTCGGGCCGACCTCAAATTATCGAAGGGTAAGTTAGCCGCTCAATGCGGTCATGCGGTCCTAGAATGTACAGTTCGTGCGAAGAAGACAGCACCTCGTGATTTAGATAGATATAGACGCGGCGGAGCTAGAAAAATAGTATGTAAAGTTGAAGACGAAATCAAATTGAAGTCAATATTAAGCCAAGCAAAGTCAGCAGGTCTAGTATGCTATTTGGTGAAAGACGCAGGCCATACTGAAATCCCACCCGGTACTGTTACAGTAGTTGGAGTAGGACCTGGTCCACGTTCAGAAATAGACAAAATAACTGGAAACCTACAGTTAGTCGGATAACATAATTCGAAACGAGAGAAATCCCACAGAGAGATTTCTCTGTGGGGGGGTTTGAGAATCGGCGAGACTGGGGAACCGAAGTTCCCCAATCTGCCTTACGTGGTTCAGAATCTAATTATTTAGATCTTCAGAGTTGTTCTTCTAGTAGGCCGCCTAACATAGCACCAAGGCCAATGACTATTCCGTCCATTGCCCAGTGGCTGAATGTATCAACAAGTCCACCAGAATCGTTCATCAATGTAGCACTCATGTGATGAGCACCATCGAATCCCATTCCTAGAGATCCTACAAGAGCAACAACTACGAATGCAGTCATCCAGCCCTCACAGCGACTGTGTACAGCACCTATTACGGCACCAGCAGCTAGCATTGCTAGAGCAGTCCATAGGTCAAATTCCCACATTTCTCCAGCAGTGTAGGTGCTTTCGCCATCAGCAGTAATCAATACCGCAGCAGCTCCAGCTCCAACTATCTGCATAAGCCAGCGCATGCCGTTACCCATCCATGCGTCTGTGTCCTGCAGATCACCAGTCATTGCACTGATCCAGGTGAACATTGGCAGAACGTGTGCTCCTGCCATAGCAGCCATAGTAGCAGCGAGCAATAAGCCCATCATTACCATGTCACTCTCACCCAGAACCAACCATGACACCATAAAGGCGCCACCTAGTTCAGCCATGTTCGTTTTCCAATCCATTTCCATATTTATTCCTCCTCACCTAAGTGAGTGTTGCGCCGCTATTCGATGACTATATAATAAGGCCGGAGAATAACCTGCGAAAAACGGCTGTTTTAGCACTTTTTGAAAAAAGCCGGTGTTGTAAAATACACTTGATTACGGTAGACAAATCGAGTGTACTTTACAGTAATTAACAATTCTGAAAGTGGTAATTGTGAATAATCACCCCCTCCTCTGAATGTTCATGGTGGTACAGTCCTCGCTGGATGAAGAGGGGCGCAATCACCTTTTTTCTCAATGTTCTGGCCTATCAGGACTAGTTAATTGGCTTGATTCCATAGATGGTCGCCCTGGTCTTTCTGAAATTGGAGAACATCTTCAATCAATGAAAGTTAATGTTGAGGCTTTGAAAGGAAGCATCGGCTACGCCGATGACGGATATATGAGAAATATTCTGAAAAAAACCGAGTTCTACGAACTCGTAGCAATATGCTGGACACCGGGCCAGAAAACATCGATACACGATCATGTTGGTTCTGATTGCGCCTTTTTGATAGCTGATGGAGTTTCTACCGAAACAAAATATGAACTCAATGAAAATGGCTTGGCGGTACCTGTTGGAGTTAGGAAATATGAAACTGGAGAAATTTGTGCAGCAGACGAGCCAGATATACACAGAATATCCAACGAATCAAAAAAAGAACTCATTAACATCCATGTCTATACTCCTCCATTATATGCCTATAAAACCTACTCAGCAGCCCCTCAGTAGCCCTTTTATAGATAATTTATTAACCTGTAACAAAACCTGTAACAAAACCTGTAACAAAACCCGTAACTGTGTAAAAATTCACTGATCGTTTCTCATTTCATCAAATACTTCTCTGAATATTTCGATATCGGATTCAAACGATTCAGGTAATAGAGGACCAAAAGAAAAACGGAAAAACCTCTCATATGGAGTTTTATAGTTAGGGTTTTTTGAGTGCGGGCGTGCCATATCACAGTCCGAAGCGCATAGAATAGCGGCGCCACGTTTGAACAAACGATTATTCAAGTCTTGACTAGTCATTCCTTCTGGCAATTCTAACCAGTGATAGAATCCACCATTACCTGTGTAGACTTCGAGACCCATTTCTTTGAACGCCTTTCCATAACGTTCTCTCTGCCAATTATAGTGCTCTTCTACTGCCTTACGTGCCTTTTTTACTCGTTCTGGCTCTAGAAGTTTAACAGCATAGTGTTGAGATGGATGACTTACACCACCCATTCCAAAACTCGAATAGTTAGCTAGAGTTTCGATATTCTTCTTACTTGCAATAATCCACCCAACACGAATCCCAGGAGATTGAAGCCCCTTTGTACAGGCTCCTGCTATGAACACATTGCTATTATCTAAGTCTTTGACATATTGAATTCCACTTACTGAAGGAGAATGAAACATTTCGTAGGCCTCATCCAAAAGTATTCCATTCATTGGTTGTTCAGCCATTTCGATTAATTCCTTTAATTCCTCTCCATATCTCGTTTGCCCTGATGGATTTTGAGGATTTGAGATCACTGGCATAAGATGAGTTTTTGCATTAAGTCCAGTACGATCAAAATATTCAGCATTACTGGGATGAAAGTTATTCTCTTTAGTAAATGGAACAATTTGAAAATCTGTATTTGTTTGCTCCATAATATCTAGATAAGCTGGCCATTCTATATTCCCAATTCTTACCTGTATATGCTTTTTTAGGAATGCCATTACAGTATATATTCCCGGTCTCCCACCAGCAAAAATCATAACATTATCTGGCCTAATATTAGAGTTATATTGGGAGTTATAGTATTCAACAATCGCTTCACGTAAAGCCGGGTGCCCCCATGCTTTTGGATAGAACCGGTCTTCCCAAGTAACCTCAACACTTGCAGGTAATGCAGGGCCTCCGAATTTTTCTAATGGAGTTGTAAGTGGAAACCCCTGTGACCAAGGATGCGTACCTTTGGTACCCATAAAACTACCAAATGAATCTCTGAAAGCATAGAGCGTTTCGTAAATTCCCATTGGAGGACAATTATCAGAGAGGAATGAATCAAATTTCTGACTTTCTAAAGAATCACCATCTACAGGGTTGCCATCCATACTGGTCCGTTAGATAATTCATACATCATAATGTTCCTTCCCTATTTTCTTTTCAAAGACGGTCGAGCCAATGATTAAGTAAAACAATTTTAATTCAACAATATGTCCGAAGTCTCTGTGTTTAAGCAACTAATCAGTTTTTCTATAATTATTCTCTTTTTAGGCATGTCAGCATCTATGGGAATTGGTCCTGAAGACATCGAAGAACTTGCTGAAGAGGAATCATCTTTCGAAACTCGAACAACCTCTAATATTAACTGGCCAGGATCTCAATCAGGATCTATTTACACGTATGATTCGGTTGACATAGGTCGTAATCATGTATGTGCAGTTGCTAGTGATAATACAGTAAGGTGTTGGGGTTTTAATAACCAATATCAATTGGGAAATCAATCCTCATCTCAGAGCGAAGAAGTACCATCTCCTAGAGTAGTAGACTATGTCGGTAATTTTGATACTGAGTGGAATATGGTGCAGGGTTCAGGCACCAATTTATCTGTTTCAATAGCTACTGGTTCATACCACAGTTGTGCTCTTGAAACAGATGGAAGTTTGAAGTGTTGGGGCGACAATGACTTTAGTCAATTGGGTACAAGTGTCAATAACGACTTAGACGTCACTTTCCCTTTTCCAGTTTGGGATCTATCTGATTCTAGTGAGATGGAAGTGAAAGCAATTGATGCAGGAGAGTTTCATACTTGTGCAATAGTAGACCAGACATCTACTGACAATGACTGGACTACATTAGCAATAGGTAGAGTTGCTTGTTGGGGTAGGAATAATTACGGACAAATAGGCACGATGTCGGGAGCAGGAACCTACCAAACTGCTCAATACGTTGTTGATGAAAACTACAATGCACTTGAAGATGTAACTGCAATATCTTCGGGACGAAATCATAATTGCGCAATTGTCGATGGTAATGCAATGTGTTGGGGTGATAATCAATACGGGCAAGTGGGTAATGCAACAGAAACCAACTCCGGCCTAACATGGGTTCAATATGCTGTGAATGTGACAACATTATTACATACACAACGTGATGTCGTAGCAATAGCAGCGGGAGAACTTCATACTTGTGCACTTCTCGACAATGGTAGTATCGGTTGTTGGGGGTATGCAGGTAATAATGAATTTGGAGATGGCCAGGGTCCCGATTCAGAATTTTTTGATGCCAGATATGTATCTCTTCCTCAAGGAAGAACCGCAATAGCACTTGAGGCCGGAGATAACCACAACTGTGCAATTCTTGATGACAATAGCACTTGGTGTTGGGGTGCAAATTCCGATGGTCAACTAGGAGATGGGGGTTTTGGTGGAACCATTCCAACGCAAGTCCTAACATCTGGCTATTATTTCACCAGTATAAGTGCTGGGCACAGAAATACATGTGGAATATCTAATACTACGAAAGTCTATTGTTGGGGCGATAATTTTTACTCTCAAGTTGGTGTCGGCTCAACTTCAAACTTCGATTTTTTTGCTCCAGAGCAAGTGAATCTAGGTCCTTCTAATCATAATGGTCCTGATAAATTACCATTGATTCATGACCGCGACCCCGATTATGATGGAATTGTTTCAATCTTTGATAATGATCCATACCTCCCTGACTGCTCTCCCGGAACTTATTATATTCTTGGAATTGGTTGTGTAAATACAGACCCAGGATATTACCAGAATATGTCCGGACAAGATTTCCAAATCCCTTGTCTGGTAGGCACATATCAACCTAATTCTGGGTCACCAACATGTCTTGATGCTCCACCTGGATATTATGTCAATTCCAATGCTTCCAATTCTGCAACTCCATGCCCTCCAGGAAGTCAACAACCACTTGCTGGACAGACTGGTTGTATAGGTATCGATGCTGGTCATTATACACAATCTGGAACCTCCAATCAGACGCCATGTGTTCCCGGAACATATCAACCTCAACCCAATCAGAGTTCATGCATGCCTAGCGACGTAGGTTATCACGTTCCAATAGAAGGACAAACCAACCAAACAATTTGCCCTACTGGCACCTATCAGCCAGGATACGGTCGTCCAAGTTGCTACGAAGCAAGTCCTGGTCATCATGTCCCAATAGAGGGTTCTATTGAAGAACAAGAATGCCAACCAGGATCTTATGCAGATGTGTTTGGACTTAGTGATTGCAAATTAGCCTCACCCGGATATTATGTTAACAGCATAGCAGCTACAAGCCAGATTGAATGTTCTTCAGGAGAATACCAACCAAATTCCGGACAAACTTCCTGTTTAGTAGTAGATGCAGGACATTACAGTAATTCCGGTTCTGATTCAATGATACCTTGTGAACTCGGTTATTATCAAGGATCTCAGGCAAGTACTAGTTGTATAGCCGCAGACCCCGGATATTATGTTGATTCAGAAGGCTCATCTATGCAGGAAATATGTATTGCAGGAACTTACTCGGAAGACTCAGCAAGTGTTGAATGTATAGAGGCCGATCCCGGATACTATTCTCTTAATGATGGTTCGACAGGACAGGAAATTTGTGACCCAGGAAGTTTTTCTTCCTCAGGATCAAACTCATGTCAATTAGCAGATTCAGGATACATAGTTGAGGCGGCAGGATCTTCAGAACAGATTGCATGCCAACTGGGTACTTTCCAACCTAGTACTGGTTCAACTGAATGTATAGTAGCAGATCCAGGACATTATGTTGATGTTGAAGCCAGTTCAGCACAGATTCCATGTTCTGCAGGAACATACCAGCCAGATTCGGGGCAAGTCAACTGTATCCCAGCACCATTAGGTAAATTTGTATCTATTGAGGGAGCAACAAGTTATTCAGATTGTGAAGTAGGAACTTATCAATCATCTATTGGGCAGTTATCTTGTGATGAAGCAGATCCTGGACATTATGTTGATGTTGAGGGTTCTGATGAACAGATACAATGTAACTTTGGCACATATCAGTTAAATTCAGGACAAGATGATTGTATTGATTCAGACCCCGGACACTTTGTTGGCTCACGCGGATCTAATGATCAAACACCTTGCCCACCTGGAAGCTACCAACCAGGATCTGGAATGTCATACTGTAACGATGCCTCACAAGATCATTACGTTGAATTAGAAGGTGCAACAGAACAGACAGAATGTGATAGTGGATATTCCCAGCCAATGAGAGGACAGACATCTTGTATACAAGACGAGACTGCATTCCCTATGACTATTATTTTGGGAGTAGGAGTTGTATTAGTTGCAGTTGTAGGTGTAATGATTATGCAATATCAAAACAAACCGGTGGAGAAAGGCATACGTCGACCACCACAGGGTGCTAAACGTAAGAAGAAAGTAAATGGCAAACATAAGCCTAAGCAATAGTTTTGTTGAAATGTAAACCGGCCTAGGGTAGAATATGCGAGAGTATCCCTCAGAGCGAGTAGATCTCCGCTCAGACACTGTTACTCAGCCAACCGCGGCAATGCGACGATGTATGGTAAGTTCCGTAGTCGGTGACGATGTATTGGGGGATGACATAACTGTAATTGAATTACAAGATCGCTTAGCAGATATGTTTGGTAAGGAAGCAGGTCTTTTCGTACCTAGTGGCACTATGTCAAATGCTATTGCAATACGTGCTCACACTAATCCAGGAGATGAAATTATTACTGAGAGTACTAGTCATATCTATGTTTACGAGGGTGGAGGTTATGCTGCATTATCTGGATGTTCAATAGCCCTTGTTCCCGGAAAAATGGGTCTAATGAATCCAGTAGATGTCGAGAAGGCTATTCGAAAAGGAGATGGTAGTTTAGGTCATTATCCTAATGGGTCACTAGTTTGTGTTGAGAATACTTCTAATCGCGGTGGAGGTTCTTGTTACTCACAGGAGGATTTGGATGAAATAGCCCGTATAGCTCACAAGAATGACTGTGCGGCTCACATGGACGGAGCGCGTATTTTCAATGCATCTATTTATTCAGGAGTTGATGTAAAGAGAATGGTTAGAGATTACGATTCTGTTTCAATTTGTCTTTCAAAAGGTCTTGGCGTTCCAGTTGGAAGTGTATTGGTAGGTAGTAGTTCATTCATAGCTTTGGCTCATAGATGGCGTAAGATGTTTGGTGGTGGTATGAGACAAGCAGGAATTCTTGCATCTGCTGGCCTATACGCATTAGACAACCATATTGAGCGTCTTTCAGAAGACCATATTCGAGCAAAGAAATTGGCTGAAGCAATTAATAATCTCGAAAAATTTAGTGTTAACCTAGATACAGTACAGTCCAATATGGTTTACGTGTCAGTACCAGAAAAACAAGCAACACAAACTGTAGAGGCACTATCTAGTCATGGTGTAGACACCATAGAAATTGGAGATTCAACAATACGTGCTGTAACTCATTTACATATAACCGATGAAGACATCGAACGTACAATATCTGCATTTGCATCAATCTGAATTTGATGTATTTTTGATGCCTATAATACGAATCATTCTTGATGAGTTAGTTAACGGAGGATCAATGCGAGCACTATTGGCCATTGCTCTGACACTCCTTCTGCTTGCACCTAGTGTTTCACTTGCAGAGAGTAATACAATATGGGAGCAGGCTCGAAATGAGTCTCAGTCAGGAACCTTTGGTGGACTGAGTTTATCAGTTAATGATACAGATTCTAATTTATCTATAAATTATCAAGACTTACCTCGAATTATTGAAACATATACTGCAACTTGGTGCGTTAATTGTGTGACGAGTGAAGAGGCGATGAATCAGGTCACAGATGAATGGAATGATACAGGCAAAATTATGCCTGTTCAGATACATTATCATAGACATTGGTATGAATTAGAAGACCCTTTTGGGTCCAATAGTACGGAAGAAAGGTGGGTTGAATCTTATGGAGAATCATCTGCTCGATACTCTTCAAAAGACGACGAAAGAATAGCCCCTAGCTCAGTAATAGATGGTCAGCGTTTACATATTGGCTCTATCGCCAAAGGTGTCTCTTTGGAAGATGATTATTTCCAATCACTTTCAGTTGGTAGTTTGGCCCCTTTTCTTGATGGATTTATTGATTTCAGATATGATTCTCAATCCTCGACTTTTTCTTGGGATTTTAGTTCTATAGTTACAAGTTGTGAGGGCTGTTCTTCCACTTACACAACAACTCCATGGCTTATGTTTGTAGAGGACGAAGCACATTTTGAAGATGGCGGGAATCGTCAGGAATTTTATTCTCATGTTCTCCATTCATCTGTTGAACTTCAGGGAGATAATGGAACTATTTCTATCACAACTCCTTTACCTTGGGATGGTGATGATATGACTGTGATACTACTAATTGATTGGGAAATCCCAAGTGAAAATCAAGATATTTTTGGTGCTGTTCCAGGAGTTGGAATTGCTACTTTATTGTCCCTTTTAGCAGCCGTTCCAGTAGCTAGGCGCTCCCAAAAGGATTGAATCTCATTTGAGAATAATAATCGACGAGTTAAAGTACCGAGGAAGTGCATCCCCGATGCTCACGAGGCTTGGTTGTGGACGATATGGAAGAGATGATCACGAGTGAGGAGATAAAACCGGGCGTATTTCCGGATTGGCTTTTCGATCAAATGATTGCTCAATGTAGAGACCCTCGCCCACATTCTCTTGGCGGACCTGCAAGGATTCTGATCATATATCCAACAAATGAGTCAAGAAAAGAATCTCTTGAGAGATTGGCGGATCAAAATCTTGTAATTGATAGGACACTTCATCACACAATTGACTCACTTGAATTATCATTACTCGAGGATCTAAGGCTCCCGCGTGTCCTTTCTACTTCTGGAGCATTCTCTGTTGTTCTCAATCAGGCATGCGCGGAGGCAGCAAGTCAACTTAAGTTTCCAATTCTAAATCCGATTGAATCATTTGAATGGAATTCAAATAGAACTAATGAACTTAATCAATTACATTCTCTACTTTCCAAAGAAAATCGACTTAAACAATTTGAAGGGCCAGGAATAGAGGCATTTTCCAGAGTACTTAAAAATTTAGAAGATAAATTAGGGGGCACTCATCCTAATTTCGTCACTTCAAAAATAATCAAAAAACTAAGGAATTCTATAGAACCACCATTCAGTATTAGTGATATCGATGGTATCATAATGCTTGATCATGCTCCTGTCCTTTCCCGATCAAAACATAATCTTCTAAAATCAATATCATTACATCGCCCTATCCATCAGTTAGAGTATCCTGGCAATTTTAGATTGGGATATCACGGAGAGCAGATAATTGATCAACAATTAATTAGGTCCGCAAAAGATTTACCCAATTGGGTTCCTAATCATAAGGTGTTTAGTATAAACGAAAATAATGATTCTCAAATAATTGAAAATATTCTAAGGATTCAGAGAGAGTCTCATACAATTCCTACAGTCATTAATTTACTAGAGGAACGCCTTTCTAAAAATCCAGATACTAGAATATTAATTGTTGATCCGGCTTTAGAGGATAATCAATATAGTTGGAAGAGATCTCTTAGTAATCTTGCTATAGAATTTTCAACAAGTGATATGATGATATCTAGTCTACCACTTGGTCATTGGATATCTGCAGCTGCAAGAATCAGTCATGGCCCGAATTCATTCGCTTTAGATAATCTTAGATCACTGAGTATTCAGAAATCAATCACTCTATTTGAAGAACCCATAGATCATCCTACAGATTCACAAATTGTTCCTAAAGCGGATTCAGATATTTTAACATCTATAGCTAGGAATGAGCATATTTTAGCAGGACCTGGTTCACTTTCTCGTTGGTTAGAGTCTCTCAAAAGAGAACCAAATAACCCTCATATCAATCCTAAATCTAAAGAATCATCTCAGTGGTTCCTCCTTTGCCTTGCATATTCCAATCGTCCTCTTCTTGATCCACATGATCGATTATTAATTGATGATGATGATATGTGGATCGGTTGTCATAGCGGCGAAATTTTACCACGACCAAAAACAGTAATTACAGGAGATGACTGGTTAGATGCTATAGTAAAAAGAGCAAATACCGACCATACTGGATTTGAGGATTTTAGTCCACTACCTGCTACAGTTATTCAAACTCTAGTTGAGACACATAAGAGACTTAGATTGATACAACATACTTCTGGCTATCAGCCAGTCAAAGAAGGCTCAGGCTGGGTTGAAGAATTCCAAGCATTGATTTCTTCAACTCCGCTTCCAAGTAATCGTAAAAATATTACAAGTAATGTTCGTTTACTAAGTCCCAAAAATGCTCTTGGATGCACTGCAGATATTGTAATCATGGCACATATGTCGTCTTTAAGTTGGAATCTTAGTTTACCTCGATATGCTTTCCTTGGTGACGAGGATCGACACGAATTAGATATTCTTCGTCCAGATACTCCGATTCGTCAGGCACGTCACTATTTTTATCACCTCCAGTCCGCTTGTCAAGAGTTATTTGTGTTAGATCCTAGTTTGGACAATGCCACACCAGTTTCAGCAGTAATTGGAGAATGGATTAATTCATTAGATTCAGAAAATCAAATCAAAGAATTAGAATCTTCATCTCATACTTTTAGTGATCCAAGACTTCACCGTAGAAGGGATGGAGAAAAACTCGTAAATATGCAATCTCCATCACGACCGCCCCTAAACCCTAATGCAGTCAGTATTCCAATAGATGTACTAGTTCAGCGAGATATAGAAAGAAGAAGACCCGAAGAAATAGATGAAGAAGGATATCTTAAAGAAGACTCTAAATTTATGATCAGTGGCCTTCTAAAGGATGAATTATTGAGAAAAATAGTCAAAGGCAAACCCTCTCCAAGAAGCGCACAAAAATGGCCTGTTATTGGTGGTTATGTTTCATCTAATAGGGCTACTCCTACGATAGATCCGCGACCCTTTATTCCGCTTGAAACAAAATCAAACTCTTTTGATTCTCGTAATGGACGAACTAAAGAGGCCAAACAGGAATTTCAGACATGGTCACCAAGCCGAATAAAAGAGTGGCAAATTTGTCCTCGACGTGGATGGCTAAAATATGGTTTGAAAGCGAAAGAAGACGAATTACAGGAAGAAGACATAGATCCAAGACCACATGGTGATTTACTGCATAATGTACACCATGGTCTTCTTTCAGAGGTTCTTGGTATGGAAGAAGGTAAAGAGCGTACATTAAGTGAGATTATATCTGGAGATAATCCATTCAATATTTCACACTCAGAAAAGAGTGATAGCGAACTTCAGGCAATAGCACTTGATGAATTAAATCGTCTAGCACCTTGGCTTGATAGAACAGATGCAGTCTCAACATCTCGTCTTCGTATGCTTACTGGGATGAATAGGGTTCAATGGAATAAATGGCTTATTGATCAATCACCATCGATTCCTTCAGGTCGGGTTGGGACTATAGTAAAGGCTGAGAGGCTATTACAACATTCAATTCCTATTGCATATGAATGGAAGGCAAAAGAATACGACAATAAAGGAATATTAATTTCTGTACCACATGAGATTTCTTCAATTTCTGGTATCAAACCAATACGCTTAGTCGGAGACATAGATCGTGTAGATCTTCTTCCGTTTAGTGATGATATGAACGATTTAGTTGATGAATCCGGAGATAAATCAGTGGCACCATTAAGAATTAAAGGGACCTCGTGGAAACCACGTCGTCTTGTTGTCATAAGAGACTTGAAAACAACGGAATCCAAATCAGGTTCAGATAGACATGCTATCGGTATTCTTGACGAAGTCCAAGTTGCACTATATGCAAGAGCGTGGGAAGAGGCCCACCCCGGTGATCTTGTTGTTGCAGCAGGAATTAGTGCCATCGGCCATGAAACAGATCATATTCTTGAAATTTCTAAATATGCACCGAATAAATACTCCTTTGGAGTAGGGCAAAAATCAGATCTGACTTCTACAAGATTTAGATTCCCTGATGAAGACTCGAAAACCAGTAGTGACCCGTTCCGTGCTTGGCTTACTCACAGACTTTCAACCGCACTCGGAGTTGCTACTAATGCTATGCAAGGATCTGTTAATCCTACACCTTCCAAAGAAGCGTGCCGATGGTGCTCAGTGAAGTCTCTTTGCCCAGTAGAATTTGAGGAGGGAGATTCTTGAAAGGATCTGAAAATCAGAAGTTTGAGCCAAACACGGCTCAGAAATTAGCTCTTAACATAGATTCCCATATAGCCGTAGATGCAGGTGCGGGAACGGGTAAAACAAAAACAATAATCAATAGAGTAATTGAGCACTATCTTAGTATAGATCAGAGAGCAACAAGAATACTTCCTAAACCAGACAGACCAAGTAGAATCTCAGGTGGATTAATTATCTCTCCAGAGTCTGATAGAACTAATCTTAGAGAATGGGACGGAATGCTGCCCTCTGAAGTAGTTCTCTTGACCTTCACTAGACAAGCAGCAGAGGAAATGCGAAGTCGTCTACGGGATAGGATTTCAGAGCTAAAATATGGTTCTTTGATGGGCGGAGAGAATCCAAACTATGATCCAAGAGTTCCAGATAGTGGCTTTCCTGAGCAATTACTAATGCTCCTTGAAGACGCTCCTATTGGAACAATAGATTCTTTCCTAAATCAATTAATTAAACCATATAGAAGTCTACTTGGTGATTCACTTGGTAACGATGTAGTAACAGAATCTGAGCAAATGAGGCTGGTACAACAAGGAATCAATACACTTTGGCGGTTACCATCAGGTTCGAACGCCGATGGTCCAGCAGTAGATGCAGGTATACCCGCATATTTGGTTAGAGATGTTCTCGAATCCCGTGACCGAGTAGCAAGCCAATATGCTGGTCGTAGGAGAGCAACTCGAGTTCTTAATACATTAATTTCTAAATCTATTTTCATAGATGTAAGTCAGCGTGGTTTGAAGGATGAATCGGGCACAATATCTTCTGAGAGAGTTAGATCACGTCTTCTCGAACAAATGGATCACTCAGAAGTTGATACAGTAACGTCCCTTTTTGAACGAGAGATTGCTGAACTATGTGATATTGTTCGAAGTAACAATTTGTATTATCCTTCTAAAGGCTGGAAAAGCGATTCACGTATTTCGGCACTCACTCATGTCTCGGATAATGGTAGACCGAGTGAGACTTGGAAACGTCTGATTTGGCTCGGAAAGATATTACAATGTATTGTTAGTTCCAAGTTGTGGAAGAGTGACCCAACCATTTTACCTGGTACTAAGTTGCCAGCAGGGAAGTCGTGGGACTCAGGAATGCTATCATATTCCACACTCCCAAACGGTCCAAATAAGGATGATGTGAAAGATCGCCTGAAGTCTATTCAGACTAATTTGAAACAAATGATATCATCTCCTACAGGACAACGTGTGCTACACTTCACTCAATTATCAATGATCATTAGTCCTGAACACCCCTATGGGGCATCTCCAGAATTAACACAAACAATTGAACATTTACCAGATGAACTGCCAGACAGGATGCCCTCTGGAACAACCGTATGGAAAACGGGGTTTTCAATTAATGCAGATACTAGACATATGGATGATATGCGTATACTTCTAAGTGGTTTAATTGGAATTATAAATTCATTAAAGGAAAATGCGAAGGTTCATGAATTCCAAGATATAACAAGAATTGCTGGAGATTTGTTAATCCAAAGATGCCCGGAAGTATGTCGTAATTTTTATCCTCATGATATCATAAATGCTCTTGATTCATCTCCTAACGAAGCTTGGAGAGATGATCATATTCATCGTGCATTCGCAATCCTTGAAAATTTAGAAAAAGATCATTCTAAATTACCCCAGCCTATAGAGAACCTAGTTAAAATCCGTGCTGATCTTGAACGCCGATTTGAATTGTTAAAGCAGATAAGAAGACGTTTTCGAGCATTTATCATAGATGAAGCTCAGGACAATTCACCATTACAGTGGAGGATACTTGGTAGACTGTGGGGTCCTAGAGAGCAACGTGAGGGAGAAGGTGATTTACCGGATACTGATTGGCAACCGACTATATGTTATGTGGGAGATATGAAACAGTCAATATATGCATTTAGACAAGCAGAAGTTGCGGAATTTCGGCACCATACTCAAGTTCTTAGACAAATTAATAGACACGAATTTAATTCTCTCCAACAATTACGAAGAAAGCCTGAATTAAGGAGGGAAGATGCATCTAGAGATTCAAGTTTAGCAGGGACAAAACCGAAAATTCGTAGAGCATCAACACTAACTAATGAACGTGCAAGAGAATTTTCAGAGTGGATTCCTTTTGACCAAGCAGAAGGACACATAATACCCAAATTCAAAGAGGTTGAAGCCCGCAAGGAGGGGCTCATCTCTTTGAATATCAATTACAGAACAGCCGGTGGAATTTTACAAGTAATGAATAATTGGTGGGCTGATATTTTTTCAGATAGACATCATTTCTTCAAACATTCTGATTATTATGCAGATCCTCAGGAGTTACAGTCAAGTGTCCATAATAGTGAAAATGCAGGAATAATCGAATGGATTTGTCCAGTAATGGATGGCGGTTCTGGAGATCCACCAACGGATCTCACTGAAGTAATAGATCCTTTTTCTGCTGGTAAACCCGATTCAATAGAACGCCAAGCTATGATGATTGCTAGAAGAATTTATGCTCTAAAAAATGGCGAAGCAACTAAGGTTATGGGACCTAATGGAGTTAATCTTGAGATTGAGCAGGAAGAACCCGTTGAATATGGCGAGATTATGATTTTGATGGCTAGCCGTGGCAGACTTAGAGATTCAATAATGCGTAATCTACAACAGCTGGGAATTCCAGCCCAAGCAGATCGCGAAGGTGGCTTAATGAGTAGGCCAATCGTAAAAGAATTGGATGGTTTAATCCAACTAATTGCAAGACCTAAATCTAGATTCGCTGCAACCTGGGTAGCCCGTTCCTCATTAATTGGAATGACTGACATAGAAACTCAGAGATTCATTAAAGATGGAAGCAATGAAGATCTTCTAACTACGATGCTAGACCATACAAAGTCTAGTGCACAGAAAAGCCTAGTACAGAGATGGATAGATTTACGTTCTTCAGGAAGAATAATTGATATCCTTGATGAAACTATTGATCAATCAGATTTACTTACAGCACATCATGATTCAGTATCTATCAAAGATGCTGAACAGTTTGTAGATCAGGTACGTAGAATTTCAATAGAGGTTGGTGGAGATCCTATTGTTATAGCAGATCGTTTACGTGATCTAAGAGACCAATCATCAAGAGCTTTAGAGGCTCAGAGTATTCCGGATTCAGAAGCGGTTCGTGTAATGTCAATACATGGATCTAAGGGATTAGAATCTAAGGTGGTGATTCTTGCTGATATATTCTCTGGGAAACAAGTTTCGATGACCATTGAAAACATGGATCGTTTTATTGTGACGCCTGAACTGTACGCAGGCCACCCCAAACCATGGTCCATAGATGACACTCCAAAATCTGCTTTATGGCAACATGTGAGACGTCTTCATCAAGGGCGTAAAGATGCAGAAGCCCGGAGACTTTTGTATGTTGCAGCAACTAGGGTTAAAGAGAGATTGATACTGGTAGGATCTCCATCCGGCACAGAATGGAATAATGAAGAAGGTCTAATATTACCTTGGAAATATTCTCAGAGCCAGACACAACTTGGCCAGATGTGGATAGAATCTCTCAGACAAGGATCTTGGAGGCGTCATGAGTTAGGAAGTCCATGGCTTGATGGTAGCGAGAATTTAGATAGTTCGAATCCTCCACTTTCAGAGAGCAACAAAAATGCCCCTCGCACACTTAATCCTGTGGCTCTAACAATTAGTGCAAATTTAGGAGGAGAGTCTCTTAACTCCCTTCAAATATATCATCATCCTGATTGTTTTTCATCTGGAAAATCAACACTTGCAATGTCTCCACTTGTTAAACAAACACGCATGTCTTTAGAATCTCTAGATATAGATACGTACGAACCACAAAATGAAACTAGAATGCAAGGTTCGATGAGAATTCGTCTTGCACCTAATAGACTTTCTTTAATTGACGAATGTGCCAGAAAATATTGGTTAGAGACAAGAGGAGGTTTACGTTTCGATAGTACATCAATATACAACCAAAATCGCAAGTTAGACGAAAGAAATGAATCAAATATTTCATCAAAAGTCCCAACTCCTGCCCAATTAGGATTAATTATACATAGAATTATTGAGATTGGTATTGGTAATCCTGGTTCTGATAATCCTCTTAGTCATCCATTACCAGAGATATGGACAAAATCGGTAAAGAGTCGTTTACTGGATTCTAATTTGCATAATCAGGTATTTGAAGAATTGATGCCTATTGGTATTGATTATGAATTAACCGATAAGATTGTGAATACTATCCTTCAAAGGATACAATCAGGAGTCATAGGTCGTTTAACTGATGGAGAAATGGTTAACGGAGAGAAGATTCAAGGAGTAAGAACCGAATATCCATTTACAATATCTAATAAAATTACATTTGAGCCAATTCCTCAAACTCGTTGGACACCCAGTGGTGTTGAAACGATCACTTCAACTGAGAGTGCATGCGTTGACATGGATGGATCTATTGATCTGGTATTATGTTCAGATGGCCCTAATGGTCCATCTATCCGCCCTATCGATCTAAAAACAGAACAATCGACATCAATAGTTAATGGAAAAGGACCCCTACTTGAGACTCTTGGCGAGGATACAACAGAGCCAATTAGCATTGAAGAAGAAGAAATTCTTAGGCATCATCGTTTGCAGTTAGTACTCTATCATAGAGCATTAGAGATGATGGAAGAAACTCGACCCAAAGGAGAACGTCGATATGTTCAACGTCCAGCTATACTAATTGGGGTGACTGGTAGACTGGTGGTGTATCCTGAAAAGATGTTTAATGATGCTCAGATTGAATTGGACAATATTCTAAGAATTGCGTCAAGAATAAATTTAACAACAGAATTATCATTTGATGAAGTCGAGAAATGTCAATTCAATGAAAATAATCCTTGTAGTGTGTGTTTTGCAGAACATATTTTGTAGTTTTTATTTTGTAGTTTTTTTGAGCATAGAGAAAGGAAGGATCCATGTGTGTGATACAACAGCGGCTTACATGGATATTGACTTGGACAGTCTAATGGAACGTTCAGACGAAATTTGGGAGCAATCCATACTCCCTAGCCTATCTAAATTCATAGAGATACATGCACTTTCTCCTGATTTCGAACCTAATTGGGATGAATTGGGAGAATTACAAGCCACAATCAATATTTTTTGTAAATGGCTCGATTCTCAAGGTATTGAAGGTATGAGTTATGAGATTCATAGAATCGATAAAAGAACTCCAGTCTTACTTGTTACTATAGAAGGAACAGGTCCTGGTGAGGTACTCTTCTATTCACATTTAGACAAACAACCAAGTAGGCCAGAATTATGGTCAGATGGTCTTCATCCTTTGAAAGCGGTTCGTCATGACCCATTTCTTTTTGGTAGAGGTTGTGTAGATGATGGCTATGGGGGATATCTATGTGCAACTTCAATTCGCCTTCTTCAGGAAGCAGGAATACCTCATCCTAAAGCCACATTTTTGATAGAGACTTGCGAGGAATCAGGATCGTTCGATCTACCGCCTTATCTAGAAAAATTAAGTGGAAAATTAGGATCACCAGATCTTGTTGTAGTTCTTGATAGTGGAGGACCAACTTATGACCATATTTGGATAACTGAGGCTCTTCGTGGTTTGGTATCCGGTACTCTTAGTGTTAAGGTATCACATGAGGGTGTGCATTCTGGTAGTTCTGGAGGTGCGATTCCTTCATCATTCAGAATCCAGAGAATGCTTCTTGATCGCATTGAAGATTCTCAAACTGGTAAAATATTGATACCACAAATGCATGTAGAAATTTCAAATAAAATAAAGCAGGTGGCTAAGGAACTCGGAAATCTTCTTGGTGAAGATATGTGGAATTCTTTACCAGTTGTTGAAACTCTTGGAGTCGATTCAAAAAGTCCGGATCAATTACTTCTTGACATTAATTGGCGCCCTGCCCTTTCAGTAATTGGTGCAGATGGGATTCCTTCAATACAAAATGCTGGAAATGTGCTTAGAACTAATACAGATTTGAAATTAAGTTTCAGAATACCACCAGGAGTTAATGCAGAAGAAATTCAGAATATAATTAAGGAAACCCTTGAGTCTAATCCACCTTATGGCTCAGAAGTGAATTATTACCCAAATGAACCAGCAGATGGTTTTCATGCACCACCTCTTCATACAGGAGTTTCAAATGCTCTTAACAGGGCAAGTGAACATTTTACAGGTCATTCATCAATGGTAACTTGGGTTGGAGGGACTATCCCATTCATGGCAATGATTCAGAATAAATTTCCTGACGCATGTTTTCTCTGCACAGGATCTTCTGGTCCAGGAAATAATGCTCATGGCCCTGATGAAAAATTACACATTCCTCATTCAAAGAGACTGAATGTTGTGCTAGCATCTGCAATTGCGGGTTTAAGCAATTAAATTATTTAAAAAACATATTTCTCTTGCTAAAAACCTCAAAATCAATGATTAACAGATATGCCATAAACCCAATGCATCATGATTCTGAATCCGCCGCAGTTATAGAGGACAAGACTCTCGAAGGGTTTGGGGAGTACTCGTGAGCGAAGAAGATGAGGCGATTCCATCTGAATTGAGGATCCGTCAACTTGAGGAAGATTTAGCTAAGGAGAAGGACCGATTAGACAAGCTCTACTCTGGCTATCAGACCCTTAAGCAAGAGACTGATGAAAAGTCTGCAATCATTGATGTTCTTGAGAAAGAAGCAATTGATAAGGAAATTGAGCGAGAAGGTTTAGAATCTCTTCTTGAAGATAAAGATTCTCGAATTAGAGATCTTGAGCTTGATGGCGCCAAATCTACAAAAAGAGTTGAACACTTAGAGCCAGAACTCCAAAAGATGGAGGAGATGTATTCTCGTGAATCTGCACGCCTTGGGCGTGTTTTTGAGGTCGCGGAAGATCTTGATGAGGCACTTAGAGTTGCAAAGGCCGAATTAGGAGCTCGTGATGACTGGTATGTTCAGCACATGCAACTTTTCGAAGATCTATCTAAGGCAATTACCACTCGTTACGATATGATTGATAGCGCAATCGAGACAATCCGTCAGCAGGAACTCAAGCAGGCCACTTTCCGTGAGCGTATGGACGAAGCTCTAGAAGCAGCGGCTGAAGTTGGAAGTCAGACTTCTGAAGATGACGAAGAAGAAAATACCGATGAGTGATTTAGTAATCAGTCCGGTTTACTTCCGTCAGCAAGTCGAATACGCTTTGCAGGTATTCCACCCCATACTTCTCCATCAGGAACATCAGTCCATTTTGCAACTACCGCTCTTGAAGCAATTACTGTTCCAATCCCAATGTTACATCCAGGCTGTACAACAGCACCGGTTCCAATTAACGCGTCATCCCCAATTGTAACGGGAGCCATTACCAATTCTCCTTTTTCTGTTAGATGAGCATTAATAGTCGCATTTCCGCCTAAAACAACACGATTTCCAAGTATAACAGATCCAGCATCATTGAGATTTGGAGTATTTAACTGACAACCAGAACCAATTTTTGCTCCTGCCATTCTATAGTATAGCGTTCCTATAAATGAAGGCACTAGAACATGTAAGAAGAGTTGTGCTATTCGATGGAAAACCATCGACCATGCCCATTGAATTGTAACAAAGGATCGAAGCGGATAACGACCTGTTTCAAGCCTTGGGCGAAAAGCCCCACCAAGAAATCCACACAATAGAACCAAACTGATCCCCCACATCATAGATGACATACCAAGAATAATTCCAGTTCCAATTAATTCAATAAATTCGCTTTCATTAACTAATATTGCACGTACTTCAAGAAAAAACCAAACAGCGGGTATTGCAGCGACCCCAACAACAGTAGCAAGAAATGGGATAACCAATAAAGTAAGAAAATTTTGAACAAGATCAAAGGCTCTCATATACACACCCTAATCTCTTGTACCTTCTTTCCAGTCATCAAATTTGGGTAGTAGACATCCTAATTTTTTCATTTTTTTTGGGCGGTAGAATGAAGCCTCATGTTTTGTCCGCAATATCATGACAGATGCCTGTGGTATACTCGGAGATGGCTCTAAAGCAGTCAAAATCCACAATCTTATCAAGGCACCAGAAAATACTGCAGAGTCCATATTGAGACGTGAGTCATGGGACGCAAGTAAACCAGCTACCGTCTATATCACTCCTGAGAGAATGCCAGATGGCTCTCCTTGCAAAGCAGCGACTGTAATACTTAGAACTCGAGGTTGTGCATGGTGGTGGAAATCAGGTTGTACTTTCTGTGGTTATTTCAATGACGTAAGAGATGATGTTACCGTTGAAGATTTATTTCAACAATGGGACGAGGCAAAGAGAAAAACTAACAATTTTGAAGGCTGTTCTATGGTTAAGGTGTACACATCAGGAACCTTTTTTGAGGATTCTGAGAATCCTGTTGAATGGCAGGAACATGTACTTAGAGAAACTTACTCTCTTGGTTTGCATTTGGTTGTTGAGGCTCAAGCCCATTTGTGCAAACCAGAAAAGATGGCTTGGCTTGCTGAACGTCATCCGGGAGCAACCATCGCTATAGGATTAGAAGCATATGATGATTCAGTATTGCGATTTCATGTCAATAAGGGATTTACAACAAAAACTTGGAGAAAAGCAGTAACTAACCTTCGTTCAAATGGTCTAAGAGTCAAAACCTACTTGATATTCAAACCACCATTTATGTCAGAAGGTGATGCTCTTGAACACACATCGAAATGGCTTGTTGATGTTGCTCCTTTATCTGATGAAGTTTCTGTAAATCCAATGAATATTCAGAATCGAACGGTAGTCGATCGACTTTTCCGAAATAGAGAATATCGTCCACCTTGGCTTTGGTCACTTGTAGAGATGATTCAGAGAACTCATGAATCTACTTCTGGAAATAATGCTAGAATTATTGTTCATCCCACAGCAGGTGGTAAAATTCGAGGGTCGCATAATTGTGGTCTATGTGATGAACAAGTAGTAGCGTCAATAGAGCGTTATTCAGTCTCAAAAGATATATCCGAATTTAGAGGTCTTGATTGTGATTGTAAAGCAATATGGAAGACAGAAATAGAATCCGATATCAATCTTCCAACACCTTTGGGTAGTGGAAGAAATCGGCGCGGTCTTGAATTAGATCTAATGAGAGCACCTTAGAGGAGGGACTACGTCCCTCGCCTAACGCTTAAGGGCAAATCTTCTGTGGTCGCCTCATCCTGAGAGTGTCAGGGGGTTTGTGTGTCTATGTCAGATGATGATGGATTCCTCCAAGGCGATAATGAACCGGCAGCATCGAAGGTAGTTTTGGTAGGCGCACTGATTTCTGCAATTATCTTCATGATAATTTACAATATACTGTATCCAGGTCAGGATTATCCGGTTATTTCAGACTTCGAAACCTTTGGACAGTTCAGCGGTGGGATTTGGTTCTTCATTCTTGGTGCTATGTTTGGCATATTTTCAATCTTAGCTGCTATGATAACAGAAGCAACTAGGGAGTAGGTGATGTATATGGATTCTGTATTAAATACACTCTTAGTTTTCTGGTTTTTGCTATTTATTTTCTATGTTCTAGTTCATAGAGGACTCTGGATTTTCTCTGACGTTTCTCGCACTATGGGTATTTTCATGCTGGAGAAAGCCCTTGGACCAGGTATTGATCTTGTAGAAGGGAGAACTGGTTCTGCAGCCCGATCTTGGATAATCCAATCAGCACTTTGGCTATTTTTAGCATCAATATTTACCTTTGAAGGACTTTGGCTAACTCATGAGCCCAATGCTCTTCATGCTCTCTCATCTTGGGGGTATAATCCCTCGTCATCATCTCTCATGGCTACTGGAAAGGTAGTAACAATGTTTGGCGGAGTATCTATGGCTCTCATAGGTTGTGGATTCCATATACTTCCTAGATTACTTGGAACCGAATTGGCCAGTGAGCGAAATGGAACATTAGTTTCATTCCTTTGGTCCATTTCTGTAACATTTTTCATAGTAGGATCTCACGATCCTGTTATTTTAGACATCAAGATAATGATGATTGCTACCTTAATCCAATCTCTTGCTCTCACTGCAGTAATAATCAATCAACTGTTGACACTATCTAATCGATCTGGATCAATACCTTTGCCCGCATGGCTTATCATATTCGGATTAATGGGCCAACCTCTCGCTCTGATTTCGTCACTATTGACAGGTGTTTTGTCAACAGGATCGGGTCTGTGGTTGTTGTACCATGTGTCTGCCAATACAATGTTCTTCCTTTCAATAGCAGGTGTTGTTCTATACACTACTAGTGTAGTTAGTGGAAATCCTCTATGGTCCCGTTCTTTAGTTGGCGCTACTCTAATTGGAGGTTTGATGACCCTTTCACCACTTGGTTCTCCTGATGGCAATCTAACAGCCTCTATGTTGGGAATTGAAAGCCAAGAACTGTCATTTAGTGGTGGTTCTGACATAATAGTAAGCTTCCTTCTTGCTCTTGCTATGGTTCCATATGTTGCATTTGCAGTCAATTCTATGCTTACAATGCGTGGTGGAAACACATCAAAGGAGAACCCAAATACGGCAGGACTTGCTGAAATTAATCTAGGAACCATCGCTTTAATTCCAGTATTTTTAGGTTCATTATTCATCCAATCTGATGCTATAACCAATACTAATGCACTATCTGGAATGTCTTTTACTATTGAAACAATGGCTAGATGGGCAGTAGTTGTACCACTAACATTTGGATCCGCTTTGGCTTTATATCCATCAATTACTGGACGCGAACTCGTTTCGGCAGATCGTGCTCGTTATGCTTTCTGGCTTATGTCTGGTGGAGTGCTGTTAGGACTAATGGTAACATTAATGTCAAACGTTATTGACATCGCTCTCATAGATGCAGAAATTGAAGACCCATCTTCCTTATCTCACGAGTTAGCAGTTGCAGGCTCTGTGATTTTCTACTTTGCAGTAATTTCTATGATTCTTCACTGTCTCAATATGGTAAGTGGACTTTTCAGAGGCGTAATTGTCGATAGCAAAAGTAAGACGTCCTCAAGTATAGAAGCTCAATCTTACAATTTATCATCTCCTACTAGCATTCGTCGAATACTTGGCTCAGGTGCCGGAATGGACACTGTTGTGGTACCTGTAGGGGAATCTGATGAGGCCGGTTCAGCCACGGATTTGTGATTATAATCATGAGAATAGGTCTAGTGGGTAAACCCAATGTTGGGAAATCTACAACATTCTCTGCCTTGACACAGACTCCGGTTGATATTGCTAATTATCCCTTTACAACTATTGAGCCGAATGTCGGAGTGGCTTGGATTCCTCTTCGCCAACCGTGCGCTTGTGCAACTCTAAGGTCTAAGCGTGAAGATACTGGTAGACTAGATCCAGTTAGTTGTGAAGATCCAAGAAAAGGTAGTATTTGTATGCCAAATACTGGATCCTGTATAGCACATCATAGATTGATTCCAGTAACTATGGTTGATGTTGCAGGTTTAGTCCCGGGCGCCCATGAGGGTAGAGGTAGAGGAAATCAATTCCTATCGGATCTGGCACGCTGTGATGCATTGATACAAGTCATTGACGTTTCAGGTTCGACAGATCTAGAAGGAAACCCCGTTGGATTAGGTGGATCTAACCCTGTTGAGGAACATGAATTTTTACTTGGAGAATTGGATGCATGGATACGTGGAATCATTCAATCTAGTTGGCAGCGCGGGGCTAGAAGAGTTCAGTCCGAAGGAGATAGGGCGTTATTGACATATTTACTGGATCAATTGAGTGGAATAGGAGCCGATGAGAATCATATCTCAGCCGGAATTGCTTCAGTATTGTCCGAACATCCAGATTCAGGAGTACCATGGTCTTGGGGAGAGTCTGAATTGATAACTCTTGCAAGGACCGTCAGGACTGCTCTATTTCCTATTTCAGTAGCAGCAAACAAAGCAGATAAATCCGAGATGGAATCCTGGGCTGAACTATCTGCATTAGTAGAATCTTCTGGGGGAGTTTTAGTACCAACAAGTGCAGAAGCAGAACTTGCTCTAACTAGAGCAAGTTCTGCTAGATTAATTGCTCATAGACCTGGAATTGAGGGGTTCACTATAACTCAAGAAGGAGAGGATAAACTTTCAGAAGAACAAAGGCAAGCACTCTCTTCAATTAGTGCTTCTCTTTCTAAATGGAAAGGAGGGGGATTAGTAGGACTGGTTAGCGAGGTTGTATTTGGTAATTTAAACAAGAAAGTCGCCTATCCAGTTCAGGACGAAACACACTGGGTAGATGGCGAAGGCAATATTTTACCAGATGCGATCCTAATTTCAGAAGGCACAACTGCCAAAGGACTTGCATATGCAGTACATAGCGATCTTGGCGATGGATTCATCCGCGCAACCAATGCACGCTCTGGCCGAGTTATTGGAGCCGAGTATGAAGTTGTGAATGGAGACGTAATTCGAATCCATGCTAAATGAGCGTCAATAGGTAAAGTGCTAGCACTTATGTGAGAAGGTGAGTTTTCTCTTCAAAATTATCATCCAGCATCCGCCAATCAACACTCATTGCTGAGCAATGAGTGTCAGATTATTCAGTAGTAAATTGCTTTTTAACCGAATAGAGATCCAAGACCTTCGAAGCCTGCTCCGTCATCTTCCTCAGGCTCTTCAGCAGCCGGAGCTTCTTCAGCAGCTGGGGCTGATGAACCTCCACCACCAGAAGCAGCAGGTGCAGCAGCAACTGGTGCAGCAACAGCAGTAGCCATGGCTTCACCAATATCAACTTCACCTAGTGAGCTAACAAGTGCCGAAACTCGTCCCTTGTCAGCATCAACACCAGCGGCCTTTAGAACCGCGGTAACAGCTTTGTCGTCTATATCTTTCTCAGCAGAGTGCAAAAGCATTGCAGCATATACATATTCCATTTTTTCTCACCTTATTTTTTTTTAACCAAAGAGATCACCAAGTCCACCGAACGCGGCTTCCTCTTCTTCCTCCTCTTCCTCTTCTGCCGGAGTTTCCCCAGCCGATTCGGCCGCATCAGAGGTTGCGGTTTCTACGCTCACTGTAGCTAATACAGCACCTAGTGCTGCTGTTAACTCGTCATCGAGTGCAGAGGAATCTAATTGGCCAGCCAAGGCCAGTGCACGTGCGTTAGCACGAGATATGAACAGTGGAATTGTTTCATCATTGGTGATGCCGGCTTCCACCGCTACAGACATTGCCTCCCCACTTGCCTTGGAGACAAGTGTAGGCATTGTAATTGGAGTAAACCAACGAATATTACAAGCGAGATTGAAAGCACCAGATGTTGCATTAATAATATCCGATTCAAATCCTTCAATATCAAGATCTAATGATTCTGCATTAAAGAGAACACCATCTTCTACAGCGCCAGTTAGTATGATTCCAATTTCAATAGGATTTATTCCCAGTTTAGCCAACATTATACCAAGATCAGCAGATATCTCATCTCCTTTTGAGAAGGTAGTCGATTTCTGAATTGCAACTTTCCCCTTGTCTATCTTTGCAGGAATGCCAACGGCATTGAATTCACCAACAATTGGACCAGGTCCAAATTCTGTTGGACCAGCCGGAACTGTAACATCTTCTGGAAACACTTCACCAGCCTTTGCAGCACGCCCCTGTCTAGTTTTAGCTAACTCGCTATACAATTGAAATGCATTCATTTGATCTGTGTGAACAATAGCTGGTTGGATAGCGCCTTCTAGAAGGGTTTCCAATTCAGCAGCATCGCGACCAGATCTTTCCCAAGCCAATTTCATCAATGTCTTCTTTGCCATTGTGATTGTCATCGATTGTCGCAAATCTTTTCTCATATCTAGCATGTTTTTTGCCGGTACTCCGCTAATATCTACAACACCGATTACGCCATCTGAACTTAGAATATCAGCAATCTCACCGACTCTATCTTTCTTCCAATGAGCAATCTTTGCTTGTATCATTCAACCACCTCTATTTTTACAGAAGGCCCCATTGAAGTCTTAACATAGCAAGATCTGATATTTCCAATGCCACGTTCTAACTTTCCAGTTACACGGTTCCAAATTGCCATTGCATTGGCAGTTAATTCGTCAATAGATTGTCCACGAGACCCAACCGCAGAATGAAAAGTCATACGATCTCTACTACGAACTATTGTAGTATCTTTCAAACCGGTAGCAATCATAGCCGGGTCAAGAGTTGGAGGAACTGGTCGAGGCATCTTACCTCTAGGTCCTAATACCACACCTAGGAATCGTCCAACAGTACCCATATGGGGGATTTCAGCAAGGAAGAAATCTGTACGGTTGGCTAGTTTACGTGCCTGTTGTCTATTTCCACCCAGATCCTCTATTGTGGTAGGGTCAATGACATCGATTCCAGCGGCTCTGGCTTTAGCAGCCATTTCTCCATCAGCAAACATTGCTATCTTCACTGGTTTCCCTCGTCCTGAAGGAAGACGAACTTCTTCCTGAATACGATTTGCAGGATTCTTTAGGTCTATATCCTTCAAATTAAAGGAAATTTCTACAGTTTCTGTGAACTTACGCTCAGGAGCGCTGCTCAGTGCCTCTTCAATTGCTGTCTGAATATTTTCTTTCATATTACTCACCTCTGCGGTCAGCGAGGTCTCCCTCTCCCGCAATTCGTGAAATTTCACTCAAAATGCTTGTTAAATCTCCCTTCTTTCATTGCCTTTAATGCAGCCTTAGGCTCCATGCCTTCAACCTTTACACGCATGGCTACACATGTACCCATCACTTCTCGTGAGCGTGCATATAATGTTGCACCAGTCAAACGGTCCTTTTGCTTTTCAGCAACCTGCTTGACTTGATCCATTGATAGATTCTCAGTGGCCGCTTCCCAGTCACCATTACACTTCTTCTGGCCGAGGGTTTGTAGAATCACGTGAGGTGTTTCATTACGCGCTGACATCCTTGTTACCCCCTTCTGAAGTGCCTCGCCGACCCGCTTTCCATATTTGAGCGTGATGTATGGGCTCCAGAAATCTCCTTTTGATAATTATTCTACGCGTTGAGTAACTCTAACTTGATCAGCACGTACAGTTAGAGCAACTGGTACAGCCGCCTCAAAGAGTTCTACAGTTACTTCTTCTTTAGATTCTGTAACACGCACAACACGAGCTGCTTGACCCTTAAATGCACCACCACTAATCTCGATAATACATCCTTCTTCAATTCCAGCAGTTGCTGCCTTAGGTTCTAGATAGGATAATGTATTTTCAAGAGGTGAAGCACCAGGTAGAACTTTTCGACAGTTTTTCAGACGTGTAGTAGTCATTCCAACCATACCAATTAATTTTTCAACATGATGAATTGCAGATGCTTCAACAAATATATATCCTGGTATATTTGCAACAAGAACACCAAAAATCTCATCTTGGATGTCCCGAAGAGATCCAGTTCCAGACAATCTTGCCCGTATCTCATTTGCAACATTCTGCTCCTGACCTATGCTTGTTTTTAGGATGTAAAGGAATGAAGCAACATCTCCATACATAGGTCCAATTTGAGGTATTGCATATCTCGGTGCTCCAGAACCATCAGCAGTTAGTGATTTAACATTCTCAATATATGCTGGATCCACCCAGTCAAAATTTTTGTAAATAGTTCTAGAACTTACTTGATCACTATCGGTTAAGAAAAGAAGTGGAGTTACATCATTCAAACGGTTTCCGAAGGCTAGTCCTCTAGATGGCCCCGATCGAACAAAAGTAAGAGATTCGGATTCAATTCCAGTACACTCTGTTATCCTTGAAGCAACCAATTCAATATCTTGAGGATCTCCAATTCCATATATCCCGTCCCATGCACCAGGGAAGTCTGCAACTTCGTCTGCTCTTTGCATTAGAAGTACTTTCTCACCATACCGAACATAAGCAACAAATGCATCTGACATTTTCACACCTCATCAGTTAGTTAGCCAGTCAAAGAAAGAAGGCAGCATATTATCCATCAGAACAAGCATTGCAAAACCAATTGCCCCTAGAACAAACATACCTATTCCACAAACAATAACCGTCTGTCTAAATTCCTGTTTTGATGGCTTTCTAGCCATCTTAAGGATACGTGCCATAGAACCAGTTTGAATTCTCCTTAAACGCTCCTCAATACCATCTTGCCATCCCTGCACAGTCTCCTCTACAGGTCCAATATCTGAATTCTGTATAGCCATGACTCTCCCTCAACAGCGACTGGGCGACAAACCATCCCTCTTTAAGCACGCCGGGCGAACCCCAAGGGGTTCGTAATGCAAGTTAGAATTACAATAACTTACGTTTAATTTACGAATTCTACTGTTCGACTTCGTAGATTACGCATTTGTGTGTGTAATTTTGCACCATGTATTTGCTCAGATTTTACACCAGTCAAGACCAGTAAAACACGAATCTCATCTCCCATTGATGGATCTGTTGTAGCGCCCCAGATTATTCTTGCATAGGGGTTTATTCTGTCTCGAATGATTTGAGCACATCTTTCGGCATCTCCAAGAGAGAGAGTAGGTCCACCAACTACGTTCACTAATGCTCCTCTTGCATCTGAAATATCAATATCAAGAAGAGGCGATTCAAGTGCTTCATTAGTTGCTTTCTCTGCTCGGTTTTCACCATTTGCTTCACCTAAACCGATCATTGCAACTCCACCACCATTCTCCATAACAGATCTTAAGTCTTGAAAGTCGAGATTGACTACTCCTTCTTTTGCAATCATTTCAGAAACTCCAGAAATCGATCGCATTAGTAATTCATCAGCTACTCTAAATGCAGCATCAAGTGGTAAATCACGCACTCCATCCACCTCAAGTAGTTTCTCATTGGGAAGCACTACTACGGTATCACAAACTTCTCTCAATCGTTCCAATCCCCACTCTGCGTTTTGTCTCCTAAGAGCGCCTTCAGACAAAAATGGATATGTTACCACAGCAATTGTTAGTGCCCCCTCGGCTCTAGCTAATCTAGCGACTACATGAGCCGACCCGGTACCTGTGCCACCCCCCAATCCAGCAGTAATAAAAGCAAGATCACACTCTTCTACTTCTTTCTTTAATGATCTTTCAGATTCAAAGGCAGCCTGCTCTCCTTTCTCAGGATCGCCACCAGCACCTCTTCCTCTAGCACTTCTACCGATCAAAATTTTATTATCCACTCCAACTCTTAGTAGGTGTTGTGCGTCAGTATTAATGGCCATTCCTTTCACATATTCTCCATCAAATAAATTTTCTAGTTCTAGTCTTGCTACTGTATTTGATCCACAACCTCCACATCCAAATACTCGAATCCTAGGTTGCAGAGACTGTAACAGGTCCTTTAACTCAGGATCGGATTCTCTCTGGACCGGAGCCACCGGTGATTCTTCCCCATCCTGAAGCTCGAGAACTCTATCGATAAGGTGCTTCATAATCGAGGCTGCCCTTAGTAGCAAGCATAATGCTTCCCCTAGTTACTGAGCCCGTAGGGCTCATTTAGATACCATATTTCATTTAGCCAGAAGTTGCTTTCTCGTTTCCACGAATCGAACAAAAAAGGTGTATACTCCTCCCCAGAAAGACACTGCCAGAGCAAGTGTCATTCCGTTCAATTGTGTATTCCCTAACAAGACCCAATGGGCATATTCGTGAATTGATGATATATCCATCATCGTTCCACCAATACCAGCATACCAAGCAGCCCACAGAAGACCGCCCAAAGTTACCACTAATCGGTCTGCTCGACTGAAGCCACCATATATTCTACTGAGTCCAACAGATTGAGCTTGTGTTCCCATGTATGAACCAAGTAGGGTCAAGAGTGCCGCGGCCCAACCAGCCATTGGGTCAACAACAAAAACTGAGTTGTAACCTATGGCAACTAACAACCCCACGTCGACAATCCGATCAATTGTATGATCGAGAAAATCTCCGTATGGTCCATCAGTTCCCTGATGTCTGGCTAAAGCTCCATCCAAAGCATCAAAGACACCAGCAACCAGGATAAGCACAACAGCTCCAACAATCATCATACCTCCTTCGCCATCACCATCTGCGTACGCTATTAGATAAAACGAAACAATAGAAATTACCAATGAAGTCCAAGTAAGAACACTGGGATCTAGATTTCCCATTCTAACAACTAGAGGCTGTATCATCTTGGTCCAGGTATCCCGCATTTTCTCGAACATCAGCCCACCCAGTCAATTACATCCTCAGGGCTAGTTGGTTTGAAGCCATCTGCAATCCAAGCAATAATCTTTGAAACAATCACAACCGGCTCATCATACGAGGTATCAAATTCTGTCCAAGGTATTTCGCCTTCTCTTTCATTCCAAACTCCACCTAATAATTCCCATTCGATATTCCCTTCTGTTTTGAGATTACCATATCCTCTTCTCTCTAATCGTTTACGTAGTATTTCTGGTTTGCATCTTAGAACTATAACAGCATCGACAGGAAGGAAGTGAGAGAGATGTCCGTCAACTAATTCTATTTCCGAAGGAGATTTTTTCCATGACTCATTGATGTGTTTTAACATAATTTCCATATCAATGGGATGTGCTCCATCAGAAGGATCCGCTTCTTCAATTGCGTGTGCTTCATTAGCTATTTTTTGAATACTTGAAACCTTAAATCCGTGATTAACGAGGAGTTCTGCTACACTACTCTTGCCGGTTCCTGGAGTGCCAGTCAGAGCGACTCGGAATGCACCATCCATACCTCCCGGCTGTGGATAGAACGAATGAACGGTTCGGGAACCAAGCGTAACATTGACCGTTAAAACCGCCTCGCACATGCTAATGACTGAGTCTGTTAGCGTGATGAAAGCCTTTGATCCTAGAGAATCAAAATTGAATTTACTTCTTGTAGCGGTGCCAATTACTTGCTATTATACATATATTTCTCACGATGAGTCGATGGCCTTCTTCGCATCTCTAGTCGCAATCATGCCTCTTGCACTCTTGATGGGTAGGGCGACAGAGGAGATAGCTCTCTACACATCAGAATCATTAGGCGGATTACTAAATGCTACTTTTGGAAATGCTGCTGAGATGATTATTGCTTTACTCGCAATATATGCAGCATCTCAGGCTGACACATCCTCGCTAGAAGGATTAGCAACTGAGGAACTCATGGTCAGTCTAGTACAGGCTAGTCTAATTGGTAGTATTCTTGGAAATCTACTCCTTGTAATGGGCCTTGCATTTTTGTGGGGCGGAATCAATTATTCTGAGCAGAAATTTTCTGATACACAAGTAAGTTCCAATGGTTCTCTGATGTTGCTGGCGATGATTGTGCTGATAATTCCAACTGTATTCAACCTAACAGTTGGCGGTACTGAAGGAGAGGAAGGTGTAGAGAAACTAAGTCACATTGCGGCAATTGTTTTGTTATTACTCTACGGTTTATTCCTCTTCTTCCAGTTCAAGTCTCACGTAGATCTATTCGCAACAGAGACACATCACCATGAGTCTCCAGAAATGACAAAGAGAGATGCGATTATCCTTCTCGTCGTAGCAACAATCCTAGTGTCTTGGATGGCAGAGATTCTTGTCCACTCTGTAGAGTATGCAGCCGATGATATGGGACTTCCTCACTTATTCATTGGAGTCATCTTGCTTCCTCTATTCGGAAACGCGGCCGAGCACTTTACCGCTGTAGTTGTTGCAGGCAAAGACAAGATGGACCTTTCATTCGCAATTTCAATGGGATCATCAACACAAATCGCTGTATTTGTTGCCCCCGTAATGATTCTCGTCGCATGGGCGATGAATGTACCACTTACCTTTGAATTTGGAATGCTAGAAACTGTGGCCGCTTTCCTTTCTGTACTAATTGTCAATATCATTGCAGCCGATGGTAAATCGAACTGGCTAGAAGGAGCATTGTTACTTGGAACCTATATTGTTCTTGGTGCCGCATTCTTATTCCATCCCTGATATTTTCATAACTTTCACAGAGAAGTAGTTATCATCAAGAATTGGTCCGATTAAATTATGAAATTACTATCATATCTCTTAACTGTGCTAATTCTTGTTAGCACAAGTATGATTGCAGGATGCTTAGATGAAGAGGCAAAATCGGATGATATTAGTGATAATCTTGGGAAAATGGCCCCCCTGATTTCTTCTTATTCATTTAATGGATTAGAATGGAAGTTATTTGATATTTCAGAAAACTTTTCTGACGAAAGGGAAGAATGGTTTTTGATTCAATATACGGATGTTTCACCAAATTGTGGACCATGTAATAGTACTATAGATGGAATGAGGGAATGGTCTAATACGTATGAGAGCCATATTTATTGGGACATTACATTCATAGCATTGGCCAGTAATATTACAGATGATTCTAATCGCACAGATATAGAACAATTTAGAGAAAGTAATAATCACACCTTTTTGTATGTTGATGACCTCAACAATTCTCATATTGATGATGCTACTGTAAATTTCAATATACCGGGTGTACCAACATTCTTCTTAGTACAACCAGATGGCGTTATTGCATGGCAGCAAGTAGGTACAAATCCTCAAGACTTTGAATATTGGGATGCATCTAATCAAAGTGTAAATTCTGAAGAACTAACAGATCAAAATGGCGATGATCTAATTGATATAGCAGATTCAATCGAATATATTCTTCCAAAATATGATAATCAAAGTTCAGAGTAGTAATCAATTACTACTTCATCTAATGACTGAATTGCTGCCCTTTCATCAATAGTCAATGTTTCCCCATTTCTCCTTAGTGCTTCTCCTTCTACGAATACGTCCATTACTCGTCCACCTGAATATAGTACATTAGAAAGAAGTCTTCTACCATCTCTACCAACGGGCCTCATTCTAATGTCATCTAGATCCCAAGTAATCCAATCTTTCGAACCTCTAGTTGCTAATTTCCAAGTTGCAGAAGGGTCAAGCACACGTGCATTCCAATGATCGTGTTTCTGTACTAAACTAGCCGCTTTTGCTTCCGCACGCATATCAAGAGAATTGTTGCTGGCCGAACCATCAGTTCCCAAACGAACATCCACCTTTGATTCCTTCATTGCAGGATAGGACATAGTGCCGCCACAGGCGAGTTTCTGGTTGGAGGTTGGACAATGAACAGCATGAACTCCATGCCCTGCTAGAATTCTCATCTCTTTCTTGGTCACCCAGCCACAATGAGCACAAACAGTCCCTCCTTCTTCTGCATCTTGAAAGTACCCTATGGAGTCGAGATATTCGATTGGATACATTCCATGTTCAGCGTGGCAGTCGGCAACTTCTTTCCGAGTCTCAGAAGTATGGATATGTAACATGGAACCCGTTTTCTTTGCTAGTTCTGAACCCCTGAGTAGAGTATCTTCATCGCACACATATACCGAATGTGTACCAACTCCATATTCGATCCGACCCGGTCTAGGCGATGGGCCTGTAATCAGTCCCTCCATGTGTCGTAATGCATCTCCTGAACCAGGCTCGAAGTTAGGTGTTAATCCATCTGTAATTGGACCACATAAAGTGGCCCTGACTCCAGTTTCCGCTAATGTCTCACCTATTGTTTGAGTGTGGAAATACATGTCACAAGCAAATGTAGTCCCGGTAGCAATCATTTCTGCAGCAGCAGCTCTAGTTCCAATTTCAATAAGTTCTGATGTTAGTTTTTTTTCAACAGGGAAAATTGCAGATTCTAACCACTCCATAAGAGGTAATCCTTCTCCCATACCTCGATTCAAAATCATTGCTAGATGAGTGTGCCAGTTTTGGAAAGAACGCGTAATCATTAGATTACTCCCATCAATTGTTTCCAAAACGTCTTCGTCACCATTGCTTAAACTGTATGAACCATCTGGATGCAATAGGAAATCCCCTTTCTTGGGTACACAATTATCATCAATCAGCCAAGTATTAGTCAGACGTCTGGGATCCATATCTCTCACAGCCTCATCTCTATTTATTGACTTGGTTGAGGTAAGAATGGAATCAGTCGATCTGCGAGAGACTCTATGTTTCTCGTTTGAATCCAGACTTTTCCTTCCCCTGTTAATTGCAATACTAAACCTTCGCCTCCAAACATAGTACTCTTCATTCCACCAGAAGCGGCTATTCCGTAGGAAACTCCCTCTGTGAATGCCACTAGATGTCCATTGTCGACTTTCATCGGTTTACTCGGAGAAATATCATATTCTTTTATAGCTCCATATGAGCAGTAGAATACCTTTCCATTTCCTTCTTCCGAGAAAGCTCTGAGGAAGAAAGATCCTTCTTTAGAGAATAGAGATTTTGCACCTTGGAACTTGGTATCATATTGGACATTATTACTGCAAGCCATGAAAGATCCTCCTTGCATAAAGAGATTCTGTCCTGGTTCAATATCGAAAGTTTTGATGTCTCCTGGAGCGGAGGGGGCCATTGAGATCCAACCTCCGTTATCTCCAGCAGTGAATGTATTGAGCCAGAAAGACTCTCCTCCTAAAGCCGATTTAGCCATGCTCTTCAGGAATCCTCCAAGACCTCCCCCTCCGCTCATTCCAGTTTTCATCTCCAAACCGTTAGATTGGGCAACCATTGCTCCAGGTTCTACCTTAATTGATTCACCCGGTTCTAGATACGCAGTCATTAATGTAAAGGATGGTTCAAATTCATATTCGGTATTCATATAAATTCCTAACAAACTACTTGGTTTAGTTTTATTGAATCAAAGAGATGCCTTACATTTAGCATATAATTTACTGATTATTTCTCCATTTTCATTTGTAAGTCTACATTCAACTAAGTCATCAGGATGCATCGGACCAACACCTTCAGGCGTTCCTGTCCATACAAGATCCCCCGGTTCTAAGTCATACCATCTAGAAAGATGTTGAATAATTTCACTAACAGAGTGTATCATTAATGAAGTAGGTGCATTTTGACGAATTTCACCATTTACTGAGAGGCTTAATTGCATTACTTGGTCTCTGTAAGAGGTCCATGTTCCTAGAACTCCACTTCCTCTGAATGCCTTACCTTCAGTCCATGGCCATCTCTTTTCTTTTGCATAACTTTGTCTAGTTCTGTTAGTAGTATCGCATCCAACACACATCGCTTCTGGTTGCAAATCTTCCCCTAGTCGTACTACCAATTCGACTTCGTGATCTACATGCTCATCTGTTTTCAACAGCTCAATTACATTCCTACCATTATTATCTGCTTCTACGTGAGCACTAGCAGGTTTCAGAAAGAATCTAGGATATTCTTCGGATATGTCTCCGCCTATTTCTTTTGCATGACCTGCGTAATTTCTGAAGCAACACCACCCTAGTCCCATAATCTAATCCAAGCGCAGACGGGTCTTGATGCATGCGCTTATGAATTAAGCATCCAATCTCTATTTACGACCTCAGCATTCAAGGAGTTGAATGGTTTGAAGATGTATAATGCCAGATGACCCCTATCGCATACTTGGCGTATCTAAAGATGCGACAGAAGCAGAAATTAAGCGGTCATATCGTAAATTAGCAAGACAGTATCATCCAGATCGCAATCCGAATGACGCAGCGGCCGAAGAGAGATTTAAGTCAATTCAAGCCGCTTATGATAGCATAGGAAATGCAGCAGCAAGAAAAGAGTATGACCAACAACGTAGAATGGAAGATATGTTTGCTAGAAATGGTAATCCGTTTACTGGATTTGGTGGTGGAGGTGGAGGAAGTAGTTTTGATTTTTCTGATATCTTTTCTCAATTCATGAGTGGAGGTGGTAGTTCAGATATTAGATTTGAACAAAATACCACCCGACCTAGTTCAAACCCACCCTCTTCTCGCGGCCCAGATATTAATGCAGGAATCGACATTAAAATCCCTCAGGCATTATCTGGAACCGACATTGAGTTTGGTCATCGTCGATTAAGAATTTGTAAGAAATGCAATGGTAAATCATTTCAATCGAGAAGAAATTGCTCAACTTGCAATTCTAAAGGAGTTGAATCTCGTTCTTCTACAATCACAGTGAAGGTCCCAAAGGGCGCTCAGCATGGTCAACAATTGCGTCTCAGAGGGATGGGTCATGAGCATCCAAATGGAGAGGCCGGAGATCTAATAATTACTATTCGTCTTGATGCTGAAGAAGGTAGGAGATGGGAAGAGGGACGTCTTATACAGGAAGTTTCAATTCCATATTCAACTTTAATGCTTGGAGGAAAGGTAAGAATTACTACACCAGCTGGAAATAGGATTCAAATCGAGGTACTAAGTGGTACTAGAATTGGAGATCGTAGAAGAATTCCAGGGCAAGGTCATGATGGGGGATCTCTTGACATAGAATTTGTTCTAGAAGAGCCAGATGAGGTTAACAATCAGCAAAAAGATGCGCTAGATCGTCTTAGAGATTTAGGGCTTTGAAAAACATCAATTAAAAAATGGAAATCAAAGGCTCATATCATGCTAGAGGTTAGGGACTTTGCTAAGGTGGCTGACTTCTTACTTCCAAGGAGTACAAAAGTACATGCAGCAATATTACTTATTAGTCTCCTCATGATTCCGGGTTTACTAGCTAGTTTAACTCCCATTGATGTCAATTCCTATGACATGGAATCTCCCGAGTTAACTGCTTATCAAGTAGTCAATGACGAATTTGAAGCCGCGGAGAAAACACATGGATTTGCGGTCTCAGTTCGACAGATTAATGAAATTCTTTCATCTTCAAACGCACCCCACTTGAAAGATAATGGAGAAATAGATTTCGCTAATCTTCCTCATCCATCAGAAAGAGTTGATTATCAAGGTAAAAGCGCAGGACTTGTAGGCGATGAAATCCCGGTCGGCGGCATTCTAAATCTAACCGTTCTACACGAAATAGAAAGAAAAACCGAAATAGCACGTTCACATTATTTGTTGAATTTCACTAGGCCATTAGTAACGGAGTTAACCGGCACTGGATTTATCGGGCCTATGTCTCTACCCGATCTACTAAGGGCCTTTATGGCTGGGGAATCATTACTCACACAACCAACGGTAAATTTCCTTGGTATGCCTCAAGAGCCTAGAACAAATTGGGTTGATTGTGGAGAATTGGAGTGCCTAACTTATGATGACTCTAATATTACTCAAGCACACATCGATCTTGCTGCTCATCGAATGATAATGTACTCAGATGGTGCAATGTTACGATGGTTCTCAACGGATAGAGGTTTTACTTACGACGAGAATAGCACTCTTATTGGTCCAATAGGTGGCACAATTAGAGAAGATGGAACTTTCGACTCAGATGTCACATGGGGTCCCGGAAGATGGTCCGCATCAACTACCTGGATACTTGTCCAACTAAGCAAAACTGATTTAGAAGAGAATGGAATAACTTACTCTTGGGCTGATGCAAAAAACGAACGAAACGGCTATCAATTTTCAGGTCTTAATTTAGTCACTACACCACCAGATTATACGGTAGATTTGTGTAGAGAAAATAAAGAAAAGGGAGAGGAAAGTTGTAGTTTTGAATGGGCAATAATTGACCTAGAAAAAGAAATGCGAACAACAGACCAACTTACAGTGACCTTCTCTATTAATGAAGGAGTAAATGTTGAGTTAAATCGCGAATTACTTGAATCTAGTTTATTGGTTATCGCGATGGCAATTGCCATTACTGTACTACTTTGGTTTAGTCTTAGACGGTCATCAGATGTAATTATAGTTGGAGCCACACTGATAATTTCTCTATTGTGGATGCAAGGTTCAATCGGTTGGATGATGGTTCTCGGAGAAAAATTAAGCTTCAAAATAATTAGTAAGAGTCAATTCTCAAATTTACTTCCAATATTGGTAATTGCTCTAGGAATCGATGATAGTCTTCATGCCCTACACAGATACAAAGAAGAGAGGAGAAAGGGGCGTTCTCCTGAGTCTTCAGCCCATTCTTCTCTTTCTCGAGTTGGAAGGGCAATTATGTTGACTTCATTAACCACAATTTCTGCATTTGCAGCCAATCTCACATCTGATATTGCTGCTCTTCGATCTTTCGGAGTTGAAGCCGCTCTAGGAGTTGCAGCGGCTTTCATACTAACTGGTATTTGGGCGCCATTAATTCGAATGGATTGGGACAAATATCTTTCGAAGAAAGAAAAATTACCAGAAGAAGACAATGCTCTCATCCACATGATCAAAGAGGACAGTTTGATTTCAATTGCACACAATTCTTCAAAAAACGCCTCTCTTCTGATATTATTCATCTTGATTATTACGGCTGTATCTTTCCCAATGATGATGAGTCTTGAAGGCGATTTCAAGGTAGAAGATTTTCTAGATGGTGAATCCGATTTTGCACAAGCGGTTGAACTAGCAAATACTAGATTTAGTGATGAAGGAGAGCCCGCGGTTGTAATCATCGAAGGAGATATGCTGGATCCTAGAGTTTATGCATCCTTAGCAGTCATTAGAGATAACATGGCAAATCCTAGTCCAAATGATCCTGGAAAATATACCACAACTCCTCTCGGTAGCCCGGAGATGCATGGAATCGATGAATTGGTTAAAATGGCTAAAGCCAGCATGTCAACCAATTTTACTCCTTTTGAGGAAGCAGGTTGGGAATCACAATCTTTAGAATGTGATAAACTATCAAACGGATTACCCGATGAGTACGATCGCGATTGCTTACAATTCATGTATGGTTTTGTCTACACGCATGGAATTCCTGCAGGAGGTTATGTTCCAGCAATTCCCCCCTCATTGTCCGCACTTAATATAGCTCCAAGTTGTGATCTAAATCCAGAATTAGTACATTTATGTAAGGATGGTACTAATCCAGAATATCCTAGAATGACGCTTCGTTGGGGTATAGCCAATTCTGAACAATTTATTCTTGTGGAGCGGGTTTTAGCAGAATTAGAATTAGACATGGAGCCATTGCAAGATCTCGCTGCCCAAGATCTTTCAATCAGAGCAGACATAGATTCTGCATCCGAAGAATTTCCAGTCACATGGGCTATTGCTACCGGAGATCCTGTTACTCGTTATGTAGCCGCTTCAAGTATGCAAAATCAACTTCAAGGCACTCTTGTGTTAGGAGTTCTATTCTGTTTGATAACTCTATGGTGGGGCTTTAGAAAGGTAGATTATGGATTAAAGGATTATTCCATAAAAGACTTGATAATTTCTTTACCAGTAATTATTGCAATAACTTCCTACATTCATATTACAGTAAGTTCAAATCTTGCTTTAGGAATCGCTTTGTTTGTTGTCATTGGAGCCGGTTATTGGGGTACTAGGGCTCTATCTACTGCTATTTTCACAACAATTCCGATAGTAATTGTAATAATTTGGCTGTATGCTATAATTTCAATAGCAGGATATGGATTGAATATGGTAACTGTAGCCATAGCTGCTATGAGTTTAGGAGTGGGTATAGACTATGTTATTCATGTCGTTGAGCGTTATAGAGAAGAACGATCTACCGGTGCTAATGTAGAAACTAGTATCAAGGCTATAGGTGGTGCGGCAGGGCTTGCATTATTTGGATCAGCAGTATCAGATGTTACAGGATTTCTAATTATTTCACAATCAGCAATGGGATTCTTTGCAAGTTTTGGTCTATTTTGTGCAGCAATGATTGCCTTGTCTCTATTTGCAAGTCTTGTAGTTACTCCAGCAATGCTTGGGGCAATGTCAAGAATAAGAAACTATAACTCACAGCAGGTTGAAGGTATTGGAACATAACGGAGAGATGATTGTTATGGGCAAGTCAGTGACTCTCACAGATCTTGAGCGAGAAAGGGAATACTGCACTTTACGTTTTGAAGATGGCCAATCATTCAAACTTGATTATGTTGAACTTAGGTTGGGTTGCCCATGTGCTAAGTGTGGTCCTAGACAAGAAAATCAACAACGTTTGATTGAGTTTAGAGAAGAAGTTATGAGATTACGTCTTGATAAACCGAAGGCTGAACTTGTAGGTCGTTATGGGTTAAGGTTCGGTTGGCTTTCTGGATGCTCAAGTGGCATATATTCCTTTGAATTATTGCGAGAGATTTCAGAGAAAAGTGGCTCAATAATTAATTAAAAAATAAATATTTTTTCAAACCGAAGTACTGAAAACATAACCTTCACTCGCTCGACTATCGCAATGTGGGATCCCCTCCCTAGCGGCGATTGGTGATCAAATGGATGGAGATGACCCTAAGGATGATTCAGTAGAACCTAAAGAGGAAGATTGGACCCTCTACTCTACAGCGGCTTATGCTTCAGTTGATGATGTCTGGGATGATTCAATTGATGATTCAAAAAATGATGAATCCGAAGAAGAATGGTTTGATGGTGATGATTTTGATACAGGTTCATCTTCTGTAGATTGGGACTCACCTCCATGTCCAGCTCCATTGGGAATATCACATTTGATTCGCATAGGTGTTTGTAATCACTGTCTGCATAGAGTCAGTGGCCGAAGAACAGAGAAAGATGGCGCTGAAGGTGGGTCAATACTACGCGATGAAGCATTTAATCGAGACGCAGAATTATCTTCTTCGGAAATACCAGAATTGTGTCCACTTTGTGAAAATTTATTTGATGATACTGAGAATATAGTCGAAAGAATAGCAGAACAAACAGGACAAGTAGATCATGGCACGATTCAAATCGGAGTCCACATACCTAAGGATTTGATACAAGAGGAAGATAGGATAAGGACGCGTCATGGCGCCCCAGGTAGTAGACCACTGAAATCCTCTTTTACAGAATCTATTCAATTGGGTCTCAATTCTATAATGGAGGATGTTAGATTTGTAAGAGAAAGGCCAGATCTAATGATTCTAATAGATTGTCTGACACTTAGAGTAGATGTTGACATCCGACCAGTGTTTGTTTATGGAAGATATCGCAAATTAGATCGAGGAATACCTCAGACTCGTTGGCCCTGCCGTGCATGTAGAGGGCGTTCAGACGGTTGTGAGTCTTGTGAAGGCACAGGATTACAATATGTAGATTCGGTTCAGGATCTTATTGGGATTCCATTTGTGACTGCTCTTTCTGGAGATGACACTTCATTCCACGGAATGGGTAGAGAAGATATCGATGTTAGGTGCTTAGGGCGTGGAAGGCCATTTGTTCTTGAGATAAAACATCCTCGTAATCGACGTACTGATCTTGATGAGATGATTAAAATCGTAAATGAATCAGCCAATGGTAAGGTAGAGATAAATGAACTTAGTTGGTGCAATAAAAAAGAGGTTAGCCGAATTAAGGAAACACGTTCTGAGAAATCTTACACAATCCGATTCAAAATAGATCAACCACCTGAAAATAATGTAATAATAGAATCAATTTCTAATCTTAACGGTGTAACACTAGAGCAGCAGACACCAAAACGAGTTTCTCATCGACGCGCAGACAAGAATCGTAAAAGAAGAATTACGTCAATAGAAAATATTCTAATTGAAGGGAATGAAGTACAATTTTCAGTACGCTGCGAGGCAGGCACCTATGTAAAAGAATTAGTTCATTCTGACGAGGGTAGGACCGTACCTTCAGTAGCAGGTATTCTTGAAACTGATTGCGAGGTTATCTGGCTTGATGTTGAAGAGATTCACGCAGATTAAATTTCAGTCCTCTCAGATGGGCTTAAGAACATGAGGCAGGTCGACCGCTCGCACGACCTATGGTCGATAGGTGAAAATTATGCGCCGAAGTCATGGAACTCGTCAAGGAACTCGCAGTATTCTTAGACGATCTAAGAGTCAGAGAGGTCGTTTGAACATCACTCGAGTTATGCACAAATATGAGATCGGAGATCGAGTTGCAGTAGTTCTCAATGGTTCTCAGCAGAAAGGTATGCCTCATCGTCGATTTCAAGGTGCAACCGGTATTATTCAAGCTAAGCAAGGGCGCGCGTGGGTTGTTGCTTTACATGATAAGAATATGGCCAAAACAGTCATTGCTCGTCCTGAGCACTTACATCCTTTGGAGTGATTATTGATGAGTGAGAGAGAATTTGTAGATTTTTCAACAGTCCGAGATCTTTTATTAGATGCAAGAGATCGTCGCGGTGAGTTGTCTTATGAACAGAAAGTCGCTTTATTTCATGCAGAATGGGCTGCAAGCGAGAATCGTGGGGGAATAAAGACCGATCCGGAAGTTTTTGCTCAACTCTCTGCAACCCTTATGGAAAATGAAAAACTCAACCAGCATCCTGAGGTGTGCGCTAAAATTGCTGAACTAATGCCTATGAATGTTGAAGATGTTAGAGTGATTATTGCTTCAAAGCGCATAGCTATGGACACAAGTGAGATTGAAGAAATAATAACTACAGTTCGTCAATCGGTACTCTGAATCAACTCATTAAGTGCAAATAATACATTTTTTGATAATTATCTCAATGAATTCTTTGATCAAGTAGACCCCCCTTCGAGTAGTGAGAATTATGCAACCGAGTGGACCAAATCAAGGCCGCCGGGAAGTAGATTATCCATTTGAAAATGAAACACATGTTAGAATTCTTGAAGTTATGCAACGCAGACCAACAGGATATGAAGTGCATGGTATTTCCGAACCAGGTTTGTATCTTGTTAGAGCACGAATTAATGATGATTTTTCATGTAATAATGGTGATTGTGTAGATACTAGAGAAGGAAATATTGGCCCGCTATCTCATATCCGTCACCAAGACTTATCTTCTGAATCTTCATCATCTCTTAAAGATCAAATAAAGCACTCAATAACGAATAATCCAGATCAACATCTCAATTTCTTCAATCGTGCAAATAGCATTTCTTTGAAGATGCATGCATTTCAACTTCTTCCCAAAGTTGGTAAATCAACAGCTCAGGATTGGGTTAAGAAAAGAGGGCCAAATGGTTGGTTTGACCTAGAAGACGTTAGCAAAAAATTGGATGTTGATGCAGCATTACTTCTTGCGGAAAGATATGAAATGGAGATCAAGGATCCATCCGAATCCCCCAGTCTACTTGAGTTGTTAGTGCGCTCTCAGCCCTAGGGTGGGTTGTTTGATGGACGATCTAGATATCAAATTATTAGTCGACCTTCTTAGAGATCGAATTCATCCAGACTCATCATTAGGTCAACATTTTCTCCTTGATGAGAACGTAATTAATCGTGCTATAGAAATTGCAAGTAATAATCATCCAATTGATTCCTCAAGTCATGTCCTTGAAATAGGTCCTGGCCCAGGATCGTTAACTCTTAGTCTACTACGAAAGAATGCAAAAGTTACTGCTATTGAAATAGATCCGGAAGCTATTTCCCATCTTAATCGTGTTTTTAAAGATCAGAAAGATAACTTATTTCTCATTGAGGGTGATGTTTTAACTACAAACTGGCCTAATGATATTACCCATATTGTTTCTAATATCCCTTATCAAATATCTAGTCCAATTATTGATCAGATTCAAAGATATAACAATTTTAATCCGCTTCTAGGAATCTCTATACTTGTTCAAGATGAGTTCGCAGAGCGTATGTCTATGACTTCAGGATATTCTAGTCGTGGTCCTCTGGGACATGCTCTCTGGCTTGACTTTGATGTAGAATTAGATATGAAAGTCTCACCTCACTCATTTTCTCCTTCACCTCGTGTAAATTCCCGTTTAGTGAAACTAAAACCAACCATTCGCGAGGAGAAAAATAACCTTGATCATAGATTATTTACAATGGTAATAACTCATTGCTTTGCTAATAGAAGACGTAAGTTAAGAACACTACTCTCTAATCCCCCTCGTCGTTTAAGTAGAATCTCTGGTTGGCATAGAGATAGATGGAATTCTGCAATTAAATCGATATCTTCAGAGATCTTAGAATTGAGGCCTGAGAATTTATCTTCTTTACAGTGGAGTAATTTGATATCACATATATCAATACAGGAATTCGAATCAAGGACTTAAGAACCACGCCTTCAAAGGCAACAGGTGCATCGGAGAATCACTGGGACGTACAGGGGGCTTCTCATACTGAGTTGATTAGATGGCAAAGAAAGATACCTATCTTGCTCTTCTACGAAGGGGTATAGACGAGACCACAGCTCAGTTATTAGCAGATTCAGGAATCAAAGTAGGGGATCTAAAAAAACTTGATGAAGAGAAATTAAAGAATAATTATGGTCTCAAGAAAGAGATCGCTAAATCAGTTCTTGAAGCCGTCAAATCAGGCCCTCGAGCTTCATCAAAACAGCGTTATCTAGCAGATGTTCTTTCGAAAGACCAAAAAAAGAAGAAAGTCGATAAAATTGAGGAGCAAAGATTCAAGCGTGAGCAAAAGGATCTTGTAGCTGAACTAAATGAAAAGAAAGAAGAATTACGTATAGCCAAAGTCGAAGCATTTAGATCAAAGAAATTAGTAATGAATCGTTTAGGTAAGACAATTGAATTAATAGTCAAATTAGAGAATTCTTTTGATGACGAATCTAAGAGAGAGCAGAGAAGTAAGCTTAGAGATCAACTCGAAACTCGTGGCCTTGAAGCTGCCCGTGACCATGAAATGTTAGAATTAGTAGGAACTCCTCAAGACATAGTCGATTTTAGACGAAAGATTGCTCCTGTGCTATGCATGTACGCTTGCCCTTCTTGTGGTGAGGAAATGGATCCACGGGGAGGAAATGTAATCGAAGACCCTACTGATTTTTCTTTCGTATGCTGGGATTGTGAAGATGAGTTTCATTCGCCTATGGCTAGATTTGTCGATGAACATCTTTCAAATGGTTCTCTAATCACAATAGATCCTAAGAAGAAACCTCGTGATAAGGTATTCAGACCACCGAAGAAGCGTTCCGCTGAGACAATAAAAGATTTGATGATAAAGGATCTTGAGGCAACTGGCGCATCGGCCGAAGAAATGGCCGCAGCAGTCCAAGCAAGTGATCTCACTGGCGGATTAATGAGCATCGATGAATGGATTGATCAAACTCTTGCTGTTAAGGGATATATCCAAGCTCAAGAACACCGTGAGGATTTTATTATTGCCACAGGAGCTGGCGCTACAAAATTCAATAAGTGGATGAAAAAAGCAGGATTACGCTTCAATAAACAGACTGGAAGATGGACTAGATGGTCCGATAATTGAAGACCTGCTCTCACTTCGACAGTATGTGGCAGTTGATAGCGGATTCTTATTGATCCTGTTTATCGATGTCGTAGGACTTGCTATTGCAGTCTGGTTTATTACTTCTAGGCTTAAATCAAAGATAGTTGAAGTTGAAGAAAGAAAATCGTATCGTTGGAAGCAGTCTAAAGAAGAATAAATTCCGAATCTTAAACTATTCATTTATAGCAGCAGTCCACCTATCTGATTGCGGTACTCCAACTACCTCTATATGACAGGCTAAAACGCCCTTCTGTTTTTTTATTTCCGAACGTAATTTCAATAGGTCATTTAGGCAACAAGGGCAATGTGGTCTTGTTGGTTTAATCCAGAGTTGAACAATACCTGCCTCATCAACTTCAACTCCCTTAAGTACGGATTCATCAGTTATTTCTAATCCATGTGGCTCCTTACGATTTCTAAGTATCTTAGCGAGTCGGCGTTGAGCACTTGCTTGGGCTCTAGACATGTTTATTCTCCCCACTCAGTAAGTAGTTCCCAAGAATCTCCCATTGTAAGACATTCCATTCCGTGTTTTGTTCTTACATAGGTATCTTCAGTGCCTACAGCACCTTCTTGATAGAGAACTTTTGGTTCAATAGCCATAGTGCCACCAATTGGTAATTCTCTATCAAATCCCTCAGCGACAACTGGAGTCTCATCCAATTCTAATCCTACAGAGTGGCCTAGAAAAACAGCCTGTTCCGGAGGCATACCCATTAGATGATCTGCATAACCCATTTCTTCAGCCATTGTACTAGCATTCCTCCAAGCGTGTGAACAATTATCCCCTCTTTGTAGACTGCTAACAACTGAATTTCTAATTTCAACCATATCCGAAAGCCTTTCATGCCATTTATTCGATAATTTTCCACTGGAGAACATCCTAGTACAATCAGAAACATATCCCCTATGTAAGTGAACAATATCTACAATCACAGGTTCGTTTGGATTTATTTTTGCATGCCCTGCTCCTAAACTCGAGATAGGACTTGCCCCCAGCCCTCCTAATGCCGAATCAAAGTACGAAGGAATGGCTCCAGACCTTCCAGCAGCAATGACTACTCTATCACAATCCATAGGCCATCTTCTCATTCTGATACGCCCACCAAAACCTGCAGTTCTACTCACTTCATCGGCAGCAGCAGCAATCTCTAATTCAGTACGCCCACTTCCTCCCATTTCTTTGACAGCCTGAAACATTTCTCTATTTATTCTTCCACTCTCTCGATGCATTTCTATTTCCCAATCTGACTTGATTTCTCTTAGGGAATAAAGAATTGGAGTACAGTCTTCTATTTTTCCAAGATTGTTTAATTTTTCCGAGAAAAATTTCCATCTTTTATGTGGTAACTTTTCAGCTAACATTGCTGGAGCTTTATTTCCTCCTAAATCACGTATACTTTTTTCCAGATTATTCATTCTTGGTTGAGGTAAAATAGGATCAGGAGCATCACTTTCTCCGGCTTCAAAAGTTGCTCTTGAAATAGATTTTTTTACCCAATGTATGTTTTGGATATCTGAGCCCTCTGCTCCAATTAATATCATTCCATTTTGTCGACCACCAGTTAGCCAATATAGCTCTACTGGGTCATCAATCAAAACAGATTCAATACCTCTTTCTGCGAGCCTTTTAGATAGTCTAAATCTACGTTCTTCTAACTCTCTTGTAGGCACACGCCAGTCTTCATTGTCAGAACCCATGAGTCTGCCCGCATCCCACGTCATGAACGAGCCACTACGCCTCTGACACAAAGGCCTTGGGTATCAAAACAACCCCCAACCCTCATCCATCATCATCAAAAGACAACCGCCAGTGGCGTAGATTGTGAACGGCGTACTGTCGTTGGACGACGCCTCTTTTGATGGCAAGCATGTATTGTTCCGTGTTGACATTAATTTACCCCTTCATCCTGAGACAAAGGAGTTCCTAGATGATGGCCGTTTACGAGCAATAACTGACACTCTTGATGATCTTCTCAATTCAAAGGTAGTAATTATTGGTCATCAATCAAGGCCGGGAAGAGCAGATTTTACTGATCTCTCTAGTCATAGCGAAAAACTTTCCAAAATATTGAATCGTAAAGTCAAATTCATCTCAGATGTATGTGGAGAGGATGCGATAGAGGCAATTAGAGATATGTCCGATGGAGACATAATCTGTCTCGATAACGTACGTATGCACCCTGATGAGATATCTCTCAAAAATGCGGAACCGGACCAACTAAGAAACTCTGATTTCGTTAAAACTCTGGCTCCCGAATTTGATGCTTACGTAACTGATGCCTTTGCTGCTGCACACAGAAGCACTCCTTCATTATGTGGTTTTTCAGAAGTTCTTCCATGCTATGCAGGTCGTTTGATGGAGAGAGAAATAGACGCCCTACAAATGGCAGTCAATGACCCTCCCAGGCCATATGTGGCCATATTAGGCGGTGCAAAGGCTGATGATTCATTCAGAGTGGCCAAGAATCTAATCGATAGAGGAGTAGTAGATACTGTGGCCTTCGTTGGTGTAGTTGGAAACATGGTTCTTTGGGCAAATGGAATTGATATTGGCGAGGGTAATAAAAATTTCATTAGATCAACTCTCGGCAATGATTTTGAAATTGCATGGTCTATGGCAGAATCTCTCATAGAGAACCACTCCTCTTTGATATTCATGCCAAAAGACGTTGCTGTTGAGGTCAATGAAGTAAGGATTGCTAAGCGTATTGATGAACTACCCGTCCCATATCCTATCTACGACATAGGTCTAGAAACACTACAATTACTACGTCCTATACTTATGAGTGCTGAATGTATTCTTTGGAATGGTCCGGCGAGTTATTTTGAGAAGCCACAATTTGCATTTGGTACCATAGAGGTCTTGAATATGTGTACCGAAACAAATGCAATGACAATTGTAGGAGGGGGTCACACTAGCGCATTGGTTAATTCCAGAGGAGTAAGTGATAGAGTTACTCACAATAGTACTGGAGGAGGTGCTTGCCTCCAGATGCTATGTGGGGATAAGATGCCAGTCATTGAGGCTCTTGAACAATCATTCAAGATACATAATGGATAGAGTAGGTGTCGGGATAAGTATAATCTGTAATCCCATCTACCGAGGGTTATGGAAGAAGAACAACCCTCTACTGATTTAGACGGTGCTCCGGCAACGCTCTCAGGAGAACCGACAACAGTATTTGTTAACCAAGGCCCTGTTGTCCCTGTACAAAAGAATCAAGCTGCAAAGGTAATTGGGATACTGGTTATCATCTGGGGAGCGTTCAATTTACTCGGATCGCCACTAACCCTGCTGTCGGATTTTGGAGCGACGGATCTTGCAGGGAATCCGATAAGCTATCCGACAGAATATTTTGTTGTGGCCATACTATCTTCAATTATAGTGGGAGTAATTTCTATTTTCG
>MDTA01038211.1_pt1 | contig 125685 bp, 108 predicted proteins | sample 811151 | NCBI WGS metagenome assembly MDTA01 (sample SAMN05326648, study PRJNA326480) | marine metagenome | isolation source: seawater | place: Indian Ocean: South | collected 2010 | reverse complement strand
CGCCGTGCATCATCATGGCGCGGTCCTTGGCCAGGCTCTCTTCCTCCCCGGCCTGGGGCGCCAGGGCGCTGAGCTCTCCCACGGCATGGCGGAGGAATTCCTCGTCCCGCCGGGCGGCCTCCAGGTCGTCGGCCGCTGCCTGCCGTGCCGCCGCCGCTTCCTGCCAGGTATTCCAGGCTTTGCGGCAAGCAGTCGAGTCGGCCCCGAGCCCCCCGAAGGCGTCCAGCATGTCGCGGTGGGCGACCGGGTTCATCAGGCTGTGGTTATCGAATTGGCCGTGGATTTCGACCAGCATCTCGCCGATCCGCTTCAACAGGCTGACGCTGACCGGCTCGTCGTTGACGAAGGCGCGGGAACGTCCGTCTGCGCTGAGCGTCCGGCGCAGGATCACGGCGGCCCCGCCCTTCGGCCCTTCGCCCGGATCGAGGGGCGGAATGCCGTGTTCTTCCAATTCGGCCAGGACGGGTGCGCCATCGGCGACCTGAAAACAGGCGGTGACGGAGGCCGGTCCGGCGCCGCTTCGAACCAGCCGTGCCTCGGCCCGCACGCCGAGCGCCAGCCCCAGGGCATCGAGCAAAATGGATTTACCTGCACCCGTCTCGCCGGTCAGGACACAAAGCCCCGGCGCAAGGTCGAGCACGAGGCGGTCGATAAGCACCACGTCCCTGACGGTCAGGTTCGTCAGCATGGGCCTGCCTTCCGCCCTACCAGAACTTCAGGCTGTCGTACCAGGCCTTCTCTTCGACCTCGGGGCGGACATGCTCGCCGGTCAGCATTTCGTAGGAGTCCATGTACCATTCGGAGCCCGGGAAATTATGGCCCAGAACGGAGGCCGTCTTCCGCGCCTCGTCGGTCAGCCCCAGGGCGAGGTACGCCTCGGTCAGGCGATGCAGGGCCTCGGGCACGTGGGTCGTCGTCTGATAGGTGTCGATGACCGTGCGGAACCGATTGATGGCGGCGAGATACTGGTGCTGATTGTGGTAATAGCGCCCGATCTCCATCTCCTTGCCGGCCAGGTGGTCGTAGGTCAGTTCGATCTTGAACTTGGCGTCCCGGGCGAACTTGGAATCCGGGAACCGGGTGACCACTTCCTTCAGGCTCTGCAATGCCAGCGTCGTCATCTGCTGATCGCGGGTGACGTCGGAAATCTGCTCGTAATAGGCCAGGCCCTTCAGATAGTAGGCGTAGCCGACGTCCGGATTGGTCGGGTGCAGCTGGATGAAGCGGTCGAGCGCGGAAATCGCTTCCTGATAATTGTTCGACTTGTAATAGCCGTAGGCCGCCATCAACTGCGCCTTGGTCGCCCAGACCGAATAGGGGTGCTGGCGTTCGACTTCCTCGAAGGTGCGGGCGGAATCGACGAACCGGCGCCCGGTCATCATGTCGACACCCCGGTTGTACAGCTCGTCGACCGGTTTTTCGACGTAGGCCGGTTTTTCGTCCTCGAACAAGGAACAAGCCGACAGCGCCGCCGCCGTCACCACGGCAAACAACACAGGGAAGAGGGATTTGATCCGAACGGGCATCTTCATCGGCGGGCGATCTGTTTTTACTGGCCTGTCTTCGCGGCCCCGGTGAAAGGCCCAGACGAGCCGACCGGGGGGCAAAATATATCACGCGGTCGGGCCAATTGAAAAAGCCCAATCACCCGTTTCCGGGGTGGATTTGGGCCCGTTTCGGATAAATCGCAAGGTTCCCGTGGAAAACGCCGTCACGCGGGCCCCGGCGCCAAACGAAAAGCGGCGCCCGAGAGCGCCGCCATTGTCAGCAAAGACCGATTTTAGTACCGCAGGACCTAGACCCGCGCGGCCTCGGCCTTGATACCGCCATCCATGGCGGTCTTCGATTCGTCACCGGTCAGCACGTCGTAGCACCAGGCATCGGGATCGTCGAACAGCTTGCGCAGAAGCTGATTGTTGATGGCGTGCCCCGCCCGTTCGCCCCGATAGGCGCCGATGATCTGGCTTCCTGCCAGGTAGAGGTCGCCGACCGCATCCAGCGCCTTGTGGCGGACAAATTCGTCGTCATGGCGCAGGCCGCCGTCGTTCAGAACCGTGTCGCCGTCGATGACGATGGCGTTGTCGAGGGAACCGCCACGGGCCAGACCCGCCTTTTGCATGGCTTCGACCTCGTGCATGAAGCCGAAGGTCCGGGCATTGGCCAATTCCTTACAGAAGGCGCCGTTGACCACGCCCAGGCGCAGATGCTGGCGGCGGATCGCCTGGCTTTGGAATTCGATTTCGAAATCGACGGAAAACACGTCGGCCGGCACCAGTTCGGCGCGGCCGTGATCAGTTTCCACGGAAATCGGCTTGAGAACCCGGATGACGCGGCGGTCAGCGGCCAGTTCGACCACACCGACCTTGCGGATCATGTCGACGAAGGGCTGCGAGCTGCCGTCCACGGCCGGAACTTCCGGGCCGTCCAGTTCGATCAGAACGTTGTCGATGCCGCAGCCCGCCAAGGCCGCCATCAGGTGTTCGACGGTACCGACGGACACGCCGTCTTCATTCGCCACCGCCGAGCACATGCGCGTGTCGTGAACGCGGTCCCAACGGGCGGCGACGGCGCCGTCTTCGGCAACGTCGGTGCGGTGAAAAAGAATGCCGTGATCGGCGGGGGCGGGGCGGAGCCTCAAGGTCACCGGCGATCCGGAATGCAGGCCGATCCCGGTCAGTTCGGCAACGTCCTTCAACGTGCGCTGACAAACCGTTTTCTCGATCTTGCGATCTTGCATCTGCCTATCTTGCATCTGCATGTCCTGACCGGCGGTATTCAAAGCCATAAAGTGCCCCGTTTCGGTGTTTGTTCACCGGCATTCTCGCCGGTGTGTGATCGTGTCCTCGACCGTTCGGCCGTTGGATACGAAAGGATCCCGAGTTCATGCATAAACAGAACCCGGGATCCCCTCAAATCACTATTTGTTTCCGAATGTTACGGCTTTTCGCCGTCCTTTCAGTTGGCCTGACGCCGCAGAAACGCGGGGATGTCCAGAAGATCGTCCTCGCTTTCCGACGCCGGCAGCCGATCGGCCGGATCAACCCCGCCCAGGGACGCCTTCGGCGCCGGCTGAGGCATCGGGGTCGGCGCCTGGGCCGGCTGTTCCGGCATCGCCTGCACCGGCTCAGGGGCGGCCTGAACGGGAGCCGGAGCCGGGGCCTGTTCGGCCTGCGGCGTCGCCGCACGCGAACGGATCAGGGCGTCGATGGTGCCCCGGTCGCCGGCTGTCGGCTGCGCGGTCGGCTGAGCAGCCGGCTGCGGAATCGCCTGAGCCGCCGGAGCGGGCATGGAATCGGCGGTTTCCTCCGGTTTCCGGGCACGCCCGGTGCCGGTCACCCGTTCGAACAAGGACAGGCCGCCGCCTTCCTTCTTGGCCTTGCGCAGAAGGCCGCCGGCCTTGGGGGCATCTTCTTCAGCCTGCGATCCATTGACCACAGCCGCGACCTTGAACGGATCCGCATCGGCGGCAGGGCCCTCCAGGCCGTCGTCATCTTCGGCAACTTCGACGGCGCGCGCCGGGATGAAGGATTCGACGTTACCCGTTCCCGGCATGCCTGCCGGCACACGAGGCTGAAGTTCCGCCGGGGCCGCTTCGGCGGTATCTTCGTCGTCACTCATCGCCGCGAAATCGTCTTCGACACTGTCGTCCCCGGTTTCCGGCGCTTCCGCCGAAAGTTCGGTTTCAAGCGTTTCTTCCACCGATTCGGCGACGGCATCGGCGATTTCGTCGGAAACCTCCTCAGCCGCCTCAGCCGCCGGCGCGTTGTGGATCTTGAACACGGACGGCGCCACGTCTTCGGCGACTTCCTTGATCGTATCCTTGGCTTCTTCCTCGGGCCGCGGCACACGGACCGGCTCGATGCGCTGGGCCTGGTTCAGGATATGCATGTGCGACGGCTGTTCGCCTTCGGCGACTTCCAGACCCGTCGCCACGACCGACACCCGCATGGAGCCTTCCATGGTCTGATCGAAGGCCGAGCCGATGATGATATAGGCGTCTTCGTCGACTTCGGCGCGGACCCGGTTGGCGGCCTCGTCGACCTCGAACAAGGTGATGTCGTCACCGCCGGTGATGTTGATCAGCACGCCCTTGGCGCCCCGCATGGACGCATCGTCCAACAGCGGATTGGAAATCGCCGCTTCGGCCGCATCGAGGGCCCGGCGTTCGCCGGCCGCCTCGCCCGTGCCCATCATGGCCCGGCCCATGCTCTGCATGACCGACTGCACGTCGGCGAAGTCCAGGTTGATCAAGCCCGGCATCACCATCAGGTCGGTGATCGAACGGACGCCGGAGTAGAGAACGTCGTCCGCCATCTTGAAGGCGTCGGCGAAGGTCGTCTTTTCGTTGGCGACGCGGAACAGGTTCTGGTTGGGGATGATGATCAGGGTATCGACGTAGCCCGCCAGTTCGTCCAGGCCCTGTTCGGCCAGACGCATGCGGTGCGATCCTTCGAATTGGAAGGGCTTGGTCACCACGCCGACGGTCAGGATGCCGTGTTCCCGGGCCGCCTTGGCGATGACCGGCGCGGCACCTGTGCCCGTGCCGCCGCCCATACCGGCGGCGATGAAGACCATGTTGGACTGGCCCAGTTCGTCGAGGATTTCACCGATCGATTCCTCGGCCGCCGCGCGCCCGACTTCGGGCTTGGAGCCGGCACCCAGACCCCGGGTGACCCCGGTGCCCAATTGGATGCGGCGCTCGGCCTTGGAACCCTTTATGGCCTGGGCGTCCGTATTGGCGACGATGAAATCGCAGCCTTCCAGGTTCGCCGCGATCATGTTGCCCACGGCGTTGCCGCCGGCGCCGCCCACGCCGATGACGCTGATCCGGGGCTTTAGCTCCGGAGCTTCGTTGTCTTCCGGTACGGTAATGTTGATGCTCATGTTACTGCCTCCGATGATTACGTGCCGCCTGAAGAATTGCAACGCCGGTGGGACCCGCCGGGGCCGCGTTCAGGGGATTGGTTAAAAGTCGAAAAGTCGGTTTCTCCGCATGTCAGAAGTTCTCCCGCAGCCATTGCCCGAACCGCCCGAAGGCGCCGCTGCGTTCCTTGATCGGCTGAAAATCGCTCCCAGCCACTTCCAAGGGGTTTTCCACCGCATAACGGATCAACCCGACCGAGGTTGCGAACCCCGGCCCCGAAACCGCTTCAGATAGCCCCTCTACGCCGCGCGGCCGGGCCAGGCGAACCTGGCGGCCGAGCACGTCTCCGGCGAGCTCAGCCAATCCGGACAGCTGGCTCGCCCCGCCGGTCAGCACAACGCGCTGACCGATAGCCTTGTCGAACCCGCTCGCCGTCAGGCGATCTCGCACCAATTCCATGATTTCCTCGGCCCGCGGCCGGACAATGCCGACCAGGACCGAGCGCGGCACCTGGGTCGCCGCACCTTCCTTGTCTTCGCCGATCAACGGCACCGCGATCATTTCCGAATCATCCGACGGCGACGGAATGACGCAGCCGAACAGCGCCTTCATGCGCTCGGCGCTTTCCACCGGCGTCGACAGGCCGCGCGCGATGTCGTTGGTCATATGGCCGCCGCCCAGGGGAATGACGTCCGTATGGACCAATTCGCCGTCGCAGAAGATCGCCAGCGAGGTCGTACCGCCGCCGATATCGATGCAGGTCGTGCCCAACTGGCGTTCGTCCTCGACCAGACAGGACAGGGCCGAAGCGAAAGGCGTGGCGACCAGAGAGTCGATTTCCAAATGGCATCGCCCGATCACCGTCCGCAGGTTGGTCACCGGCCCCGACTGGGCCGAGACCAGATGCAGGTTGGCGCCCAGGCGATTGCCGAACATGCCGCGCGGGTCGCGCACGCCGCGGTTGTCGTCGACCGAGTAGCCGACAGGGATGGAATGGATCAGTTCGCGGTCCGCCGGGGTTTCGGCAGCAGCCTGATCGGCGGAGAGGACACGATAGAGATCCGCTTCCTCGATCTCGCGGCCGCCGATATCGGTCTCATGGGCAATCAATTTGGATTTCGGTTTGCCGCAGGAAAGGTTGACCAGAACCTTTTGAATGTTCTCGCCGACCATCGCCTCGGCGGCCTCGACCGTGGCGCGGATGGTCGTCTCGGCGGCGTCCAGATCGATGACGCTGCCCGATTTCAGGCCATGAGATTTCTGATGACCGATCCCGACGACCCGGGCCGTTACCTCGCCGCCGGCGACGCCGGCGTTCAGGCGGGCGATCAGGCAGGACACCTTGGACGTTCCCAGGTCCAGGGCGGCGATCAGGCCGCTGCGCGGTTTCGTGTTTCCCAGTGGTTTGTTCATTGCCGTGGTCTCGTTCGGTCTTGGGTTTCGGTCATCTGTTCAACGGTCTCGGTCTCAGGTCTCTTGGCCTTTGGGCCGCTTCGGCGGGCGCGGTTTCGCGGCCTTGCGCACGATCAGGCGGTCCGGCAGGCGCAGATCCAGGACCTCGACATCGCGGGCCAGGACCTTGTGCTGGCGCTCGTATTCGGCAAGCCGCACCCAGGCCCCGGCGGGGTCGTCTTCGGGCAGTTGCACGTCAATGCCGTTGGCCAGGGTCAGGGTCCAGCGGCGGCCCGAAACGCGAACGGCGGCGCGGACCTTCTGCATCAGGTCCGGCTCGGACTTGAGGGTTTCCAGCAAGGCCCGGGCGTGTTTCGGCGCGTCCGGGCCGACGACGATGGGAAGGTCGGCGAACCGTTCCAGCCCCTTGTTGAGGATCACCACTCCGGTTTCGTCGATCAGGTGGAAATCGCCCTGGTTCTGCCAAAGGGCGAGCGGACGGCGTTCCTCGATATGCAGCATCACCGTGCCCGGCAGCATGCGTTCGACCACCGCGCCCTTGACCCAGGGCAGCTTTTCCACCCGCGCCCGCGCGGCCTCGGGATCGAAGCCGAACATGGGAGCACCCCGCGTCAGGCGCAGGGCGGCCAGAAGGTCGTCGCGGGTCGTCTGCGACCGGCCGGTCACGTAGATATCGTCGATGCGCAGGCCGGCCTGCGCCGTCTGGCCGATGGCCCACCACTTGGCGGTCTTGACCGCCGCCGGCACCATGTCGTTCGACCAGACCCACCATCCGCCGACCCCCGTGCCGGTCAACACGGCGGCAAGGCCCGCCGCCATGACGCCCCGGCTGATCCGGCCGCGCAGCACCCGTTTCCGGGGCGCACCGGTCATGCGTTCGGCGTCCTTTTCGGCCGCGTCGCTGGCTTTGGTTTTCCTCGTCTTTCCCTTATCGCTCATCAATCGCACTCCGCCTGCTCAACCATCCAGACGACCAGGTCCTGGAACGACATGCCTTTATGGGCGGCCTGTTCGGGCACCAGGGACGTGGGCGTCATGCCCGGTTGAGTATTGATTTCAAGCATGTAGAGGTCTTGGCCGTCGTAGCGCAGATCGGCCCGCGCCACCCCCCGACAGCCCAGCGCCTTGTAGGCACGTTCCGACAGATCCATCGCCGCGTCGTAGACGTCTTGATCGACCTCGGCCGGGACGACGTGGATCGATCCGCCGTCCGCATACTTCGCGTCGTAATCGTAGAAACCTCGCGCCGTGGTGATTTCCGTGACCGCCAGGGCCTCGCCGCCCATCACGGAAACAGTCAGTTCGCGGCCCGGGATGTAGCGTTCGAACATCACCTCTTCGCCGTAGTTCCAGCCCGAGCCTTCGAACGGCGGCTCGTTATCGCCTTCGCGCACGATATGGACGCCGACGCTGGAACCTTCGTTCATCGGCTTGGCGACATAGGGCCGGGCCATGGGTTCCTGGGCCCGCGCGGCCTCGATGGTCGCGACGACGTGTTCGGCGACGGGGATGCCTTCGGCCTCGAACAGGCGCTTGGCCATGGGCTTGTCCATGGCGACGGCGGAGGCCAGCAGCCCCGAATGGGTATAGGGAATGCCCAGGATATCCAGCAGCCCCTGGATGCAGCCGTCTTCGCCGAAGCGGCCGTGCAAAGCGTTCAATACGGCGTCCGGGCGCGGATAAAGCCGCGTGATCAAGGCACCCACGTCGCGCTGCACGTCGATGGTGGTGACGTCGTATCCGGCGTCCTGCAGCGCCTTGACGCAGGCCGCTCCGGAAACCAGCGAGACCTCGCGTTCGGCGGACCAGCCGCCCATCAGCACGGCGACGTTCGTCGTCATGACCGCACCTCCTGAACCCGGGGTTCGCTGGGCAGGCCGATGCGGCGGATTTCCCATTCCAGTTGGACGCCCGTTTCCTCGGCGACGCGGCGGCGGACTTCCTCGCCCAGACCTTCCAGGTCGGCGGCGGTCGCATTGCCGGTATTGATCAGGAAATTGCAGTGCTGCGGGGAAACCTGCGCCCCGCCCCGCGTTAGCCCCCGGCATCCGGCTTCATCGATCAGTTCCCAGGCCTTGTGACCTTTCGGATTGGCGAAGGTGGAGCCGCCGGTGCGCGATTTCACCGGCTGCGTCTCGCCCCGGGATTTCTGATTCTCAACCATGCGGGCAGCGATGGCGTCGGTGTCGTCGGCCCGGCCCATGAAGGTCGCGTTCGTGAAGATCACGTCGTCCGGCTGGCTGCAATGGCGGTAGCTGAAGGCCATGTCGGCCGGGGAGAGGTCCAGCACCTCTCCCCTGCCGGTCACTGCCCGTGCGGCCACGAAAATATCGGAAATCTCGGCACCGTAGGCCCCGGCGTTCATGCGCAGCGCACCGCCGACGGAGCCCGGAATGCCGATCAGGAATTCGAACCCGGCCAAGCCCGCGTCGCGCGCGGCGCGGGAAACGTTGACATCCATGGCCCCGGCGCCGGCGGTGACCGCCGAGCCCTCGACCGCGATGTCGGCGAAGGCCTTGCCCAGACGGATGACCACCCCGGCGATGCCGCCGTCGCGAACCAAAAGGTTCGAGGCGACGCCGATCACCGTGACCGGCACGTCGTCGGGCAGACCCCGCATGAAGGCCGCCAGATCGTCGGCATCCGCCGGCTCGTACAGAACTTCCGCCGGGCCGCCGACCCGGAACCAGGAGAAACCGGCCATGGACGCGTTGGCCGTCAGACGGCCGCGCACCGGCGGCAGTCGGGTCAGCAGCGAGGTATCGCAGAACGCCGTCATCATCCGCCCGCCTCCCCGCTTTTGCCCGAGCCGTTACCACCGGGGATCTCACGCAGACCGCCGCCCAGTTCCTGCATCTGCTCCGGCAGGGCGTTGGCCCATTGGCTGATCGTCCCGGCACCCAGGCAGACCACGAAATCACCGCTGTCGGCGAGGTCCAGCGCGATGCGCGCCAAGTCGTCCGGCCCGTCCAACGCGACCACGTTGCGGTGGCCGTGAACCTTCAAGCCTTCGATCAGCGAGTCGCGGTCGATGCCGTCGATGGGCGCCTCGCCCGCCGCATGGACGGGGGCGACGACGACCGCGTCGGCGTCGTTGAAGCAGGTGCAAAAATCCTCGAACAGATCGCGCAGGCGCGAATAGCGGTGCGGCTGCACCACGGCGATCACCTTGCCTGTCGTCGCGTCGCGCGCGGCGGCCAGAACGGCGGCGATTTCCACCGGGTGATGGCCGTAATCGTCGATCACCGTGACGCCGCCGACCGTGCCGGTCTTGGTGAAGCGCCGCTTGACCCCGCCAAACTTGGCCAGGGCGCCGGCCACGTCCGCATCGGCCAAATTCATTTCGTTGGCGATGGCGATGGCGGCGAGCGCATTCTGCACATTGTGCTGTCCGTACATGGGCAGATGCAGATCGACGATGTCGCGCGTCTCGCCCGTCTTGCGGTCGCGGATCGCGACATCGAAGGCGATGCCGTCCAGGCCCGGCGTCATGTTGACGGCGCGGACGTCGGCCTGTGGGCTGAACCCGTAGGTCACGACCCGGCGGTCGGAGACGCGGGGGATCATGTTCTGAACTTCGGCATGGTCGATGCAGAGGACCGCGAAGCCGTAGAACGGGATGTTTTCGACGAACTGCACGAAGGCGTTCTTCAACACCTCGAAGTCGCCGTAATGGTCCAGGTGTTCCGGGTCCATATTGGTGACCACGGCGATGGTCGCCGGCAGCTTCAGGAAGGTGCCGTCGCTTTCGTCCGCTTCGGCGACCAGCCAGTCGCCGGTGCCGAGCCGCGCGTTGGTGCCGTAGGCGTTGATGATGCCGCCGTTGATCACCGTCGGGTCCAGCCCGGCGCCGTCGATGACCGCCGAAATCAGCGAGGTCGTCGTCGTCTTGCCGTGGGTGCCGCCGACCGCGATGGACCATTTCAGGCGCATCAATTCGCCCAGCATTTCGGCCCGGCGGACGACAGGGATCAGGTTCTGCCGTGCCGCGACGACTTCGGGATTGTCCGGCTTCACCGCCGACGAAATCACCACGACCTGGGCCGCGCCCAGATTGGCCGCGTCATGGCCGACATGGACGTCGATGCCCATGGCGCGCAGGCGTTTGACGTTGGCGCTATCGGCGATGTCCGATCCCTGCACCGCATAGCCGAGCGAATGCAGGACCTCGGCAATGCCGCTCATGCCGATGCCGCCGATGCCGACGAAGTGGATGGTGCCGATATTCAGGGGAAGCGCTCTCATGCCGCCTGCCTCCCTTCGCCGGAATGGCCGTTGGGGATCATTTCCGCCACCAGGTCCGCCAGCGCATGGGCGGCGTCGGGCCGGCCGATGCGTTTCGCCGCGGTCGCGGCATGGGACAGGTGGCGCGGGTTTTCGAACAGGCTTGCGAGCCGCCCGGCCAGGCGCTCGGCGGTAAAGACGTCTTCGGCCATCAACCACCCGGCGCCGGCCTCGTCCACGGCCTGGGCGTTGACGAACTGATGGTTGTCGATGGCATGGGGCAGCGGCACCAGGATCGACGGGCGGCCGACGGCGGTCATTTCGGCGACGCTGGAGGCACCGGCCCGCGCGATCACCAGGTGCGCGGCGGCCAGGCGCTGCGGCACGTCGTCGAAGAAACTTTTGAGGTCGGCCTTGATGCCTGCCCCGTCATAGATTTTGCCGACGCGGTCCAAATCCTCGGCCCGGCATTGCTGGGTCACGGTCAGGCGTTTTTTCAGGTTGTCGTTGAGAGCCGCCAAAGCCGCCGGGACGACGTCCGACAAGACGCGCGCTCCTTGCGATCCGCCGGTGACCAGCAGATTCAGCGGCCCCTTGTCGGTGATTTCGGCATAGGCCGTATCGCGCGCCGCCAGGATCGCCGGGCGCACGGGCATGCCGGTCAGCCGGACCTTGGATTTGGCAGCATCCGGGATCATCTGCGTGCCGTCGATGGAGGTCGCGATGCGCCGCACCCGCGTCGCCAACAGACGGTTGGCCCGGCCCAGCACGCCGTTCTGTTCGTGGATCGCCGTCGCCAGCCCGGCCCAGGTCGCCGCCATCATGGTCGGCACGGAGGCATAACCGCCGAAGCCGATGACGGCGTCGGGTTTCAGCTTGGCCAGCAGCGAGCGGGCCTGCAGCATGCCGAGGCCCAGTTCGAAGACGCTTTCGATGCGCGCCGTGAACCGTTTGCCGGCGATGCCGCCGGCCCGGATGTGATGGGTTTCCAGATCGGCAAGCGCACCGCCGAAGCCGCCGCCCCGCCGATCGGTGATCAGGGCAAGACGGAAGCCGCGGCCCGACAATTCAGCCGCCAAGGCTTCGGCCGGGAAGACATGCCCGCCGGTGCCGCCGGCGGCGAGAACGGCCAAGGGAGCCATGCTATTGGTCATTTGGCACCTCCCTCACCCGGACGAAGGCGGGTCAACGCCAACATCATGCCGAAGCCGAAAGCAATGGCGATGGTGGATGACCCGCCGTAGGACACGAACGGCAGGGTCATACCCTTGGGCGGAATCAGGTGCAGGGTCGACGCCAGGTTGATCATCGCCTGAACCGCGAATTGCACCAGCAGGCCCGCCGAGGCCAGCAGGATGAAAAGATTGTCGTCCTTGTAGGCACGGCTGAGCCCCCGCACGACCACGAAGGCGAAGATGCCGACGATGGCGACACAGACCAGCATGCCGAACTCCTCGCCCGCGACGGCGAAGATGAAATCCGTATGGGCGTCGGGCAGGACTTCCTTGACCCGGCCCTCGCCCGGCCCGCGCCCGGTCAGCCCGCCATTATGGAAGGCGTCGAGCGAGCGCATGACCTGATAGCCTTCGCCCGCCGAGGGATCGAAGAACCGGTCGACCCGGGCCTGTACGTGACTGAAGGTGAAGTAGGCGCCGACGCTGGCCGCCAGGAAGGCGCAGCCGATGCCCATGACCCAAACGATGGGCAGACCCGCCAGGAAAAACTGCACGCCCCAGACGGCGGCGACGACCATGGTCATGCCGACATCGGGCTGCATCAACAGCAACGCCGCCACCATCAGGAACAGGCCCGTGGCGACCAAGTTGCCCGGATAGCCTTCGTGCAGGCGGGCCTGGGCGAAGAACCAGGCGGCGGTCACGGCCAGGGCGGGTTTGACGAATTCCGACGGCTGCAGCGAGAACGCGCCCAGGCTGATCCAACGGGTCGCCCCCTTGATCTCCGGCCCGACGGCCAGCACCGCGACCATCGCGATCATCGATCCGGCCAGGGTCGCCATGGCCAGACGCCGCACGCCCTTGGGCGACAGCAGCGAAACGCAGACAACGACCAACAGACCGAAGGCCAGGAACAACACCTGCCGCCCGGCAAAGTAATAGGTATCGAGGCCGAGACGCGCCGCGACCGGCGGCGAGGCGGCCAGCGCCATCACCGCGCCCGTCACGGCCAATGCCACGACGGCGGCCAGGTTCCATCGGTCGACGGTCCACCACCAGCGGGTCAGGATCGAATTGTCGGTCCGGGCGAGCGTGCTCATCTAGGCGGTCTCCCCGTCCGGGTTGCCGGGACCGGCACGAAAGGCATCGGCGGCTTCCATCGGATCGAGATGTTCACCCGGCAGGGCCTCGACCGTTTCCTTGAACAGATCGCCCCGGTCTTCGAAGCTTTTGAACTGGTCCCAGGACGCACAGGCCGGGGACAGCAGAACCACCGGCTTGGCGGCCTTGTCTTTCTTCGCCTGTTCGAATGCCTGCTCAACGGCTTTGTCGACCGTGCCGGAAATGGTGAAAGGCACCTTACCGTCCAATACCTGGCCGAAACCGAGCGCGGCCTCACCGACCAGGAACGCCTGGCGGATGCGCGGGAAGTAGTCGCCCAGACCGTCGATGCCGCCGTCCTTCGGACGGCCGCCTGCGATCCAGTAGATATCGTCGTAACAGGCCAACGCCTTGGCGGCGGCGGCCCCGTTGGTTGCCTTGGAATCGTTGACGAAGGCGACGCCGTCGACGACCTCGACCGGTTCCTGGCGATGGACCAGACCGGGATAGCTTTGCAGGCAGGCCATGATGACCCGGCCCTCGACCCCGGCACGGCGGCAGGCCGCATAAGCGGCGGCCGCGTTCTGCCAGTTGTGGCGGCCCTGCAGCGACGGAATTTCCTTAAGGTCCGTGACCGGCACTTCCTGGCCGTCCATGTCGTCGACCAGCACGCCGTTCACGACGTAGACGCCGCCGTGGATACGTTTTTCACCCGAAATCGGCACGACAACCTGATCGCCGACATCGGCCAGGTCTTCATAGATCGCTTCGCAGTATTTGTCGTCGATGCCGATGATCGCCGACTTGGGATCGGTCTGGCGGTGGAAGATCTGGCGCTTGGCGGCGACATAGCCGTCCATGCCGCCGTGGCGATCCAGGTGATCGGCCGAGATGTTCAGAAGAACCGCGATATCCCAGGTGATGGAGACCGTCAGGTCCAATTGATAGGACGACATCTCCAGGACGTAGGAGCCGCCTTCTTCCATGGGATCGAGCGTCAGGGCCGCCGGTCCCAGGTTGCCGCCGATATCGGCCTCGCGGCCGCTGAGCTGCATGATATGGCCGATCAGCGCCGTGGTCGTCGATTTGCCGTTGGTCCCGGTGATGCCGATGTAGGAGGCGTCGCGCTGGGCGCGGGCGAGAAGCTCGATATCGCAGACGATCTCCACGTCCGCCGCCTTGGCCAGGTTCACCACGGGATGCGGTTCGGGATGGTGCAACGGGATACCGGGGCTGAGCACCAGCGTGGTCAGTTCCTTCCAGTTGCAGGTATAGAGATCGACCAGCGGGATGCCTTCTTCGCGGGCGCGCTGACGGCTGTCTTCGTTATCGTCCCAGGCCCAGACCTCAGCCTCGCTTTCCATCAAGGCCTTGCAGGTGGCCAGCCCGGATTTGCCGAGCCCCAGCACCGCGACGGGCATGTGATAGAAATAAAAGATATCGATCATGGCACCTGCCCCCTCACCGCAGTTTCAGGGTGGCAAGGCCCGCGAGGGCCAGGATGGAGGCGATGATCCAGAAACGGATGACGACGGTCGATTCCGCCCATCCCTTCTGTTCGAAATGATGATGCAGCGGCGCCATGCGGAACACGCGGCGTCCGGTCAGCTTGAACGAAATCACCTGAACGATGACGGAAACGGTCTCCAGCACGAACAATCCGCCGACGATGGCCAGGACCAATTCGTGTTTGGTGATGACGGCAACGGCGCCCAAGGCCCCGCCCAACGACAGCGATCCCGTATCGCCCATGAACACCTTGGCCGGCGGCGCGTTGTACCAGAGGAAGCCCAGCGCGGCCCCGACCAGCGAGCCCAGGAACACGGCCAGTTCGCCCGAGCCCGGCACGTAATGCAGTTGCAGGTAGTTCGCGAAAACGGCGTTGCCGACCAGATAGGCGATCAGCGCGAAGACGCCCGATGCGATCATCACCGGCACGATGGCCAGGCCGTCCAGGCCGTCCGTCAGGTTCACGGAATTGGACGATCCGACCATGACGAAGCAGGCGAAGACGATGAAGAACCAGCTGAGATCGACCAGCAGGTTCTTGAAAAACGGCAGGGCCAGCGTCGTCGCCAGCGGGTCCGGCAGATGGGCCGAGATGTAGAACGCGGCGACGGCGGCGATGGAGACCTGCATGATCAGCTTCAGCTTGCCGGGCAGGCCCTTGGAATTGCGCTTGGAAACCTTCAGGTAATCGTCGAGGAAGCCGATGACCCCATAGCCGACGGTCACGCCCAGCGCCGTCCAGACGAAACCGTTGGTCAGGTCCATCCACAACAGTGTCGCGAAGACCGAAGCCATCAGGATCAGCAGACCGCCCATGGTCGGCGTGCCCTGCTTGGTGATCAGATGGCTTTCGGGGCCGTCGTCGCGGATCGGCTGGCCGCCTTTCTGCCGGGCCTTCAACAGTTCGATCAGGACCGGGCCGATCATGAAGCTGATGACCAAGGCCGTGATAACGGCGCCGCCCGTGCGGAAGGTGAGGTAGCGGAACACGTTGAGAACCGCGAACTCGTCGGCCATGGGGAAAAGGATCTGGTACAGCATGTCCTGGCCTACTCCCCGTTCACGGCGCGGCCGTGACCGCGCCCGCCGTTGCCGTGGAAATCGTGATTTTCGCCGAGCGCCGTCAGCGCCTCGACAACCTTGCCCATGCGCGAGCCGTAGGAGCCCTTGACCAGGACCACATCGCCCGCCCGCACGGCCGAGGCGACGAGCGGGGCCAGTTGCTCGGACGTTTCCGCATGGCCGCCCCGCATTTCGCGCGGCAGCGCATCAAACAGCGCCCCCATGCCGGGGCCCGCCGTGAAGACGGCGTCGATCCCCCGCGCGGCCAACGGTTCGGCCAATCCGCGATGCAGGTCGTCTGATTTGTCACCCAGTTCCAGCATGTCGCCGAGCACGGCGATGCGCCGCCCGCCGGAGGCGACCTCGCCCACCGACAACACTTCGATCGCGGCGACGACGGCGACGGGGCTGGCGTTATAGCTTTCGTCGATCAGGGTCATTTCGCCGCCGTCCAGCGGCACGGCCAGGCGGTTGCCCCGGCCCTTCGGCGCGGCGACGCGGGCCAACATGGCGGCCGCGACTTCCAGGTCCGTATCCATCGCCTTGGCGGCGGCGAGCACACCCAGGCTGTTCATCACCCAATGACTGCCCGGCACGCCGACGCGGTAGCGCAGGTCCCGACCCGCGACATTGGCCTGCACCGAGGTGCCGAGGGCATCGGCGCGACTGTCGATCAAGCGGACGTCGGCTTTCGCATGCGCACCAAAGGACAGAATGGTCGCGACCCCGGCCCGGCGCGCGGCGGCGGCGAGACGGTCGAACATCGCATTGTCACGGTTCAGCACGGCGGTCCCGCCGTCGACGAGACCGTCGAAGATTTCCGCCTTGGCGTCGGCGATCTCCTCGACGCTGTCGAAAAACTCGCTATGGACCAGTTCGATGGTGGTGATCAGCGCGACGTGCGGGCGCGCCATGTTCGACAGCGGGCGGATCTCGCCCGGATGGTTCATGCCCATTTCCAGGATCGCGTAGTTTGCCTCGATCGGCATGCGGGCCAGGGTCAACGGCAGGCCCCAGTGATTGTTCAAATTGCCCTGGGTCGCATGGGCCTCGCCCTGGCGTTCCAGGATCATGGCCAAGGCTTCCTTGGTGCCGGTCTTACCGACGCTGCCGGTGACGGCGCAGATCTTGGCCTTGGACCGGTCACGGGCGACGCGGCCCAGGTCGTTCAGCGCCTGGGTCGTGTCGTCGACGCGCAGGCCCGGCGTGGAGGCCGGGGCATCCTTGAAATCGCGGCGCAGGACGGCTCCCGACGCCCCCTTTTCGAATGCCTGGGCGATATGGGCATGGCCGTCCGAGGCAACGCCCTGGATCGCGACGAACAGGTCGCCCGGCTTCAACGTCCGGGTATCGATGGACACACCCGTCGCCTGCCATTCGCCGACCGGCGTGCCTTCCGTGGCGGCGGCGGCGGCACCGGCGTTCCAAAGAACGAAGGGCGCTTTCTTCATGCCCATGGCTCAGCCCTCCCCATCGCCGGAGAGGCCCGCGATGGCGGCGCGGGCCGCTTCACGGTCGTCGAAGGGAAGAATGCGTTTGCCGACGATCTGACCCCGTTCGTGGCCCTTGCCGGCGATCACCAGCACGTCGCCGGCGGCCAGGCCCGCGACGGCGGTCTCGATGGCGTCCGCCCGGTCGCCGATCTCGCTGGCGCCGGGGGCGGCGGCCATGATTTCGGCACGGATAACCGCCGGGTCTTCGGTGCGCGGATTGTCGTCGGTGACGATGACCCGGTCGGCCAGGTCCGTGGCGATGCGGCCCATTTCCGGGCGCTTGCCCTTGTCCCGATCCCCGCCGCAGCCGATCACGGCGACCAGCGCGCCCGCCGTGTGGGGGCGCAGCGCCGACAGCACGTTTTCCAGGGCGTCCGGCGTATGGGCGTAGTCGACATAGACGACCGCGCCTTCGGGCGTTTCGCCGATCCATTCCATGCGGCCGGGGGCGCCCGTGAGGCTTTCCAAAGCTTTGAGGGCGACCGGCGCCTCGATCCCCGTGACCTCGGCCAGGCCCAGCGCGCAAAGTGCGTTCATCGCCTGGAAATGGCCTGCCAGGGGCAGGAACAGGCTGTGTTCGACGCCGTCGACCAACAGGTCCAGGTGCTGGCCCTTGGCCTCGGGACGGGTCGAGAGAAGCTTGATATCGACGCCGCGCTCGCCATAGGTCCGGACCCGCAGATGGCGCGCCTGGGCGGCGGCGATCATGTCCGGTCCGTGCGGGTCGTCGGCGTTGATGACGGCGGCCCCGCCGTCGACGATCAGGTCGTCGAACAGGCGCCGCTTGGCGGCCAGATAGGCATCGACGCTGCCGTGATAATCCAGGTGATCGCGGCTGAGATTGGTGAAGGCGCCCGCGGTGATCCGCAGGCCGTCCAGACGATGCTGATCGAGGCCGTGGCTGGAGGCTTCCAGCGCCAGATGATCGACGCCCTGTTCTGCCAGATGGGCCAAGTCCGCATGCAGGTCCGCCGGGTCCGGCGTGGTCAGGCCGTCGTCGCGCGAGAACACGTCCGATTGGATACCCAGGGTGCCGGCGCTGGCCGCTTCATATCCGGCCGATTTCCAGATCTGGCGCAGGAAACCCGCGACCGAGGTCTTGCCATTGGTGCCGGTGACGGCGGCGACGCAATCGGGCTGTCGCGGATAGAACCGCGCCGCCAGCAGGGCATAGCGGCGGCGGGGGTTGTCCGTATCGAGGACCGGGGTGGTTTCATATCCGTCGGGCAATCGGGTCCCCGGCGGCGCCAGGATGGCGGCGGCGCCCCGTGCCAGGGCGTCGGCGATGTAGTCGCGCCCATCATTGGTCGTTCCCGGAATGGCCGCGAACAGGAAGCCGGGCGCGACCCGGCGCGAATCACAGGTCACGCCCGTGATCTCCGGGTTCGCCGGTCCTTCCGGCGGGGTGCTGATCGTTTTGTTCACCCACATATCACTGAGCCGCACGCACCTGCTCCGGTTGACGGGAAAGGGTTTCGATCTTTTTCGCGGCCGCCGGTTTCAGCGCCGCCTCGATTTCGTTGACGTCATCCGGCAGGTCCTTGGCCGCCGCCAGACGCGGCATGCCGTATTCCGGCGACATGCCCATGATCCCGGCGGTGCGCTGGACGATGCGCCCGACCGCCGGGGCCGCGACCCAGCCGCCCGTGGCGTAGCCGAAGGTTTTCTTGGTGCCCTTGGGCTCGTCCACGACGACGCAGACCACGTAGCGCGGCGCGTGGATCGGGAAGGCGCCGACGAAGGACGCGATATTGGCCTTGTCCGAATAGCCGCCCGCCTTGGGCTTTTCCGCGGTGCCGGTCTTGCCGCCGATGAGATAGCCGTCGGCTTCCTTTTCGGCGTTCTTGCCGGTGCCGCGGCTGACGACCAGACGCATCAGGCCGCGCATCTTGGCCGAGGTATCGGCAGAGAACACGCGCGAGCCCGGGATGCCTTCCGGCGCGTCCTGCCTGATCAGGGTGGTCGGGCGGCGGATGCCGCCGTTGACCGTGGCGGCGATGGCGTTGGCCAGCTGCACCGGCGTCACCGAGATACCGTGACCGTAGGAAATGGTCACCGTATTGATCTCGCGCCAGGTGGCTGGATACATAGGGTGACCTACCTCAGGCAACTCAACGGGGGACGGACGCAGGAGGCCGAGCCGCCCAAGGTAGGTCTTTTGGGCTTTCGCGCCCACATCGAGGGCCATTTTGGCTGCCCCGATATTCGATGAATGGATGAGAATCTCCGGCACGCTGAGCCAGCGGTTCTGGGCGTGGTAGTCGGAGATCGAATAACGCGCCACGCGGAACGGCTTGGACGCGTCGTAGCCGCCGGAAATCGGCACCACGCCCGCGTCCAGCGCCATGGCGGCGGTCAGAAGCTTGAACACCGAGCCCATTTCATAGACGCCCTTGGTCGCCCGGTTGAACCCGGCCTCGCCCAGCAGTTCCACCGGACGGTTGGGATCGAAATCGGGCAGCGAGACCATGGCCACCAGTTCGGACGTGTTGGCGTCCATCACGATGGCGGTGCCGCCGAGGGCGGAGAATTCCTTGACCGTATCGGCCAGAACTTCATGGGCGATGGCCTGCACCCGGACGTCGATGGACAGCTTCAACGGATCGCCGCCGCCGGTCAGGCGCGTTTCGAAATGCCGTTCGATCCCCGCCGTGCCGCGGCCGTCGATATCGGTGACGCCCAGGGCATGAGCCAACAGGCGGCCCTGGGGATAGACCCGCCGCTCACCCCGTTCGAACTGGATGCCCGGCAGGCCCAGACGGTGGACCTCGTAATGCTGTTCCGGCGTCAGGTTGCGTTTCAGGTAGACGAAGCGGCCCCGTGACGAAAGGCGCTTTTCCAACCGCTCGCGGTCCAGATCCGGCAGGACGCGGACCAGCTTGTCGGCGGTTTCCTGAACATCCAGGACGTGCTTCGGATCGGCATAGAGCGAGACCGCCGGCAGAGACGTCGCGACGACGATGCCGTTGCGGTCGACGATATCGGCGCGCTCCTGAACCGGGGCCTGGGGATTGACGGAATGGGCCAGGCGCGGCTCGGCCCGGTCGGCGAACAGGGTCAAATCGACGACCCGCCACCCCAAGGCCATGAAGGCCATGGAAATGACCAGGCCCGTGACCAGCAGGCGCGACCGCCCGGTTTCCAAGGCTTCGGCGGCGCGGCCCGTGGGACCGCCGCGCCCGCGCGCGAATTCGAACAGATCGCCTTGCATCATCGCGGAGATCATCGTGTCGCCTCCTTCAACGGCGTCGGCGTCAGACCAAGGGCCCGGCGGATCGCGGGCAAAGCGTCCTCGACCGTGCGGTCGGTCGCGGCCTGGGTCGCCTGGGCGGGTGCGGGTGCGGGAACCGGCATCGGCGCGGGCGCCTTCATTACCGGCGCGGGCTTGGGTGCCGGAGCCTCGGCGAGTTCGCTCTTCTGGGCGGCCTCGACCATGGGCCGCCAGGGAATCTCCTCGACGGTGCCGAGCTGCTTGGTGCCGATGGGCTCGAGCCCGAGATAGCGTTCGGACAGCATGCGCAGGCGCTGCGGATCGTTGAGATGCGCCCATTCGGCCTGCAGCACATGGACGGCGCGGCTGTCGCGCGAGATGTCGCGGTTCAGCGCGTCGAGCTGATCTTCCAGGTCCTGGACCTGATAGCTGATCATGAACAGGCCCAGAGACATGAAGCCCGCGAGGATCAGGGCGAGGATGGTGGTGCGTTTGCTCATATCCCGGCCCTCCTCATGCCGCCGCCCGGGCGGGGGCGTCGGTGCGTTCGGCCCAGCGCAGGCGGGCGGAACGGGCGCGCGGATTGGCGCGGGTCTCGGCCTCGCCCGGCTTGACGGTGCCGCGCTTGATCAGGGTGAAGGTCGGGGCCGCCTGCTTACCGGGCAGATCCGGCATGTGCCGCGACGGGCGCGGGCCGGAGCCGGATCGGTCGCGCAGGAATTCCTTCACCGCGCGGTCTTCCAGGGAATGGAAGGAGACGACGGCAAGACGCCCGCCGGGCGCCAGCAGAGCTTCCGCCCCGGCAAGGCCCCGGACCAGTTCACCCAATTCGTCGTTCACGTAGATACGCAGGGCCTGGAACGTGCGGGTCGCCGGATCGATGCCGTCCTTGGATTTGCGGACGACGCTACGGATCAGATCGGCCAGTTCCTCGGTGCGGGTGATCGGCGCCTTGTCGCGCAATTCGATGATCGCGCGGGCGACGCGGCGGGACGCCCGCTCCTCGCCGTACTTATAGATAAGGTCGGCCAGTTCCTTTTCGGCCAGCGTGTTGACCACGTCGGCGGCACTCATGCTGTCGTGGCTCAGGCGGCCGTCGCCTTCCATGCGCATGTCCAGCGGCCCGTCGGCGCGGAAGGAAAAGCCGCGCGCGGGATCGTCCAACTGCATGGAAGAAACACCCAGATCCAGCGCCACGCCGTCGATCCGTTCGACCCCGACGCTGGTCAGCAGTTCGCGCATGTCGCCGAAACGTCCGGCCAGCACGGTCAGACGGCCCGGAAATTCACGCCGCATATCGGCGCCGATGCTCTGCGCCAGGGGATCGCGGTCGATGCCCCAGACGGTGCAATCGGCGGCCTCCAGCAGGGCACGGGAATACCCGCCGGCGCCGAAGGTCGCGTCGACATAAACGCCGCCGTCTTTCGGGGCGAGCGCTTCCAGGACCTCCGCCAACATGACCGAAGAATGTTGCCCTGGGGAATGCATCACCGGGGAGGGACGGGACATATCAGCCATCACCGTCCTCCCCGGCGGATGCGCCTGGCCGTTTCGGAATTTTCAGGGTCATGCCGCGGGCCTTGGCGCGCTCGAAGGCGTCGCCGCGCTGCGCCTCGTAGGCGGCGGGCTCCCACATCAGCATGCGTTGACCACGGCCGACGAACAGGACTTCGTCCTTGATGCCGGCGAAATCGCGCAGATCGTCGGTCAGGACGATGCGGCCTTCCGGATCCATGGGCAGCTCGCGGGCGTTTTCCAGGATCACGGCGGCCAGGTCGTCCTGGTCGTCGGAAAACAGATCGAGGTCCTCGAGCCCTTCGGCGACGCGCGTCATGAAGGCTTCGTCGCAGGCTTCCAGGGCCGGGTATTTAAAAGAGGGGAACGCGTAGAGACCGGTGAAGGCTTCGGCATCGGCTTCGGCACGGCTCCGCGAGAGGGCCGCGCGGAAGGGCTTGGGTACGCTGACCCGTCCCTTCCTGTCGATCTTGTTGACGTGCCGTCCAACCAGCAGCGCCACGGCTACCCCCTTCGGGCTTTCACCCAAATCCCAAATCGCGGCTTCGATCGCGCCACCTCCGCGACGCCGTCCCCGCACCCGTCCGTCCGCCCGGACCAAAGCCGCCGAATCCCCCGCGATTCCCCTGCGGGATGAATTCGCCGACCAAGCCCGTGGGCCGTGCCTTCGCCCCGGAAATCCGCCGCATCCCTTGGGAAAGGCGGCCTTCCGGCGCCCGAAAACACTGCGCCATTCACGCACTTTGGGCATGTTTGGGATATCATGGGAAAACATGGGCGTCAATGGAGATAGACTGGGAAACCATGGACCGCCCTGGGCTGGCTTAGCCCGGGTTCCTCTTAGCGCAGAGGCCGTTAACACTTCCCTAACCACGAATGTCCCCACCCACCGCGCCCCGCGCGGACCCCGCCCCCGCCCGCAGGCGAAGTCGCGCAGCCGCGGGCCCACCGATCGCGGGTCAAAAAAAGTTCCGATACGGACAGATCAAAACCCCCGAAACGGGCCTAAGTTTGCGGGCACGGGGGCAATTTCGGGGCGGATCGGGGAATCCGCCGCCGGGGCTTCATATGAAGAGAAGATTTGGGACCAGACGGCCTGTAAGCCGGGTTCTGTCTAGTACGGCCATTCATCTGGGACGCCCGTTGCCGGACGCCTCGCGCAACCTACCCGAAGGACGATGCGGGAACGCACCCATGGTCCGAAGCCATCGGCCCTTCCTATTCGGTTTTGCTCCCGGTGGGGTTTACCCTGCCATCCCTGTCGCCAGGGACGCGGTGCGCTCTTACCGCACCCTTTCACCCTTACCCGGTCCGGAGACCGGGCGGTTTGCTTTCTGTGGCACTTTCCCTAGGCTCGCGCCCGCCGGACGTTATCCGGCACCGTGTTCCCGTGGAGCCCGGACTTTCCTCCCCTTGCAGGTTTCCCACAGCAAAAGGCAGCCGTCCGGCCGTCTGGTCCGGGGCGGTTATAGACCTAAATGTGTTTAAGAAACAGCGCCGTCGTCGCGGCGGATCGCCTCGACCAGGCCGAACAGCCGGCGGGCCGTTTCCGGATCGACGCGGCCGGTGACGCGGGCCGGGCGCCAATGGCGCTGGAAAGCCTTCAAGGCCGCCGAAAAATCCGTCGTGTCGTAGCCGACTTCCGTCAGGGCGTCGGCCAGGACCGGCTGCTCCATCATCAGGTTGTCGCTCTCGCCGGGCCAAAGGCCGATGCCCTTGCCGGCCAGGCGTTCCCAGGGGAACAGTTCGCCGGGGTCGGTCTTGCGGGTCGGCGCCACGTCGGAATGGCCGACCACGTTGCGGGGCGGGATCGGATGGCGGGCGAGGACGCCGTGGCAGACGGCCTCCAGTTCGCGGATCTGGGCTTCAGGAAATTCGCGGTAGCCGAATTCATGCCCCGGATTAACCAGTTCGATCCCGATGGACCGCGCGTTGATGTCCGTGCGGCCCCGCCAATGGGCGACGCCCGCGTGCCAGGCGCGATGGGCCTCGTCGACCAGCCGGTGGACGGTGCCTTCCTCGTCGATCAGGTAATGGGCGGAAACTTCGGCCTTGGGGTCCTTCAACCGCTCCAGCGCCGCGTCCTTGGTTTCCATGCCGGTGTAGTGCAGCACCAGCATGTCCACGGTGAAGGCCGGGCCACGGTCGTCGAAATTGGGGCTGGGGTCGAGAACGATGTCTGACATAAGACGGCAAGTATAGCGCAGGGCGCGCCCGGGGCGTGCGCCCTACTTCATGCCCCGTTCTTTTTCGATCTGGTCGTAGGCGGCGTTGATCGAGGCCATCTTTTCGTTGGCGAGATCGATGAATTCCTGCGGCATGCCGTCGGCCATCAGCTTGTCCGGATGGTTTTCGCGGATCAATTGACGATAGGCCTTCTTGATATCGGCGTCGCTGTCGCTGCGCTTCACGCCCAGGATTTCATAGGGATCGGCCTTCTTGTCCGGCTCGCCCATATCCATATGCATGGCCTTCAGGCGCTCGAACCCCTGCGGCGTGAAACCGAAGATCAGGGCCGTGCGGCGCAGGAATTCCATTTCGCCGGGATGGACCTCGCCATCGGCCTTGGCGATGTGGAACAGCGCGGCCAGAAGTTCTTCCAGCACCGCCGGTTCGCGGGCGAACATCATGGCGATCTGTTCGGCATAGGGCTCGTAGCCGGTGGCGTCCTTGCGGGCTTCGTTGAACAGTTTGCCGACAGCGGCTTCGTCCTCGGGCGGGACGTGGAACATCCGGCGGAAGGCGAGGATTTCGTCCTTCGACACGGCGCCGTCCGATTTCGCCATCTTGGCGGCCAGCACGATGACGGCCTGGGTAAAGGCGACCTGGCGGGCTTCGTTCGCCGCCTCGCCGTCCCCCATGTCGGGGCCCAGGAGGGCTTCCTCTTCCTTGCGCTGGTCGTACATATGGCCAGCGACGCCGCCGATGAGCGCGCCCAGCGGCCCGCCCATGGCGAAGCCGGCGACCCCGCCGATGACTTTGCCCCAGATACTCATACGTTTCGGATTTCCTTGATGGCCGACAGGACGCCGACCGGCCTAAGCCGGGACGCCCTTTCCTGGCCCCTTCTTACGACGGACCCAGACGCCCCGCCAAGGGGAGTTTCACCGACAGGTCCTTGGGATCGACGCCGAAGGTCAGGCCCAGGATATTGATCTCCAGCCCTTCCTCGACCCCGGCCATGACGCCGAGCAGGCCGAACAGCGAGACCTGATAACCGGTGCCGCTGGGCGTCTTGGCGGCGATGCCGCCGGGGATGTAGTCCTTGCCGATGGCCGTCGGCGGCAGGTCGAGCGCCAATTCCGGCACGGCACGGGCGACATGGGCGGTGAAGGTATTGGAATTGGGCCCCGGCCAAACCGTATAGGATGTGTCGTAGGGATAGGACCGGGCGGCGGCGTCGATCCGCTTGATCATGTCGTCGACGCCCTCGCCCCGCTTGTCCGCGAAAATTTCAGGCTCCGCCCCGAACCAGCGCTGATCCGGCTCCTTATCCGTCACCACCAGGGCCGAGCCGCCGTAGCGCGCCCGCCAGCCGACGATCTCATAGACCGTGAAGGTATCGGCGTTCGTCGGCTTCGTCGCGATCCAGGTATGGACGCCGAAAATGCCGCGCCAGGAAAAGGCCCGGGCGCCATAGACCTGCACGATCGCTTCCTTGTGTTCGGCCGGGTCCGGCGCGATGCCCATGGGCTCGCGGCTCGCCGTGCGCCAATCCGCCATGACGTTGTGTTTCCCGATGCCCACGGCCCCGCCGAGAACCAGGAGCAGCAACAGCCCCTTCGCAACGGTCCGGAATGTCTGTGTCTTGAACATGATCAATCTTACCTGCCGCCTAATTTAGGCAGGCAAAAGGCGTTTTGCCAGTTGCCGCCACACAGCCGGCATCAAATAGATGGGAAACTGGCCGACGACGAAATAGAGCATGGTGTCCGCATCGATCGCCGGAAGCAGGACCGCGATCAGGATCGCCAGGTTCCGATTGCCCGAAGCGAAGGCAGCGGACAGGATCTTCACCCGGTCCCAATCGCGCCGCATCACCCGTCCGGCCAGCATGAACGCCCCCGCCCCGGCCAGTTGCAGGCCGATGAATACGGCGAAGCTCAGGGCCGTCACGAAAATCACATGGTCCGGATCGTCGGCGAAGGCCGCCGGCACCCCCGCCATCAGCCCCGCCGCGAACCCGACCAGCAACAGCACCGAGACGCCATGCAGCGGCACCCGCAAGGTTTCCAGCCGTGCCTTGCCCAAAATCCGCTGAGCGATCACGGCGGCGACGAAGGTCGAGGCGACCAGCGCCGCCAGCCGCCCCATCAGGTCCAGGGTCGAAAGCGGCGTCGAAACGAGATTGGTCGACACGATGGGCAGGGTCAGCGGCACCAGGAACGTTTCCGCCACCAGGACCAGCAGCAGGAACGCCCCGTCCAGGCCGATGATCATGCCGACGGCGGGCGTGGACATCAGCGGGCAGGACGCCGCCGTCAGCACCACGGCGGTGATCAGGCCGGGGCTGAGACCCGTGTCCTTGACGATCACCCAGGTCAGCACCGGCGTTATGGCCAGCATCCAGACCAGCGCCGTGCCCAGAAGAAAGGGCCTGCGGATATGCCCCATGACGTCGGCCCAATCGATATGGACCATGGAGACGAACATCAAAACCCAGACCATATGGGTCAGCCAGGGCTGCAGGTGGATCGTCACGCCGGGAAAGGCGAGCCCCGAAAACACGCCGACGGCCATCATCGTCGTCGCGTGACGGCCGAGGAAGGCGAGGATGGAAATCAGCGGCTGAAACAGGGTCATCTGGCGAATCCTACGGTGGATCGGGCGGCATCCGGGCACTTGCACGGCGGGCGATTATGGGGCAAACCCAAGCCTAGGCAATCGAACCTGTATACAATCCGAACAGAAAATCCCAAACCCCAGGAGCATCCATGGCCGAACAGGTTGACACAGTCGTCATCGGCGCCGGCGTCGTCGGTCTCGCCACCGCCCGCACCCTGGCCCAGGCGGGCCGCGAAGTCGTCGTGCTGGAACAGGCCGACGATATCGGCACCGGCACCAGTTCGCGCAATTCCGAGGTCATCCACGGCGGCATCTATTACGCCAAGGACTCGTTGAAGGCGACGTGCTGCGTCAAGGGCAAGCAGATGCTCTACGAATACTGCGCGTCGCACGGCGTCGAGCACAACCGCATCGGCAAGGTCATCGTCGCCATTTCGGAAGACGAGATTCCGAAGCTGGAGGAACTGAAGCTCAAGGGCGAAGCCAACGGCGTGATGGATCTGGAATGGCTGGATCAGGCCCAGGTCAAGGCCATGGAGCCCAACGTCACGGCGGCGGCGGGCCTGCTGTCACCCTCCACCGGCATCGTCGAAAGTCACGGCTATATGCTGTCGCTGCAGGGCGAGCTTGAGGACCAGGGCGGCATGATCGCCTTCAACACGCCCGTCGAAGGCGGCGAGGTCCTGCCCGACGGGCGCATGCGCATCCGGGCCGGCGGCGAGGCGCCGATGGAACTGGACTGCCAACTGGTGGTCAACGCGGGCGGTCTATACGCCCAGCACATCGCCCGCGCGGTCGATGGCATCCCGGCGGATACGATCCCCGGCTCCTACTACGCCAAGGGCCATTACTTCACCTACCCCGGCAAGAGCCCGTTCAACCACCTGATCTACCCGGCGCCGGTGCCGGGGGGCCTGGGCACCCATTCGACCCTGGACCTGGGCGGCGGCACGAAGTTCGGGCCGGACGTGGAATGGCTGGACATCACCCACCCGAGCGAAATCGACTACAAGGTCGACGAAAGCCGGGTCGCGAGCTTCTACACCGCGATCCGCCGCTATTGGCCGGGCCTGCCGGACGGCGCGCTGTCGCCGGGCTACACGGGCGTGCGGCCCAAGCTGACCAACAGCAACGACAAATACGCCGCCGACTTCGTCATCCAAGGCGCCGATGTCCATGGCCTTCCGGCCTATGTGGCGCTTTACGGCATCGAAAGCCCGGGGCTGACCTCGTCCCTGGCGATTGCCGCCGAGGTCAAGGCGCTGGTGGACAAGCAGGCGGCGTAAGGAACGTTATTCGGCGGCCACGGCCTGACCGAAGATACGTTCGTAGCGTTCCGTATACTTGTCCCAGACTTCCGGGTTCTTCAGGCGCGGGGGTTTCTCGCCGCGCAGGATGACCATCCACTGTTCGGCCGCCGCCTTCGACATGTTGTAATTGCATTCGTGGGTGACGCCCGCGTTATGCGGCGATAGCAACACGTTGTCGAATTCGACGAAACGGTTGGTCGCGTTGCCGGTGGGTTCGATGTCGAACACGTCCAGCCCGGCCCCCCGAATGCGATCTTCCTTCAGCGCCGCGATCAAGGCGTCCTCGTCAGCGATGCCGCCCCGCGCCGTGGTGATGAAATAGGACGTGGGTTTCATCAGCGAAAACGCTTTCTCGCCGACCATGCCGCGCGTCTCGTCCGTCAGCGGGCAGTTGACGGAAACGATATCGGCTTCGCGGAACAGGGTGTCGAAATCGACCTTGTCGGCCCCGCGTTCGGCGAAATCGGCGTCGGAGATGTAAGGATCGTAGGCGATGGCCTTGGCGCCGAAGACCTTGACGTAACCGGCGACCAGACGCCCGATGTTCCCCAAGCCGATGATCCCCACCGTCTTGCCGGTCAACTCCGATCCGATGTAGTTCAGGCGGCTGATCTTGGCGTTGGCACGGATCGCCTTGTCCGTCTGGGCGATCTGTTTCGACAGGGTCAGAGCCAGGCCCAGGACGTGCTGCGCGACGGACACGGAATTGGCGCCGGAATTGTTGACCACCATGATGCCGAGATCGTTGCAGGCCTCGACATCCATCATGTCGTAGCCCGCCCCCGTCGCCGAAACGGCCAGCAGATTGGGGCAGCGTTCGAGAAACGACCGCGTCGGATACCAGGCTTCCGGCGTTTCGTTGGTCGGTAGGAACTGCGCACCGTGAACCTGAGCCAATTGGGCCCAGTTTTCGTCGGCATCGGCGTCGAAGGCAATGCGCTGCGTGGCGATGTCCGGCGCGTCGGCCAGGATGTCGAGGGCGACGGGATCCATGAAATTCTGGAAATAGGCGAGCGTGCGGGTCATCGGTGTGACGGTCCTTGGTTGTTTTCTCCCAGGCGCCGTTTTAAACCAGACGACCGCGTGAGAAAACGTTGATGCGTTTCATTTTATCGGGCCCGACCGAATGACACCTCCCGAACAGCAGAAAACCGCCGCCGGCTGGCACGTCTGGATCGACCGAGGCGGCACCTTCACGGACCTCGTGGGGCGCGCGCCGGACGGACAACTGACGACGCACAAGCTGCTGTCGGAAAATTCGGAACAATATGAGGACGCGGCCCTGCAGGGCATCCGTGACATCATCGGCGTCGCCCCGGGTGCCGCGATCCCGGAAGGCGCGGTCGAGGTCGTCAAGATGGGAACGACCGTCGCGACCAACGCGCTCTTGGAACGCAAGGGCGACCGCACGGTCCTGGTCATCACCGAAGGTTTCGGCGATGCGCTGCGCATCGGATATCAGGCGCGGCCGGATATCTTCGCGCGGCACATCGTTCTGCCGGAAATGCTCTATGAACGGGTGATCGAAACGGGCGAGCGCCTGAACGCCCAGGGTGAGGAATTGACGCCGCTGGACGAGGACCGCCTGCGCGCCGGCCTGCAAGACGCCTTCGATGCGGGCATCCGTGCCGCCGCTGTGGTCTTCATGCACGGCTACCGCTATCCGGCGCACGAACGGCAGGCCGCCGAGATCGCCCGCGACATCGGCTTCACCCAGGTCTCGACCAGCCACGAAGTCAGCCCCTTGATGAAACTGGTCAGCCGGGGGGACACCACCGTCGTCGACGCCTACCTGTCCCCGATCCTGCGCCGCTACGTCGACCGGGTGGCGGCGGACCTGGGCGAGACCCGCCTGCAATTCATGCAATCGAACGGCGGGCTGACCGACGCGCGGCTGTTCCAGGGCAAGGACTCCATTCTGTCCGGCCCGGCGGGCGGCGTTGTCGGCATGGTCGAGACGGCCCGCATGGCGGGCTTCGACAAGATCATCGGTTTCGACATGGGCGGCACCTCGACCGACGTGTCCCATTACGACGGCGAGTACGAGCGCACCTTCGAAACCCAGGTCGCGGGCGTTCGCATGCGCGCCCCCATGATGAACATCCACACCGTCGCGGCGGGCGGTGGATCGATCCTGCATTTCGACGGTGCGCGGTACCGCGTCGGCCCGGACAGCGCGGGCGCCGATCCCGGCCCGGCCTGTTACCGCCGTGGCGGGCCGCTGACGGTGACCGACTGCAACGTCATGCTGGGCAAGGTGCAGCCGAAGTACTTCCCCAATCTGTTCGGGCCCAGGGCGGACCAGCCGCTGGACGCCATAGCCGTGCGCCGGGGCTTCGAAGACATGGCCCGCACCATCCACGAACAGACCGGCGACGACCGCACGCCCGAAGAAGTCGCCGAGGGCTTCCTGCAGATCGCCGTCGAAAACATGGCCAATGCGATCAAGAAGATCTCGGTCCAGCGCGGGCACGACGTGACCGGCTATGTGCTGAACTGTTTCGGCGGGGCGGCGGGGCAGCATGCCTGCCTGGTCGCCGATGCGCTGGGTATGAACACGGCCTTCCTGCATCCCTTCGCGGGCGTGTTGTCGGCCTACGGCATGGGCCTGGCCGACGTGCGGGCGATCCGCGAAAAGGCGGTCGAGGCGCCGCTGGCCGCCGGGCTGACCGCCCCCCTGATGGAAATGATCGAAGACCTGGAAAAGGACGCCCGGGCCGAGATCGAGGCCCAGGGGATCCCATCAGATTTGATCGAGGTCCAGCGCCGCGCGCATCTTCGCTACAAGGGCACGGACACGGCCCTGATCGTCGCCTTCGGCGACCGCGGCAAAATGACCGAGGAATTCGAAGCCCTGCACCGCCAGCGCTATGGCTTCACCGCGCCCGGCCGGGGCCATGTGATCGAGGCGATCTCGGTCGAGGTCGTCGGCCGCGCGGGCCTGGCCGAGGACCCGGATATCGAAGACATCCCCGGCGTCGCGGCCCTGCGCCCCATGGATACGGTTCGCATGGTTTCGGGCGGCGAGCCTTATGAGACGCCCGTCTACAAGACCGAAGCCCTGTTGCCCGGCGACCGTCTGGTCGGTCCGGCGATCCTGGTCGAGAACACCTCCACCATCATCGTCGAAGCCGGATGGGCCGCCGAGATGACCCGCAAGGGGCACCTGATCCTGACCCGCGCCGAGGCGCGGCCGGAAACCCACGCGATCGGCACGCAGGCCGACCCGGTGATGCTGGAAATCTTCAACAACCTGTTCATGTCGATCGCCGAACAGATGGGCACGACCCTGGCCAACACCAGCTATTCCGTGAACATCAAGGAACGCCTGGATTTCTCCTGCGCCGTGTTCGACCGGCATGGTGAGCTGATCGCGAACGCGCCGCATATCCCGGTGCATCTGGGCTCCATGGGCGAAAGCATCCGCGCCGTCATGGATGGCAACAAAGGCAAGATGCAGCCGGGCAACGTCTATGCCCTGAACGCGCCCTATAACGGCGGCACGCACCTGCCGGACGTCACGGTGATCACGCCGGTGTTCGACGCGGCGGGGAAGGATATTCTGTTCTACGTCGGATCGCGCGGCCATCACGCGGACATCGGCGGTATCACCCCCGGCTCCATGCCGCCCAATTCGACGACGGTCGAGGAAGAAGGCGTGCTGATCGACAACTTCCTGCTGGTCGAACGCGGTGACATTCGGGAAGAGGCGCTCCGCGAACTGCTCTGTGGCGATCCCTACCCCGTGCGCAATTTCGACCAGAACCTGGCCGACCTGGGGGCACAGATCGCGGCCAACGAAAAGGGCGCCCAGGAACTGCGCAAGATGGTCGACCACTTCGGCCTGGACACCGTCTGGGCCTATATGGACCACGTCCAGGACAACGCCGAGGAAAGCCTGCGCCGGGTGCTGGATGTGCTGACCGACGGCCAGTTCCGAAGCGAGATGGACAACGGCGCCGTAATCGACGTGAAGATCACGGTGGACCGGAAAAAGCGCGAGGCGACCCTGGATTTCTCCGGCTCCTCGGCGCAGTTGGGCAGCAACTTCAACGCGCCTTCCGCCGTCTGCCATGCCGCCGTGCTCTACGTCTTCCGCACGCTGATCGACGACGACATTCCGTTGAACGCGGGCTGCCTGAAGCCGTTGAAACTGATTATCCCCGAAGGCTCCATGCTGTCGCCGACCTACCCGGTCGCCGTGGTTGCCGGCAACGTGGAAACCAGCATGGCCATCACTGACGCGCTCTACGGTGCGCTCGGCGTTCTCGCCTCCAGCCAGGGCACCTGCAACAACTTCACCTTCGGCAACGACCGCCATCAGTATTACGAAACGATCTGCGGCGGCTCCGGCGCCGGGCCCGATTTCGACGGCACGGACGCCGTCCATTGCCATATGACGAATACCCGCCTGACCGACCCTGAAGTCCTGGAATGGCGTTTTCCGGTGATGCTCGACCGCTTCGAAATCCGCCGCGGTTCCGGCGGGCCGGGGGCTCATCACGGCGGCGACGGCGTGATCCGCCGGGTCAGGTTCCTGGAGGACATGACGGCGGCGATCCTGTCCAGCCACCGACGCAACCCGCCGCAAGGCATCGACGGCGGCGGCGACGGCAAACCGGGCCGCAACGCCGTCGAATACGCCGACGGCCGGGTGGAGGAACTGACCGGCACGGACCGCCGCGATCTCACCCCCGGCGACATCTTCATCATCGAGACACCCGGCGGCGGCGGCTTCGGCGGGGCCTGACCTGAGAGCCCTCGGCCGTCGCGGCCCATACTCGGCCGAACACGGCGTCAACGCCCTTTTTTGGAATTGAGAATCATTCTCAATATTAGTATGGTGACCGGCAATTGACCGTCCCGCGTCTGCGGGGCGACGGAGGCCGCCGGAAACGGCGGAACAAGGAAGGTCATGCACGAGTCGCTGCTGCTGCGCGCCTATCACGAATATGAATGGGAACTGCTGCGCTTTCTCGGGCGGCGGCTGGGCTCCCGTTCGCTGGCCGCGGACATTGCCCATGATCTTTATGTAAAGCTGCTGCGGACCGAGGGCGAGCCACCGGTGCGTGACCGACGCGCCTATCTATTCACGATGGCCGCCAATCTGGCGACCGACCATATGCGCGTCGAGAAACGGCGCGGTGAAATCCTGGCCGAGACCGACGGTGCCGCCTGGCGCCAGTCCGAAGATCTGACCCCGGAACGCCATGCCGTCGCCAGAGCCGAATTGGCCGAGATGGACGCCGTCCTGGCGGCCCTTCCCGCGCGCTGCCGCCGCGTCTTCTTCCTGGCCCGCTTCGACGGGCTGTCACAGCCGCAGATCGCCGCCGAACTGGGGATCGGCATCACCACCGTCTACAAGGACCTGAAGGCCGCCCTTGCCGCCTTGACCGAGGCCCGCCGCCGGTTTCAGGGTGGCCCGAACGATTGACCCATGTCATCGGCACCGGTCCGTGCCCGCTCGCTCGTCTTATAGGTATGAACGGGTTCCCGAACGGAATCCGTCGCCGATGAAGGCACCGACAGGCCAACGATGACAGACCCCCGCCCCCCCATGGATTCCACGATGCCCACTGGCGGCGACGCCCACCCCGACGCCATCGACGATGCCGCTCAGGACTGGTTCCTGCGTCTGCGCGAACCGGGCGCGACGGAAGCCGACAGACGCGCCTTCGATACTTGGTACGCCGCCGATCCGCGCCATGCCCATGTTTATGACGAGATCGTCGCTCTATGGCGGGATATCGCCCCCCTAGACCCTGCCCTTGCAGACGGGCGCCGGACGCCGGCCAACGACAACCGGGCGCGGCGGTTTGTGCTCGGCGGCCTGATCGCGGCCTGCCTTGCCCTGTTCGCGGTGGGCGCGGCCTGGGACCTGCCGATCCGCCTGCAGGCGGACAACCTGACCGCCGTCGGCGAACAGCGCGAGGTCACGTTGCCCGACGGCTCCGTCGCCTTTCTGAATACGGATACCGCCATCGCCGTTGATTTTTCCGGCCCGGGCCGCCGGGTTACCTTGCTCAAAGGCGAGGCCCTGTTCAAGGTCGCAAAGAACACCGCTCGGCCGTTCGACGTGGAAGCCGTGGACGGACGCGCCCGGGCCGTCGGCACCGCCTATGCAGTTCGCGACCTGGGCGACCGTGCCCAAGTCACCGTGACTGAAGGTACGGTTCGTGTGACCTCGCCCATCGGTGAGGACCTGGAGAGTGCGGTAACCCTGACCGCCGGCGACCGGGTCACCTATCGGCGGGGCGGCGCGCCGGAGACCATCGAACGTTCGCCGACGGGCGAGACCTCGGCCTTGGCCTGGCAGCGCGGCATGATCGTATTGGACGGCACACGCCTGGACGACGCCTTGGCTGAGATCGGCCGGTACCGGCCGGGCAAGATTTTGCTGCTGGCCGACCCGGCAAAGGTGCAGCCGGTCACGGCGCGGCTCGCCATATCGGCGCTCGACGGCGGCATCCGCGCCTTGGCCGCCACTCACGGCCTGACGGTTACGCAGGTGACCGATTTCCTGATGATCGTTCGCTAACCCCGGGCGGCAGCCATGCCGCGCGCGAAAGCGGCGAAGAAAAACCACCGGACCGGCACCGGGTTCCGCATCGTCACTCGTCAACCCAATGAAGAAACAACGCAAGTGCGACTTATTCGCATTTGTTAATTTGCTCTAATAAATTGTCTTTTGGGGAATATGACGATGACAATACGGACGAAATTCTTAGGCGTGACGACCGCGCAGGCATTCGCGGCGATGCTTGCCGCAAGCACGGCAATGACCACAGTCCCCGCTCTGGCGGCGGGGGAACAGACCCCGCACGCAGCCCCGGCGACGGACCTGGCGCAGGAAACCGCGGTCAAGGATTTCTCCATCCCGGCGCAGTCCCTGGCCAGCGCACTGGAACGCTATTCCGACGTTACCGGCGTCTCCTTCGCCTACAAGACCGGCGATTTTTCCGGCATCCAGTCACCCGGAGTGACCGGTTCCTTGACCCCGGCGGCGGCGCTGTCGCGGCTGCTGTCCGGTACGGGCATCGCCTTCGAGTTCACGGGTGATCGCACGGTCGCCCTGTCCAAGCCGACGGCGGACGGCCAACGCATCGTGCTTGGCACCGTATCGGTCGAAGGTCAGGGAGAAAGCGCCTATGGCCCGGTCGACGGCTTCGTCGCGACGCGCAGTGCCTCGGCGACCAAGACGGACACGCCGATCATCGAAGTCCCCCGCTCGATCTCGGTCGTGACCGCCCACCAGGTCGAGGCCCAGAAGGTCAACAACATCCGGGAATCGCTGCGCTACACCCCTGGCCTAGTGCCCGAAACACTGGGCGTCGATAACCGATCGACAGAAATCATCTATCGTGGATTCGGCTCCGACAAAGCCCTGTACCGAGACGGCATGAACATTCAAAGCCAGGGCTTCACCGCGTTAGAGCCGGACACCTATGGCCTGGAGCGCATCGAAGTTCTACGCGGCCCGGCATCCACCTTGTTCGGGCAAAACGCACCGGGAGGCTTGGTCAACGCCGTGACCAAGCGGCCGACGGACACTTTCTTTTCCGAAGCCCAGTTGCTGGGCGGCAGCTACGATCAGATCGAAGGCCGCTTCGACGTCGGCGGGCCGGTCATGGACAACGGCAAGATCCTGGTCCGCCTGACCGGCCTGCACCGCGACGGCGATACCCAGATCGATTTCGTCGACGAAAGCCGCACCTTCATCGCGCCGGCGGCGACGATCCGGCTGACCGACCGGACGAACCTGACGCTGCTGGGCCATTTTCAGAACGACGAGTCGGGCTCTTTGCTGCAATTCCTACCGGCCTCGGGCACGGTACTGAGCAACGACAACGGCAAACTTCCGTCCAGCCGCTTTCTGGGCGAGCCGGATTTCGACAACTACAAGAACATGTCGACGACCGGCGGCCTGATCTTCGATCACGAATTCGATGACAGCCTGACCTTCCGCGGCAACATGCGCTACGGATACGCCCATACGCAGTTCGATACGGTCTATCTCGCAGGCTATGCCACCGGAACCACGGTCAACCGCCGAATCCGAAAGGACCGCGCCTATCTGCAATCCTTCCTTTTGGACAATCAGGTGGAAAAGACGTTCGAGGTCGCGGGCACCGAGAACAAGGTCATCGCCGGCTTCGACTACAAGAACCTGAACTACGATTCGATCATCCTGGTCAACGTCGCGCCGACCATCGACGCCTTCAACCCGACCTACGGCCAGACCCTGAACCTGCCGACCATCGATTCCAACGCCTTCATCAACAGCTCCGACCAGAACCTGACCCAGACCGGCTTCTATTTCCAGGACCAGACCAAGGTCTTCGATAAGCTGGTCCTGACGCTAGGCGGGCGCTACGACATCGCGCAGTTGGAAACGATCGACCGGGACGCCGGATCGGTCGAGGAAAAGAAGGACAAGGAATTCACCGGCCAGGCCGGGATGACATATCTGTTCGACAGCGGCATCGCCCCCTACGCCAGCTATGCGGAATCGTTCGAACCGCAGACCGGCAGCGACGTTTCCGGCAACGCCTTCGTGCCGACGACCGGCACGCAATATGAAGTCGGCGTCAAATTCCAACCGGCGGACAAAAACATGCTGCTAAGCGTCGCGGCCTTTCAACTGACCCGCCAGAACGTCACGACGACCGATCCCAACAACACCAATTTCAACATCCAGACGGGCGAAATCCGGTCCCGCGGCGTCGAACTGGAAGCCCATGCCAATATCACCGACGAGCTGAGCCTGATCGGCGGATATACCTATCAACGGGTCGAGGTGACCGGCAGCACCGGAACGGACCTGGGCGCCACGCCGCGCCAGACGCCCAAACACCTGGCGTCGCTCTGGGCCGACTACAGTTTCAAGACCGGCATGCTGGACGGCCTGGGTCTGAGCCTAGGCGTGCGTTATACGGGAGATACCTTCGGCGACACGGGCAGCACGTTCAAGGTGCCGGCCTTTACTCTGGTTGATGCGGCGCTGCGCTACCGCCTACCGGAGTCGGCCTTCACCTTCGAAGTCAACGCCAAGAATTTGTTCGACAAAGAATACGTCTCCTCCTGCGCCTCGACGACGCAGTGTTTCTACGGCTTTCGCCGCACGGTACTGGCCAGCCTGAAGGCGCGCTGGTAATCGGATCGGGGTGGGCCACGCGCCCACCCCTTTCCCGAACGCACCTTCACCCCCACTGCCGACAATCTAATTGCGAATAATTCGCAACTTTGTTAGCGTCCCGGCGTCCGCCCGGTGATCACCGGGTAAGCAGAGCACCACCGACGCCCGGGGAAGCGGCCGCCACGGCATGTCCGACACCAGCCTGATCCAGACACTTCGCGAAAACGAACGGGACCTGCTGCAATTCCTGGCGGCGCGGCTAAAATCCGCGTTCACCGCCCAGGATCTAGTGCAGGACCTGTATCTGAAGGTGCGCGGGCTGGACGATCAGGACGATGTCCGCAATGGCCGCGCCTATCTGTTCCGCATGGCCGCCAATCTGGCGGTCGACCACATCCGCCAGGAACGGCGGCGCGCCGAACTATTGGCCGAGGCCGGCGATTTTCTGACCGGTGGCCTCGACCCGGCGACCCCGGAACAGACGCTTCTGGCACAGGATGAGCTGAGCCGTCTGGAACGTGCCCTTGCGGGCCTTCCTGAAATCACCCGGCGAATATTCGTTCTCAGCCGCCTCGACGGCATGACCCAGCGCCAGATCGCCGAGGCCGTTGGCCTGTCGCCATCGGCCGTATTCAAGCATCTGCGCCGGGCGATCGACGTATTGGCGCGGGTTCGCGATCCCTGATACGCGACCGCAAACGAACAATTCCCGCCGGAACGGGTGAGCAAGGCCGCCTTCCATTCGTCTTACAGATGAGATCGCGGCTTGCATCGCCCCTCCGACGCGGCACCACCCCCGGCCCCACATGCGAACGCTTCACCCCCCACCGGACTTTTGATCCCATGGCGACAGACTCGAACGGTGATATTGACGGCCTTCCACCGGAAGACGCCCGAACCTCCCAGGCGCGGGATTGGGTCGTCCGTCTATCGTCGGGCGAGATTGACGAGACCGGCATGGGAGCATTCAAGGCTTGGCTGGCCGCCGATCCCGCAAACCGCGACGCCTTCGATCGCGAACGCCGGTTCTGGCATCGCCTGGGCGCGCTTGACGCCGGCCGCCGGCACGGACGCCCGGCCAACGGCAACCGCCGCCGCGGCGCCATCGCGACCCTGGCGCTGGCGGCCTGCCTGGCGGTCTATATCGCGCTGGGCGGCCCGCTGCCGGGCATCGGCGGCGCCGACTTCGAGACCGCCCAAGGGCATCAGGAGCGCGTGACTCTGCGGGACGGCACGGTCGTGCATCTGAATACCGATACCGCCTTCCGCGTCGATTTCACCGAGGGCGAGCGGCGCATCGACCTGCTCCACGGTGAAGCCCTGTTCGAGGTCTCTCCTGATAAAACCCGGCCGTTCCGCGTCGCCGCCGGCGGCGGCGTGGCGGAAGCGGTCGGCACCGCCTTTGCCGTGCGCACGGGCATGCCGGCGGACGGCGGACAGACCCGCGTCACCGTGACCGAAGGCATCGTCCGCGTCTCTTCCCCGGCGGCCCATGGGGCCTCCGACCGGCCCGGCAGCTCGCTGCGACTGATCCGCGGGCAGGAAACGGTCTTCGCCCGGGGCAAACCGCCGCAAGGTGCGGTCGCGGCGGATGACGCCTCGGCCCTGGCCTGGCGCCGCGGCCTGATCCGCATCGACAGTTTGCCGTTGGATACGGCGGTCGCCGAACTGGACCGCTACCTGCCGGGGCGCGTCATCGTCCTGTCCGGGGCGGCGGGGCTGGAGAAGGTCAGCGGCGTGTTCGACATGGACAAGGTGCCGGCTGCCCTTCGGGGCCTGGCGGCGACCCATGGCCTGACCGTCACCCGGGTCACCGGCTATCTGACGATCCTGCATTGAGGCCCGGCCGCCCACCTCGGAAAAATCCCCCCGAAGGGTGAGCAGATTTCGATCCCAACCGTCTTTCATATGACTCAAATGCGAATAATGCGCATTTGCATAATATTGCGACCGGCGTAACGGCGCCGCAAAACAAACAAGGGGACCGGATGATGAAAGCCAACACAACCAACCGCCACAGAATCCTATTCGCCACCACCGCCCTGGCGGCATTGTTGTCCGCGGGCTCCCCGGCGCCGGCCCGCGCGGCCGCGCCCGGCGACGCGGCGCCCGGGGACCGCGCCTCCGTGGCGGCGGAGCTCGCCCAGGGCACGGATGAGCGCGCCTTCGATATCGCGGCGCAGTCCCTGGCCGACGGCCTTATGGCTTTCAAGGAACAATCGGGTCTGCAATTGGCCTACAAATCCGGCGACGTGGCGGGCCTCGCGACCCGCGGCGTCAGCGGCACGATGACCCAGGCCCAGGCCCTGGTCCGTCTGCTCGCCGGCACGGGCCTGACCTATGAGTTCACCGCCAACAGCACCGTCACCCTGACGCGGATCGACGCGACGGGCGACGACCGCCTTACCCTCGGCACCATCGCCATCCAAGGCCGGGGCGAAAACGCCACCGGCCCGGTCGACGGTTACGTCGCACGGCGCAGCGCGACGGCCACCAAGACCGATACGCCACTGATCGAAACGCCGCAGTCAATTTCGGTCATCACCCGCGATCAGATGGACGCCCGTAACGTCAACAAGATCAACGAAGCCCTGCGCTACACGCCCGGCGTTGATCCGCAACCCTACGGCAGCGAACCACGCTATACGGACCTGCGCATGCGCGGCCTGAACGCGACGACCAACGGCATCTATCAGGACGGGCTGGCGCTGACCTTCCCCGATTACATCATCAGCTATAACCCGGAACCCTGGGGTGCCGAACGCGTCGAAGTGCCGCGCGGACCGGCATCCGTGCTTTACGGTCAGGGCTCGCCCGGCGGCATCGTCAACTATGTCTCGAAACGCCCAACGACGGATCCGATCAACACGGTCCATTTCGAAAGCGGCCTGCATGACCGGTATCAGGGCAAATTCGATTTCGCCGGCGCGATCGACGAGGACAAGCAGTTTGCGTACCGCGTCACGGGTCTGGTCCGCGATAGCGACACTTTCGTCGACTATGTCCAGGACGACCGGTATTGGATTTCACCGCAGATTTCCTGGATGCCGTCCGACAAGACGACGGTCACCTTCGTTGCCCATTATCAACAAGACGACACCAAAAACTCCCAGGCCCTGCCTTATGTCGGCACCGTACAGACCAACCCGAACGGCGATGTCCCGCTCAGCCGCTTCACCGGCGAGCCGGATCTGGACAAGGTCGATCGCACGGAATACTCGGTCGGCTATGAAATCTCCCATGAAGTCAGCGACAGCCTGAAACTCAGCCACAAAGCCCGCTACAACAACGTGGATCTGAACGATCTGGTCGTTTACTCCTCGGGCTTCACCAACAATCGAACGCTGTCGCGCGCCGTCTACGGCAACTACGGCAATCTCGACGGCCTCTATACCGATACCAACGCCCAATTGAAGTTTGACGCCGGGCCGTCCCGCCACACCTTGTTGGCCGGTCTGGATTTCCAATTGATGTATCTGGAACAGATCGCCGATTACGTCGGCGCGACGACGCTGGACGTCTATTCGCCGGTCTACGGGACCCAGACGTCCCGGGGGAACCCCTACATCCGCAAGGACTTCACCCGCAGCCAGACCGGCATCTACCTGCAGGACCAGATCGAATGGGGCGACCACTGGCGGGTCAACCTGGGCGGGCGGTTCGACCGGGCCGTGACCGAGACCATCAACAATCTGACCGATGCCCGCTCACAGCAGGGTGACAGCGCCTTCACCGGCCGTGCCGGCGTCGTATATCTGTTCGACAACGGCGTCGCACCCTACGCCAGCTACGCGGAATCCTTCACGCCGGTGATCGGCACCAACCCGTCCAACGAGAACTACAAACCGGAACTGGGCAGGCAGTATGAAGTCGGCGTCAAGTTCCAGCCCAAGGGCAGCCGCAGTTCCGTGACCTTGGCGGCCTTCGACCTACGCCGCGAGAACTATACGGAGACGGACCCCAGCAACACCAACAACAGCGTTCAGACCGCCGCAGTGCGGTCACAGGGGATCGAATTGGAAGCATTGGCGAGCTTCGATTTCGGCCTCGACCTGTCCGGCGGCTACACCTACATGGAGACCGAGGTCATCGAAAGCGTCGACCCAAGTGATCTCGGCGATGTCCTGACCCCTGCCCCCAAACATGTGGCCACGATCTGGGCCGACTACACCGTGCCCGAAGGGACGTTCAAGGGCCTTGGCATCGGCGGCGGCGTTCGGTACCGCGGCATGCATTGGGGGGACGGCGACAGGACGCTGAAGGTCCCTGGATTCTTCCTGCTCGACGCCTCGGTCCATTACGAATGGAACGGCGTTCATTTCGGCCTGCACGCACGGAACCTGCTGGACAAGCAATACGTCGGATCCTGCTATTACCGGGGCAGCGCGGGCCTATGCTCGGCGGGCGAGCCGCTCACGGTAATCGGCAATCTGTCCTATACCTGGTGAACGGCGAGACGGCGGACGCACTCGCGTCCGCCGCCTTCCGCCTTCCGCCTTCCGGTGGTTCGGGATTTAACCGGCCTTTAACCTCGATTCCCTACAAGATTCCCCGGATCAATGGGGCGATTCGGCGGTGTTTGACCCTGCCGAAGCCGGGGCCTAGACTCGGGCCCATGAGGGAGTAGAACCCGTGCGCAGACGTGCGATTGCCGGATTGTCGATGGCGGCCTGCACCGCCATTGCCGTGCTCGCCGCGCCGACCGCGTCCTGGGCGGCGGCGCTGGAGATCGAACTCGCGCGCCTGATCACCAATCACCCCGACATTCTGGCCGCCCGAAATACCCTGGAAAGCAACCGCCAGGGCATCGACGTCGCCAAGGCCGCGCGCCTGCCGACCCTGAGCATGACCGGCGATGCGTCGCGCGAATTCATCGACAGCCCGTCGACCCGGTCCTCAGGGTCCAAAAGCATCGAAAACAAAAGCACCACGACTTTCACCCTGACGCAGAACCTGTTCGACGGCTACGCCACCAAGACGGCGATCCGCATCGCCGAACTGAACGAACACCTGGCGGGCATTTCTCTGGAGGGCACGCGCCAGAACACTCTGTTCGCGGGCATTCGCGCCTATATCACCGTGTTGCGCCAGATGCGCCTGTTGGGCATCACCATCGAAAGCGAAGGCCGTATCCAGCGCCAGTTGAACCTGGAAGACGAACGGGTGCGCCGGGGCTCCGGCATCGCGGTCGACGTGCTGCAGGCGAAATCGCGCCTCCAGGTCGCCAAGGAACGGCGCGTCGGGTTCGAAGGCCAATTGCGCGACGCCATGTCCCGTTACCAGCAGGTCTTCGGCTTCCCGCCCAACCTGGAAGACATGTACGACCCACGCCCGCCGGTCGACGCCGTGCCCAGCGAACTCGACCGGGCGCTGGCCATCGCCCTGGTGGAGAACCCGGCGGTCCGCGAGGCCGGCACCAGCATCGACATCACCCGCCAACGCGAGGTCGAGGCCAAATCGGGCCTATACCCGACCATCGACCTGCAGGGCGAATACAACATCGAACAAAACAACGGCGGCGTCGCCGGCACGCGGCGCGATTATACGGTCGGTTTTCAGGCGGATTGGGAGCTGTTTTCCGGCTTCTCGACCCGGTCTTCGACCCTCCGCGCGGCCTACGACACCGCCGCCAACCGCAATAAATTGCAGGCCGCCGCGCGCACCGTGGAGGAACAGGTCCGCCTCGCCTGGCAGGCGCTGCTGACCGCGCGGGAGCGGGTGATCCTGTTGGAGAACGCCGTGAACATCGCGTCGGAAGTGGCGCAAAGCCGGCGCAAACTGCGGGCCGCCGGTAAGGAAACGGTGATCAACGTTCTCGACGCCGAGAACGAGGTCAACAACGCCCAGATCAATTTCACCACCGCCTCATACGACGAAAAGACGGCGGCCTATCAGCTGTTGCTCGCCCTCGGCCGACTTGATCCCTTGAGCCTGAACCTCGTGCTGGAGTAAACCGATCAGGCACCCTTTCCGCCCCGCCCCGGGGCCAGCCTGATAAGGAACCCCGGTCATGGAAGGCCCCCTGTTTTCCCGCGACAAACTCGTCACCCTGGACGCCATCCGCGACGCGCGGGCCAATCTGCCGCGCGTCATCCGGCGCACGCCGATCGTGCCCGTCGCCCGGGATTCGGCGGAAATGGGGAACGAGACCCTGTTCCTGAAATGCGAGAACCAGCAGGTCACCGGAGCGTTCAAGATCCGCGCCGTATTCAACGTGTTGCATCACCTGTCGGCCGAACAGAAGGCCAAGGGCGTCGTCCTGGCCTCCAGCGGCAATTTCGCGCAAGGCTTCGCCTTCGCCGGCAAGACGTTGGGCATTCCCATCACCGTGGTCATGCTGGACGCCACCAGCCCCTACAAGGTCAAGGGCACGGAAGGCTACGGCGCCGAGGTCTATCTTTGCGGCGACGACGCCCTGGCCCGCCAGCCGACGGTCGAGCGCCTGGCCGAAGAGCGCGGCATGACCGCCATCGACACCTGGGAAGAACCGCCCATCGTCGCCGGCCACGGGACCATCGGCTTCGAGATCATGGAACAATGCCCGGACGCCCAGCAGGTTCTGGTCCCCGTGTCCTCGGGCGGCGTCGCCGGCGGCATCGCGGCGGCGGTCAAGTTGATCAATCCCCACGTCAAGGTCATCGGCATTCAGCCCGAACGCGCCAACGCCGCCTATGTCTCGCGCCAGGCGGGCGAACCGACGGCCATCGATTATTGGGATTCCATCGCCGACGGGCTCAGCGCGCGGCGGCCCGGCGAATACCCGTTCATGCATCTGCAGGCCTTCCTGGACGATATCGTCCTGGTCTCGGAGGCCGATATCGCGCGGGCCTTCCGCACCATCCTGACCCGCGCCAAGATGCTGGGCGAAGCGGCGGGCGTGACCGCCGCCGCCGGGTTCCTGTCGGGCAAGGTGGATACGTCGCTGAAAACCGTCGCGGCGCTGACGGGCGGAAACCTGACCCAGGAAACCATGGCCAAACTGCTGGCCATGGCCGAGGCATCGGACTGATCCCGATGCGGGCGGGCAAAACGCCCGCCCCTCTTACGTTTTGGTCTTGGTGCCGCCTTCGGGCATGTCGTCCGGGCTGGGGGCATCGCCGGACGGCGCGTTCTTGCGCCGGATGATGATGTCGCCGTTCGGCAGGACTTCCGGCATTTCGTATTGCGGGATGGTCTGAATGAACAACTCGAAGGCCCGCAAGATCCGGCGCGTACCTTCTTCCAGCAATTCTTCGGGCGATGATTTTTCCGATTGCGCGGCGGCGGGCGTCGCCGGCAGGCAGAACATCCCCCCGACCAGAACGGCAGACAGGGCCAAGGCGCGCGCGCCGCGTGATTTGGATGCGGTCGTCAGGTTCGTCATGGCGTCCTCCGACGGTTTATACCTGAGCAGATATGGCGGCGTTTTGGTTTCAGCGCAAGGCACCGGGGCTTGCATGAAGGAGGCGCAAGGCGCCGTCAGCCTGGCCCACCGGCGAGGTCTTCCAGGTCGTCCCGGGACAGGATTTCGACCGCCCCCGCCTTGTCGGCGCCGATCACACCGGCATTCCGCAACTTGGTGAAGGAACGGCTGACGGTTTCCACGGTCAGGCCCAGATAATCGGCGATATCGGCGCGACGCATCCGCAGGATCAACGAGCCGTCGTCGTTGATGCAGTCCGGCGCCTTCTCCATCAGGCTCAAGAGGAACCCGGCGATCCGTTCCTCGGCATTGAGGCGTCCGAGCGAAAGCATCTGGTCCTGCGCGGATGAGACTTCGCGCTGAAGCTTGAGGATCACCGCTTCGGCCATCTGCGGATAGGTCGCCACCAGTTCGGAAATCCGGCCGCGCGGAAAGGCGCAGACGGTAACCGGGGCGACGGCCTCGGCCGTGACCGGATATTCGGGACCGTCCGGCAGGCCGATCAGGTCGCCCGCGAAATAGAACCCGGTAACCTGGCAGCGGCCATCGGCCAGCAGTTTGTATTGCTTGATGACGCCGGAGGTCACGGTAAAGACGTGATCGGCCCCGTCGCCTTCCTGGAACAACGCCTGGCCCGCATCAATCCGCCGGCGCGTGACATAGCTTGCAAGATGATTGAGCTGATCGGGATTAAGCCCGGCACAAACCGCCAAGTGCCGCGACACGCAGCTCGCGCATTCCTGCGGCAGATGATCCGTCTGCCGGGCCGCATCACACAGCCCGATTACGTTGGCGCTGGCTTGTGCCATCGATCCTCACCCAAGGGGCCATTCGACGTTCGGCAACCCAATCTCCACCCCTTGTCTGTACTATACGCAGGGTGACGGTCGGGCGCAAACACGGAACGGGGGCCATGGATAATTCCGCGGCCCCCGAAATTGCCGTTTCCGAAAACCCGGACGGTTGCGCCTTATTCGGCGGCGGCACCCGCGCTTTGGACGACGACGCCGGCATGCTGGGTGACCATCACCTTGTTCAGCAATTTGACGCAGGAATAGACCGAGAAGGTATGCGGGCAATCCGTTTCCGTCAGCTTCGCCAGTTCCAGAACCGCGCCGATCAGGGCCTCGGTTTCCAGCGACCGGCCGGCTTCCACGTCCTGCAGCATCGAGGTCTTGTGCGCCCCGACACTTTCGGCGCCGTTGATGCGTTTCTCAATGGTATGGCGGAAGGTGATGCCGAGCTTCTCGGCGACGATCTGCGCCTCTTCCATCATCTGCTGCGCCAGCAGCCGGGTTTCCGGGAACTGGCAGATGTCGACCAGGGTCGCATGGGTCAGGGCGCTGATCGGGTTGAAGCTGAGATTGCCCCAGGCCTTGAGCCAGATTTCCGAACGGATATCGTCGAGCACGCGCGATCGGAAACCGGCCCCCTCGAGCAATTGTTTAAGTTTTTCAACGCGTTCGCTTTCCGATCCGTCCAATTCGCCGATCGGGAAACGGTCGCCTTCGACGTGATGGATGACACCCGGTTCGGTCACCGCGGCAGCCGGATAAACGACGCAGCCGATGATCCGGTCGCCGTCGATGTACTTGGTCAGCACGCCATCCGGGTCCAGGCTTTCCAACTGCTTGCCGTCGTGCGGGCCGCCATGATTGTGGAAATACCACCACGGAATGCCGTTCTGGACGGTCATGATCATGGTGTCCGGGCCCATCAGGGCGTCCATTTCCTTGGCCACCAGTTCCAGATAGTGGGCCTTGAGGCCGAGGATCACCAGGTCCTGTTCGCCCGCATCGGCGCATTTTTCGTAGGCCTTGACCTGGGCGACGTGCTCCGAGCCGTCCTCCCAAATCAGTTTCAGGCCGTTCTGACGGATGGCCTGCAGATGCGGCCCCTGGTCGATGACGCTGACTTCGTTTCCGGCCAGCGCCAATTTGGCGCCCATAAGGCCGCCGATGGCGCCCGCGCCGATCACGCATACACGCATGATGTTCTCCCTTTGAGTTGTTGTCCCTGCGGCCGGGTCCGTTGCGATGCGGGCCCGTGTGCTTGGGTTCAGTCTAGTTGCTGTCGGTCTAATTGTTAAACGTGTTGCGCAGCGTCCCGATCCCGTCGATCACGATCTCGACGGTATTGCTCGGCTCCTTCATGGTGCCGACGCCGACGTTGGTGCCGCAGGCGATGACGTCGCCCGGCTCCAGCGTCACGTCGTGGGAAATCTCGCTGACCAGCTTGGCCGGCGTGCGCAGCATGTCGGAAACCGGATAATTCTGCCGCTCGTCGCCGTTGAGGATCGTCTTCACGGTCAGCTTCATGGGATCCAGGCCCGTGGCGATGACCGGGCCAAGCGGACCGAAGGTGTCGAAGCTCTTGGACCGGGTCCATTGATCGAAGGTGCCGTCGCGCTTCAGGATTTCCGCCGCCGTCACGTCGTTGACGCAGGTATAGCCGAACACGTAATCCAGGGCCTCGGCCTCGCCGACGTTTTTACAGCGTTTGCCGATGACGATGCCCAACTCACCTTCATAGACGACCTTGCCGTCGTAGCTGGCCGGCCGTTCGATGGCGGTCTCCGTGGCAGTGATCGAATTGTTGGTCTTGATGAACCACAACGGCTCCTCCGGCCGTTCGCCGCCCATCTTTTCCCGCATGGTGTTGTAGTTGTTCCAAAGGGCGACCATCTTGCCGGGCTTGATCGGCGCCAGGACTGTAACGTCAGACAAATTGACGGTCTCACCGGTCGCCGCGGCGCCGGCGATCATGTCGCCGGAATGCACGGTAATGGTTTCGCCGTCCAACGTGCCGAAGCCTTCCGCACCCTGGTGTTCGTACCTGATCCACAAAGTCATTCTTCTGTTTCCCCACGATATCGTTGTGCCCGCACCGGCCGGCACTGACCTGAGCGGGATTGTATACATCCCAAACGGGGACAGACCTTAGCCATCGCCGTACGCCCCATCAACAACAGGCGTTGACGCAGCGCAGCAATACCAGGGGATTTTCCTGATCGTGGAATAACCGGCACATCCGGCGGCTGCACCGCCGGGCACAAAAGCCGAAGACAGGCCCCGGAACCGAGTGCCGAAACCTAGTGGTGGAAGAGAACCGGAATGTCTGCGTTTTCCACCACGTACTGGGTGACGCCGCCGATCTTGAAATCATGGCGGCGGGCATGGGCATACCCCCCCATCAGCAACAGATCGACCCCGTTGTCCGCACAGGCCTTCAACAGCGCCTGCCCGATTTCATGGGGGTTGCTTTTCAGGACGATGGTCTCGCTGTCCTGACCGTGCCAACGCAGATAATCGGCCAGGTCCGATGCCGGCAGGTCGTCGCCATGGACTTCCGGCGCCGACAGGATGATGACCTTGTCCGCCGTCTCGACGATGGGGCGGGAGGTCGTGACCGCGGCCGAAACCTCGGGCGAGCCGTTCCAGGCGATGGCGATGGTCTTGCCGATCTCGGAGATATCCTTGGGCGGAATGCTGACCACGGGTTTGCCCGTTTCCATCAACGCCGCCTCGAAGGTATTGACGCCCAACTGCCCATCGGGCCGGGCGACGAAGATGACATCGGTCAGCCGCCCGCGCCGCGAGACGACGGCGGCCTGGCGGCCCTTTTCCTCACGCCAGGAGGCGCTGACGCCGGTCATGCCGCTGCGTGGCTCGGCGATATTCGCCACGCCCATCTTGTCACAATATTCTTCGTAGAGTTTTTTGACCCGGGCCTCTTCCTCAGCCGCGTGGGTTTCGGCGATGTCGTTGACGACGTCACGAACCCCGGCCAGCGTGGCGCCGTAGGCCAGCATGTCTTTCGAGCCCATCCGCGCATGGACGACGTCGATATGGGCATCGAACTTCTTGGCCAAAGCGACGGCGGCGTTCAGAACCTGTTCGCCCTTTCCGTCACCTCGTACCGGCACCAGGATATTGCGTATGGTCATGGACGTCCTCCCGTCGCGCCCGGTCGGCCCCGGCCAACTGGCCGGGACCGCCGGAATATTGTCAGGTCTTCTCGAGGCTTAGAACAGGCCCTCGATTTGGCCCTGATCGTTCAGGTAGATGTTGTTCGCCGAAGGCACCTTGGGCAGGCCCGGCATGGTCATGATCTCACCGGTCAGGGCGACGATGAATTCCGCCCCGGCCGACAACCGCACCTCGCGCAGGGCGACGCTATGGCCGGTCGGCGCGTTTTTCAGGTTCGGATCGGTCGAGAAGGAATACTGCGTCTTGGCCATGCAGACCGGGAAGTTCCCGAAGCCGGCGGCTTCCCAATCCTTGAGCTGATTGCGGATTTTGCTGTCGGCCGTAACTTCTTCCGCCCGGTAGATTTCCTTGGCGATCGTTTCGATCTTCTGGAACAGCGGCATCTCGTCGGGATAGAGCGGCTTGAAGTCCGCTTGGCCGGAATCGGCCAGTTCGACCACATGCTCGGCCAGCGCCGCCGTACCGGCGCTGCCGTCGGCCCAATGGGTCGCGATGAAGGCCTTCACGCCCTGGGATTCGGCGGCCTCTTTCACCGCGTTCAGTTCGGCATCCGTATCGGTGATGAAGTTGTTGATCGAGACCGTCACCGGCACGCCGAACTTCTTCATGTTCTCGATGTGACGCAGCAGGTTGCCGCAACCTTTCTTGACGGCTTCGACGTTTTCCGTGCCCAGCTCGTCCTTGGCCACGCCGCCGTGCATCTTGAGCGCGCGAACCGTGGCGACGATAACCGCCGCCGCGGGCTTCAGGCCGGCCTTGCGGCACTTGATGTCGAAGAACTTCTCGGCGCCCAGGTCAGCGCCGAAGCCGGCTTCGGTGACCACATAGTCGGCCAGCTTCAACGCCGACTTGGTCGCGATGACCGAGTTACAGCCGTGCGCGATGTTGGCGAACGGGCCGCCGTGGATGAAGGCCGGGTTGTTTTCCAACGTCTGCACCAGGTTCGGCGCGATGGCTTCCTTGAGCAACACCGACATCGGGCCCGGACCCTTGACGTCGCGGGCATAGATCGATTCCCGCTGGCGGTTCTGGCCGATGATCATTTTGCCGATCCGGTCTGTCAGGTCCTTCAGGTTGTTGGACAGACAGAAGATCGCCATGATTTCCGAGGCGACGACGATGTCGAACCCGTCTTCGCGGGGGAAGCCGTTGGCGACGCCACCCAGCGAGTTGGTGATCTGGCGCAACGCGCGGTCGTTCATGTCGACGACACGCTTGAAGGCGACGCGGCGGTTATCGATGGCCGGCTCATGCCCCCAATAGATGTGGTTGTCGATCAGGGCGGCCAGCAGGTTATGGGCGATGCCGATGGCGTGGAAATCGCCGGTGAAGTGAAGGTTGATGTCCTCCATGGGAACGACCTGGGCATAGCCGCCGCCGGCGGCGCCACCCTTCATGCCGAAGCACGGACCCAAGCTGGGTTCGCGGATGCAGATCATCGCCTTCTTGCCGATCTTGTTCAGGCCGTCGCCCAGACCGACGGTCGTCGTGGTCTTGCCTTCGCCGGCCGGCGTCGGGGTCACGGCGGTGACCAGGATCAGCTTACCGTCGGGGTTGCCCTCCAACGACTGCAGGTACTCCATGTCCACCTTGGCCTTGTGCGGGCCGTATTGCAGAAGCGCGTCGGCGGGAATGCCCAGCTTTTCGGCACCGACCTCGGCGATCGGCTTCATGGTGGCTTCGCGGGCGATTTCGATATCACTTTTCGGCATGGTTTCCTCTCGTGTCCCTCTTTGGGGATCTCTTGGATTGCCCTGGTCGTATCTCCCAGGGGACGTGATGCGGTGCCGGGCGGTGGATGCTAGGCGCCCAGAACCTTCCCTGTCTTGAGGCCGGCTTTGGCCACGTAGTCCGCTGCAGTGATCTTCTTGTCGTCGTGGGGGCGAAGGCGCATGACCTTGACGGCCCCGCCCGTCGCGGCGACCAGGATGTGGTCCTCCTCGATGGCCACGACCTCGCCCGGCTTGCCGCCGGTGTCGCCGTCGACGCGGCGCGCGTCGAAGATGGCCAGTTCATTGCCGTCGATGGTCGTCCAGGCGCCCGGCTGCGGGTTGCAGCCACGGATCTGGTTGTAGACGTCGGCGACGGGCTTGGACCAATCGATCTCCATGTCCTTCTTGCGGCACCAGGATTCGTAGGTCGCTTCGTCTTCGTTCTGGGGGATCTTCGGCGGGTTGCCGGCCTTCACCATGTCGATGGCTTCCAGCATCATTTCGACGCCGCGGTCGAAGATCTTGCCGAAATAGATATCGCCCAGGGTATCGTCCGGGCCGATGGCAACCTTGTCCTGGTGCAGGATGAAGCCTTCGTCCAGGCCGTCGTCCGGCCAGAAAATGGTGATCCCCGTTTCCGTCGCCCCGCCGATGATCGGCCAGTTGATCGACGACGGCCCCCGGTGCTTGGGCAGCAACGACGGGTGGAAACAGATCGACCCATGGGTCGGAATGTCGCGGGCCTCTTCCGGAACGAAGATGATCATATAGGCCATGACCATCAGGTCGGCGTTCAGCGACCGGATGTGGTCGAGGACTTCCTTGTCCGTGTAGTTGGGCGGCTGGAACAGGGGCAGGCCCTTTTCGACGGCGAATTCCTTCACCGGGTCGACGGGCTTGCCTTCCTTGTCCGGCGCGCAGAACACGCCGACGATTTCGTCCTCGCCCTTTTCCAGGATCTTTTCCAACGTGGCCTTGCCGAAGGCCTGCTGGCCGTTAAGGATCAAACGCATTTTCTGTTTCCTCTCCTTGGGATTGGGAGTTCGTGCCGCCGGTCGGCGTCGGGTCCGATGGATGCGGTCAGACCGCGCCCACGTCCTTGGCCGCCGCGATCTCGTCTTCGTTCATGCCGAGAATTTCGGACAGGATTTCATCCGTGTGCTCGCCCAGAAGCGGCGAACGCGCCACGTCGGCCGGGCAATCGGACAATTTGATCGGGCAGCCGACCGTCAGGTAGGCGCCGCGTTCCGGATGATCGACCTCGACGATGGTGCCGGTGTCCCGCAGGCTCGGCTCCTCGGCCAATTCCTTCATGCTGAGGATCGGGCCGACGGGGATGTTCAGCGGGTTGCAGATTTCCATGACCTCGAACTTGGTCTTGGTCGTCGTCCAATCCTCGATCGCGCCGAACATCTCGTTCAGCTTCGGCAGGCGCGCTTCCGGGGTCGCCCATTCGGGGTCTTCCTTCCACTCGGGCTTGCCGATGACGTCGCAGATGTTCTTCCACACCGCCGCCTGGGTAATGAAGTAGGTATAGGCGTCGGGGTCGTTCTCCCAGCCCTTGCACTTCAGGATGCGGCCCGGCTGACCGCCGCCGGAATCGTTGCCCGCGCGCGGCGTCGCCTCGCCGAAGGGAATGCCTTCGGAGAACTGGGAATATTCCTTGAGCGGGCCCGCCTTCAGGCGCTGCTGATCGCGCAGCTTGACGCGGCAAAGGTTGAGGACGGAATCCTGCATGGCGCATTCGACGCGCTGGCCCTTGCCGGAATGGGTCCGCTGGTAAAGTGCGGTGACGATCCCCAGCGCCAGATGCAGGCCCGTTCCGCTATCGCCGATCTGAGCCCCCGTGACCATCGGCGTTTCGCCCAGCATGCCCGTCGTCGAGGCCGAACCGCCGGCGCATTGCGCGACGTTTTCATAGACCTTGCAGTCCGAATAGGGACCGGGGCCGAAGCCTTTGACCGAGGCATAGATCATGCGCGGGTTGATTTCCTGGATTTTCTCCCAGGAAAAGCCCATGCGGTCGAGCGCGCCCGGGGCGAAGTTCTCGACCATCACGTCGCATTCCTCGATCAGGCGGGTGAAGATCGCCTTGCCCTCGTCCGATTTGGTGTTCAGCGTCACCGACCGCTTGTTGTGGTTCAACATGGTGAAATAGAGCGAGTCGGCACCCGGGACGTCGACCAACTGTTTGCGCGTGGCGTCACCGACACCGGGGCGCTCCACCTTGATCACGTCGGCCCCGAACCAGGCCAGCAATTGGGTACAGGTGGGACCCGACTGCACGTGGGTCATGTCCAGGATTTTGACGCCTTCGAGAGCTTTCATGATGCGTTCCTGTTTTTCTGATTTGATCTGATGTGCGGCGTTACTTCTTGGCGACGACGCTTTGCGGATTGAGGTTGCCGATCCGGCCGCTTTCCGTGCCGGCCTTTTCGTCGATGACCGCGTTGACCAGGGTCGGCTTGCCCGACTTGAGGGCTTCGGTCACGGCCTGCAGAAGTTCATCCGGCGAGGTGGCATTGACGCCGACGCCGCCGAAGGCTTCCATCATCGTGTCGTAACGCGCGTCCTTGACGAACACGGTCGGGGCCACGTCCGAACCGCCCGTCGGGTTGACGTCCGTGCCGCGGTAGATGCCGCCGTTGTTGAACACGACGACGCAGACCGGCAGGTCGTAGCGGCAGATCGTTTCGATCTCCATGCCCGAGAAGCCGAAGGCCGAGTCGCCTTCGATGCAGAGAACCGGATGGCCCGTTTCCACGGCGGCGCCGATGGCCTGGCCCATGCCGATGCCCATGACGCCCCAGGTGCCGACGTCCAGGCGCTTGCGCGGCTTGAACATGTCGATAATGGAGCGGGCGAAATCCAGAGTGTTGGCGCCTTCGTTCACCAGGATCATTTCCGGGTTGTCGGCGACGACCTTTTTCAGAGCGCCCAAGGCACCGTGGTAATCCATCGGCACGTTGTTGTTCTGCAGACGTGGGGCCATTTTCTCGACATTGGCGTCGCGCTTGGCCTTGACCGCGTCGGTCCAGACCGCCGGCGGGGCCTTCCAATCGCCGCCCATGCCGTCGAGCAGAGCCTGGACACAGGAGGCGATATCGCCGACCAGCGGGGCCGCGATTTCGACGTTGGAATCCATTTCCTTGGGCTCGATATCGATATGGACGAACTTCTTCGGCGCGGTGCCCCATTGCTTGCCCTTGCCGTGGCTGAGCAGCCAGTTAAGGCGGGCACCGATCATCAGAACCGCGTCCGATTCCTTCAGCACCAGCGACCGCGCGGCACCCGCATATTGATCATGGGTGTCCGGCAACAGGCCCTTGGCCATGCTCATGGCGATGTAAGGGATGCCCGATTTCTCGACCAGTTCCTTGATGGCATCGTCGGCCTGGGCATAGGCAGCGCCCTTGCCCAAAATGATCAGCGGCTTTTCCGCCGACTTCAGAACGTCCAGCGCGCGGGCGACGGCGTCCGGCGCCGGCAGCTGCGCCGGGGCCGGGTCGATGACCTTGACCAGGGACGCCGCACCGGCGGCGGCTTCCATCGTCTGGCCCAGCAGCGCCGCCGGAATGTCCAGGTAGACCCCGCCCGGGCGGCCGGAGACGGCCGCGCGGATGGCACGGGCGACCGCAATGCCGATGTCTTCGGCGTGCAGCACGCGATAGGCGGCCTTGCACAGCGGCTTGGCGACGGCGAGTTGATCCATTTCCTCGTAATCGCCCTGCATCAGGTCGACGATTTCCCGTTCGGACGAACCGGACATCAGGATCATCGGGTAACAGTTGGTCGTGGCATGGGCCAGGGCCGTCAGGCCGTTGAGGAAGCCCGGCGCCGAAACCGTCAGGCAGACGCCCGGTTTCTTGGTGAGGTAGCCCGCGATGGCGGCGGCATACCCGGCGTGCTGCTCATGGCGGAACGACAACACCCGCATGCCTTCGGCCTGCATCATGCGGCCCAGGTCGGTGATCGGAATCCCCGGCACGTTGTAGATGGTGTTGATGTCGTTGAGTTTCAGCGCATCGATGATCAGGTGAAAGCCGTCGGTCAGGTCCACCGCTTCCGCGTCGTTGGTTTCCTGTCCCATGTTGGCTGCCGTTTCGCCCATTCCTCGGTACTCCCTTTCGTTTTTTCTAAGGCTCTGTTCCCTGCTCCCCGCCGCTGCGAGCCGGCGGGCGCATCGAAGGATCAGTCCAGATAGTCCACGTATTTTTCGACATGCCGGGCCAGGTTCATGGAATGCTCCCGGACCAGACGTTCAGCAAGTTCGGCGTCCCGGTTTTCAAGCGCCTCGATGATATGCATGTGGTCGATCACCGACCGCCGCGCCCGATCGGCCTCGCCGATGGTGCGGGCCCGGATCGAGCGCATGTGAATGAAGAGATTGTCGGCCATTTCCTGGATCAACTGGCAGCCGCCGAGCCGCAGGATCGCCTGATGGAACCGGATGTTCTTGGACGAATACTCGTCGATATGGGCCTTGGCTTCCTCGCTCTCGACCTCGGCGAACAGCGTGCGCAGACCTGCGATCTCCTCGTCCGAGGCGACTTCCGTTGCAAGCCGTGCCGCCATGCTTTCCAGCGCCGCCCAGACGGTGATCATTTCCATGATCTCGCGCTTGGTCTTGCGGACGATGAACACGCCCTTGCGCGGCACGATGTGGACCAGGCCTTCCTGCTCCAAACGGGCAAGCGCCTCGCGGATCGGCGTCCGGCTGATTTCCAATTGTTCGGAAAGCTTGCGTTCGTCGAGGCGCAGTTCCGCGTCCTCGGCGTAGATGTTCATGGAGGTGATCGCCTGTTTCAAGGAATCGTAGATGCGGTCCTTGAGCGAGAAATTGGCGTCGATCGGCTGCACGACCAGACCGGACGAGCCGGCGGCGTCGGTTTCAGCGATGGTTTCGGCTTCTCTTTCCATGACCCTGCTTTCAAGTCATCCTGGCCCGAGACATCCGTGATCCGGAATTCGTCTCTGCCGGGATGCCCCCGTTGATCCCCCGTGTTGATCCCGATGCCGGCGTCGTTGCGGGCCGCTCTCCGCCGATGGCCGGCGGCATGGCCCGAGGGTATAGCCCCTTTCTCTGTGGTATACAATACACCAGAACCCACAAAACCGGCATTCCAGACCGTCCGTCGAACCTCCTTCGCCGCCTTGCGCCGCCGGGCCGATCGAACCGGCCCTCGGCGGCATGGCGGCCTGTCACGTCATCCCGCGGTCTGCTTGGCACCGCGGACATATTTGCGCCAGACGAATTGGATCGCCGGCAAGAACAGAAGCACCAGGGCGATGATGGTGATCGGGCCGGCGATCGGCCGGTTGAAGAACACCATGGCGTCGCCGCCGGAAATCAACAGGGACTGGCGCAATGCCGGTTCCGCAATGGGGCCGAGCACGATCGCCAGCACCGCCGGGGCCACCGGATAGTCCAGTTTGCGCATCAAATAGCCGCCGACACCCAGGATCAGCATCAGCCAGACATCGAACATCCGTTCGGTCGAGGCATATCCGCCGACCATCGACAGCACGAAGATCAGCGGCGCCAGAATGGTGAACGGCGTGCGCAGGAACCACAGGAACAGCGGAATGAAGGCGATGTTGATGATCACCGCGAACAGATTCGCCGCGTAAAGCGAAGCGATCAGCCCCCAGACGAAATCGGTTTCCGTGACGAACAGCCGCGGCCCCGGCTGCAGCCCCCAGATGACCATGCCGCCCAGCAACACGGCCGTGGTCGGCGAGCCGGGAATACCCAGCGTCAGCATCGGCAGCATGGAGCCGGTGGAGGCCGCGTTGTTGGCGGCTTCCGGCGCGACGACGCCTTCGACCGCGCCTTTGCCGAACCGCGACGGATCCTTGGACGTCATCTTGGCGACGCCGTAAGCCATCAACGAGCCCGGCGTGGCCCCCGCCGCCGGCAGAATGCCGACGAAGAAGCCCAGGCCCGATCCCATCAGCCAGGCCTTCCAGGTACCCCAGATGATCTTCAGGTTGGACATGGTCCGTTCCCAGGTGATCGTGGCCTTGGACATCATGGTCTCGCCGCGGCTGACCTCGATGGTCCACATCATCTCGCCGATGCCGTAGATGCCGATGGCCAGAACCAGGAAGTTGATCTTGGACTGGAAGCCGATCAGATCGAACAGGACCAGGCGCGGTTCGCCCGAAATAATGTCGAAGCCGATGGCCGACATGACCATGCCGATACAGATCGAAAAAATCGTCTTGGCGATGTCGTCGCCGGACAGGCCGACGAAGGTCGCGAAGGCCAGGATCATCAGCGCGAAAATCTCGGGATCGCCGAAGTCCAGAGCGACCGACGCCAGGGGCGGCGCGAACAGGGTGAACAGGATGACCGAGATCGTCCCGCCGGCGAAGGACGCCAGGGCGGCGGCGATCAACGCCTTGTCCGCCTCGCCCTGCATGGCCAGCGGCCGGCCGTCGAAGGTCGTCGCGACCGCCGTCGAGGCGCCGGGAATGCCCAGCATGATCGACGAAATCGCCCCGCCGTACATCGCCCCGTAATAAAGGGCGGCCAGGAACATGATGGCCGAGGCCGGCGGCACCAGGAAAGTCATGGGCAGCAGGATCGCGACCCCGTTGACGGAGCCCAGGCCGGGCATGGCGCCGACGAACAGGCCGACGACGACCCCCAGCACGATCAGACCGAGGTTGAGCGGTTCGAACGCGACCAGAAACCCATCTGATAAAAGACCGAGAAGTTCCATGTTTCTTTACTTCGTTTCCCCGGACGGCGCCGGTCTTGCCGGCGGTGCCGTCTTGTTTTCTGGTTCCTGGTCTTTTGTAGACCAGGGATTTTGCCACTCGCCCCCCGCCGGGCGGAAAGGCGCCCGCGGATACGGACCTAAAGGAAGATGTCGTAGAGCGGGATGTAGAGGGGGTCCATCAACCCCGTCGGCAGGAATTTGCGCAAGGCGATGTCGAAGAACAGGAAGGTAATGACCGGCGTCGGCAGGGCGATGCCCAGCGTCACCTTCCAGGAATGCCCGCCGAGAAATCGGATGTAGTAGATCAGGAAGACCGCCGCCGCGAGGTGCATGCCGATGATCTCGACCAGGGCGATCATGCCGGTTACCCCGCCGCCGACCAGGATGAACATCTTCATGGCGTAGGAGTCGAGGTAGGGCTCTTCCGACTGGGACGGCGGGCTGGAGCGGCGGAACCAGTTGATCGCGATCCAGACCGTGGAGCCGAACATGCAGGCCGCCAGCCAGAAGGGCCAGAACCCGCCCCCGGGCCCCTCGCCCGGGATCCAACCGATCGGCAATTCCATGCTCTTGAACATGAGGTAAAGAGAGAGGCCCGCCATCAGGGCAGCAGTGATGATTTCAGCACGACGCATGACGACGGAACCTCCCCTTTATCGTGAGTTCGTCTTGGTTACGTGGGTGAGACGGACTTAGCCTTTGATGGCGCCCATCTTGATCAGCATCTTGCGATGCACTTCGTTCTCACGCTTCCAATAGGTCATCAGCGCGTCGCCCTGAAGAAGCTCGCCCTGCAGGCTCTTCTTCTTCATGTAGGTCTGCCATTCCGGCGTCGCGTAGACCTTCTTGAACACGCCCTGATAGAAAGCCTGGGCATCGGCGCTCATGCCGGGCGCACCGACGACGGAGCGCTGCATGTAATAGACGAAGTCCTTACCCAGTTCCTTGAACGTCGGCGCATCCTTGAACAGCGGCAAACGCTCGTCCGTGAAGGCCGCCAGTGCGACCGTCTTGCCGGCCTCGAAGAAACCCAGCTGTTCGGACGGGTTGTTGACGGTGGAATTGGCGTGGTTGCCGGCCAACTGCTTGGCCACCTTGCCGCCGCCCTTGTAGGGGACGTACTTCATGTTCAGGCCATAGGCCGCGTTCAGGAAGTCGGTCAGCAGGTTGTCTTCGGACGCCTTGCCGGTGCCGGCCATGATCCACTTGTTGCCGGCGGCCTTGGCGGCGGCGACGAACTCGTCGACGTTCTTGATGCCGGAATCCTTGTTGACCCACAGCAGGAAGGTGTCTTCGGCCATCCGCGCGATCGGCGCGAAGGTCAGCGGATCAACCCCCAGACGCGGCTGGCGCATCGGCGTGGTGTAGAAGGAGTTCAGGGTGACCATGATGGCATGGTCGGCGTCCTTGTGGTTCTTCATATAGACCAGCGCCTCGGCGCCGGAACCACCGGGCTTGTTGATCGGCGTCACCGGCTTCGGCGACAGCTTGTGCTTTTCGATGATCGACTGAATCAGCCGGGCAAGTTTATCGGCGCCCCCGCCTTTGCCCGCCATCACGACGAATTGGATCGGTTTGACCGGCTCCCACGCCAGGGCAGTCTTGCCCGTCACGGCCGTGAACCCGGTCACCAGGCCGGCGGCAATGCCGACGCCCAGCAGTTTTCTGAAGAAAGTCTTCATGGGTGTCCTCCCAGTTGATGTTAGCGCCTAAGGCGCCCGCCATCGGAATAGGCGACGGCGAACTGCCGTTACATGTCGTCCCCTGACGCCTATCGAGTCTTTTTCTTGGGGAGTCTTTTTATGGGAGGGCGGTTGGGTCGGACGGTCCTGTCAATACTTTGGTCTGTTAGTTCCCAAAAGTCGCGGCAATTGCCACGGCCGTTTTCGGCTCATTGGCATCTGGTATACCACTGCAAAAATAAGAACACTCCGCCTAAGAAATTTCAACGGTTTTTTTCTCGACCGCTGGGGACAAAACCGCCCCCGCCACCCATGCGGCTTCCGCGACAGGCCGATTCCAAGGTCGGATGACGGCCCGGCTGACGCCTTGTATTTCACCCGTCGGTCGGCAGTCCCCGCACTTTCGTCAGGCCAGTCCTCGTCCGCCTGGGCGGGCCGTCAGGTGGGCTGTCCCTTGATCGGCGGCGCCATGGTTTCCCAATTCTCCCCCGCGGTCAAAACGCAGGTCCGGCCGCGTGGATTGGTGACGATGATCGTCCAGGAACCGGTTTCGGAAACGAAGACTTCGAGAATACCGCCGTCGGCATCGACGCCGAGCGACCGGGGTTCTTCCGAAAATCGCTGCGACAGACTGCTCGCGATCTCGGACCGGTCGCCGCAGATCGATCCGGCGGCGGCCGCCGGCATCGGCGCAATCCGTGAAACGGCGAACAAAAGACCCGCGGCGAGCAGTAAAGAACGGACCATTTTTCCTGACCTCCGGTTCATTTACATGGCTCATTTCATATATTAAAAAACGCACAACGTGCGAATCGTTAGTTAAAATTTCGGAATGTCATAATTATTAAAGCAAATATTAGTTATTGTCACATTGGCACCCAAATTTATTTTCTTTTTATATATTTTATTACTTAAATATCATTCGATAATTTCTTATTACGATTTAACCAATACCATAAATATAAGAATGCGTAAAGTTACCTTAGCCAAACCGTCATCATACTGAAATCACACGTCCGGACGGACACAGCCATGCATGGCGACCGGCCCGCACCCATGCAGGCCGCCACATCTGCGGAACAAAAAAGAATAAAGTGAGGAGTTCGGCGTTAGGCGAATACGTAGCGGCGCAACGTTTCGAAGGGCGCCCCGGGGCTTTGTTCCCGCGACAGGGCGACACCGCCGACGAAGAGCGGGCCGGACAGTGCCTCGGCGAACATCGGCTCCAGCACATCCAGGAATCGCGCTGCCGCATCGTCCGCCAAACACCCGGTCAGGGTCATGTGAAAGCGGAACTCGTCCAACACATAAGGATAACCCCAAGCCGTCAGGTTCGCCTCCTGACGCGGCGTCAGGCCACGGGCGCGGCGACGGTCCAGTTCGACCGGATCGGGCCGACGGCGAAACGCATCGAAGTCCCGCACGCAATCGGCGGCAAGGGCGTTCAAATCAGGGGACGGGGCGGCCGGGCACAGGGCGAGAAACCCGTCGAGGACCTTGAGCCGCAACTCACCGACCGAGAACCTACGGCGCCCGGCGGCGAAGCGCGCGAGCGCGCCGTCCAGGTCCGCCAGGTCACAACCGTTGGCCAACCGGAACGGCGGTTTCAAGGTCGCATGAAATCCATAACGGCGAGGCTCCGCCGTCGCCGCCGCCCACTCGGTTTCCGAGATGGGCCCAAGGTCCGCCGCGGGTGTGCGGACATCCCCGCCGGGCCGATCCGCATCCCGCCCCAGCCAACGGCACCCGACCCGCCAGAGCGGGGAGCCGGCCGGCGGCAGGAAATAGACCGCGAAGCGTTCACCGGCGGCGTCGGGTGGGTGCGTCATGATGCGTTGAACCGGAACCGTATTCAGGCGGCCGCGCCCGCGGGCGTCAATTCGACGATGCGGGTCGCCGCCGTTTCGCGCACGGCGGCGTCGTGAAAGATGCCGACGACGGCGGCGCCCCGGTCGACGGCGGCGCGGATTTGGTCGATCACCACGTCGCGGTTCGCACGGTCGAGCGAGGCCGTGGGCTCATCGACCAGCAACACCGGATAATCCATGACGAAGCCGCGGGCCAAATTGACCCGTTGCTGTTCACCGCCGGAAAACGTTGCGGGTGCCAGCGACCAAAGACGTTCGGGAATGTTGAACCGCGCCAGCATCTCGCCGGCCCGGGCCTCGGCCTCTTCTGAGCCGACGCCAACGGCACGCAACGGCTCCGCCACGACCTGCAACGCCGGGACGCGCGGAATAACCCGCAGGAACTGCGAGACATATCCCATGGTATGGCGGCGCAATTCGATGATTTCGTGGGGGGCCGCCTGGGCGATATCGGTCACCCCACCCCCGTGGCGGACCAGGATGCGCCCGGTCGAACACAAATAATTGCCGTAGATCAGGCGGATCAGCGAGCTTTTGCCCGTGCCCGACGGCCCGTGCAGGGCGACGCATTCACCCGTGAAGACATCCAGATCGATGCCCCGGAACACGTCCAATTCGATACCGCCCTGATTGTGCAGGACGAAGGACTTGGCGACGCCTTCCAGGCGGATCACCGGTTGTTCGTCGTCATTCACCGCGCGTTCTCCGGTCATGTCTGCAACACCGAGGAAACCAGCAACTGCGTATAGGCGTGTTGCGGGTCGTCCAACACCTGACCGGTCAGACCCTGTTCCACCACCTCGCCCCGGCGCATGACCATCAGGCGGTGCGACAACAGGCGCGCCACGGCCAGATCGTGGGTCACGATCACCGCCGACAGACCCAGGTCGTTGGTCAGGCCGCGCAGCAGGTCGAGCAGCCGCGCCTGCACCGACACGTCGAGACCGCCGGTCGGCTCGTCCATGAACACCAGGCGCGGGCCCGAAACCAGATTGCGGGCGATCTGCACCCGTTGCTGCATGCCGCCGGAAAACTGCGTCGGCAGATCGTCGATGCGGCCCAGGTCCATTTCCACCCGACCGAGCCAGTCGGTGACCTGCTCGCGGATCGCGCCGTAGTGCCGCGCCCCCACGGCCATCAGGCGTTCGCCCACGTTGGCCCCGGCGCTGACCCCCATGCGCAGGCCGTCGCGCGGGTTCTGGTGGACGAAGCCCCAGTCCGTGCGCATCAGCATGCGGCGTGCGGCCTCACCCATGGCATAGACGTCCGCGGCCTCGCCCGTGCGCAGGCGGTAGGTCAACGCCCCCGCCGCCGGAATGAACCGCGCCGACAGGCAATTGAGCAGCGTCGTCTTGCCCGATCCACTTTCGCCGACAACGCCCAGCACTTCGCCGGGCCAGAGGTCCAGCGTCACATCGCGGCAGCCGATGCGGTCACCGTAGGAATGGGAAATGCCGGTCGCGGTCAGCAGCGGCCCGTCGTCGCGGGCATCGACGGAAGGCATGGTCGTCATTCCCCCTCCTCCGGCCCGCCCGGCCCTTTGTGGCCGGCGGCGACCCGGCGCCCGCAATGGTCCGTGTCGGAACAGACGAACATGGAGCCGCCCGTATCGTCGGTAATGACCTCGTCCAGGAAGCTTTCGCCGTCGCCACAGATGGCGCAGACGGCACCCCAGGTCTGGACCTGAAACGGATGGTCCTCGAAATCCAGGCTTTCGACCCGGGTGTAGGGCGGGATGGCGTAGATGCGTTTTTCGCGACCGGCGCCGAACAATTGCAGGGCCCCCATCTCGTGCATCTTCGGGTTATCGAACTTGGGGATCGGCGACGGCGACATCAGATAGCGGCCGTTGATCAGCACCGGATAATCATACGACGTCTCGATATGGCCGTACTTGGCGATATCCTCGTAAAGCTTCACATGCATGACGCCGTAATCGGCAAGGCCGTGCATCTTGCGGGTTTCGGTCTCCCGCGCCTCGAGCCAGCGCAGCGGCTCCGGGATCGGCACTTGATAGACGATGACCTGATCGTCCCGCAGGTCCATCTCGGGAATGCGGTGGCGGGTCTGGATGACCGTCGCGTCCTCGGTCTTCTCGGTCGTCGCGATGCCCGCCGTGCGGGCGAAGAAGCGGCGGATCGAAACGGCGTTGGTGGTGTCGTCCGCCCCCTGGTCGATCACCTTCAACACGTCTGCAAGCCCGATGATCGAGGCCGTGACCTGAATCCCGCCGGTCCCCCAGCCGTAGGGCAGCGGCATCTCGCGCGAACCGAAGGGCACCTGATGACCGGGGATCGCCACGGCCTTCAGGATCGCGCGGCGAATCATCCGCTTCGTCTGTTCGTCCAGATAGGCGAAGTTGTAGCCGCTGTCTTGCGTGGTCGCGGGGACGGTCATTCGGCGGCCTCCCGGCGGCGGGCCTCGGCCTCTTCGCGCAGGGCGCGGACCAGGACCAGTTCGCTTTGGAAATCCACGTAATGGGGCAGCTTCAGATGCTGGACGAAGCCCTGGGCCTCGACGTTGTCGGAATGATAGAGCACGAATTCCTCGTCCTGAGCCGGGGCGACGATATCCTCGCCCAATTCACGGGCGCGCAGGCTCCGGTCGACCAGGGCCATGGACATGGACTTGCGCTCGGACCGGCCGAAGACCAGGCCGTAGCCCCGCGTGAACTGCGGCGGTTCGGTCGCCGATCCGGCGAACTGGTTGATCATCTGGCATTCGGTGACGGTGATGTCGCCGATCTCGATGGCGAAGCCCAATTCCTCGGGCACGATCTCCACGGCGACCTCGCCCATGCGGATTTCCCCGGCGAAGGGATGCGTCCGGCCATAGCCGCGCTGGGTCGAATATCCCAATGCCAGCAGAAAGCCTTCATCGGCACGGGCCAGATTCTGTAGGCGCACATCCCGCCCCGCCGGAAAACCGAGCGGTTCGCGGGTCAGGTCCGCGGCCGGGGCATCGGTGGCTGTCGCGGCTTCCGACCCGGTTTCCCGTTCGACCAGGCCCTCGCGGCCCAGCAGGTCCGTCACCCGGGGCATCGGCCCGGTCATCGCCGCCCCGTCGCCCTCATCCGTTTTCTCAGCACTTTCTTTCCGCTCCGGCCCATCTTCGGCCAAAGCGAAATCGAGCAGCCGGTGGGTATAGTCGAAGGTCGGGCCGAGCACCTGGCCACCCGGCAGGTCCTTGAAGGTCGCGGAGATACGCCGGCGGATCGTCATCGCCGCCGTATCGACCGGCGTGCTGACGGCGAAGCGCGGCAGCGTCGTTCGGTAGGCGCGCAGCAGGAACACGGCCTCGACCAGATCGCCCATGGCCTGCTTGATGGCCAGCGCCCCCAAATCGGGATCATAGAGCGAGCCCTCGCCCATCACCCGGTCGACGGCCAGGCCCATCTGGCCCTTGATCTGATCCAGGGACAGCTCCGGCACGTCGGTGTCGCCGCGCCGTTCCTCGGCCAGCAACGCATGGGCGTTGTCGATCGCCTTTTCCCCGCCCTTGACCGCAACGTACATCCTAGAGGGCCTCCACCTTGGTCGTGCGCGGCAGGGCCGCCACCCGCGCCCCGGCACAAAGGATCAGATCGACGCCCCGGGGAAAGCGCCGGAAGTTCACGGCCAATTCCTCGGCCATTCCGTCACGCAGACCACCGATCGCCAAATCGGCGGTGCCGTCGATCCCGGGGCCGGACAGCCGCCAGGCGCCCTCGCCTGTCCGGCTGTTCAGGCCCGCGACCTGAACGATCAGCGTCGCCGACCGTTCCGGCAGTTCATCGGTGCCGGGAGAAAACGCGTCCAGCCTGGGGATCATGGCGCCGTCCGCGATGACCGCGAAATCGGCTTCGTCCGGTGCATCGGCAATCGGCGCCCCGGTATGGAACCGCAGGTAGGCCGCCGCCCCATCGCCGCCGCCGTCGATCCAGAGACGCGTATCGAGGTCGAGCAATGCCAAGCAGACCGCCGCCGCCGCGGGCACCAACGGATGCGGCGGCGCGAAGTTCGGGCCCAACGCCATGGTCAAATCCTGGATTTCTCCGGGACGGGACATGGCGCGCAGGACGGCGCGAAAAACTGTCTGGGCGCCGTGGACCGGATCTTTAAGCCCGAGAGCCAGACCGGCCCCGGGCGCCGTGGCGTATCGTACTGTCGTCATTCCGGCCCCGCCCCCTGTTCGCGGACCATGGTGAAAAATTCGACCTTGGTCGCCGCGGTTTTGGCCGCCTTCGCCGCCTTGGCCATGCCCAAGGCCGTCTTGACGGGAAGGATTACGCGGTCGGTCACGAGGGCCGCCCAACGGTCGGTCTGCAGCAGCCCGTCGAAGACCGCCGCCAATTCCGCATGCCGGGCCGACCGGCCGGCGACGTATCCGTGGCCGACCGTGCCGTCGGCCAGGCGGACCGCGCATCGCGTCACCGTCATTTCGCCCAGGTTGAAGGCGTTGCCGTCACCGCCCGCGCGCCCCTGCACCATGACGAGGCCCTGTTCCGGGGCGCGAAGGAATTCATATTCCCCGGTGCCGGCCTCGGGCAGATTCGGCGCAAGCGCCTGCCACGCGGCCTCCAGGTCCCGTTCCGGCGCCCGGGCCAGCAACCCCATCCATTCGGCGCGGTCCTTGGGCACGCCATCGGCCGGCTGATCCTGGTGCGAGGTCTCGGGCATCTGTTCGTTCGCGCTCCGGCTTCGATATCGGCGTTCGATCGCATCACGAGCCACCCCGGCCCCGGATGATCCGCCGATCAAGCCATTCGGCTCGACGGCACCGGAGGGTGGCGACAGTCTAGACAAACTTAAAATTTGTCTAGACGTCTACTTCTTTGATGGTAATATGGTCAGAACCCGATGCGAAGTAAATCGGCAAGTCGTGACATTTGAATGACACGCCGCGCCGCCAATTCACCATGGGGCGCCCGGCGGCAAACACGGTCTACGGCCGGCACGACGGACCGAGCCGAACGGCCGCATCCGACCGGGCATCAACGAACAGAACAACGGACAGAGGCCGCAAATGGATCCAACCATGGTCAGACGGGGATCGGGCGTTTCGCTATGGCGCCAGATCGAGGAACAGATTTCCGACGATATCGCGAGCGGCATGATCGCGCCGGGCTCGCGCCTGCCGACGGAACACGACCTCGCCGAACGGTTCAACGTCAACCGCCACACGGTGCGCCGCGCCATGAAGGCGTTGGAACAAGAAGGCCTGATCCGCATCGAACAGGGACGCGGCACCTTCGTTCATGAACACGTCATCGATTATCCGGTCCGCCGCCGCACCCGGTTCACGGAAAACATCATGGCCCAACGACGCCAGCCGGGTGGCTGGGTATTGTTGAGCGAACGGGTCAAGGCATCCCCCGACGTGGCCGAAGCTTTGGAATTGGACGAAGGGGCCCTGGTCTCCCTGATCCGCACGATCGGCGAAGCGGACGGACGGCCGATCAGCGTCGCCGACCATTTTTTCTGCGCCGAACGCTTTCCCGGCATGATCGAAGCCTTTGAGGAATCCCGCTCGATCTCCAAGGTTCTGGCCCAGTTCGGGGTCGCCGATTTTTTCCGCAAGATCACCCGCGTCACCACCCGCATGCCCGACGCCGACGAATCCCAATTGCTCAGCCAGCCGCCGAACCGCCCGGTCCTGGTCGCCGAGAGCATCAACGTCGATACGGACGGCAAGCCCATCGAATACGGGCTGACCCGGTTCGCCGGCGACCGCGTGCAATTGCTGTTCGAACCGTCGTCCTGATCGCGGCGCCCAATCACCAAAACGACCCGCTGTCACTCATCCGTCATTGATCGGTCATAGACTGGACACCGCGCGCGCCTAAGAGGCATGGACGGGCCGACGTCAAAGATTGCCGGCGCCTGATACGGAAACACACATCATTCAAGAGCGCGCGGGAACATGAACATCATGATAAACAGTGGGGCCATGGCCTCGGAACTCATCCTCACCAACGCAACGGTCGTGACCCGCACGCAGAGCTTTACCGGCACGCTGCGCATCGCCGACGGGGTGATCCGTGACGTCGACGAAGGGCCGAGCGGCCTGCCCCAGGCCATCGATTGCGAGGGCGATTTCATTATCCCCGGCCTGGTCGATATCCATACCGACAACCTGGAAAAACACCTGGAACCGCGCCCCGGCGTCACCTGGCCGGGCCTTGCCGCGTTCCAGGTTCACGACCGCATGTTGGCGACCTCCGGAATCACCACGGTATTCGATTCCCTGGTCGTGGGCGACCTGCACCTCGGCAAGCCGGGGCGCAAGGACGCCCTGGCCCTGGCCGAGGAAGCCCTGGCCGCCGCCGACGTCGACGAAGACCTGTTCAAGGCCGATCACCGGCTGCACATCCGCGCCGAGATCGCATCGGACACGGTGATGAACGAACTGGCGGAAATCATCGATCATCCGCTGGTCGCCCTGATCTCGGTCATGGACCACACGCCCGGCCAGCGGCAATGGCGCGACCTGGATAAATGGAAGCGCATGTACAGCCGCATCTATACCGCCGAGGAATTGGACAGCCAGATCGACGGCCTGCTGGAGCGCCAGAAGAACCACAGCGCCCCCAACCGCGAAGCCGTCATCGCCGAAGCGCGCGCGCGCGGCATTCCGCTCGCCAGTCACGACGACACGACGGCCGACCATGTGAACGAGGGCCACGCCGCCGGGATCCTGATTTCCGAGTTCCCGACCACCATGGAAGCCGCCCATGCCGCCCATGGCCATGGCATGAAAACCATCATGGGCAGCCCCAACGTGGTCAAAGGCGGGTCACACTCCGGCAACGTCGGGGCGGCGGCAATGGCGGAAGCCGGATTGCTCGATGGCCTGGCGTCGGATTACGTGCCGATTTCCATGGTCCATTCGGCCTTTATCCTGGCCGACGGCCATGGCCTGCCCCTCCACGATGCGGTCGCCATGGTCACGGCGGGGCCTGCAGGGATGGTCGGGCTGGATGACCGCGGTGAAATCGCGGCCGGCAAACGCGCCGACCTTGTTCGGGTCAAAACCTTCCACCACGTCCCGACGATCATGGGCGTATGGCGCGGCGGCCGACAGGTCGCCTGATCGATACAAAAAACGTTTTGGGTCAGGTGACGCGCGGGACTTAAAGCAGGCCCGCCAGATGATCGACCCGGCGGCGCAGGTTTTCGAGCACCTCGCCGACTTCGGCCGTCGCCCGGGCGGTCTGCGCCGACAGGTTCTTAACCTCGCCCGCAACGACTGCGAAACCCTTGCCGGCGTCACCGGCGCGTGCCGCTTCGATGGTCGCGTTCAAGGCCAGCAGGTTGGTCTGCTTGGCGATGGCGTCGATCTGTTCGGCGACCTTACCGACTTGGGAAATTTCATCCTGCAGATTGCCGATTTCCTCGCGGATTTCCGCATTGCGGTCGCCCCCCGCGACCGCCATCTCGGCGGCGGTGGCAATCTCGGTACCGGTTGCTGCGTCTTGCGGCATCGTTCTTGTTTCCTTGCTTGATTGTCCGCGCGGCCCAGGGTCCGCACGCCTCCTCCCAATCAGGATAGGCGCAAAACCGTACCCCATTCCCCAAGGTCGGCCAAGCGAGGATTAACGGGACGGCAACCCGGGATAGGCCGCCGACCGATGCCGAGAAACGGCGCCACCCACTGATCAGGTGAAGCGTTCGCGCAAAACCTGCGAGATCATGTCGAGGACCGTGACCGTCCCGATGATGATGATCATTACCGCCGCCGTTTCGGCGTAATAGAACCCGCGGATGAATTCCCATAGCACCATGCCGATGCCGCCCGCGCCGACGATGCCGATCACCGTGGCCGAGCGCAGATTGCTCTCGAAACGATACAGGGAAAAGGAAATCCAGAGCGGCAGGACCTGAGGGATCACACCGTAGATGACTTCGTGAATGCCGTCGGCGCCGGTCGCGCGGATGCCTTCGACCGGGTTGGGGTCGATGGCCTCGACGGCTTCGGAAAACAATTTGGCCAGCACCCCGGTCGTATGGACCCAGAGCGCCAGCACGCCCGCGAAGGGGCCCAGGCCGACGGCCACGACGAACAGCATGGCGAAGACGAATTCGTTGATCGCGCGGGCCGCGTCCATCAGCCGGCGCATGGGCTGATAGACCCACCAGGGAACAATGTTCTTAGACGACAGGATGCCGCAAGGGATCGAGCAGACGACCGCCAGGACCGTGCCCCAGATCGCCACCTGAATGGTGATCAGCATCTCCTGCAGCATGGTCGGCCATTCGTGGAAATTCGGCGGGAAAAAGCCCGACGCGAATTCCGCCATGTTCGCGGAATCCTGCACCAGGGCGAGCGGATTCATTTCCGCCCCTTCCCAGGCCCAGGCCAGCACCGCCAAGGCGACGGCCCATCCGGCCAGGTTGACGAGGGAACGCTTAAGGTCCCGTTCAGGGAGCTGCACCTGCGGCATGGCCTGGGCGGCGGAACCCGTATTGTCGATCACGGTCATGGGGCCTCTCGTCGAATGGGATTGAATTTGAAGCTGTAAAAAGGGGGGCGCCGCGCCCGGGGCGGGGCGCGGCGCCTCGGGTTGCCGGCCTTAGTTGATGGCCAGCTGGTTGTCGCTCAGAACCTTGAGAACCTCGAGTTTGCGCTCGATATCGGCGATCTTCTTCGCCTTCTCGTCTTTGTCCAGACGATCGTCGTTGACCAGCTTGGTCTTGTCCTTGAACAGCTGCAACTGGCGGATCGGGTAAAGCTGGGCGTTCGAGGATTCCTCGAACGGGGCCCAGCCGGAGCTGACGCCGGCGAGGATCTTCTTTTCCTTCTCGGCGTTCGGGCCCAGGCGGCCGTAGGACAGGAAGAAGCCCTTGAGGACGCTCTTGGTACCCTTATCCAGATCCGACCGCCAAACGATGGGATCGTTCGGGATCAGCGGCGATTTCCAGATCGCCTTCAGCTTGGCGCCGGCGTCCGGATGGTTTTTCTGCAAACGCGACAGAGATTCCGTGTTGTTGGTGGCGAAATCGACCTGGCCGTTGGCGACGGACAGCGCGTTGGTCTCGTGGTTGGCGTTACGCACGGACTTGTAGCACTTCTTCGGGTCCACATCGTTCTTGGCGAAGACGTAGAAGCTGGGAACCAGGAAGCCGGACGTCGAGTTCGGATCACCATTGCCGAAGGTCAGGGACTGGTCGCACTTGAGAACGTCTTCCAGCTTGTTCAGCTTGTCGTTCGAGGCATTGACCAGCAGCAGCGACCAGTAACCGGGGTTGCCGGTGACGTCGACGGTCTGCACGAAGACTTCGCCGCCGGCGCGGTCGACGGCTTCCATGGCCGACTTGTTGCCGAACCAGGCGACGTCGACTTTCTTGAAGCGCATGGCTTCGATGACGCCCGCATAATCGGAGGCGAAGAACGCCTTCACCTTGACGCCCAGCGCCTTGCTCATGTCGTCGAGGAACGGCGTGAAGCTTTTCTTCAGACCCTGGGACGATTCCGTGGAGATGATGCCGAAGGTCAGCGGGTTCGGCATTTCTGCCTTTGCCGTCTGAACCGTGGCGAAGGCCGCCAGCGCGATGCCGGCGATCATGGCCTTTTTGAACATTTTGACTTCCTCCTGAGTTGTCGAGTTCGGTGGGACAGTGGTGGGGCAAACAGTGGGCGCGCGACGGCTCCGCCGGTCAGGCGGAGGCCGGACGCAGATGCGCGGTACGGGCTTTCGGCGCGGGGCCGCCGATCGGGCCGGGCAGGATCAGCTCTTCCCCGGCGGCGCCGTAGAGTTCGCGCAGAAATTCGTGGGTCAGTGCCTCGCTCGGCCCGTCGTAGACGACCTGCCCGTCACGCAGCGCCACGGTGCGCGGGCAATAGCGGGTCGCGAAATCGACCTGGTGGAGCGAGACCACGACGGTGATCCCGTCCTCGCGGTTGATGCGGGCCAGATTTTCCATGACCCGGCGGGCCGATTCCGGATCGAGGGAGGCAATCGGTTCGTCCGCCAGAATAACCTCCGCCCCCTGAACCAGGGCTCGGGCGATGGCGGCGCGCTGCTGCTGGCCCCCGGACAGGGTCGACGCCCGTTGGCTTGCATGCTGGTCGATGCCGACCCGGCGCAGCGCTTCGAGAGCGCGCAGTTTCTCGTCACGGGTGAACAACCCGAACCAGCCCCGCCAGGCGGGAATGCGGCCAAGCACGCCGAGCACGACATTGGTCATCAACGACAACCGGTCGACCAGATTGAATTGTTGAAAGATCACGCCAACGCGGCCGCGTACCAGGCGCACGCCGCGGGCCATCCGCCCGCCCTCCTGGACCGGATATCCGAGCACCTCGATCATCCCGTCGCCCGCCTTGTCGGCCAGCATGAGGCCGGAGATATGACGCATCAAAGTCGATTTTCCCGAACCCGACGCACCGATCAGCGCCACCATTTCACCTGGCGCGACGGCAAGACTGACCTCGTCCAAGGCCTGTGTCGTTTGAAAGCCCTTGCGAAAGGTCTTCGAAAGATTGTGAACGCGGATCGCAGGTGCGGGGTCGGACGTCATCGGCATGCCTATCATTGGGCCCACCCGTTGCGGGCGGTCGGTTATCTGTTTGGCAAACGGCAAACGGGGGCGACGGGCCTTGGTATCGGGCCGTGCCGATCCGGGTGCCGGAAAGCGGGTGCGGACATTCGCACCGGACGCGCGAGCTATCTAAGGGAGGCGCGGTGACCCAATTCTTGCGGATTTATGACCGTTTAATGACTTGCCGCTCCTGGGCGAATTCCCGGAATTCGGCGCCCTCGCCGTTTGTCCGAGCCCATGATTCCGTGCAAAAATGTCGATCCCCGAGGCGAAATCGTTTATCGCCCGGGCGAAACAGGGGGGCGGGCAGCGGATCATGTCGATCCAAACCAAAATCATCGCCGTGTTGGTGTTCGTTCTGGGCGGCTTGTTGGCCGGCGACTTGCTGGTTCTCGATCGCGTCGTCCTGGAAGGATTCCGCGAGCTGGAACGCCAGGAAATCCGGCGCGAGATCGGCCGCACCATGGCCAGCGTCGACGACGAGGTGAAGGTCCTCGATCCCTTGGCGGAAAATTGGGCCCAATGGGAACCGCTGAACGATTTCGCCCGCTCCGGCAACGGCGATTTCGCCCGCCGTTTCATGACCGACAAGGACCTGATCGCGCAATCCCTCGACCTGATCGTGGTCCTCGACCGCGACGGACGCGTCCTGTTCCGGCGGTTACGCAACCGGGGCACAGGCGCTGAGGTCACGATTCCCGCGCTCAACGGTCACATGTTCTCCCGCACGCACCCGTTGCTGGCCCATGCCAGGGACATCGGCCACATTCGCGGCACCATCGCCACGGAAAGCGGCCCGATGATGATCGTCGCAACGGCGCTTCGCGGCAAAGCGGGCACCGAGCCGGCCGCCGGCACCGTCATCGTCGGGCGGCTGCTGGACAAAACGACGGTCTCCCGTATTTCGGGTCAGATGAACAACGCGCTGGAATTGACGCCGATCACACGCGACTTGTCCGCCGGGCAACGCCAGCGGGTCGATCGCATCCTGGCCCTCAACGAACCTGAAATCGAACAGAACACCAACGGTGCCTGGACCGCCCATTTGGTGCAGCGCGACTTGTTCGGATTTCCGGCCGCTCTCTATTCGATCAGCGCATGGTCGTCCGTCCACGGCCTGGGCGAAAACACGGTGCGGACGGCCGGGATCATGGCGGTCCTTGCCTCAATCGTGGTTCTAGGCGTGATCCTGTATCTCATGCGCCGGCTGATCGTCCGCCCCTTCGCCGACATGAAGCGCGAACTGCTCGATATTCGGGCATCGGGCGACCTGTCCCGCACCCTGAATGTTCGGGGCGCGGATGAATTCGGTCTGTTGGGCCGCGAAATCAACGACCTGATTACCGAACGGTCGGAATTCGAACAGGCACTGGAGAGTCATCAAGAGGAACTGGAGCAGCGGGTCGCGGAGCGGACGTACGAATTGCAGAAGGAAATCGCCGACAAGGAAGCCGCACAGGAGCATCTGCGGTTCAGCGAATTTTCCCTGTCGCACTCCGGCGAAGGCCTGTTCTGGCTACGCCGCGACCAACGCATTCTGTATGCCAACGAGGCGACCTGCCGACAATTAGGCTACACCCAGAAAGAACTCCTCAACATGGCCTATCCGGATTTCAGCGACGGGCCGCCGCCTGAAACGGATTGGGATATTTTTTGGGAGGGCCTCAAGAACGCCGGGCAGACCCGGTTCGAAACCCGCCACCGGTGCAAGGACGGCAGTGTCGTGCCGGTCGAGGTGCGCGCCAACGTCATGGAGTACGCCGGTGAAGAATTCCTGTTCGCCTTCGTGCAGGACATTTCCCGCCGCCTCGCCCGCGAACAGGCCTTGATCGAGAGCGAACGGCGGTTCCGAACCCTGACCGAGGAAGCCAACCAGGGCATCGTCGTCCACCGCGGCTTCCACCCGCTTTACGTCAACCCGGCGTTTCTGCGCATCTTCGGCTACGACAGTCACAACGAATTCCTTCAGCAGGGGAGCCTGGAAGCCACCTTGGCGCCGGAAGAAATCGCCCGTATCCGCGGCTACGACCTGACCCGCATTCAGGGTGGCGACGCGCCCAGCGATTACATCTACCGGGGTCTGAAGAATGACGGCACCGAGATCTGGCTGAACAACCGGTCGTTCCTGATCGAATGGGGCGACGGCCCCGCCGTCTGCATGGTTCTATTCGACGTCACCGAAAGCCGCATCGCGACGCAGCAGCTTTACATGTTGGAATCGGCGATGGCCGAGGTCTACGACCCGTTCTTCGCCTTCGGCAGCGACGGCCGGTTCATTTATGTAAACGAAGCCGCTTGCCGAAACCTGGGGTACTCGCGAACGGAACTGCTCAACATGCGCGTCGTCGACATCAATCCGTCGCGCGAGACGATCTGGGACGAACGCTGGGCCTATATGAAAGAGCACGGCCATCGCGTTTCGATCAGCGAACATCGCCGCAAGAACGGCACAACCTTCCCGGTCGAACTCATCGCGACCTTCCTCGATTATGAAGGCAAGGAATACGTCTTTTCCTTTGCCCGTGACATCAGCGAACGCCAAGAAGCGGAAAACAAGCTGCGCCGGGCCCACGACGAATTGGAAAAACGGGTCGAGGAACGGACCCTGGAACTGACCCGCGAGGTCGAGGAACGCCGCCGCGCCGAAGCCGCCGTGCAACGAAGCGAGACCCGCCTGCGGGCCGCCCTGGACAGCCTGCAGGAGGGCTTTGCCCTATTCGACGCGGACGACCGTCTGGTCCTGATGAACGACCGGTACGCCGACACCCATCCCGAGGCCGAGGAGATCCTGGCCGAGGGTGGCACCTTCGAAGATATCCTTCGCTCCAGCATGGCCCAAGGCGTGATCGCCGAGGCCCGGGGGAGGGAAGAGGAATTCCTCGCCGACCGCCTGATCGCCCACAACAACCCAGGGCCGCCGATCATCCGCGAGTTCACGGACGGGCGCTGGTACCTGCTGCAGGAAAACCGGACCTCGGACGGCGGGATCAGCACCACGGCGACCGATATTTCCGCGCTGAAACGCATCGAAGGCGACCTGAAGCAAAAGACCGACCTGTTCGATACCGCCGTGCGGGCCATGAACAACGGGATCGTTGTGCTTGATCAAGACCTCCGCTACGTCACGTTCAACGATCATTTCATCGAACTGTTTCAGTTGCCGCCGGACTTGGTCCACGAAGGCCGGCCGCTCGCCGATACGATCCGCTTCCTGGCGGAACGCGGCGAATACGGCGACCTGCCGGGTACGATCGACGAGTTCGTCGATGCCCATGTCGCCCGGGTCCGCGAACAAGGAAACACCGTCCTGCGCCGCCGACTGAGAAGCGGGCAAACCCTGGAAACCCGGCGTGGCTGGCTGCCCGACGGCGGCGTCGTCAGTATCCATGTCGACATATCGGAAAGCGTCGGCATGGAGGAGCGCCTGCGCGAGGCCCGCGACACGGCCGAACAGGCAAACCAGGCGAAATCCGTGTTCCTTGCCAATATGAGCCATGAAATCCGCACCCCCATGAACGGCATCCTGGGCGTCGCCGAAATGCTCCACGACACGTCGCTCAGCGGGACGCAACGCGGCATGCTCGGGATTATCCAGGATTCATGCCGCACCCTGATGGGCATCATTGATGACATCCTGGATTTCTCGAAGATCGAAGCCGGGCGCCTGGACCTGGACCTGGAACCTTTCCGGCTGAGCGACCTGGTCGAAGGCGTGGCCGATCTGATGGCCGCCCGCGCCGAGGAGAAGCGCAATCGCCTGAACGTTTTCATCGACCCCGCGATCCCGGACGAACTGATCGGCGACCCCACCCGGGTTCGCCAAATTCTTCTCAATCTGGTCGGCAACGCGGTCAAGTTCACCGATGACGGCCGGATCGAGATCGAGGTCTTGCGCGATCGCGGGCCCGCCGATGCCGATCGCGATGACGGCGCCGCAAGCTACCTGTTCCGCGTCCAGGATACCGGCGTCGGCATTCCAGCAGAGAACACGGAAAAGCTGTTCGAACCGTTCGAACAAGGGGATACGTCCACCATGCGGCGGTTCGGCGGCACGGGCTTGGGGCTTTCCATCAGCAAGGCCCTGGTCGACATGCTGGACGGTGAAATCGGCGCCGAAAGCCGCAAGGGCAAAGGATCGACGTTCTGGTTCCGCATCTCCATGGCATCCGGTCACGACCCGGTCGGCACCATAGGGCGCCCCTTTGCCGGCAAAAAGATCGGCGTCCTGGCCGGGGACCAAACGACGGCGGAGATCATTGGGACCTATCTGCGCCATCTGGGCGGCGAGATGGAGGTCATCCACAGTCTCCGGGCCCTTAATCGAACCGTGGCCGAAACCGGCGACCTGAATCGGCATTTCGACTTGTTGATTCTCGACCACGACCAAGCCCCCGACGGGGTCCCCCGTTTTATGGCGGGGCGGGAAAAAGCGGGCGATCCCATCGCGCACCGCACCGTCGTGCTGATGCCGCGCGCCGATATCATGACCGTTTCCGGCGAGCACCTCGGCGCCCGGAACCTGCTGGTCCCGAAACCGGTCCAGCGGTCGATGATCTGGAACGCCGCCGCAAGGGCGCTGGGGGCAAGCCTGCCGGGCCTCGATACGCCGGTCCGCGCGGCGGCCGATACGGCCGCCTTGCCGCTTTATCGGACACCCGATATCGAAACCGCCCGTAGGGACGGCACCCTGATCCTGTTCGCCGAAGACAACCCGGTAAACTGCAAGGTCATCTGCATGATGCTGGAACGCCTGGGGGTCGCCGTCGAAACGGCGACCGACGGCGCCGATGCCTGGAGCCGCCTGCGACGGCAGAACTATGGGCTGCTGATCACCGATTGCCACATGCCGGAAATGGACGGCTATGAATTGGCAGAGAAGGTTCGGCATCTGGAACGCACGGAGAAGCGCCCGCACCTGCCGATCGTGGCATTGACCGCGGACGCCCTGATCGGCACCAAGGAGCGCTGCCGCGCCGCCGGCATGGATGATTACATCGCCAAACCGGTCGACCGCACCGGACTCAACGAAATCATTCAACGGTGGCTGCCTCAGGCGGCCGGCGCCCGGCGCCCGCTCGATGGCGACGACCGGGCGACCCCAGCCGACAATGGGCGGAAACCCGGCGACGCGGTCCTCGACCTGCGCTACATCAATGACGCCGTCGGCGGCGATGAAAGCATGGTCGCCCCCCTATTGCAGGACTATCTGCGAAATGCCCGGCGCCTGGTTGATGACCTGTTGGACGCCTTCGCCGAGCAGGATTACGTGCGCGCCCGCGAAGCCGCCCATGCCGCCAAGGGCACCTCGCGCCTTGCCGGGGCCGTGCGCTTCGCCAATCTGTGCGAAGAAATTGAGATGCACCTGAATTCCGGCGACACCGGCCGCGCCGAGGAAATATCACGCCGCACCGAGCCTGAACTGGCGGTCGTCTCGCAGGCCGTCGCCGGACACGACCGGCGATCGCTGTCCTGACATGGGTTTCGACCGGACATCGGCCTGAACCCTAATGTGTGCAAGGCACAATCGGCGTTGCGCGGGGCGCAGGCCGTGGTACCATTTATGAGAGAATGGCCATGGAAACGGCCCAAGTAGGCCTTGGCCACAAGGTCCTTGCAACGCCTAGAAGAGGTGACTTTTGAGCGACCCTATTTATGCAGACAAAACCGCCTTGATCATCGACGATCAGGAATTCGTCCTGAACATCGTCTGCAAAATGCTGGAACAAATCGGTTTCGGCACGATCAAGACCGCCGCCGACGGACAAGGCGGCCTCGAGGCCGTGGCGGCAAGCCGACCTGCCATCGTTCTGTGCGATATTGAAATGCGGCCGATGGACGGCCTGACGTTTCTAAAGGAACTGCGCGATTCAAGCGATCCGTCGGTCCGCGACACGCCGGTCATCTTTCTGACCAGCCACGGCCGCCACGAACTGGTATCTCAGGCCCGCGCGTTGGGGGCGGACGGGTTCGTCACCAAACCGGCGACGGTGACCATGCTGCGCGAACGCATCGAACAGTCCTTCGACAGCCGCGCCGCCTGACGGCGGGCGCGGCTTTCTTCGAATTTCCGTAGGCCCGATCCCGACGATCAGGTGCGGGCGACCAGGTGGCCCGGCGACACCTCGTCGTAGGTGACAAGCTCCGGCGTGTAGCCCAGCGGCTTCACCGGGCTTGGGATTTCGTCGACCATCAGCTTGCGTTCCTTGCGCCGCTGGTTCGGATCGGCCACCGGCACGGCGGCCAACAGCTTCTTCGTATAGGGATGGGTCGGGTTTTCAAAAATGTCCTCGCGGCTGCCGATCTCGACGATCTGGCCCAGGAACATGACGGCGACCCGGTGGCTGATGCGTTCGACCACGGCCATGTCATGACTGATGAACAGATAGGACAGACCAAGCTCCGATTGCAGGTCCATCAGCAGGTTGATGACCTGGGCCTTGATGGTCACGTCGAGGGCCGAGACGGCCTCGTCGCAGATGATCAATTTCGGGTCCATGGCGAGGGCCCGGGCGATGGAAACGCGCTGGCGCTGGCCGCCCGAGAATTCATGGGGATAGCGGGTCGCGAAATCGACCGGCAGGTTGACCTTGCGCAACAGATCGCCGACCCGTGCGTCGATACCGTCCCTGGGCACCAGATTATGGACCTTCAGGGGCTCGGCCAGGATATCGCGCACGGACATTCGCGGATTGAGCGACGAATACGGATCCTGGAAGATCATCTGGACCTTGGTATAGAAATCGCGCCGGTCGCCGCCCTTGTGCGACGCCATGTCCTGGCCCTGGAAGGTCACGTTGCCGGAGGTCGCGGCCTCCAACCCGACGATGGTGCGGCCGGTCGTCGTCTTGCCGCAGCCGCTTTCGCCGACGATGCTCAGCGTCTCACCGGCGCGGACCTTGAAGGACACGCCCTCGACCGCGTGCACACGGGCCAGGGTCCGGCGCAGCAGGCCCTCCTTGATATCGAAGTAGGTCGTCAGGTTGTCGACTTCCAACAGGTAGTCGGGATTGGACATCTCGTTCATTTCGGTTCCACCCAATTCGGTTTTTTTGATTAAGAGGCGCTGACGGTGGGTCAGGCGACGGCGGGGAATTTTTCCGGCGCGGCCTTGCCCGTCATGCTGCCGATGCGCGGCACGGCGTTGATCAGCTTCTTCGTGTAGGGGTGCTGCGGGTCGTGGAAGATCTGGTCGACCGGCCCCTGTTCGACGATTTCGCCGTGGTACATGACGACCACCCGGTCGGCCATTTCGGCGATCACCGCCATGTCGTGGGTGATGAACATGACCGACATGCCGAACTCTTCCTGCAGGTCCTTGATCAGGTCGAGAATCTGCGCCTGGATCGTCACGTCCAGGGCCGTCGTCGGCTCGTCCGCGATCAACAGGGCCGGCTCGCAGGCCAACGCCATGGCGATCATCACCCGCTGGCGCATGCCGCCGGACAGGTGGTGGGGATATTGGTTCAGCTTGCCCCGGGGATCCGGAATGCGAACCCGGTTGAGCAGGCCGACGATCTTTTCCTCGGCCGCTTCCGGCTCCATGTTCTGATGCTGGAACAGGGGTTCGGTCAGCTGCGTGCGGATGCTGAGCACCGGGTTCAGGCAGGTCATCGGTTCCTGGAAGATCATCGAGATCTCCTTGCCCCGGATGTCCTGCACCACGGAACTTTCCGCCTGGGAGAGGTCGATGCGGCCATGATCCCGGCTGTTGAAATGAATATGTCCCTCGGGGATGTAGGCGCCCATCATTTCGTTCAGACGCAACAGCGACATCGCCGTGACCGATTTACCGGAGCCGGACTCGCCGACCACCCCGACCGTCTCGCCGGGCATGATGTTGTAGGACACCCCGCGCACGGCTTGGACATGCTCGCCGCTGGTGGGAAAGGTCACATGAAGATTGTCGAACTCGACCAGGGGCGTTTCGGCCATTGTCTGCCTCGTTTTTTCGGTTGTTGTATACTTGGATGTCTGTCTTTGAAGATCAGTGGACGGATCGCGACGCGGCCCCGGCGGCCCAAAGCACGCCCGGCGGCGCGAACCGCGTTCCCGTCGGGACCTTGGAGCCACCGCCGCCGCGCACCTTGTCCGAGCCCAAGCCCAGGAAATGGGCATGGACCCATTTGCTTGCGCGGAAATCGACGTTCAGATCGTCGAGAACTTCGGAAACCTCGGTCAGCAAGGCCCGGCCATGAGCGATCTGGGTGTCCGGGAACCACCAGGCCAGAATTTCATGCACCGTATTCCGGTTGCCGGCCCGCCATTCGCCGATGACATAGATCGTCTGCAACTCGAACAGGGTCAGCCCCTTGGTCGCCGGCGGGTTGAACCGCACGATGAACGGATCCGTCTGCCACAATAGGTCGAGGAACGCACCGACGGCCTCGCCAAGAGCCTCGGGTAAGCTGTGAGGTTCGGCCCCCGCCGAACCGCCCCGCCCTGCCCGATCGGAACGGCTGCTTTCCGGAACGGCCCCCCGCCAATCCCGGATCGCCAACAAGACAAGTGCCTCGCCGGCATTCAACAGATTCTTCATCGGTTTCAGGTCGGTCATGGGCGCGTCTCCTCTGACGCCTTAGGTAATGTTAATAATAATCATTCGCAATATTTTTCTCTTTTGAATTTTCGCATTTCTTCACCGGGCGGCTCATCGCGCGGGCGCCGGTCACAGATCGCCCCGGGACCAATCACACATCGCGCCGGGTGCCGACGAGCCCCGGAATTATGCCCCGGCCTTGGCCTCGGCGGCGGCGACCAGGCCGCGAAACAGGTTCTGGTGACGATGATGGAAGATCAGAAATTCGGGGTGCCATTGCACACCGATGAGAAAGCCGTCACCCGGACGTTCGGTCGCCTGGATCCCGCCGCCCCCGTCGCGGGCCGCGACGATCAGGCCATCGCCCAGGCGGTCGACCGCCTGATGATGGAGACTGTTGACCTTGGCCCGCTCGCCCCCCATCAGCCGGGCCAGGCGAGTGCCTTCCTTGATCGACACGTCCTTTCGCGCAAGAACTGTGCGCATGCGCGGCAGGTCCTGATACACGGTATAGATATCCTGATGCAGGGTGCCGCCCAGGTGAATATTGATCATCTGCGAACCCCGGCAGATCCCCATCACCGGCAGGTCCGCATGCAGGGCTTGGTCCAAGGCTCCCTGTTCCATAGCGTCGCGGGCTTCGTCGATCCTGAGGTCGAGCGACAATTCACCGCCATAGAGCCCCGCCCCGATATCGTCCCCGCCGCCGATGATCAATCCGTCCAGGCCATCGATATCGGTCTTGCCGTTGACCGACATGCGCACGGCCTTCCCGCCGGCCCGGGTCACCGACAGCCAGTTGGCGAGCCAAGACATGGCCGCGCCCCTGTTGGACACGGTCACGCCGATGCGCGGTCTCTTTCTCATCGGGCGAGCTTGGCCTTCGCGGCGTCCAGCCACCGCAAGGGGGCGGGCTTGCGCAGACGTCGGCGGCGGGATCGCGCCAGTCGGTCCAGGCGCCGCGGATCGGCGGCCAATTCCTCGATCCGAACCCAGCGGTTCCATTCGACCACGGGCGACCAGGCCGGATTGCCCAGATCGCAATTCGGCAGGCGGTAATGAAAGGTCGGCCGCGCCTTGATCAGCGGGTCGTCCAACCGCGAGATCACCCGGTCCTCGTCGAGATGGCGGAACAGGGGCAGCATGTCCAATTCGCGATCGCGCGTCGGATTGTGCTCCAGATAATCGTCGATCAATTGCGCCTGTTCGGGTGCGTAGTCCGGATCCAACACCTTCAGGACATAATCCTTCGGAAACGGATCGGAATGGGGCAGCAGGCGGCGCGTCATGTCGATATCAATCTCTTCACGCAGACGGTCGGCCAAGACGAAATAGGCCCTGAGGAACCGTGCAATGTCGCGTGCGTCCAAGGTCGGCAGTTCCGGATTGAGGTGCAGCCCGAAGCCATAAAGCGGATTGTCCGCCGTCCCCTTGGCCCCGGCCTCCCGCAGATCATCCGTCAACGCCGCCGTCTGCCCCAATTCATCCCAGGGAATGGGCGGGGTGACGATCTCCACCGGGACGATGCCGGTGACGGCCCGGCCCAGCGTATCGCGGGCGGCCCCCTCCAGGTCCCGGACAACGTCCTCGGGCAGAATCTTGGAAAGGTCGACGGTCTTTTCCTCGCCGCTGCCGGCATCCTCGCCATGAACGATCCGGGCATCCAATTCGACGACAAAGGCACCGAACTCCGTACTCTCGACGCGCAACCGATGGGGGTCGTCCTCGGCGATCTCGCCACCGAACCGCTTCTGGACAAGCGCGGCGGCCGCCGGCACGTCCAGCCCCGCGAATTCGATTTCGACGCCGACGCGGCGGGTTTCGCGTTCTTCCGTTTGCGGATGCGGCGGGCGATGGGGGTGAAGCTTCGGAACCTTGCCGTCGGCGGGCAAGACACCGCCGTCATGCGGACGGTTGCCGGGCGTCGTCTGCGAAGCAGCATTGGGCGATATGTCGCGGGGAATATCCGTCATGAGACAGCGGAACGGCACATTTTTCGCGGCAGCCACAGGATCGTTTCCCGGGCGCAACCCGCCGTTCGGTTTCGTTAATATGCAGGCGATGCCGCCGATTTTCAAGGAACGGCGCTATTCAGGGCGCAATCCGCTGACCCTACGCGGCGAAAATTCAGGCAAAATGGTGGGCACACAAGGCCTCGATCCCTGGATCATGGCGTCACCGGCCCGTCATCAGGGTTGGGGAGGCAGACACGATAAGCGTTGCCCCCGCTTCCGGCTGTGACCTCCGCGATCAAGATTTCCATGCCGTAGACACGACTGAGCGTTTCTGACGACAGCGTATCGCCGGTCGTCCCGGCGGCGAACACGCCTCCCGTTTCCATCAGCACGGCATCATCGGCGAAGCGAAGCGCATGGTCCGGATGGTGCGACGAGATCACGATGGTCCGGCCCGCATGGGACAGGCGGCTGATACAGTCGAGGACATGAAACTGATTGGCGAAATCCAGGCTCGCCGTCGGCTCGTCCATGAAGATTACGGGCGCTTCCTGGGCCAAGGCACGGGCGATCAGAACGAGCTGGCGCTGGCCGCCGCTGATTGCCGTGAAGGACCGTTCCGCGAGATCGGCGATGCGCAGTTCCGCCAGGGCTTCGCCGGCGACCCGGCGGTCCACGGCGCCCGGTGCCGCGAACATACCGAGATGCGGGGCGCGCCCCATCAGCACCACATCCATCACCGAAAACGGGAAGTAGCCTTCGACAACCTGGGGGACGTAGGCGACGCGTTTGGCGACCTCGCCCCGGGGCAGACCGGCAAGGTCGTCGCCGTCGATCAGCACCTGCCCGCCCTGGGGTTTCAGCAATCCCAGCAGGGTTCGAAACAGGGTCGTCTTGCCGCAGCCGTTGGGGCCCAACAGCGCCGTCACCCGCCCGCCCCGAACTGTCAGATTCATGTCGCGGCCCACCGGGTAGCCCGGATAGCCGGTCGCCAGGGCGCGGGTTTCGATCGTCAACGCCATGACAGCCTCGCCCGGGCGAGGACCCACAGAAACAGCGGCGCGCCGACGAAGGCATTGAGAACGCCCAAGGGAATTTCCACGGTCGTCGCGGCGCGGGCCAGCGTATCGACCCCCAGAAGATAGATCGCCCCCAGCAGGACCGTCGCCGGCAACAGGCGCGAGAACTCTGGCCCGACGAGGAAACGGGCCATATGCGGGATGATCAGCCCGACCCAGCCGACGGTCCCGGCGATGGCGACGACCGCCGATGTCGCAAGCGTGGCGCAAACCACCAGGACCAGGCGCAGGCGTTCCGTATCGATACCCAGGGCCCGCGCTTCATCGTCGCCGAGGGACATCAGATTGACCCGCCAGCGCAGGAACAACAGCGGCACGAGCCCCAGGGCCACGGCGGGCCAGGCCGTGGCAAGGTCGGCGAAGGTGACCCCGGCGAGCGAACCCATCAGCCAAAACGTGATCGCCGGCAACTGATCGTAGGGATCGGCGAGATAGGTCAGCACGGCGATCCCCGCCCCCATCACCGCGCCGATCACAACCCCGGCCAGAACCAGGACCAGGATCGGATCATGCGCGCCCCGCACGGCACGAGCCACCGAATAAACCAATGTCACCGCCCCCAGCCCGAACACGAAGGCCATGGCCTGGATCGCGGCGACGGGCAGCGACAGGAAGATCGCCAGGACCGCCCCCAGACCGGCGCCCGACGTCACCCCCAGGATGTCGGGGGCGACCAGGGGATTGCGGAACACGGACTGATAGGTCGCTCCGGCGGCCGACAACGCCAGACCGACCAGCAGGGCCGCCGTCAGGCGCGGCACCCGGATGTCCAGAACCACGGCGCGGGCCCTGTCGCCGACATCTTGCGGCAGGCCGGTCATGCCTTCCCAAAGAATGCGGGCGACGTCGATCATGGAGACGGGAAACCGGCCGACCGTCGCGGCGGCGAAGAACAACATCGCCACGGCGCCGAGACCGAGCGCATAGATGAGCGCCCTGCGGGTCCGGACCGCCGCTGTTCCCCCACCCGTCATGGTCTGAAGGGATTTCCGGGATGGCTGCCCGGCCCCATGATCCGGGCCAGAAGATCGCCGTCGATATCGAGGTGGTAGAAGAAGGAATAGAAATCGCGGGCCCGATCCTCGAGCCTGTCGAGAAAGTGGTCGGGGTAGAGCACCGCGAGCAGCCAATAGAGCCCGATCAGCCGGTTGGCCGAGGGCGGCCGGTCGAACCATCCCCAGGGAATGGTCGGCGAGAGATAGACCCGGCCCGCCTTGACCGCGCGCAAGGTCTTCCAAACGTCGTGCGTCCAGACCAATTCGAAGAAATTCGGGTCGGTCGTCAGAATCACGTCCGGGTCCCATCCGAGCACGTGTTCGAGCGACACCTTGGTCAACCCGCCTTCGCCCGCCGCTTCGGCGACGTTGACCGCCCCCGCATGGGCGAGCAATTCGACATTGATCGATCCCTTGAGGCCCGTTTGCAGGCCGTCCGCCCCCCGCCCGTAATAGACCCGCGGCGGCGAGGCCCCCGCAACGGATGCCCGCGCCGCCGCCAGTTCACCGATGATTTCCTCCGCCTTGGCGGCGCAGGCACGGCCCCGGTCCGGACGGCCGATCAGATCGCCCAAGGTCAGAAACGATTTCGGGATGTTGTCAAAGCGGCCGTCGATCAAGGCATAAGGAATGCCCGTCTGCGCCTGCACCCGATCGGCAAGGGAAACATAGGTGGGTTTGACCGAGCCGTAATCGAGGATCAGATCCGGCTTCATCATCATCACGGTTTCCAGGTTGGCGCTGCCGCCGCGCCCGGTCAGCCGCCCCGTCGTCGGCAGGTCATGGTACCTCGCCGGAATACCCGCGCGTTCCTGGCCGCGCAGCGGGCGCGTCCATCCCGCCATCAGGTCGGGCGCCATCATATAAAGAATGATCGAAGCCGGCGGACCGGCGGGGAAGACTTTGGAAACGGTCTCCGGCATATCGACCGCACGCCCCGCGGAATCGGTCATGCGCCGGACTGCGGCACGCCCCACGGCGGGCACGGCCAGCGCCCCCAAACATCCCATCAGTGCCAGTATCCGGCGGCGGTCGAATTGCATCGTAATTGGCCCTCCCAGGACCGATCCGGTCCGAATTCAGTCTATGAGATGGATCATGGACCCGGAAGGACGATCTGCTTAGATTTGCATCGTTATGCACGCTTCCGGCAATGAGGAGACGGCCATTATGAAAATCAGCGCACGCAATCAGATCAAAGGCACCGTCACGAACGTCAAGGACGGGGCCGTGAACGCCCAGGTCACCGTCGATATCGGCGGCGGCAATACCGTTGTTTCGTCGATCACCCTGGAATCGGTGCAGAACCTTGGCATCGCCGTGGGCAAGGAAGTCACGATCATCGTCAAGGCGACGGATGTGATGCTAGGCGTCTAGCCCGCCCAGACGGCGCGCCGTTAACCGGCATAACGGGTCAGAGGCCTGGGGTTTCCCCGCGGCGGCGCAGATAGGCGCCGCGGACCGCTTCCGCGACCAATCCGGCGATCAGGCCGACCGCCATGTTGCCGGCGACGCAGACAACGCCGGTCAACAGGATGACGACGCGGCAGCTCGGCTTGACCTGAAGGAACTTGCGGCTGAACGCCAAATCTGCCCCGGCGACAGCGATGATCGCGCCCACGGCGCCAAACGGCACCAGCATCAGAACATCCCGCGCCTGCGGACCGAAGCCAAGCCCGAGCGTCAGACAGAATGCCCCGAACAACGCCGGGGCACCCCAGCCGCGCGCGCCGAACCGATGTTGCGCGATCAGCCCGCCGGACCCGTGACACATGGGCAAGGCGCCCATCGGGGAAAGCACCAGGTTCAACACCCCGGTCGACAGCGCCAGGCGCTTGGGGCTCAGACGATCCTTATCTTCGGGGAAGAATTCGGCGGCGATCGCGGAGGTCGCCAGTACGGCGTTGGACAGCGTCAGCGCCAGTTGCGGCAAGGCCGTCGTCGTCAACGCGGCCTGAAAGTCAGCCACCGTCGGAAACGCCATCACCGGCATGTAGAGGCCCGCGCTCGCCGTCAGGGGCGGCGCATCTCCGGTCATCAGAAATGCCGATGCCGCCGTGACAACGACCGCAAGCGATCCCAGGTGGCGAAATGGCGTCAGGAAAAGAAGTAACAGCAAGGCGAGCGCGGCACCGCCGAACAGGGGTTCCTGTTGCATATGCGACAGGCCGAGGAGCACCAGTTGGACCCCGACGCCAAGTTGAACGCCCATGATCACCGAAGGCGGCACCAGCCTTGCGATCCGCGTGATCGCCCCGGTCACCGCAAGGATCAGCAGCACCGCCCCGATGATCAGGCCGCTCGCCATCGCCTCGGCCGGGGTCACCGCGCCGACGATGATCAGCGCCGCCACCGCCTTCATCGGCTGCACCGGGATCGGCCGCCGGTAGACGGCCGCGACCGCCAGGGCGAACAGGCCGAAACCGGTCAGCACACCCGTTCCGTCGAACCCGCGCACCGCCAGCACGCCGATGACCAACGGCAGAAACGTGCCGAAGTCGGCGACCGCGCCCGATACCTCGCCGAGCCAACCGGCGGTGCGTTTAGTGTCGGTACTGTTCATGCATCTCCCAGCCGATCCGGTCTGCGGTGGATACGGCACGGAAATCTTGCCGGAATCAGCGAGAAAAGACAATTCAGGCGGGAAAATCTGGAAATAAAAGGAACTTACGGGGCGCCGTTGAACAGGATGGTGCCCATGCCTTCGGCGTCGTATCCGGGGTGGTCGCCGAGCTTCTTGCGGAACGCCTCTGTCCGACAGAAGGCCATGAAGGTCTGCAACGGGTCCTCGAACCAGGACCAGCGATCGACCAGTAGGTCGAAACGTTCGCGCATCATCGGAATGAACGGCAGACGATATTGCCGGGCCAGCGATTCCAGACCGAAGGAGACGTCGGCGGCCCCTTCGTAGACGGCGATGACGGCTTCGGTCTCGGTGCGGGCGACCGACGCCAAATCGAGATCCGCCATGGCGATCCCTTCGTCGTCGATCAGCTGTTCCAGCAGGCGTTGGCTGCCGGCTTCGCGCTGGCGCGGAACGAGTTTCAGTTTTTTCACGTCGCCCAATCCCGCGACCTTGTCCTTCAATTCCGGGCGCACGATCAATCCCCGCTCGCGCCAGACCCATTGGACGAGCACGGCCGGGGCCTGTTGGAACCGGGCCTCGACGGCGCCGGTGTTCCACGATTTGTTGGCCGCGTTATAGACATGAAGCCCCGTCGCCACCCCTGCCTTCTGTTCGAAACGGTCCAACCCGTCGAGGGATCCGTCGAAAAAGGTCGCGAGGCCGCATTGCGATTCCCGCAACGCCCATTCCAGGAGCGGATCGTGACTGCCGAGGAAAACTTTCGGCAATTCCTTCGGCAGGGCCGCCTCGAAACCGGTGCCCGATGCATTTTCGTTGAGCCAGCGTTCGACGGCATCACGGGGGAACAGAAGCTTGCCCATGGCGCGGGTACAGGGCACCTGGCCGTTGGACGCCAGTTCGTAGACCTTGCGTTCCTTCACGCGAAGCAGACTGGCCAATTCCTTGGTCGTCAGGAATTCTTCTTTACCCAGAGGCATTTGCGACCCCGTGACGTTTGCTGGGGCCGCCAACCTATACGCATCGCCATCCCCAGGCAATAAGGCCCCGTCGGCGAGAACTGAACGGGCCGGACGATCCGTCTCTGAACCGCCGGCCCGTTGCGCCTCCGCCTCCCCCGTCGGAGACTGGGTAATCCGTCAGTCGTCGCCGCCGGATGCCTTCGCGCTGGCCTCGTCGAGCCAGATCGAATGATGTTCATGCGCCCAGTTCACATCGACCTGCCCCGAGGTCATGGCGTCCAAAGCGCCTTCCATGCCGAGCGAGCCGATATAGATATGGCCGATCACCACGGCGATCAGGACCAACGCGACGATGCCGTGCCAGAGCAGGGCCAGTTGCGTTTCCTGCAACGGCGTGAGCACGGTCGGCAGGTCGAAACCGACCAGGTTCAGGATCGCAAAGGTCCCGGCGAAGGGATGGATCTCGAAGGGGAACAGCAGGCAGATGCCGGAGAACGCGATCGACCCGCCGCCCAGGATCACCGCCCAGAAGATGATCTTTTGCCCGGCGTTGAACTTGCCCGCAGGCGGATGCAGCCCCTTGGAGAACAGCCCACCACCCAGGGCCAACCACTTCAGGTCGTTCAGGTTCGGGATGTTGTGACGCACCCAGAGCACCAGCATCAGGACGATGCCGATCATGAAGGCGAAGGCGATGTAGTTATGGGCGTATTTTCCGAGGGCCGTCATGGTCGCGAAGGCCGAAGGCCCGATGACCGGCAGCAGGATGATCTTGCCGTAAAGCAGGTTCAGCCCGGTCAACGCCAAGACGATGAAGGACACCGCGGTCAGCCAATGGGTGAAGCGTTCCAGGGCGTTGAACCGTTCGATGGTCCGCCCCGACGGGCCGGCATCGATGCGGATACGCCCCCGAAAAGCGAAAAACAGCGCCACGGCGGCGACGGCGGCCAGCATGACCCAACCGCCCCAGACCGATAGCGGGCCGTTACGGAACGCCCGCAGGTTGTCGCCTTCGGATTGCACCAGGGTCCCCGCCTTCGGATCGGGCAGGCCTGTGGTGCCTTGAATGCCATGGCGCACGGCGCGCCACATTTCCGACGTACTGCCGACCGCGCCCAGGTGCGTCGGCAAGCCTTGGGATTGGGCGGCCGGCGTGTTCGATTGCGCGGCCGCCTGGCCGGCGATTGCCGTCACCACGAAACCGGCGGCAAACAGCGCCAGGCAGAACCCCGTGGCATGGATCAGAATGGAAAGACGGGAACGGTTCATCTTGGTAACCCCCGATTGATAGAAGTGCCGTTGAAATCGCCGGACACAGGATCGCCGGCCATTACGATAAGAGCGGCGGGTCATTGACCGCCTTGTTTAAGCACCCGTTCGCCGAGCATCTTGGGCGGACCGCCGACAGGAACGCCGCCGGTCGGCGCGCCGCCGAACGGCAATCCAAATCCACCTGCCTGAAGCGTCGCCCGCCGGTCCAACGCCGCCCGCTGTTCGGCGGTGAGCGCCGGTTCCTGCTTTCCGAGATAGGTGCCTTTTTCATAAAGCAGCGGGCGGCCTTGGTCCTCGGCCCGGCAACCGGTGAGCAACACCAGGGCCAAGAGGACGAGGAATGTGCCGGCGCAATGCCCGCGAAGAATTTCAGATCTGATCATGGCCGGGTCCATTCGTTGGAATCGATTTGAATGATCCGTTGCCGGCACCGGACCGCGGCCCATTGCGGGCCGGGCGAAGAAAAAAGAGGTGGCGCCAAGGGAGAATGCACGGCGCCACCTCATTAAGGTACCAGCAAATCAAACCGGCGGTTAGGAACCGGCTTTGGGGCTATAAGCAGAGCCCCAACCCCAAGCGCCCGACCCGAATCCTCGGGCAACGACACGCTCGCGGTAGATGTTGGAGACAAGGTCTCCGTCCCCACCGAGGAGAGCCTTGGTGGAACACATTTCGGCGCACAACGGCAGCCTGCCTTCGGCAAGCCGGTTGCGGCCGTATTTCTGGAATTCAGCGGCGGAGTTGTCTTCCTCCGGGCCGCCGGCGCAGAAGGTACACTTGTCCATCTTGCCCCGGCTGCCGAAGTTGCCGGCCTGCGGGTACTGCGGTGCCCCGAACGGGCAGGCGAAGAAGCAGTAACCGCAACCGATGCAGAGGTCCTTGGAATGCAGGACCACGCCTTCTTCCGTCTGATAGATACAGTCCACCGGGCAGACCGCGATGCAGGGTGCGTCGGAGCAATGCATGCAGGCAACGGAGATGGACCGCTGTCCCGCCTTGCCGTCGTTGATGGTGACGACGCGGCGGCGGTTGATGCCCCAAGGCACCTCGTGTTCGTTCTTACACGCCGTGGCGCAGGCGTTGCAGGCGATGCAGCGCTCGGCGTCACAAAGAAACTTCATACGAGCCATGGTCTATCTCCTCCTCAAGCCTTCGAGACGCGGCACAGCGACGCTTTGTTTTCTTGAATGTTCGTCACTGAATCGTAGCCATAGGTGAGCACGGCGTTGGCGGGACCGCCGACGACGTAAGGACCCGTGCCTTCCGGATACCGGTCGGTGATGTCCTTGCCCTGCATCTTTTCGCCCCAGTGATAGGGCATCCAGGTGACACCGGGCGCGACGGCTTCCGTTACCTTCGCCTTGACGACGATTTCGCCGCCTTCGGGTCCTTCGACCTTCACCTCGTCTCCGTTGCGGATGCTCATGTTGTTGGCATCGCGCGGGTTGAGCATGATGAAGGCTTCCGGCGCCAGTTCGGCGAGCCACGGGTTGGCGCGGGACTTGGCCCCGCCACCTTCGTGTTCGACGACGCTGCCCGACGTCAGCACGAGCGGATAATCCTTGGCGAAGTCCTGCTTCTGGATGCTCTCGTACTGGATCGGGATGCGGTACATGCGGCCGTCGCGATAGGTCGGATAGTCGCCGACCAGGTCGCGGCGCGGCGTGTACAGCGGCTCGCGGTGGATCGGAATGGGATCCGGGAAGCCCCAGACCTCGGCCCGGGCCTTGGCGTTGCCGAAGGGCGCACAACCGTGCTTGATGGCGACGCGCTGGATACCGCCCGAAAGGTCGGTCTTCCAGTTGGTCTTGTCGCCGGCGATGCTCTCGATCGTCTTGCGCTCTTCGTCGGTCAGGTCCTTGTCCCAGCCGAGTTTCTTCAGGGCGGCCATGGTGAATTCGGGATAGCCGTCCTTGATCTCGGAGCCGGCGGGATAGGAGCCTTCGGCCAACAGGTTGACGCCGTTGCGTTCCACCCCGAACCGCGCCCGGAAGGCAAGACCGCCTTCGGCCACCGGCATGGACGGGTCGTACAGGTTGGGCGTGCCCGGGTGCTTCATTTCCGGCGTGCCCCAGCACGGCCACGGCAGGCAGTAGTATTCGCCGTCGCAAGGACCGCCGTTGGCCTTCAACGTGGTCTTGTCGAAGGTCGCCTGGTTCTGCATGTGCAGGCGCAGACGCTCCGGCGATTGGCCGGTGTACCCGATGGTCCAGAAGCCGCGGTTCATTTCACGGAGAATGTCCTCGATCAGCGGCTCCTCGCCGTTGACCTTGATGTTCTTGAACAGCTCCTTCTCGAACCCGAACTTCTTGGCGAACAGGTACATGATCGTGTGGTCGGGTTTGGATTCGAAGATCGGATCGACGATCTTTTCCCGCCATTGAACCGACCGGTTGGACGCGGTGATCGAGCCATAGGTCTCGAACTGCGAACAGGCCGGCAGGATATAGGTGTTGTTCTTACGCTCGCCCATGATCGCCGACATCGGCACGTAGGGGTCGACCACCACCAGCAATTCAAGCTTGGTGAAGGCGTCCCACTGCGTATTCAGGCGGGTCAGCGAGTTGACCGAATGGCCCCAGAACACCATCGCCCGCATGTTGTCGGGCTGTTCGATCTGGTCTTTCGGCATCAACACCTGTTCGTACCAGCGCGACACCGGGGTGCCGGCGGATTCCATCAGCTTCTTGTTGTGGAAACGCTTCAGGAGATAGTCGTAATCGACGTCCCAGACACGGGCCCAATGCTTCCACGAGCCGGTCTTCAGGCCGTAGTAACCGGGCAGGGTGTGGCAGAGCACGCCCATGTCGGTCGCACCCTGAACGTTGTCATGGCCGCGGAAGATGTTCGTGCCGCCGCCGGACTTGCCCATGTTGCCGAGGGCAAGCTGCAGAATGCAGAGTGCGCGGGTGTTGTTGTTGCCGATGGTGTGCTGCGTGATGCCCAGCGTCCAGGTCAGAACACCCGGGCGGTTGTTGGCCAACAGGCGGGCGACCCGCTTGAGCTGGGAGCCCGGCACGCCGGACACGCGTTCGACCTCTTCCGGATTCCACTTGCGCACTTCCTCGCGGATTTTGTCCATGCCGTAGACGCGCTGGTTGATGAATTCCTTATCTTCCCAGCCGTTTTCGAGGATGTGATAGAGGATGCCCCAGATCACCGCGATGTCGGTGCCGGGACGCAGCTGGATATGCTCGTTGGCATGGGCCGCCGTCCGCGTGAAGCGGGGATCGACGACGATGAAGGGCGCGTTGTTCTGCTCCTTCGCCTTGAGGATATGCAGCATCGAGACCGGATGCGCTTCCGCCGGGTTGCCGCCGAAGGTGATGATCGACTTCGACTTGTGCATGTCCGGGAAGCTGTTGGTCATGGCGCCGTAGCCCCAGGTGTTGGCGACACCCGCGACCGTGGTCGAATGACAGATACGCGCCTGGTGGTCGACGTTGTTCGAGCCCCAGAAGGCGGCGTACTTGCGGAACAGATAGGCCTGTTCGTTGCCGACCTTGGCGGAACCGAGCCAGTAGACGGAATCCGGGCCGGATTCCTTGCGGATCTTCAACATCTGGTCGCCGATCTCGTTGATCGCCTGCTCCCAGCTGAGCCGCTTCCATTTGCCGTCTTCCAGCTTCATCGGGTACTTCACGCGGCGCGGCGCCATCGCTTCTTCGCGCGAAGCCGCCCCCTTGGCGCAATACCCGCCGTTGTTGATCGGGCTGTCGAAGGCCGGTTCCTGGCCGATCCACAGGCCGTCCTTGACCTCGGCCTTGATCGTGCAGCCAACGGCGCAGAACGTGCAGACCGACAGGACCTCCTTGATCTTCCCGCCCATCGAGGCCGCCTGGACTTCGGTGTTCTTGACCATGGAGATGGGCAGGGTCGCCGCCAACGCGGCCCCCCCGGCGGCGTAACCGGACCGCTTCAGGAACGTGCGGCGGTTGACCGCGCCCGCCGACATGGCGTCCAGGGCCTTAGAGACCCGGGCCTTGGTCGACGTGCCTTCCGATTTCTTGATAAGCATGTCTCTCTCCCAATATGCGGATTACATCCGCGCCAGCGCGTAGTAGCGCTTGACGTGTTCGGTTTCCCGGTAGCCCGCCGCGGCGGTGCCGCTCGCGGTCGGCACCTTGGCCGCCGCCGGTTTTCCGGCGAGGCCGACGGCGGCGCCGGTTGCTACCGCGCCCAGGCCCGCCATCTGCAGAAAGCGGCGGCGGTCGGCGCTGGTCTTCGTCTTGTCCTTCATTGGCAAAACCTCCTGTTTCCTCTGTTCCTTCGGGCCCATCGCCCAAGTCGTCGATCTGCCGTTTCTTGTTCTTGGCATGTCACTGCAGCGCGGCGCGGGCACGGATACCCGCCGCCGCCAAATCCTGGGGGCGGCCGATCAGCCGCTCCGCATGCGTGTAGACCCGCAGGCTGTCGCCGCGGCCGAGCGCGACGACCGTCAATCCGGCCTCCTCGGCAAGGCGCAAGGCCAGCGCGGTCGGGGCGGAAATCGTCACCAGAAGCGACGCCCCTGCGGCCATCGCCTTCTGCGCCATTTCATAGGAACAGCGGCTGGTCGCGACGATAAAACCGTCGCCCAGGCCATGGCCGTCGGCGGCCATGGCGCCGATCAACTTGTCCATCGCGTTGTGGCGGCCGACATCCTCGCGCACGAGGTTCACCGTACCGTCGGCCTGAACCCGGGCGGCGGCGTGCAGCGAGCGCATCCGGCCGTTCATCACCTGCATCGCCGGGAGCATGTCGAGGGCGCGCACCACCGCGTCGACCGAGACGGGGGCACCGCCCGGGACCGTCCGCACCGGACGGACCGCTTCGTCCAGGCTGTCGACACCGCACAGGCCGCAACCGGTTCGGCCGGCGAGGTTGCGCCGCCGGTCCTTCAACGCGGCGAAGCGGCGCGACGAAATGGAAAGATGAACGGCAATGCCCTTGTCCGTTTCCTGGAACTGGATATCGCGGACCTCGCGGGGATGCTCGACGATGCCTTCGCTCAGCGAGAAGCCCAACGCGAAATCGCCGAGGTCGGCGGGGGTCGACATCATCACGGCGTGGGACACGCCGTTGTAGACCAGGGCGACGGGAACTTCCTCGGCGATACAGTCGGTCGTTTCTTCGCAGCGGCCGCTGGCCCATTTGCGGGCCCCGGCGGAAACCGACACGGCCAATGCCGGCGGCTCGTCCCGCAAGACCGCGCAGAGATCACCGGAACCTGTCATTTCACCGACGTCGTCCGCACGAAGCGGGACATCGTCGTCCTTGGATTTGGTCGCCATTCGGCTTCTTTCTCCCAACGAAACTCGGCGGAAATGCGTTGTTTGCGCATTTACGTAAATTTCGACACAAAACGTATAGTAGGGAAGATTAGAAAAGCCGCAACATGTTCGTTCCGACATAACGCCCCGGCATCGCAAGGCATACGACGCCATGATGGGCGGACACCGCGCGGTCAGCGGTAGTGCGCGACCTCGCGCTCGAGGAACAACTGAGCGAACCGCCCCGCGGCGGCATAGAAAGGCCGCCCCTCTTCCGCCGCGACGGCCTGGGCGAAGGTCGGCATCCAGGGCTTCACATGCTTGCGGAAGAACACGGCCGCCTGCTCGGCGTCGGCGCTCCGCCCCAGTCGGCCCGCGATCAGGCCGGCCATGACCTCGCTGATCGCCGAAATATGGTCTTCCGGCTCCAACTCGCCCTCGCGTTTGGCGATGCCCAGGATCGCCAGATCCTCGCGCAGGTCCACCAACGCCTGACCGAAATGCGAACCCGATCGATGCACCGCGGCATAAGGCGAGGTATCGGCTTTCTCCGTCGAATAGATGAACAACTCGCCGTATTCCGTTTCGACGGCATCGGGCGATGCGCCCCGCGCAGCGGCGGCGAGCGCCGCGACGGCACTCCCCAGCGGACTGTCATCGCCCTCGAATTCCGACAGAAAATCAATGGTTTCCTTGCCCGGCGGCGCCTTGAACAGATGCCCGATCAAGGTATAGGCCTCGGCCCGCTCCTGGTCTTCATCGCTGATCATGGTTGCCCCCTGGGCCGGTGACGGGCTCATCCGCTGCGCTCCCTCTCCGCTTCGGCCGGGACCGCCTCCGCCCCTTCATCGTCCTCAGGCGACGCATCGACCGACGATGCATTCTCGATCGCTTGCGGCTCCGCATCCGAACGATCCGCCTCGGCGGACCTGACCGCTTCACCTTCCGGCGCGTCCTGCTCGGGGTCCGGCGCGGCATCGGTTCGGCCATCGTCCTTCAGCGCCTTGTCGAGCATGTCCTTGGCGACTTCCGTCGCCTGCACGAGAAAAGAGACATGCTCCGGATCGTAATCGTTCAGGCCGTCCAGGTTCGCGTAGACGGGGTCGCTGCGCCACAATTTGCGAAGCGCCAGGTTCTTCAGGTCCTCCGGCACGCCCTCGCGCATGAACACGGAAAAATCCGATTCCGCGTCCAGGCTGTCGATATCCGGCAGGTCCTCGGGCGGCTCGGCGCGGGCCTCGTCGGCCACAGGCTCCGTGACCTCGACATGCGCCGCCGTTTCCGTTGCCTCGGACGGCGCCTGAGCCAGCTTTCGCTCGGACCACTTCGCCAAACGATTGGTTTCATTAGATTTTGTCGCCATTCGGCACCCTCCCCGGGCCGGGCCGATGCCCCTGAGCCCATCGCGAACGAGCGTATATTATTACGTTTTGACACAAAACACATAAAAATGCATAACTTCGTAAGTGTTTGAGTATCATCACCGATCCGTGGCGAAGCGGCCGGATCGGGCAGATCAGTACCCGGGAAGGCAATTTTTTGGCATCCCAAGAGAAGCAGTGCCTCGTCTGTTCGTGCGAGGGCACGATACCGCTTGATCAAAAGAAACTGACCGACAGCCTGGGGGACATCCCGTTCACCTTCGCCCGGACCCTGTGCCGGGACGATGCGGCGACGGCCCGCGCGGCCTTGTCCGAGGGCGATACCGTGATCGGCTGCACCCAGGAAACGGCATTGTTCCAAGACCTGGCGGACGAGGTCGCGCCGCCGGGCGGTGCGCCGCACCGGCTGTCCTTCGTCAATATCCGCGAGATGGCCGGATGGACCGGCCTGGCCGGGGATCGCGCCGGACGGACGAACCTGGCCGCCAAGACCGCGGCCCTTCTGGCGGCGGGAAATGTTCCGGCCACGCCCGGCCCGACCGTCGAAATGGTGTCGCAGGGGGCGATCTGGGTTCTCGGCGAGGACGACGCCGCGCTGGAAACCGCCGCCCGGCTTGCGCCGCAGATGGAAGTGACGGTCCTTTTGCACACCCCCCATGACATCCCGCCGCCCCGCAAGATGGCGTTTCCCGTCCTCGCCGGGCGGATCGCGAAGGCGACGGGTCACCTTGGGGCGTTTCATTTGGACATCGAGGACATGCGCGCCGCCGCCCCGTCGTCGCGCGACCGCCTGACGTTCAGCGGCGCCCCGCAGACCGGGACCGCGCTCTGCGATCTCATCCTGGACCTGCGAAAGACTCCGCCGCTGTTCCCCGCGGCGGAAAAGCGCGACGGCTATCTGCGGGCGGACCCCGGCGCGCCGACCGCGATTGCGGACGCGGTAATTTCCGCCCTCGGCCTTGTCGGTACGTTCGAGAAACCCCGATACATCGATTACGATGCGGCCATCTGCGCCCATGCCCGCAGCCGCATCACCGGCTGCTCGCGCTGCCTCGATCTCTGCCCCACCGGGGCCGTAACCGAGGACGGCGACAATGTCCGGTACGATCCATACGTCTGTGCCGGCTGCGGTGCCTGCGCCGCCGCCTGCCCGACCGGCGCCGCCCATTACGGGCCCGCCGACGACAACGGCGACCTCAAACGCCTGCGCGCCCTCGCCCGCACCTATGTCGATGCCGGCGGCCGCCATCCGGTCCTGCTGCTGCACGACCGGGGGTACGGCGAAGACGTCATCGACATGCTGGCGCGGCACGGCGACGGCCTGCCGCCCCACGTCCTGCCGCTGTCGCTCAACCACGTGACGCAGGCCGGGCTCGACCTGCTGCTGGCCGCCGTCGCCTACGGTATCCAGCACGTCCTGATCCTGACCGCCCCAGACGACCGGGACGGCCGCCCCGCGCTGGAGGAACAGGCCGACCTCGCCGCCTTGGTCGCGACGGGGCTGGGGTATGGCGACACCCGTTTCACGGTGATCGACGAAGCCGACCCCGAGCGCATCGCCGAAGGCATTTACAACGCGGACGCGCCGGACGCCCTGACGCCGTCGACGTTCGAACCCTTGGGGCGCAAACGCGGAATTCTGCGTCTTGCCCTCGATCATCTTCATCGCCATGCCCCCACGCCGGTCGACGAAATCGCCCTACCGGCCGGCGCACCGTTCGGCCAGGTCGAGGTCGACCGGGACAAATGCACGCTCTGCATGTCCTGCGTCGGCGCCTGCCCCGCCGGCGCCCTGGGAGACGACCCGGAACGCCCGCGCCTGAGCTTCGTTGAAGACGCCTGCGTGCAATGCGGCCTGTGCCGCAAGACCTGTCCGGAGGGCGCGATCTCGCTGACCCCGCGGCTGTCGTTCCTGGAGACCGCATCCCGGCCCGAGACGAAGAACGAGGAAGATCCCTTTCATTGCATTTCCTGCGGCAAGCCGTTCGCCACGCGATCGTCCCTGACCCGCCTGAAGGACAAGCTCGGAAGCCATCCTCAATTCCAGAAGCCGGGCGCCCTCGCGCGCCTGGAGATGTGCGAAGAATGCCGCGTGATCGACATGATGCAGACCGAGGACGACCCTTTCTCCGTCGGCGCCGTTCCCAGAACACGGACGACGCAGGACTATCTCGCCGGCCGCATCGCCGAAGACGACGAGGAAGGCCTTGGCTAAAGCATCGCGATTCCGCAAACGCACCGCGGCCGAGGATGCCGCGGTTGCCGGAAAGCACGGCGACGGCCGGGCCGTGCGCCTAATGATCCGCGTGGCGCTCGGCCCCGACGGCTCACTCGGCCCCGGCAAGGTGCGGCTGATGGAGCTGATCGACGAGAAGGGCTCGATCTCGGCGGCCTGCAAGGAAATGGGCATGTCCTACCGCCGGGCCTGGCGGCTGCTGCAAAGCCTCAACGGCGCCTTCCGCGAAGAGGTCGTGGCGACCCGCCAGGGCGGCAACAAGGGCGGCGGCGCCGAACTGACCGATTTCGGGCGGACCCTGCTGGCCCGTTGTGAGGTGATCCGCGAGAAGGCCCGGCTCGCCGTCCGGGCCGATCTGGACGACCTAGAAAAGGATTTCGTGCAGTGGGCGCCGGTGCCCGCCAAGGACAACGACAAAGCCTGACCCATCGACGGGTGGCCAGACCAACGACAGCAACAACCACGACACCGGCGGGACCATCCGACCATGCAACTGCGTCATCTCAGATATTTCGTCGCGCTTGGCCGCGAAAAGCATTTCGGCCGCGCGGCGGAAACCTGCCACGTCACGCAATCGACCCTGTCCGCCGCCATCCGCCAGTTGGAGACGGAAATCGGCGCCCCCCTTATCGTCCGCGACAAGCGGTTCAAGGAGTTCACCGACGAGGGCCGGGTGCTGCTGGAATGGGCGAGCCGCGTGGTCGCCGAGCGCGAGGAACTGGACCAGCGCATCGGCCGCATGCGGGGCGAGTTGTCGGGCGAGCTGGCGATCGGCGCCGTGCCGACGGCCCTGCCGACCATCAGCCTTCTGACCACGCCGTTCTCACGCCTGCATCCCAACGTGACGCTGCGCATCCTGTCGCGCACGTCGGACGAGATCCAGCGGATGCTGGACGAGTTCGTGCTGGATATCGGGATCAGCTATCTGGACAACGAACCCCTGACCGGCGTCGACGTCCAGCCGCTCTATGCCGAGCGCTATATCCTGCTGACATCCGCCGACGGGCCGTTCCAGGGGCGCGACGACGTGACCTGGCGCGAGGCCGGAGGAACGCCGCTCTGCCTGCTGACCTCGGACATGCAGAACCGCCGCATCCTCAATTCGATCTTCGCCGAGATGGGGGCCTCGCCCAACGTCCATGCGGAAACAAATTCCGTGATGGCGCTGTGCTCGCACATTCGATCCGGGACCTGGTCGAGCATCCTGCCCGACAATTTTCTTTGGGCCTTCGGGACGCCGCCGGGGATGATCGCCCTGCCCCTGGTGAAGCCCGAGAAATCCTTCACCATGGGCATGATCGTGCGCCGCCAGGACCCGGTGCCGCCGCTGGTCGAAGCCTTCCGCGAGGCGGTCGGCGATATCGACATGGAGCGGGTCTTCCGACCCGGCGATTTGTTCAAGGCCGACCAAGTGAAATCGGAAACAGCGATTTCGTCTTCGGTATAATTCGTTGGAACGGGGTTTCGGGCACACCGCATAGTTCCGGCCATGAAACCGCAAGCCCCCCGTTTTGACGCTTTCGACGCCGACGCCTGCCGCGAAATCGCGCAGGATTTGGCCAACCACGAAGGCCCGCTACTGCCGATCCTTCACGCTCTGCAGGACCGCTTCGGCTATATCGACACGGCGGCCCTGCCGGTGATCGCCGACGTTCTCAACCTGTCGCGGGCCGAAGTGCACGGCGTCGTCACTTTCTATCACGACTTCCGAAGCAGGCCGCCGGGCCGCCACGTCGTCAAGATCTGCCGCGCCGAGGCCTGTCAGGCCCTGGGCGCGCAGAAACTGTTCGACGAGGTTGCGGCGGCCTGCGCCGAAAACGGCGCGGTCACGGTCGAGGCCGTCTATTGCCTGGGCAACTGCGCGCTGTCGCCGGCGGCGTTGATCGATGGGGAACTGCACGGGCGGCTGGACACGGCCCGCACGCTGGACCTGGTGGCCGGCCGATGACGACGAAAATCTACGTTCCCTGCGACGCGGCGTCGCTTTCCATGGGGGCCGAGGCGGTCGCCGACGCCATCCGGGAAAGCGGCGTCGGCGTCGCCGTGACCCGCACGGGCACGCGCGGCTTGTTGTGGTTGGAACCGCTTATCGAGATCGAGATCGCGGGACGGCGCGTCGGCTTCGGCCCGGTCAGGGCCGCCGACGTGCCCGACATCCTGGCCCAAGGCGAGGCCCATCCGCTCTGCCTCGGCCCGGTCGAGGAGATTCCCTATCTGAAAAGCCAGCAGCGCCTGACCTTCGCCCGCTGCGGCGTGATCGATCCGGTCTCGCTGGACGACTACAAAGCCCATGGCGGGCTCAAGGGCCTCACGCGCGCCGCCGCCATGGCGCCCCAAGGCATCGTCGAGGAAGTCACCGAGTCGGGCCTGCGCGGGCGCGGCGGCGCCGGTTTTCCGACCGGCATCAAATGGAACACGGTGCTGCAGGCCAAGGCCGCCCAGAAATACATCGTCTGCAACGCCGACGAAGGCGACAGCGGCACCTTCGCCGACCGCATCCTGATGGAGGGCGATCCCTTCCTGCTGATCGAGGGCATGGCTATCGCCGGGCTCGCCGTCGGCGCGACCAAGGGCTTCATCTACCTGCGCTCCGAATACCCGCACGCCTTCCGCACCCTGTCCCGCGCCATCGAGACGGCGCGCGCCGCGGGCGTGCTCGGCGACGACGTGCTGGGCAGCGGCTTCGCCTTCGACATGGAAGTCCGCTTGGGCGCCGGGGCCTATATCTGCGGCGAGGAGACCTCGCTGCTGGAAAGCCTGGAAGGCAAGCGTGGCCAGGTCCGGTTCAAGCCCCCCCTGCCCGCCATCAAGGGCCTGTTCGGCAAGCCCACGGTCATCAACAACGTCCTGTCGCTGGCCGCCGTGCCGACGATCCTGGCCGAGGGCGCCGCCTACTACCGCGATTTCGGCACCGGCCGGTCGCGCGGCACCATGCCGATCCAGCTCGGCGGCAACGTCAAGCAGGGCGGCCTGATCGAACGGGCCTTCGGCCTGAGCCTGCGGGAAATCGTCGAGGACTATGGTGGCGGCACCCTGACCGGGCGGCCCATCCACGCGGTGCAGGTCGGCGGTCCCCTGGGCGCCTATTGGCCGGCCGATCTGTTCGACACGCCGCTCGACTACGAAGCCTTCGCCGCCCGTGGCGGCATGGTCGGCCACGGCGGCGTCGTGGTCTTCGACGACACGGTCGACATGGCACAGCAGGCGCGCTTCGCCTTCGAATTCTGCGCCATCGAAAGCTGCGGCAAATGCACGCCCTGCCGCATCGGCTCGACCCGCGGGGCCGAGACCATGGACCGGGTGATCGCCGGCGACGGCGAGGCCGTGGACCTGGTCCGCGACCTGTGCAGCGTCATGCAGGACGGCTCGCTCTGCGCGCTCGGCGGCCTGACCCATATGCCGGTACTCAGCGCGCTCGACAATTTCCCGGACCATTTTCCCAATCAATTCCCTGGCGCCGCCCGCGACGCGGCGGAATGACCGGACAACGGACGGAGACGACCATGGCAGCCCCCTTCGACGCAGACCTGGGAACCCCCGCCCGCAAGGGAACGGCCGAGGTCGATCTGGAAATCGACGGCATGGCGATCCGCGTGCCGGAAGGCACCTCGGTCATGCGCGCCGCCGCCTTGGCCGGCGTCAACGTGCCCAAGCTTTGCGCCACCGACAAGCTGGAGCCCTTCGGCTCCTGCCGCCTCTGCCTGGTCGAGATCGAGGGCAAGCGCGGCACGCCCGCCTCCTGCACCACGCCGGTCGAGGCCGGGATGAAGGTCTCGACCCAGACCGACCGCCTGGCCAAGCTGCGGCGCGGCGTCATGGAACTGTACATCAGCGACCATCCGCTCGACTGCCTGACCTGTTCGGCCAACGGCGATTGCGAGTTGCAGGACATGGCGGGCGCGGTCGGCCTGCGCGATGTGCGTTACGGCTTCGACGGCGAAAACCACACCCATCAGGCGCAGGACCAGTCCAACCCCTATTTCACCTTCGACCCGTCGAAATGCATCGTCTGTTCGCGCTGCGTGCGGGCCTGCGAGGAACAGCAGGGCACCTTCGCCCTGACCATCGACGGGCGCGGTTTCGCCTCGCACGTCGCCGCCGGGATGGACGAGGATTTCCTGGCGTCCGAATGCGTGTCCTGCGGCGCCTGTGTCGATGCCTGCCCGACGGCGACGCTGATGGAAAAAAGCGTCATCGAGATGGGCCAGCCCGACCGCAAGGTGCGGACGACCTGCGCATACTGCGGGGTCGGCTGCGGCTTCGTCGCCGAGATGCAGGGCGAACGCGTCGTCCGCATGACCCCTGACAAGCAGGGCAAGGCCAACCAGGGTCATTCCTGCGTCAAGGGCCGCTTCGCCTGGGGCTACGCGACCCATAAGGACCGCATCACCCAGCCGATGATCCGCGACAGCATCAATGATCCCTGGCGCGAAGTGACCTGGGACGAGGCCATCGCCAAGGCGGCGACCGGCTTCCGCGCGATTCAGGAAAAATACGGCCGGGGTGCCATCGGCGGCATCACCTCGTCGCGCTGCACCAACGAGGAAACCTATCTGGTGCAGAAACTGATCCGCGCGGCCTTCGGCAACAACAACACGGATACCTGTGCCCGCGTCTGCCATTCGCCGACAGGCTACGGCCTGAAGACGGCCTTCGGCACCTCGGCCGGGACGCAGGATTTCGCCTCGGTCCAGGACGCCGACGTGGTCCTGGTGATCGGCGCCAACCCGACGGACGCCCATCCGGTGTTCGGCTCGCAGTTGAAGCGCCGCCTGCGCCAGGGGGCCGGGCTGATCGTCGCCGACCCCCGGCGCATCGATCTGGTGAAATCGCCCCATGTCGCGGCGGCCCATCACCTGCAGTTGATGCCCGGCACCAACGTGGCCCTGGTCAACGCCCTGGCCCATGTCATCGCGACGGAAGACCTGATCGACGAGGACTTCGTCAATTCCCGCTGCGACCTGCGGGAGTTCGAACGGTGGCGCGACTTCATCACCCTGCCGGAAAATTCCCCGGAAGCCACGACAAGCATCACCGGCGTGCCGGCGGACGAGATCCGCGCCGCAGCACGCCTTTACGCCGGGGCGAAGAACGCCGCGATCTATTACGGCCTGGGCGTGACCGAACATTCCCAGGGCACGACCATGGTCATGGGCATGGCCAACCTGGCCATGGCGACCGGCAACCTGGGGCGGCCCGGCGTCGGCGTGAACCCGCTGCGCGGCCAGAACAACGTCCAGGGCTCCTGCGACATGGGATCGTTCCCGCACGAACTGCCGGGCTACCGCCACGTCGCCGACGACGCCGTGCGCGCGATGTTCGAGGCCGCCTGGAACGTGCATCTGGACCCGGAACCGGGCCTGCGCATTCCCAACATGTTCGACGCGGCGCTGGAGGGCTCGTTCAAGGGCCTCTACGTCCAGGGCGAGGACATCGTGCAGTCCGACCCCAACACCAAACACGTCACCGCCGCCATGGCGGCCATGGACTGCGTCGTCGTCCAGGACCTGTTCCTGAACGAAACGGCGGCCTATGCCCATGTCTTCCTGCCGGGGGCGTCGTTCCTGGAAAAAGACGGCACCTTCACCAACGCGGAGCGGCGCATTTCCCGCGTCCGCCGGGCCATGTCGCCGATGGCGGGCCTGGCCGATTGGGAAGTCACGATGAAGCTTTCGGCGGCCCTGGGCTATCCCATGGATTATGCCCATCCGTCGGAAATCATGGACGAGATCGCGCGCCTGACGCCGACCTTCGCCGGGGTGTCCTACGACAAGCTGGAACGGGACGGCAGCATCCAGTGGCCCTGCAACGACGCCTCGCCCATGGGCACGCCGACCATGCACGAACGTGGCTTCTCCAACGGCGCCGGGCGGTTCATGGTGACGCAATACGTGCCGACCGACGAACGCACGGGCCCGCGCTTCCCGCTGATCCTGACGACCGGGCGCATCCTGTCGCAATACAACGTCGGGGCCCAGACCCGGCGCACGGAGAACGGCGCCTGGCACGGCGAGGACATCCTGGAAATCCATCCCTTCGACGCCGAGAACCGGGGCGTCCGCGACGGCGCCATGGTCTCCTTGGCGAGCCGCGCCGGGGACATCACCCTGAAGGCCCATGTCAGCGACCGCATGCAGCCGGGCGTCGTTTACACCACCTTCCACCACCCGGAGACCGGGGCCAACGTGGTAACGACCGAGAATTCCGACTGGGCGACCAACTGCCCGGAATACAAGGTCACCGCCGTCGAGGTCCGTCCGACCAACCGCTGGTCCGACTGGCAGGAAGAGAACGAAGCCTTCCGCGCCCGCGCGACGCGGATCGAAGCCGCCGAATAGGCGCAAGGGACAGCACAGCATGGAACCGCAACGCCTGACGGCCATGGCCAACCAGATCGCCGCCTTCTTCGACGCCTATCCCGAGGATGAGGCCGTGACCGCAACGGCCGACCACCTGCGCCAGTTCTGGGACCCGCGCATGCGCGGACAGTTGAAGGAAATCCTGGCCGCCGGGGGCGAAATCGACCTCACCCCGACCGCCCTGGCCGCCGCCCGGCGGATTTAAAACCTGATGCCTATCCGATGCCTGTTTGCGACAGGAATTCCTGCGCTTTCAATGAAAACGTGGCGGCAAAATGGGAAACGCGGGACAGGTGTTCGGCCTTTTCAGTCTGGAAAAGGCCCGGAAATCCAGGGAAAGAATGGTGGGCGCACAAGGACTCGAACCTTGGACCCGCTGATTAAGAGCGCGCCCGGTATTCAATGAAATCAAAGGACCGTCCGACTGAATTCACCCGTTCAATACTCAAAAGTCGGACAGTTATAGAAACCTACGCATCCACAGGTTTTTTGTTAAAACACTTTGACTCACTTCTACTGAAGGGAGACTGTTTTCTTTGTTTTGAATTCTAGTAAGTCTGACTATGGCGAACGAGACAGGTTACATAGCTTACATAGATGAAGCTGGCGACTTTGGACTTAAGGCCGTTGCGCCGATTGACGATCGTGGGGCTTCGGAATGGTTCATTATGGCAGCTGCCGTCATCCGCAAAGAAAATGAATCAAAAGTCGCGCCATGGTTACGTACGATGCGAGATACTGCGCGAAACCTGCAAGCGCCGGATATGCATTTCCGAAAATTGTCTGACAAACAAAAGCGGATTATTGCCGGTGAAATTTCCGGCCTACCAGTGAGACTTTTTGCCGTCGTTTCAAACAAAAGAAACATGCGGCAGCACAACAATAAGTACGCTCGGAAAGTTAGCGGTCATAAGCACTGGTTCTATTGGTGGGTCACTAGACTCCTGCTGGAACGCGTAACTGATTTTTGCGCGGACAGGAATAAGTTAGACGGAACCCCGGATCGAAAACTTCAGATTGAGTTTTCGAGGCGCAAAGATCTCCGCCTTGATGACTTCACGGACTATTTCACACGCCTCTGGGCGCAACGAGGGAACGAGGTACTATCGAAGCGACGGATCAATTGGTCAGTGTTCGATTTCCAGAAGGTCTATTTTTTTGACCACCGCAATCGAGCCGGCCTTCAATTCGCAGACGTAGTGGCCAGTTCGTTTTATCAAGCGGTGAACATCCACCCCCACGGCCGTTGTTGTGGCGATTACGCCATCATGCTTGAACCTCGGATACATCGAAACAGCAACGGCAAAGCCGTGAACGAAGGCTTCACCATCTGGCCGCACTCATTGTCAGGCTTGGGATTGTCCGAAGATCAAAAAGCGGTTTTTAGGCACTACGGATATCCAGAAAACCGTCTCACGGATTAGCGCTGCCCGGGGCCAATCTTCTGAAGGTCGCTAGCCTGCCGTCCTTAGTGCGGGCATCCCTCAGAGTTACCGTGAAACCACGGCGGGCGACCCGGCGCAGCGACAATACTATATAAAATTTTTTGTTTAGAATCAATATGTTGATAAGTCATTGTTCTGATTCGAAAATTCTGACCAACGTCGAAATCCACCCCCCAGGCGCGGCAAACTTTTTTGGATGCAGACTATTATCAATAGTCGGACAAAACGCCCCGCAGAGGCAGCAAATTTACCGCCACCAATCCGAAAAAATCATTTAATTTCAACGAGATGAAATGGTGGGCGCACAAGGACTCGAACCTTGGACCCGCTGATTAAGAGTCAGCTGCTCTACCAACTGAGCTATGCGCCCCCAGGACATCGCCCGAAGGGCGGACCGTCTCTGGATTTCGGCCCGGGAGGGCCGAAGGAAGGCGGGGTTGTAGCAAGCTTGAAACAGTTTGTCGAGCGAAGGTGACGCCTCGGGACGTTGTTTTTTCCGCCCCCGGGAAACGCCCCGGCTAGACCTCGTCGGCGAGGCCGCGGCGGCCGACCTGAACGTCGCGGTGAATCCACACGCCCATCAGCAGGCCGAAGCCGAACAGCAGCGTCAGCATGGCCGTCCCGCCATAGGAAATCAGCGGTAGCGGCACGCCGACCACGGGGACCAGGCCCATCACCATGGCCATGTTGATGAAGACGTAAAGGAAAAAGGTCGCTGTCACGCCGATACCGATCAGGCGACCGAATTGCGTCCGGCAACGCACGCTGATCGCGACGCCGTAGATCAGGATCACCATGTAAAGGCCCAACAACGCGAAGCCGCCGACCATGCCGAATTCCTCGGCCAGCATGGTGAAGATGAAGTCCGTCTGCATTTCCGGCAGGAAGTTCAGGTGACTTTGCGTGCCCTGAAGGAAGCCCTTGCCGAAAATGCCGCCGGAACCGAAGGCGATTTTCGACTGGATGATGTGATAGCCCGCACCCAGGGGGTCGCTCTCCGGATTGAGGAAGGTCAAAACCCGCTGTTTCTGATAATCGCGCAGGAAGCCCCAGGCGATCGGCGCGCCGCCGACCGCGACAATGCCGACCAGGACGAATTTCCAGATCCGCACCCCGGCGGCGAAGAAGATCACCGCCCCCGTGATGATCAGCATCAAGGCGGTGCCCAGATCGGGCTGGCGCAGAACGAGCGCCGCCGGCATGGCGATCAACATGATCGGCACGAACAAATGGGTGACCCGGCGCACGTCCTCGATGGACGTGCCGTGGAAATAGCGCGCAAGGGCCAGAACCAGGGCGATCTTCATCAATTCAGACGGCTGCAGGCCGACATAGCCCAGATCGAGCCAGCGTTGCGCCCCCTTGCCTTCAACCCCCATGAATTCGACCGCGACCAGCAAGGCCACGGTCCCGAGATAGAAGACATAGGCATATTTCAGCCACAGACGGATATCGATCAACGCCACGGTGATCATCACCGCCATCCCGACGCCGAAGCGCACGATCTGGCGCGACGCCCAAGGGTCGAGATTGCCGCCGGCCGCCGAATACAACATGGCGAAGCCGACGGAGGCCGTCGCCGCCAACAGCAGAATGAACAGCCAGTGCATCTGCCACAGCTTCTGGCGCAGCGTGAAACTGGGCGGGTTCAGAGCATCGTCACGAACGGCCATGGTGCGTTTCCTCCCCTACCCTTCGTTGATCAGGGCGCGCACGCCGCTGTCCGTGGCAGCGGCTTCGTCACCCCCCGCCCCTTGGGGCCGGTCCGCAGCCGCCTGCGCGCCGCCGGATTGACGGATCGGCACGTCGCGCGCCGACCCGCGACGCTGGGCCGCGAGCAACAGGTCATGGGCGATGGGGGCCGCGACGGACGATCCGCCGCCGCCGTGTTCAACAACCACGGAAACGGCGTAGCGTGGATTGTCGGCCGGCGCGAAGCCGACGAACAAGGCGTGGTCGCGCTCCTTCCACGGCAGGTCTTCGTTCTTCAGCACACCCTGCTCACGTTCGGCCTTGGTGATGCGGCGGACCTGAACGGTCCCCGTCTTGCCGCCCATGGAATAGCGCGGATCGTCGATCGCCGAGCGATGGGCCGTGCCATGGGGCGTATTGACGACCTTGACCATGGCTTCACGGATGATCGCGAGGTTCCGGGAATTCACCCCGATCTGCGGGAATTCGTGGCGTTCCGGCACCGTATGGACGCCCGTTGTGCTGACCGACTTGGTCAATTGCGGCGACACGGCGAAGCCGCCGTTGACCAGACGCGCGGTCATCACCGCCAGTTGCAACGGCGTCACCAGAACATATCCCTGGCCGATGCCGGCCAACAGCGTTTCGCCCTGATGCCAGGACTGATCCCGAGCCTCGCGCTTCCACGCCTTGGTGGGCATCAGGCCCGGCTTTTCCCCCGGCAGGTCCAACCCCGTCGGATCGCCCAGCCCGAAGCGCACGGCCATCTCGGCGATGCGGTCGATCCCGACGCGGCGCGCGATTTCGTAGAAATAAACGTCGCAGGATTGGGCGATGGCGTCGACCACGTCCATCAAGCCATGGCCGCCGCGCCGCCAGCAATGGAATTTGGTATCGCCGAATTCCATGAACCCTTCGCAGAACACCTTGCCCGTGGGCGAGATCACGCCGCGCTCCAGCGCCGTCAGCGCAACCAGCATCTTGAAGCACGATCCCGGCGAATAGCGCCCGGCGATCGCCTTGTTCGACAACGGCGCCGCCGGATTGGAAATCAGCTTGTTCCAGTCGTCGACGTCCAGGCCGCGGTTGAAATCGTTGGGATCGAAACTGGGATGCGAGACCATGGCCAGCACGTCGCCCGAATGCACGTCCATGACCACGGCGGAGGCACTGACTTCCTGCGCCAGGCGCTTGGTCGCCGCCTGTTGCAGGCCGACGTCGATGGTCATGCGGACCTCGGCGCCGGGCAGGCCCTCGCGCCGGTTCAATTCGCGGATCACCCGGCCGTAAGCGTTGACTTCGACCTCGGACGAGCCGCCGGACCCGCGCAGGCTGAGATCGTGGATTTTCTCGATCCCCGACTTGCCGGTGCGGAACCCGGGCAATTCCAAAAGCCGGTCGCCCGTTTTCTCGCGCTCACTGACCGCCGAGACATAGCCCAGCACATGCGCCAGGTTCTTGCCGTAGGGATAGAAGCGGCTCTGGCCTTCGTCGATCATCACGCCGGGAAGGTCCGGGGCATTGACCTCGATCCGGGCGACCTCTTCCCATTCCAGGTTTTCCCGCAAGGTCACCGGCACGAAGGACCGGTTGCGGCGAACTTCCTTGAGGACCCGGCGGCGTTCGCCCGGGCTCATCGGCACGATCTCGTCCAACAGGTCGAGCGCCCCATCGACGCCCAAGCCCCGCGTGTCCTCGGACACCAGCATGACCCGGTAGTTCTGTTTGTTATCGGCCAGCGGCACACCGAACCGGTCGATGATCCGGCCGCGCGGCGGGGCCAGGAGACGGAGGCTGATGCGGTTTTCGTCGGCCAGCATCTTGTATTGCTCGGCCTTGACGACCTGCAGATAGTACATCCGCCCGGCCAGCATGGAGACAAGCGCCAGCTTGCCGCCGACCAGCATCACCGTGCGGCGGGCGAAAAGCTTCTGACGTTCCTGATCACCATGCATGGGATCAATCCAGTTTCAGGAAAGCCTGCTGCCACCTGGAGAAGATAAAGGCGAACAGAGGGAAAGCCGCGACGGTCATCACGTATTGAAAGGCGATGGCCTCGGCGGCGAACAGGGTGACGTAAAAGGCGGACAGCAGGCCCCAGCTGAGCAGCGCGGCCCCCGCCCCGACCAGACCGAAGCCCAGCCAATGAACGAAGAACGACTTGCCCATGAAGAATTTATGCTGGAACAGCACGACCCCCTGCACGGCCAGGAAGATCAGGGCATGCAGGCCCATGGGCGCGCCCGTCAGGCCGTCCTGGAACAGACCGATCAAAAATACCGCCGGGGCCGGCATCAGGTGGGGGCGATGGATCGACCAATAGAACACGGCGATCAACGGCAACACCGGAAGGACCCGTGCGATCCCCGGAATATGTGTCGGCACGACGTTGAGAATGACCAGAACCAGGGTCAGCGCAACCGGCGTCAGATGGCGGGCAAAGGTATCCAGGCGCTGCCAAAATGTCGGCCGCATCACTGCCCCCCGCCGCCGGTTTTGACGGACGATCCCGGCAGGCCGTCGGCGGGGCCGATGGAACGCTGCGGCAACTGCAGGATACCGCCCATCCCGAGATTGATGATGCGCACGTATTCCAGGCGCGAAAGATCGACATAGGGTTGCACGATCATTCCGCCCTCGCCGACGGCGGCAACCTGACCGACGCGCAAGCCCGGCGGGAACACACCCGCATGGCCCGAGGTCACGACGCTGTCGCCGACGGTGACAACGGCGCTGGGCGGCAGCCAGGTCAGCCGGGGTTTGGATTGGTTCGCCCCGGCCATGATGGCGCGGGTCCGGGTCGGATCGACGAGAACGGGAATCTTGGCGTTGATATCGGTCAGCAAAAGGACCCGGGCGGACCGGCTGCCGACGTCGATGACGCGCCCGACCAGGCCGTCGGCGGTGACCGCCGCCTGACCTTTTTCAACACCGTCGCGGGCACCTGCGTTGACGATCACGCTTTGCGAAAACGCCCCGCCCGTATCGGCGATGACCCGCGCGGTGACGAAGCTGGCCTCGCGCTCGGGAATGACGTTCAACTGTTCCTTGAGAACGCGGTTCTCGGCCTCCAATTTCTCGGCCAAGGACTTCCAATGCAGCAAGCGATTGCGTTCCTCGCGCAGGCGGGCGTTGTCGTCATAGAGATTTTTGAGTGCTTGGACCTCATCGACCGTCTGATTGACGGTGTCGATCGGCCGGGAAATCACATCGAGGATCGGCGCGACGGCGTCGGTCATATGCGTGCGCGCGCGTTCGACCAGGATGGTGTCGACCTTCGCCAACATCATCAAGGCAAAGGCGGCCACCACCAGCCCGACATAGGCAAAGCGTTGCGCGAAATTGCGGATCGGCTGCGCCACCCGCGAAAATGATTGCGGTTCTTTCACCCCAGCAGGCCCTTCCCGCCTTACTTCATACCCTTCGGCCCACGCCCGGCATCCCCCGCCGGCATGTGGGACCGCGAATCGCTCCTCCCCGTCGCCTTTACTTGTCGCTGATTGATGTTAACCATCAATTAATGACGCGTACCGCCATTCGCCAAAAAAAACAACCGTTTAAGCGGATTTTTTACCCCGAGAAGCGAGAAAATTAACCCTAACCGCCGGGCCTCAGGAAAACGTCACCAGGTCGGTGGCGTCGAAGAACATATCGACGATGGGATTGGCCTGATCGGCGCGGCGGAAGACGACCTCTTCATACGGCGCGTCGATTTCCACCACGGGCACCCGCCGGGCGCCGTCGCGGCGGCTGGTCCCATGGCGCCACAAGAATCCGACGCCCAGGCCGTTGGCGACCGCCTCGTAAACCTCGCCGCCGGTTTCCAGAACCAACGATGCATGCGGCGCCAACCCGGCCGTGCGGAAGGCTTTGTCGACGACCTTCTGGGTCGCCGAGCCGCGCTTCTGAAAAATCAGCCGCTCGACCATCAAATCCGCGAGCGTCACGGTGGTGTTGGATGCCAGGGGATGGCCATGGGGGATCAGGGCCACGACCTCCTGGGTCAGGCAGACCTTGGTCCGGAACCGGCCGTCCTTCGGCACGTCGGGAAGGATTCCCAGGTCGGCGCGCCCGGCCATCACGGCATCGATGATGTCGCTGAAGATGGCGTATTCGACCTGCACCTGGATGTTGGGAAAGCGTTTCTGAAAGGCGCCGATGATCGCCATGCCGGGCATCAGACTGCCCAGGCCGACCCGCAAAACGCCCGTTTCCAGCCGTTCGCTGCGCTGAAGCAGGACCCGGGCGGCGTCTTCCAGGCGGCCGATCTCCGATGAGATCGGGGCCAGTTCCAACGCCAGATGCGTCGGCACCAGGGATCGGCCCCGCCGCTCGAACAGCTTCACCGAGAACGATTTCTCCAAATCCTGAATGGCCTGGCTGACCGCCGGTTGCGACATGCCGAGCCGGCGCGCGGCGGCCGAGTAGTTGCCTTCGTCGACAACGGCGTTGAAAGCCCGCATCCGGGCGGCGGTCAGGGACATTCCATGTCCTCCTATTGGTATCCGTTATCTAACCCCCAAGCGTTACCTTGACGTGTCACCGGACAGAAAAGTTTTGGCTTTAGCGTCCAGCCATCTGATCGGGAGACAGACATGTCGGACATTCGCCTGAACGCCATTTTCAAGACCTTCGGCACCACCGAGGTGCTCCGGGGCATCGACCTGGATATTCGGGCGGGGGAGTTCCTGACCCTGGTCGGGCCGTCGGGGTGCGGTAAATCGACGCTTCTTCGGATCATCGCGGGTCTGGAAACACAGACCGCGGGTGATGTGGAAATCGCCGGGACCCCGGTCAACCATGTGCGGGCGAGCGACCGCGACCTGGCCATGGTGTTCCAATCCTACGCCTTGTATCCGCACCTGACCGTGCGCCAGAACATGGCGACGCCGCTGGTGCTGCGCGATCTGACATTCTGGGAACGGGCCCCCATCGTCGGTCACGCCCTGCCCGGGCGGCGGCCCAAGGTGAAATCCCTGCATGCGGCGGTCGACGATGTCGCCCAGGTGCTCAAGATCGAACATCTGATGGACCGCAAGCCGGGCCAGCTTTCCGGCGGCCAGCGCCAGCGCGTCGCCCTCGGCCGCGCCATGGTGCGCAAGCCGGTCGCCTTCCTGATGGACGAGCCGCTGTCGAACCTGGATGCGGCGCTGCGCGTACATATGCGCTCGGAATTGGCGGAATTGCACCGCTCGCTGGGCGTTACCTTCGTCTACGTCACCCACGATCAGGCCGAAGCCCTGACCATGTCCAACCGCATGGCGGTGATGATGGACGGCGACATTCTGCAGTTGGGAGCGCCTGACGAGGTCTATGACGACCCGAAGGACCGCCGCGTCGCCGAATTCGTCGGCAGCCCCAAGATCAACATGCTGCCGGGCCGGGCCGATGGGCATGGCCGGGTGGCGGCGCTGGGCACGCCGCTTCATCGCCACGTCGGCCTGCAGGATCAGGACGTCACCGTCGGCATCCGCCCGGAACACCTGCAACTGACGGCGAGCCAGGCCGATAACGAAGGCTGGCCCTTCCGCGTCACCCATAAGGAGAACATGGGGGCGGATTTCTTCCTGCACGGCACGGTCAACGGATCGAACCACCGCATGGTCGCCCGCGCCCGGCCCGAGGACGTCGCCGGCATCGCCATCGGCCATGACGTCTACCTGCGGGCCCAGGCCGGCAAGGCCATGGTCTTCGGCGGCGACGACCGCCGCGTCTATTTCGGGGAAGGGGCCTGACCATGGCGCAAGGGGTCCATCGCGCCGGCTATGCCTTCATCGCACCCGCGGTGTTTCTGATGATCGCGATTCTGATCGCGCCCGTGCTGATCGCCGCCGCTCTGTCGTTCACGGACTATTCCCTGGGCAATTCGGGTTTCGACTGGGTCGGCTTGGAAAACTACGACCGCATGGTCAGCCGCTCGACCTATACCAAGATGCTCTCGGCGACGGCGCTCTATGTGCTGACGGTCGTGCCGGCCTCCATCGGCCTGGGCCTGGGGGCGGCGCTTCTGATCAATTCGGTCAAACGGTTCGGCGATATCTACAAGACCATCTATTTCCTGCCGGTCATGGCGGCTTTGCTGGCCATGGCGCTGGTCTGGGAATTCGCCCTGCACCCGACGATCGGGATGATCAACGGCACCCTGTCCGCGGGCTGCGGGACCTGGATCGAGAGTCTGCTCGGCTGGCACTGGCTGCCCTGGGCCGACGACGCGCCCAGTTGGTTTGAAAACGGCTGTGCGTCGGGCTTCCCCCTCTGGTTCGGCGACAAGGACTATAGCCTCTGGACCGTCGCCTTCATCGGCGTCTGGCAGGCCTTCGGCTTCAACATGGTGCTGTACCTGGCGGGGCTGACCTCCGTCCCGCGCGAGCTTTATCAGGCCGCCGCCATGGACGGGGCGACCACGGCCTGGGACCGGTTCCGTCTGGTGACCTGGCCGATGCTGGGGCCGACCACGGTCTTCGTCGTCACCATCACGACGATCCGGTCGTTCCAGGTGTTCGACACGATCGAGGCGATCACCCAGGGCGGGCCCGCGAAATCGACCTTCGTGATGATGTTCGCAATCTATGAAAAGGCGATCCAACACAACCTGATGGGCATGGGATCGGCGATCACCATCGTCTTCCTGGGCTTCGTCCTGATCCTGACCTTCGTGCAGCGGCACTTGGTCGAACGGCGGGTGCATTACTCATGAACAACCAAGTCCACCCTGTCCGCGAGGCCATCAAGCATGCCGTGCTGATCCTGGGGGCGCTGATCGTCATCCTGCCGTTCTACGTGATGGTCAGCTATTCCCTGAAATCGCCGCACGAGATCGAAAGCAACACCGGCGGGTTCTTCGGTGCCCAGGAACCCATGGTCGACGAATACTGCGTCAAGCTGGGGAATCCACGCGACGCCTGCGTCGAAACCCCGGTCGTCTACAACTACACCCAGGCGTTCAAAAAGGCGCCGCTGCTGCGCTACCTCCTGAACGGGATTCTCGTCACCGCCTCGATCTTCATCATCCAGGTGCTGGTCGCGCTGCCCTGTGCCTATGCGCTGTCGAAGCTCAGGTTCTGGGGGCGGGATTTCGTCTTCGGCCTGGTGATGTTCTGCCTGTTGATCCCGGTCCATGCCATCGCCCTGCCGATATACATCATGCTGGCCAAGATCGGCCTGACGAACACCTATGCCTCGCTGGTCATCCCCTGGACGATTTCCGTGTTCGGGATATTCCTGATGCGCCAGTTCTTCATGACCGTGCCCGACGACCTGATCGACGCGGCACGGATGGACGGCATGTCCGAGTTCTCGATCATCTGGAAGGTCATGCTGCCGACGGCGGTCCCGGCGCTGCTGGCCTTCGCGATCTTCTCGGTCGTCGCCCATTGGAACGACTATTTCTGGCCCCGCGTGGCGATCACCGGCAACCGCGACCTCTATACCCCGCCGCTCGGCCTGCGCGAGTTCAAAGGCGACGCCGACGGCTCCATCTGGGGGCCGATGATGGCGACGGCGACGATCATCGTGACGCCGCTGATCGCGGCGTTCCTGCTGGCGCAGCGGCGCTTCATCGAAGGCATCACCCTGAGCGGCATGAAATGACGCCGGGCCGGACAAGGAACACATAACGGATTTGGTCCAGCGAACGGCGGGCCAACACGGGCCCCGGAACGCACCGGGGCGATCAGGGAGGGGCGGCGCCCGCCGTCCCCTAAACCGAAGCAGGAGAGAGTGACCATGAAACGTTTGCTATCCGCCGCCGCCGTCGCGGCGGGCCTTTACGCCGGCCCGGCGTTGGCCGTCGATATCGAAGTCGGCTACCCCTACAGCCATCTGTTCGACGTGACCTTCGAAAAGGTCATGAAGGACTTCAAGAAGGCCCATCCGGACATCAATGTGACCTTCCGCGCGACCTATGAAAACTACGAGGACGGCACCAACACCGTGCTGCGCGAATCCGTCGCCAACAGCCTGCCCGACATCAGCATGCAGGGCCTCAACCGTCAGCGCCTGATGGTCGAAAAGGGCATCGCCCATTCGCTGGAGCCCTATATCGCCAAAGAAGCCGACTTCGAAAAGGAAGGCTATCACCAGGCGATGCTGTCGCTCTCGACCTTCGACGGCAAGGTCTACGGCCTGCCCTTCGCGGTCTCCCTGCCGGTGGGCTACTACAACATGGACCTGGTCAAGAAGGCCGGCGTCAAGAAACTGCCGGCGACCTGGAACGAAGTCGTCGACATGTGCGGTAAGCTTAAGGCCGCGGGCGTGCAGAACCCCATGTTCTGGGGCTGGAACATCACCGGCAACTGGTTCATGCAGGCCCTGATGTGGTCGCAGGACACGCCGATCGTCAAAGGCAACGAGGTCAATTTCAACGGCCCGGCCGGCCTCAAGTCCCTGGAAACGATGAAGAAGATCTTCCGCGGCTGTGAGATGAAGAACCTGACCTACAAGGAAGCCTTGGCCTCGTTCTCGGCCGGTCAGATCGCCATGATGTTCTGGTCGACCTCGGCGGTCGGCTCGGTCGAACGCTCCAAAGGCGATTTCGAGTTGAAGACCAACGAGTTCCCCGGCATCGACGCGGCACCGAAGGGCCTGCCGGCCGGCGGCAACGCGGCCATGCTGGTCTCCCAATCGAAGGATCCGGCGCGGCTTGAGGCGGCCTGGAAGTTCCTCAAGTTCATCACCTCGGGCGTCGGCGCCGCCGCGGTCGCCGAAACCACCGGCTACATGCCGCCGAACAAGGCCGCCAACGAAATCATCCTGGCCGATTTCTACAAGAACAACCCGGCCAAGGCGACGGCGGTTCGGCAACTGCCGCTGCTGCGCGATTGGATCGCCTATCCGGGCGACAAGGGCCTGGCGGTGACCAAGGTCATCTACGACGCCATCGAAGGCATCGTCATCGGCGACAACGACGACATGAAGGAACTTCAGGAAGAGCTTTCCGAAGAAGTTCAGTCGATGCTGCCGAAGGGCAGTTCCTGAGCCCCGGTCACGGAAGGGAGGCCAAAGAGCCTCCCTTCCCCACGGCCCCCCCAATGACCCGACCGCCGCATCGAAAAGCGGCGGCGCGACAATCGAACTGACGGAACATCCATGAAATTTCTGCAACTGACGGACACCCATTTCGTGCCCCCGGGTGAAAAGCTTTATGGCCGCGACCCGCGCCGCACGTTGAACGCCGCGGTCGCCGACATCAACGCCCATCATGGCGACGCGGAGCTTCTGGTCGTCACCGGGGATCTGACCCATTGGGGTGAGCCCGACGCCTTCGCCAATCTGGCCCAGGCCCTGGCGCCGCTCTCCATGCCCGTGGAACTGCTGATCGGCAATCACGATGCGCGCGATGTCTTCGCCCGCTATTTCCCCGGCCAGGGCAGGGACGACAACGGCTTCGTTCAATCCGTGCGCGAGACCTCGGCGGGGCCCTTCATCTTTCTGGATACGGTTCTCGCCGGCACCCATGCGGGTCATTACTGCGAGACGCGCTGCGCCTGGCTGGCCGAAACGTTGGCAAGTTTGGGCGACCGCGAGGTCTTCCTGTTCATGCATCACCCGCCGTTCGATACCGGCATCCCGGCCTCGGACAATATCGGTCTGCAGCAGAAGAATGCCTTCCGCCAAGTGATCGAACCGCATCGTCACCGCATCCGCCATCTGTTCTACGGTCATGTTCACCGGCCGATCTGCGGCAGTTGGCTGGGCATTCCGACCTCGACCCTGCGGGCCATCAACCATCAGGTCTGGTTCGACATGGAAGGCACCAAACTGAGAGGCAGTTTCGAGCCCCCGGCCTATGGCGTGATCCAGGTCGCCGACGACCGGGTCGTCGTCCATTTCCACGACTTCATGGACGCAAGCGAGAAATTCGACCTGCACGACAGCCCCTGGGACGATTGGTCCCGCCGTCGCCCGCATCCCTGAACGCCGCCGCACCGATTCCACCCCGCCCGGGCGATACCGCGCGGTTGAATTCGCGGCTAAGGGCTTGATCCGCCGCCATTCTAAAATGCGCACTTTGTGCGCGCTTAAAAAACTGCAATACTACAGTCATGAAACTGACGTATTGCATTTTCGCATTGGCGCTGGCTGTTACGGTCGGCTCGGCCCAGGCGGCCCTGTCGCCGGAAATCGACCTCGGCTATCACGAAGGCAAGTGCGATTTGAGCCCCACCCAGGCCGCGCGGCGCGACGCCCAGGTCGCGAAAATCACCAGGCGTCTGCAATTCGCCGCCGCCGAAGCCATGGACCATCCCGAGTTCTACGAACAGGTCGAACGGGAGACCCATGCGGCGCTGCGCCGTCTCGGGCGGGTCTACGGCACCAATTGCGTGATCTCGCTGCGCTGACGCAAGCGTGATCGGGGAAGGCCTTCCCTTCCCGCCCAGGCAGGTCTATAAGCCCCGCCATGTCAATGAACACGCCCCCTGATATTCCCACGAGCTCCGGCACCGCCGGGCGCGCCATCGCGTCCGCCGTCGCCGGTTCGATCGTCTTCGTCCCGAAGGACACGCCCTAGCGCGGCCCCATGCACGGCATGGCCACGTAACGGGCGGACCTTGAGGGTCCGCTTTTTTTATGCCTGCCCCGAACAGCCAACAAGGCCACACGATCAAAAAGGCCACACGACCAAAAGGAAGGAACAATGGCGTTCCAAACCCCGCCGCCCCCCGCGGCAGAACCAACCGACGGCTTTCCCTGGCGCACTGAATTCCGGCGGCTGTGCCGCTTGGCCGCGCCCATCGTCGCGACGCAGGTCGCCTGGGTCGCCATGCTGACCACGGATACGGCGATGATCGGGCGCTTAGGCGCGGAGCCGTTGGCCGGCGCGTCGTTTTCGCTGATGGCGTTCTTCATCGGCTACATGTTCTGTTTCGGCGTGACCATGTCGACGGCCGGGCTGGCGGCCCAGGCCTATGGCGCCCGGCGCCCGCGCATCGTGCGCCGCGTCATCCGCCAGGGCCTGTGGGTGACGATCCTGACGACCCTGCCGTTCGTCGCCGCCTTCAGCCAGGTTGAGACGCTGTTGGTCTGGACCGGGCAGCCGCCGGAAACCCTTCCCCACGCCGCGGCCTATATGTCGACCCTGATGTGGTCGCTGCCGATGGGCGTCGCCTTCGCGCTGCTGCGCAATTTCGTCGCCGCCGTGGACCGGCCTCAGGCGGCGCTCTGGGTCATGGCGGCGGGCGTGCCGGTCAACGCACTGCTGGACTATGCCCTGATCTTCGGCAATTTCGGCCTGCCGCGCCTGGAACTGGTCGGCGCCGGGATCGCCACGACCACCGTGAACGTCCTGATGGTGCTGGCCCTGGCGGCGTTGATCCAATGGCGGCGGCCGTTCAACAAATATCAGGTCTTCGCCCGGTTCTGGCGCCCCGATTGGCAGATCTTCCGCCGGATCTTCGCCGTCGGCATGCCGATCGCCGTGATGACCGTGCTGGAAGGCGGCTTCTTCATCTCCGCCATCTTCGTCATCGGCCAGTTCGGCGCCGTCGCCGTGGCCGCCCATATCATCGCGCTGCAGATGCCGCACCTGACCTTCATGATCCCCATGGGCATGTCCCAGGCGGCGACCGTGCGCGTCGGCCAGATGGCCGGCCGGCGGGACGCTGTGGGTGCCTACCGCGCCGGCTGGACCGCCGTCGCGGTGACCACCGCCTTCATGGCGGTGATGACGGTCGTCATCGTCTTCATCACCGGGCCGTTTTCGCGGATATTCATGGACGTGGACACCCCGGACGCGGATCAGGTCCTGCCGCTGGCGCAGTCCTTGTTGCTGCTGGCCGCGTTGTTCCAATTGGGCGACGGCGTCCAGGCCGTGGCGGCGGGGGCATTGCGCGGCGTCAACGACACCAAGGTGCCGATGCTCAATGCCGTCGTCACGTTCTGGGGCCTGGGCGCCGCAGTCTCGCTGGGCCTCGGGTTTCCGGGCGGCATGGAAACGCAGGGCGTTTGGGTCGGCTTCGTCGTCAGCCTGACCGTCGTCGCCCTGCTTCAGGCATGGCGGCTGCGCAGCCTGCAACGCAAGGCGTATTTGCCGGATTTGGTCGGAGACTAAGCGGCGAAGGGAGATTCGCGCAAAACAACCGTCGCGCTGACGCGCTCGGGTTTTGGAAATGGATATTCGCGCAAAACAACCGTCGCGCTGACGCGCTCGGGTTTTGCGACTTAGTACATCGTCGTCAGGACGTCCTTGAGGCGTTTCATTTCCTCGAGCGCCCGGCCGGTGCCCAGCACGACACAGCTAAGCGGATCGTCGGCGATGGAAACCGGCAGGCCCGTATCGTGGCGCAGGACCAGATCGAGATTCCCCAGCAGCGCGCCGCCGCCGGTCAGCACGATGCCTTTGTCGACGATGTCGGCGGCCAGTTCGGGGGCCGTGTGTTCCAAGGCGACTTTGACCGCTTCGATAATCGCGCCGACCGGTTCGGCCAGGCTTTCGGCGATTTCGCGCTGGCTGATGACCAGTTCCTTCGGAACGCCGTTCATCAGGTCGCGGCCCTTGATTTCCATGGTCTGGCCTTCGCCGTCTTCGGGGGCGCAGGCGGAACCGATATCTTCCTTGATCCGCGCGGCGGAGCCTTCGCCGACCAAAAGGTTATGGTTGCGGCGGATGTAGGCGATGATGGCTTCGTCCATCTTGTCGCCGCCGACGCGCACGGACCGCGCATAGACGATACCGCCCAGCGACAGCACCGCGACCTCGGTCGTGCCGCCGCCGATATCGACGACCATGGAGCCCGTGGGTTCCGTCACCGGCAAGCCGGCGCCGATGGCGGCGGCCATGGGTTCCTCGATCAGGAAGACCTTGCGGGCCCCGGCGCTTTCCGCCGATTCCTGAATCGCGCGGCGCTCGACGGCGGTGGAGCCGGAGGGCACGCAGACGATGACCAGCGGGCTCGCGAAGGAGCGCCGGTTGTGGACCTTGCGGATGAAGTATTTGATCATTTCTTCGGCGACTTCGAAGTCGGCGATGACGCCGTCGCGAAGCGGGCGGATGGCCCGGATGTTGCCCGGCGTGCGGCCCAGCATCTGCTTGGCTTCCTCACCGACGGCGAGAACCTGTTTCTTGCCTTTGACCTCGGCGATGGCGACCACAGAGGGCTCGTTCAGGACGATACCCTTGCCCTTGACGTAGACCAGCGTGTTCGCGGTGCCCAAATCGATGGCCATATCCGCGGAGAGAATCCCGAAAAGTCGCGAGAACATTAAGCGTTCAGCCTTGTCTCTGTGTCATGGACGCCCCGGGGCAAACCCCTTGGACGGTGGGGTGGGGGCCCGATGAATGTATCCCTCGGTCCGGCCCGGATTTAGGGGAAACGGGCCACGATATATGGGTGCGGGGGCTTGCGCCCCCAGCACCATATTGGGTCTTTTAACCGAAAGAATCGGGCGTTTAAAGGGTCAATCTTGGGAATTCCCAAGGCAAGGCAAGCTTAGGCCGACATCGCCTCAGGCGCCTTTTTCTCCCGTTTCGTCAACAGCTTGTTCAACGCCGTCACATAGGCCTTGACCGACGCCACCATCGTATCCGTATCGGCGGCGGCGCCCTGGGCCGTCCGTTCGCCGTCGTCGTCCAGTCGGACGGTCACTTCGGCCTGGGCGTCCGTGCCCTGGGTCACCGCATGCACTTGGTACAATTGCAGGCGCGCTGCGTGCGGGAACAAGGTCTTGATGCAATTGAACGCCGCGTCCACGGGACCGTCGCCGGTCGCCTCGCAGGACTTGGCTTCGCCGTCGATGTCCAATTCCATCTTGGCCTTGGGCGGGCGGTGAACCGTGCCGCACTGGATTTCCAGGCTGGTCAGTTTGATCCGGTCGTTGACGCGCATTTCCTCGTCGACCAGGGCGACCAGGTCCTCGTCGAACACGTCCTTCTTCAGATCGGCCAGGTCCTTGAACCGCTTGAAGGCGTCGTTCAGGGCGTTGTCGCCCATCTTGTAGCCCATTTCCTCCAACTTGGTCTTGAAGGCGTTGCGGCCCGAATGCTTGCCCAGAACGATCTTCGACTTGGTCAGCCCGACGCTTTCCGGCGTCATGATCTCATACGTCTGGGCGTTCTTCAGCATGCCGTCCTGGTGAATGCCGGATTCATGGGCGAAGGCGTTGGCGCCGACGATGGCCTTGTTCGGCTGCACAGGGAAACCGGTCACGGACGAGACCATGCGCGACGCGCGGGTGATATGCGTCGCATCGATGTTGGTGGTGAAGGGCATGGCGTCCTGGCGGGTCTTCAACGCCATGACGACTTCTTCCATCGAACAGTTGCCCGCCCGTTCGCCCAGGCCGTTGATCGTGCATTCGACCTGGCGCGCCCCGGCGACCACGGCGGCCAGGGAGTTGGCGACGGCCAGGCCCAGATCGTTATGGCAATGAACGGAGAACACGGCCTGATCCGAATTCGGCACGTTCTCGATCAAGCCCTTGATCAGGGCGGCATATTCCTCGGGCACGGCATAGCCGACCGTGTCGGGGATGTTGATGGTCGTGGCGCCGGCCTTGATCGCGGCCTCGACGCAGCGGCACAGGAATTCGAATTCCGACCGCGAGCCGTCTTCGGCCGACCATTCCACGTCCTCGACCAGATTGCGGGCCATGGACACGCTTTCGGTGATGCGCTCCAGCACCTTTTCCGGCTCCATCTGCAATTTGTATTGCATGTGCAGGGGGCTGGTCGCGATGAAGGTGTGGATGCGCGGACGTTCGGCATGGCGGACGGCCTCGCCGGCGCGTTCGATATCGCCGCGCGCGGCGCGGGACAGACCGGCGATGGTTGAATTCTTGATCGTCCGGGCGATTTCCGAAACGGCTTCGAAATCGCCTTCCGAGGCGATCGGGAAACCGGCTTCGATGACGTCGACGCCCATGTCTTCCAAGACTTTGGCGATGCGCAGCTTTTCCTCCAGGTTCATGGAGGCGCCGGGCGACTGTTCGCCGTCGCGCAAGGTGGTGTCGAAGATGATGACCTGGTTCGGGTCTTTTTCGTTAACGATGGTCATTGATTTGGTCCTTCCGAAATCTCTTTGGGCCGCCCGTCGGTCATTTCATGTATGGGGACCGGCCCGCCTTACAGGGCTCTGGTTCGCTTAACCCCCTGAGCTTTCGCGGTCCCGTTTTGGGATGGACTCGGTTCTTGTGATCGAAGTGCCGAAAGGTCCTTGGTGTCCGCTGGTGCCGCTCAGGGGCGAATAAGTCGTAGCCCGAGAAGGTCGAGACCTAGCGGAAGGAGAATGCGCGCAGGCAGCAGGTCCCGGCCGGCCATGTCGGCCCCGGCAATCCGCTGTTCGATGATCGTATCCTGCGTCTGCATCAATTCTGTCTTTCCAGCCGCCCGTCGGTTGATCCATACCCTGAATAGGGTACGGGGACAGGCTTAACAGTGAATAAATGCCCTTGAGCACGGGTTTGTCAAGTGACGGGAGCATTTCAGGCGGCTACCCTCCCGACATGTCGAATTTTCCGGAACTCCCCTTCGCCGACGCCGATCCCGCAACGCTCCGCGTCTACCGCAACCTGATGACCGCCGCCGGGTCGGGCTCGCCCGCGCTGATCTTCCGCCATATGGCGACCTATCCGGGCCTGCTGGACTGGCTCTGGGCCGCCGTCGGCCCGGATGTGGAGACCGGATGGCCGGGCGCCGCCGTCTGGAAGATCGTCGCGGATCAGCCCGTGGTCGCCTTGCCGCCGTTCACCGGCGATGAACTGGCCGCCGCCGGGCTCGATGCCGGGGCGCGGGCGACCGTCGGCCATATGCTGACCAGCTACAACCGCATGAACCCGATCAACCTGGTCGCCGTGGGTGCGGCGCGGGCGCTGATCGCCGGAGACGACGTTGCGCCGCCGGCGACGCCCTTCGCCGAGACGCCCGCCACGCCCCCGGCCCCGCCGCCGGACCTGCCGCCGCCGCTGCCCATGGACAGGCTGGCGGACGGACTGGCCGAGGCCATCGGCGGCCTCTGCCGCACCATTCCCAGGACAGAGATCAATGGGGCCGCCGTCGACGTGACGCCGACCATGTACCGCCATTTCGCCATCTGGCCGCCGTTCATGACCGCCGTCGCCCAGCGCCTGGACGCCGCCATGCCGGAAATCGACGCCGCGACCCATGCCTTCGGGACGGCATGCCGCCCCCTGATCGGCCAGATGCTGGCCAATGCCAAGACTCGCGATCCCGGCCCCCTGCCCGTCGCCGAGCCGGAAGCGCTGATCCAAGTTCTGGACACCTTCGCCTACGTCATCCCGCATATGGTGGTGATCGGCGAGGCGCTGGAGGCGGCGCTCGACGCCTGATCGAAAATGACAGCCTTCCCCCAAATCCCCGTTGCCGAGGCGGACCCCGCCACGCTCGCCATCTACCGTCAGGCCATGGCGGCCGCCGGGGCCGGGTCGCCGGCCCTGTTCTTTCGCCATTCGGCGATCTATCCGGGGATGCTCGACTGGCTCTGGTCCGCCGTCGGGCCCGATATCGCCGCCGGTTGGCCCAGCCGCGAAGTTTGGAAAATCGTCGATGAACACCCGGTGGTATCCCTGCCCGGATCCACGATGGGTGACGCCGACCGCGACGCCATCCGCAACATGCTGATCAGCTACAACCGCATGAACTCCATGAACTACGCCATCGTCGGCGCCGTTCGCGGCCTGGTGACCGGCGACGGCCCGCCCCCGCCGCAAACGCCGTTCCCGGAAACGTCCTTCACCCCGCCGCCGCCAATGCCGGACCTGCCGCCGCCGCGCCGCCTGGACGAGATGGATGCAAACCAACGCGCCGCCGTCCTCAGGGCCTGCCGCACGCACCGGCCCATCGAGATCGGCGGCAAGCGGATCGATGTGCCGCCGACGTTGTATCTGCACGCGGCGCTCTGGCCGGACTACTACACGGCGGCGATGCGCGAGGTCGATGCCGCGATGGATGCCTTGGACGTGGCCACCCACGACCTGGCCGCACGATGCGCGCCGCTGATCGGGCAGGTGTTGGCCAATGCCCGCGCCCGCAATCCCGGTCCGGCGCCGCTCGACGATCCGGCGGACCTGATCAGCGTCATGGACGCTTTTATGTATCTGAGCCCCCATATGGTGGCAGTCGGGCGGGCGCTGGAAATCGCGCTCGACGCCTGACCGGACAAACAAAAAGGGCGCCCCGACCGGAGCGCCCTTTCGTTTCGATCCGATGGATCGACTTACTTCTTGGTCGTGGCGACCAATTTGTTCTCGGACAGCCACGGCATCAGGCCGCGCAGCTTGGCGCCGACTTCCTCGATGGGGTGTTCGCCCCAAATGCGGCGTTCGGCCTTGAACTGCGGCTGGCCGGCCTTGCATTCCAGCATCCAGTCCTTGACGAACTTGCCCTTCTGGATGTCGGTCAGGACGTCCTTCATGCGTTCCTTGACGCTGTCGTCGATGACCCGCGGGCCGGAGACGTAATCGCCCCATTCGGCCGTGTTGGAGACGGAATAGCGCATGTCGGCCAGGCCGCCTTCGTAGATCAGGTCGACGATCAGCTTCACTTCGTGGCAGCATTCGAAATAGGCCATTTCCGGCGCGTAGCCGGCTTCGACCAGGGTTTCGTAACCGGCGCGGATCAGCGAGGTCAGACCGCCGCAGAGCACGACCTGCTCACCGAACAGATCGGTCTCGCATTCTTCGCGGAAGGTCGTCTCGATGATGCCCGAACGACCGGCGCCCAGGCCGGAGGCATAGGACAGGGCGACTTCCAGGGCGTTGCCGGACGCGTTCTGGTGAACGGCGACCAGCGACGGCACACCGGCGCCGCGCAGGTATTCGGAACGCACCGTATGGCCCGGGCCCTTCGGCGCGATCATGAAGACGTCCATGTCGGGCCGCGGCTCGATCAGGCCGAAGTGCACGTTCAGGCCGTGAGCGAACGCCAGGGCAGTACCTTCGCGCATGTTGTCGCGCAGGTGTTCGTTGTACAGGTCGGCCTGACCTTCGTCGGGCGACAGGATCATGATGACGTCGGCCCAGGCAGCGGCCTCGGCGGCGGTCATGACCTTGAAGCCGTCACCTTCCGCCGTCTTGGCGCTGGGGGAGCCGGGACGCAGCGCCACGGCCACTTCCTTGACGCCGGAATCACGCAGGTTCAGCGCATGGGCATGGCCCTGGCTGCCGTAGCCGACGATGGCAACCTTCTTGCTCTTAACCAGGTTAACGTCGGCGTCGCGATCGTAATAGACACGCATTTCTAAAATTCTCCGATCAGTCGTTTCGTTCGTTCTGTAGGTGTTACGGTATGAGGGGTCAGATGGGCTTGTTGCCGCGCGAGATCGCGGCGGCACCGGTGCGCGAGACCTCGGTCAGGCCCAGCGGCTGCATCAATTCGATGAAGGCGTCGATCTTCGAGGCGGCGCCGACGATTTCGAACACGAAGGAGTTGTTGGAGCTGTCCACCGCGCGGGCCCGGAACGTATCGGCGATGCGCAGGCTTTCGACCCGCTTTTCGCCCTTTCCGACGACCTTGACCAGGGCCAGTTCGCGTTCGACATAGGGGCCGTCGAGCGTCAGGTCCGCAACCTTGTGGACCGGCACCAAACGGCCGAGCTGCGCCTTGATCTGTTCAATGATCATCGGCGTGCCGGTGGTCACGATGGTGATGCGCGACAGGCCCGCGGCGTGGTCCGTTTCGGCCACGGTCAGGCTTTCGATGTTGTAACCCCGGCCCGAAAACAGACCGATGACGCGCGCCAGCACGCCCGGTTCGTTGTCGACCAGGACGGCAATGGTATGCCGGTTCACTTCCTTGGAAGGCTCGCTCACGGATGGGAACTCCCAGATTTCGCCCCCGCGGGTGCGGCGGCGGCCCTTGTTTTAGCCGCGTTGGCCCGGTTGTCAACTCAAGGAGTGGCAGGGCCGACGGCGGACGGTTTTAGACCAGCACCATGCCTTCTTCGGAAATCGGCTTATTCGCCTTGTCGTTGGGGCCCAGCAGCATCTCGTTATGGGCCGCCCCCGACGGGATCATGGGGAAGCAGTTTTCCGCCTTGTCGATGGCGATATCGGCGATCACCGGACCGTCGATGGCGATCATTTCCTTGATCACGTCGTCCAGCTCGCTCGCCTTGGTCGCCCGCAAGCCGGCGGCATGGAAGCTTTCCGCCAGCTTCACGAAGTCCGGCAGGCTCTCCATATAGCTTTCCGAATAGCGACCGCCGTGCAGCAGTTCCTGCCACTGGCGGACCATGCCCATGTATTCGTTGTTCAGGATGAAGATCTTCACCGGCAGGCGGTACTG
>MDTA01148311.1_pt1 | contig 126071 bp, 118 predicted proteins | sample 811151 | NCBI WGS metagenome assembly MDTA01 (sample SAMN05326648, study PRJNA326480) | marine metagenome | isolation source: seawater | place: Indian Ocean: South | collected 2010 | reverse complement strand
GCTGCCTTGGATGCGTTTCTGGCGCATCCAGACGAAGCGCGCGTCCATCGTCAGGTTGTAGCCCGTGGTCCCGGCGCAGAACACGACCATGCCGCCGCGCTTGACGATGTTGCAGGAGACCGGGAAGGTCGCCTCGCCCGGGTGTTCGAAGACGAAGTCGACGTCGTTGCCCTTGCCGGTGATGTCCCAGATGGCTTTGCCGAACTTGCGGGTTTCGGCCATGTATTCCTTGAAGCCGGGTCCGTTGACTTCGGGCAACTGGCCCCAGCAATTGAAATCCTTGCGGTTGATCACCGCCTTGGCGCCGAGGCCCAGGACGAAATCGCGCTTGTCCTCTTCGGAAATCACGCCGATGGCGTTGGCGCCCGAGACGGCGCAAAGCTGCACCGCCATGGACCCCAGTCCGCCCGACGCCCCCCAGACCAGGACATTGTGCCCCGGCCGCAGGATATGCGGGCGGTGGCCGAACAGCATCCGGTAGGCGGTGGCGAGCACCAGGGTGTAGCAGGCACTTTCCTCCCAGGTCAGATGCTTGGGCCGCATCATGCACTGGCGGTCCTGCACGCGGCAGAACTGGGCGAAGGAGCCGTCGGGCGTCTCGTATCCCCAGATGCGCTGCGAGGTCGAAAACATCGGATCGCCGCCGTTGCATTCCTCGTCGTCGCCGTCGTCCTGGTTACAATGCACCACGACTTCGTCGCCGACCTTGAAGCGTTTGACCTTGGAGCCGACGGCGTAAACCACGCCAGAGGCGTCGGAGCCGGCGATGTGGTAATCGGCCTTGTGATAATCGAAGGGCGAGATCGGCGTGCCGAGCGCCGCCCAGACGCCGTTGTAGTTGACGCCCGCGGCCATCACCATGACCAGGACGTCGTGGCTGTCCAATTCGGGGACGTCGACGACCTCGACCTGCATGGCCTCGGTCGGTTCGCCATGGCGCTCCTTGCGGATCGCCCAGGCATACATCTGTTTCGGCACATGGCCGAGCGGCGGGATTTCTCCGACCTCGTAAAGGTCTTTGGTGGGCTGTTCCGGGTCCAATTGAACGACTTCGGCGGCATCCGTCATTGTCGCCTCCTTTTTTCGCGTTGTTGCGCCATCCCCAACGGGCCGCGTTTTTGCCGGTATTCGATTGTTCGGCAGGCGACCATTTTTACTTTTTCAACGGTCATATCCGCTTTACAGTTTCTTCGCAATGCACAAAATGCTATCTTTCGTTTGGCAAGATTAAAACGAAATATTATTTCAATTTATGCAGGGAATTGGCGGAAAACCGCCGGTTCAGGGAGAATGCCATGAGTGGCGAATTCGCAGACGCAAAACCCGCCTCCACTGCGGCGCAGCAGGAAAAACCGAAGGATCGCCCTTGGTTGTTCCGCACCTATTCGGGGCATTCCTCGGCCAAGGAATCGAACGCGCTCTATCGCGGCAACCTGGAAAAGGGGCAGACGGGCCTCTCCGTCGCCTTCGATCTGCCGACGCAGACCGGCTACGACGCCGACCATCCGCTCGCCAAGGGCGAGGTCGGCAAGGTCGGCGTGCCGATCTCCCACTTAGGGGATATGGAACAACTGTTCGACGGCATCCCGCTGGATCAGATGAACACGTCGATGACGATCAACGCGCCGGCGTCCTGGCTGCTGGCCCTTTACATCGCCGCCGCCGAACGTCAGGGCGCCAACCGCGCCGACCTTGCGGGCACGACGCAGAACGACGTGCTGAAGGAATACCTGTCGCGCGGCACCTATATCTTCCCGCCGGGCCCGTCCCTGCGCCTGACCTCCGACGTCATTTCCTTCACCTGCAAGGAGGTGCCGAAGTGGAATCCGATGAACGTCTGCTCCTACCACCTGCAGGAAGCGGGCGCGACGCCGGTTCAGGAACTGGCCTATGCCCTGGCCAACGCGCGGGCGATTTTGGATACGGTCAAGGCGTCGGGTCAGGTCACGGACGAAGATTTCCCCCGTCTGGTCGGGCGGATCAGCTTCTTCGTCAACGCCGGCATGCGCTTCATCACCGAATTGTCGAAGATGCGCGCCTTCACCGAACTCTGGGATGAGATCACGCGCGACCGCTACGGCGTCGAGGACGAGAAATACCGCCGCTTCCGCTACGGCGTGCAGGTCAACTCGCTGGGCCTGACGGAGCAGCAGCCGGAAAACAACGTCTACCGCATTCTTCTGGAAATGCTGGCCGTGACCCTGTCGAAGAATGCCCGTGCCCGGGCGGTGCAGCTTCCGGCCTGGAACGAAGCGCTCGGCCTGCCGCGGCCCTGGGATCAGCAATGGTCGCTGCGCCTGCAGCAGATCGTCGCCTATGAGACGGACCTTCTGGAATTCGGCGACATCTTCGACGGCTCCAAGGAGATCGAGGCCAAGGTCGAGGAACTGAAGGAACAGGCACGGGACGAACTGGCCCGTATCGAAGGCATGGGCGGCGCCGTCCCGGCGATCGAAAACGGCTATATGAAACAGCGTCTGGTCGAGGCCAGCGCCAAACGCCTGGCCGCGATCGAGGCGGGCGAACAGGTCGTCGTCGGCGTCAACAAGTATACCGAGGCAGAGCCCTCGCCCCTGGTCGGCGAAAGCGGCGCCATCGTCACGGTGTCGCCCGAGGTCGAGGCGCAGCAGATCGCGTCCCTCAACGCCTGGCGCGAGGCCCGCGACGACGCCAAGGTCAAGGAAGCCCTGGCGGCCCTGACCGAGGCCGCCAAGTCCGACGCCAACATGATGGAGGCGACCATCCAATGCGCCCATGCCGGGGTGACGACCGGCGAATGGGGGACGGCCTTGCGTGACGTGTTCGGCGAATTCCGCGCCCCCACCGGCATTTCCGGCGCCGCCCTGGGCGCCGCCGGCGACATCGCCGCCGTGCGCGAGCGGGTCGAACAGGTCTCCGACGCGCTGGGCCGCCGGATCAAGATCCTGGTCGGCAAGCCGGGCCTGGACGGTCATTCCAACGGCGCCGAACAGATCGCCGTGCGCGCCCGCGACGTGGGCATGGAGGTCGTTTACGAAGGCATCCGCCTGACCCCGAAACAGATCGTCGCCGCCGCGCGGGACGAGGCCGTGCATGTGGTGGGATTGTCGGTCCTTTCCGGATCGCACGTCGCCTTGGTCACCGACGTGATGGACCTGATGCGGGCCGAAGGCCTGGACGACATTCCCGTCGTCGCCGGCGGCATCATCCCGCCCGCCGATGCGGAAACCCTGAAGGCCGCGGGCGTCGCCCGGGTCTATACGCCGAAGGATTTCGACCTGACCGCGATCATGGATCAGATTGTCGATCTGGCGGCGGAAGGGCTCAAGACGGCGGCGGAGTGATTTTCACGCCAAGGGCGCGCTAAATAACGCTTAAATCAGGTTGCGGATTTCGGTTCGAGCATTGCATAAACACCCTTTCTTCCGGGGCGAGGAGGAAAGGGGAGTTGAACCACATGGCGAATTGGCAGGCCGGCTCATCCGTGCGCCGCAATCTCATCGCACTTATCGGGCTGATCCTGATCGCCGGTTTCGCAACCAGCAGCGTCATCAGTTACCAGGTGTCGAAGGCGAGCCTGCGGGAAGCGCTCATCGGCAATGAACTGCCGCTGACCAGCGACAATATCTATTCGGAAATCCAAAGAGACCTGCTTCGCCCGGTGTTCGTCGCCTCGATGATGGCCGACGATACGTTTGTCCGGGACTGGTTGCTCGATGGTGAAGTCGATCCCGGCAAGATGATCCGGTTTCTTGATGAAATCCGGGCCCAGCACGGCATGTTCACGACCTTTCTGATTTCCGACAAAACCCGGCGGTACTACCACTTCAAAGGCATTTCGAAGATCGTCTCGGAAGACGACGCCCGGGATAATTGGTACTTCCGCGTTCGGAAGATGAAGGAAGATCACGAAATCAATGTCGATCTCAACGCCGAGCAGAACGACGCCCTGACGATTTTCATCAATCAAAAAGTTTTCGATTACCAAGGCAACTACCTGGCGACGACAGGGGTCGGCATCGCCTTTGATTCACTCGTCAGAGTGGTCGATCGTTACAGGGAGAATTTCTCCCGCCACGTTTATTTCGTCGATAAGGCAGGGACGGTCATGACGCGCTCCGAGGGCGCGTCGATCACGGAAGAAAACATCCACAAGGCCGAAGGTGCCGCCACCATCGCAGACAAGTTGCTGGCGGCCGACCATAGCTTTTTCGAATATGAGCGCAATGGCGAGACCATGCTGGTCAGCGCCCGGCACATTCCGGAACTGAACTGGTGGGTCATCATCGAACAAGAAGAAGCCAGCGCCCTTGCCGGTATTCGCAAAAGTCTGATCACGAACTTTTTCGTGGGCCTTTTTGCCATCTCGCTGACGCTTGTCGTCGTGCTTTACGCGGTCAACTGGTTCTATGCGCGCCTGGAACAAAAGGCGGTGGAGATGGCCCAACTTGCGGAGCATGAGGCCGGCCTCAACAAGCGGCTCAAGTATGAGTTGGAGCTCAAGGACAAGTTCTTCTCGATCATATCCCACGACCTGATTTCGCCGTTTTCTTCGCTGCTGAGCGGAACCCACCTGATGTCGGAACGCGCCGATAATTACAGCAAGGAGGAACTCGCGGACATCGCTAAGAAGGTGCATGCATCGGCGGAAGACGTCTTCAGTTTGTTACGCAACCTGCTTGATTGGGCGCGCCTGCAAATCGACGGCGCCAGCATCGATCCGGAGGACCTGTCGCTGCGCGACGTCGTCCGCAAGAACATCAGCGTGCTGGCGCCGCCGGCGCGCGAAAAAGACATTCAGATCGTCAATTCAATCGACGCGGCGTCGGCCTATGCGGACCCCCTTATGATCGATACGGTGATGCGAAATCTGATCTCCAACGCGATAAAATTCACACCGCCCGGCGGAAAGATCGATGTTTCCGCGCAGGAACAAGACGGCGAAACCCGGGTGACGGTTCGTGACACCGGCGTCGGTATCGACCCGGATCGGCTTGATACGATTTTCGGTTTGGATCAGGAAACGTCGACCCTCGGCACGGGCGGTGAGCGCGGAACCGGATTGGGGCTCGCTCTTTGCAAGGAAATGGTCGAACGCAACGGCGGCAAGATCTGGATCGAGAGCGTAAAGGGCGAAGGGTCCCAATTTCACTTCACACTCCGATCCAGGCGGCCCTGACCGGCGCGGATTTCGTCGGCGATCGCTGGCGCCTCGGCTGCGGCGGAAGGGCTCAAGACGGCGGCGCTTAATGCCCCGCCTTGCCCAGTTCCCGCATTTCTTTCAGCCAGGCTTCGTGGCGGCGGGCGTTCGGCGCGTCCGCCATGCCCAGGACCGTCGACCGCACGGGCGCCATCCCGACGAACTTCAAAATGTTGCGTTCCAGGCTCTTGAGGCTATGGGCGCCGAACCACCATCGATAGGCCCATCCGGGCATGCCCATGGTGACGACGACGCGCGCCGATTTTCCTTTCAGGCGGCCTTTGGGAAATCCGCCTTCGCCATCGTCCTTGGTGAAGGCGACGCCGGGGCGCAGAAGTTGTTCGAGAAAGCCCTTCGTCAGGGCCGGCAAGGTGCCGAGCCACAGCGGATAGATCAGGACGACGTGGTCGGCGTTTTCCAGGGCATCCATGGCGGCGCGGATGTCCGGCGGCGGTGTGCCGTCCTGGAAATCCTCGGCCCGGCGCAGCAAGGGAAAGTCCAGGTCCGCCACGGTGACACGGGTCACCGCATGGCCCGCCTCATCGGCCCCCTGACCGTAGGAATCGGCCAAGGCATGCACCAGGTGTCCGGGGGCAGGGTCGGGATGCCCGTCAATGATCAGGATGCGCTGCGTCATGCCGGGGATAGTAGGCCGGGTTGCGGGAGGTTGTCGTTGATGCGCGTCAAGCGGCCCCGCGCAACGCGGGTCCGCCGGGGATTAGCCGTCCACCACCTTCAGGAAGGTTTCGTAGCAGGGCATCAGCACGTCGAACGACCAGCCGCCGCGATGCAATGCCGCCATGCCCTGTTCCAGGGCGAACAGCATCATCGCCAGTTCGTCGGCGTCGATGTCGGTGCGGACATCGCCCGCCTTTTGTGCGTTACGCAGGACCTGGGCGACGATCTGGCGCATTTCTTCCTGCAGGCCGCGCAGGTATTCGGCGATGTCCGGATGATGCGGCGCCAGTTCGACGGCCGTGTTGTAGACCATGCAGCCCTTGCGGCCTTCGTCCGAGCAGAGATAGCCGGTGACCTGGCGGAAGTAGGCTTCCAGTTCGGCCCGGCCCGCGTCCGGTTTGCGCAATTCCTTGCGCATGTCGTCCTTCAGGCTTTGGATATAGCGGATCAGCGCCTGGCGGTAGATCGCGTCCTTGTTGCCGAAAGTGCCGTACAGGCCATAGCGGCTGACGCCGGTGCGGCGCACCAGGTCTTCCATGGACGTATGCTGAAAGCCGCGCTCCCAAAACAGGTGCATGGCTTTGTCGAGGGCTTCGTCCGGATCGAATTCGCGTGGTCTGACCATATGCCAGAATTGGTGTTCTGTTTGGCGCGGTCAAGGTCCAATCCGCGCGAACGGAAAAGCCAAGCCGCCGATTTGATTGAAATTCGGGGAGGTTAGGCGGGTTTGGCGCCGGGCAGCAGCACGGGAATCGCCTCGACCGCCGCGGTCGGGGCCAACGGGTTTTCGACCTGCGGTTTGGAAACCTGGGTCAGGTAGCGGGCGGCGCCGGCCTGAAATTCCTTGCGGATGAAACACCAGCTGACGAACAGGCCGCCGAACCTCTCGAAATACATGATGTCTTCGTTCTCGCGGCACCATTGCAGGTCGCGCGCCAGATTGCGCGACGTGCCGACGAAGACCCAGGCGGGCCGCACGCCGCCGTGCCAGATGACGTAGACGCCGGATTGGCCTTCGAGACCCTGGTTCTCGGGTGCGAGGTTGATGAATCGAAAGAACTTGCCCTTGTCGTTGCGCGCCCAGTTGGGATCCACCGGCTTGCCCAACTGGCTCATTTTCTTCGCGGCACTTTTGAAAAACATGGTTGTTTCTTTCGCCAAGGGCCTTCTTTATCGGCGGTGTCGGTTTCCCGGGCCCTCCGGGACGGTCCCCGCGGATCGAGCTTTTCCGATCAACTGCCGGCCCTTATATGGGCCGATAATGTGCCGCTGAAAAGAGGTCCTGTCGATGGAATTTTTGGCGCTGGTTCTGGCACTTGCGGCCATCGTGCTGGTGCTCGGCGGGACGTTGCGGACCGGCGTGCCGCCGATGCCGACCTCCTCCGGCGTGCGGGCCTGCATGTTCGATCTGGCGAAGGACGTCGCCCCGGCCACGGTGTTCGAACTGGGCGCCGGATGGGGCGGACTGGCGACAGCCCTGGCGCGCCGCTGGCCCGAGGCGAAGGTCGTCGCCGTCGAGGTCTCGCCCCTTCCCTGGGCGGTCTGCCGGCTGCGCCAGGCCCTGTTCGGGCCCGCCAATCTGGAGGTCCGCTTCGCGGACGCGTTGAAGACGGATTTGCGTGCGGCGGACCTCTGCGTCTGCTTTCTCTGTCCTCCGGCAATGGCGAAGCTGGCACCTTATCTGCGGGATGCCCTGGCGCCCGGAACATATGTCCTGTCCAACGCCTTCGCCCTGCCGGGTTGGGTGCCGCTGCGCGAGGCGCGGGTCGCCGATATCCACCGGACGGCGGTCTATCTGTATCGCCGGGATGCGGCATAACATCGCATTTTACGATGATCGGCGTCTTTTAATTCTAATATCATCACGGTATGAATCCGGCTAAGCACGGCGGCGGCGCGAAGATCAGCCATGCCGCGCCGTGCCAAAATAAAAAGGGAGCCATCCAATGACCGACACCATCATCACCGAACGGGTCGAAATCGTCGACGTGGCGCCACGCGACGGGTTCCAGGCCGTGGGGCCGTGGATTCCCACCGAAACCAAGGTCGCCGTGGTCGAAGGTCTACTGGCCGCCGGTGTGCGGCGGATCGAAACCGGCGCCTTCGTCAGCCCCAAGGCCGTCCCGCAGATGGCCGACACGGCCGAGGTCCATGCCGCCGTCACACGGCCCGAGGGCGCGCGCCTTTGCGCCCTGGTGCCGAACGAGACCGGCGTGCGCCGCGCGCTGGAGGCCGGGATCACCGATCTGGTCTACGTCTTTTCCGTCACCGAAAGCCATAACCAGGGCAACGTCCGCCGGCCGGTCGCCGACAGCCTCGCCGAATTGGAGCGGGTGTTCGAATTGGGTCGCGACGTCGACGGGTTTCAACTGCGCGTTAACGTGGCGACGGCCTTCGATTGTCCGTTCGAGGGCCGCGTGCCCAGCGCCGCCGTGCTGGCCTGCCTGGACAAGGTCACGGCCCATGGCTTCCCCATGGAAATCGGCCTTTGCGACACCACGGGCCGCGCCTTCCCCGATCAGGTCGCCGACCTGTTCGACCGGACGCAGCGGGCCTATGACGGTGCCGGATGCACCTGGGCGTTTCACGGCCACGACACTTTCGGGCTGGGGGTCAGCAATGCGCTTTATGCCTATCAGGCCGGGGTCCGCGTGTTCGATGCGGCGGCAGCCGGGCTGGGCGGCTGTCCCTTCGCGCCGGGCGCCACCGGCAACACGGCCAGCGAAGATCTGGTCTTCACCTTCCAGAACATGGGCGTCGAGACGGGCATCGACCTGGAACGCCTGCTCGCCGTCGCCGAAGACATCGCGGTCCTGCCGCAGGCCGCGACCGGCGGGCATATCCGCACGGTGCCGCGTGCCCGCGCCTTGGCCGACCGGCCGGCGGCCTGACGCGGGCCGGGGCGGGAAAGGCAAGGCGCGCGCATGCGGTTCAATCTGACCACGCTGCGGCTGTTCGTCACCGCCGTCCAGGACGGCAGCATCATGGCGGCGGCGTCACGTCACAACACCGCCCCCTCGGCGGTCAGCCGGCGCCTGTCCGACATGGAACACCATCTGGGGGCACCCGTACTGTATCGCTCTAGGGGTGGCGTGCGGCCGACTCCGGCGGGCGAGGCGCTTTATCGCCACGCCTTGAACCTGCTGCGCCTGTCCGACCGGATGGAGGCCGAACTCAGCGAGTTCGGCGCAGGCGTGCGCGGCCATGTGCGGGTCGCCGCCAATACGTCCTGCGTGACGCAGTTCTTGCCGGAGGAACTCGCGGCCTTCCTCAAGGACAATCCGGAAATCCGCATCGATCTGACGGAAGGCATCAGCTCCGCCATCGTCCAGGACGTGGCCGACGGGCATCTGGATATCGGTCTGTTTTCCGAAGCGGTCGATCCCGGCGGTCTGGAGACTTTTCCCTATCGCACGGACCACCTGATGGTCGTGATGCCGCCGGGCCACGATCTGGACCGGGGACAGCCGGTGGCGTTCGACGAGGTTCTCGATTATCCGGTCATCGGTCTGCAGACGGGAAGCTCCCTTTACGACCGGGTGCAGGCCGCCGCGCGGGACCTGGGGGCCGTGTTGGATTGCCGGTTGCAGGTCGCCAGTTTCGACGGTCTGCGGGGCATGGTCGAAAGCGGGTTGGGTGTCGGCTTCCTGCCTGAAGGCGCCGTCACGCCGTTCCTGAACGACCGCCTGACCGCCCATCCGCTGTCCGACGCCTGGGGCCATCGACGGTTGTTGCTGGGCGTGCGCGAAGCCGCCGCCCTGCCGGCGGTGGCGCAGAAGCTCCTGATGCATTTGACGGGAACGGGGCCGGGGGCGGCGGCGGCACAGGCCGCCGCCGCGGACTAACCTAGGACGCAGATTTCAACGGTGCCGTCGCCGCCTTCAGCCAGGCCTTGGTCTTGGCATCCAACAGCGGCGACAGCACCTTGCGGACCCGCGCGTGATAGGCGTCGAGCCAGGCCGTTTCTTCGGCGTCGAGCAGCGCTGTGTCGATCAGCGCCCGGTCGATGGGCGCCAGGGTCAGGGTTTCGAATTCCAGCAAATCGCGCTCGGCGCCCTTCGGGGGCTTGGCCTCGGTGACCAGGACCAGGTTCTCGATGCGGATGCCGTAGGCGCCGGTCTTGTAATAACCGGGCTCGTTCGAGATCACCATGCCGGGCTCCAGCGCGACCGAACTGGGGGCCTTGGAAATGCGCTGCGGTCCTTCGTGGACGGATAGGAAACTGCCGACGCCATGGCCCGTGCCGTGGTCGTAGTCGAGGCCGACCTGCCACAGGAACTGACGCGCCATCGGGTCCAACTGCGTGCCCGTGGTGCCGCGTGGAAAGCGCGCGCGGGCCAGCGCGATATGTCCCTTGAGGACGCGGGTGAAGCGGTCCCGCGTTTCCTTGGCCGGGCGTTTCGCCGCTTTGCCGGCCTTGCCGTTTCCGATGAAGACGGTGCGGGTGATATCCGTGGTGCCGTCCAGGTACTGGCCCCCGGAATCGACCAGGTACACGTCGCCGGGGCGCAGGCGCCGGTCCGACGCCGGGGTCGCCTTGTAATGGACGATGGCGCCGTTGGGGCCGCTGCCGGAAATGGTGTCGAAGCTGAGATCGCGGATCAGGCCGTCCTCGAACCGGATGGCCTGCAGTTTGTCCGACGCCGCGATTTCGCTGACGCCGCCCTTTGCCGCCTCGGTCTCCAGCCAGCAGAGAAAACGCACGATGGCTGCCCCGTCGCGGCGGTGTGCCGCGCGGGTGCCGTCGATCTCGGTCGTGTTCTTGCGCGCCTTGGGCAGGGCGCAAAGGTCGGGGCCGCGTTCAACTTTGGCCCCGCCGTCGGCGAGACGGGCGGCGATCCACATGGGGTCGGCCGCGGGATCGATCCGCACATGGGCCTTCTTGACGGCCAGCCTGTCCAGAACCTTGCCCAGATCGCCCGGCGCCTTGGTCCGCACGCCCTTACCCAGATGGCGTTGCAGGGCCGCCGTCGCCTTGGACTTGTCGATGAACCAATCGACCGACGCATCCTTGTGCAGAATCGCGAAGCTGAGGGCCAGCGGCGTGCGCGGCACGTCGGCGCCCCGCACGTTCAATAGCCAGGCGATGGAATCGGGGGCCGAGAGGATTTGCGCATCCTGGCCTTCGGCCTTCAGGGCGTCGGCGATCGCGCGGCGTTTTTCGGCGCTGCCCTGGCCCGCGTATTTGTTCGGATGGGGGCGGATGGGGCCCGCCGGGGGCGGCGGCTGATCGTCCCAGACGGCGTCGATGGGGTTGCCGTCCACGGGCACCAGTTCACCGCCCGCCTTGCGGCAGGCATCGCGGTAGCGCGGCAGTTGCGCCGGGGTCACCAGCCAGGGGTCGTATCCGAGACGCCCGCCTTTCGGCAGGGCCTCGGCGATCCAATCGGTCGCCGGTTCGTTGGAAATATGGCGCAGGTCGTAAAGAGCGCTGTCCACCTGCGTTGCGGCCTGCAGGGTATAGCGGCCATCGGAAAACAGCGCGGCGCGTTTGCCCGTCACCACGGCCAATCCGGCCGATCCCGTGAACCCGGTCAGCCAGGCCAGCCGTTCCGACCGTGCGGCCACGTATTCGCCTTGATGTTCGTCGCCGCGCGGCACCAGAAATCCGTCGAGGCGGCGGCGGGCCAGCTCGGCGCGCAGGCGTTTCAAGCGGTCGGCGGCGGGGTTGTCACCGGTGTCGGAGGGGCCAGTCGTTCGGCGGGGAGCGGGTGCGTTCATGTCCATGTCTTCAAGCTATGAACAGAGCGCTCCGGAGGCAAGCCCGAAGCGACGCAATAGCCCGAGATTCCCCGGGCATCGGCCGGAGCTGACCGGCGGAATCATAAACCCCCGGTTCGGGCGATGCGGCTGTGATCGCGCGCACAGTGAGCCATGCTTAAAACGCAGTGCTGCGGTGCAACAATTGCGGTTTGCGCATGGCTCGGACAGGCATAGGTTCCGCGCAACACAAGAGCTGAGCAGCCGGCGCCACCTGGGGAGCCGGTACGCAAAACGCCTTCAGGAGTTAGACCAATGAGTGCCACGACCCAAACCGTCCAAAACGAATTGGACATTCTGCAGGAAGCCCATCGCATGCAGAACGAGACGCTGTTCCAGCCGCTGGTCCGGGGTGTGAAATCCCTGATCGGCAGTATCGTCGCCGATTTCCGCCGCGCCGCCATGCGCCGCCAGTTGGAAGCCCTCGACGACCGCATGCTGCGTGACATCGGCCTGCGCCGCGACGACATTTCCTCGCTGGTCGCCAACGCCTTCGCGTCCGGCGCGCACGAGCCCGGAACCCAGGCGATCGCCGCCGAACTCTACTACCTGGCGCCGGCCACGCCGGGGCCCGCTGCACACCGGGGCGACCACCGCCTCGCGGCCTAAGCGGCGACCGACACAGATCCTCCCTCCCTGCTGGAAACGGCGGCACCCGATCCGGGGTGCCGCCGTTTTCTTTTGTCCGGGCGGGCGGTGCGGGACGCGGCTTAGAACAGCGGTTTGCTGGTCCGGTGGTATCCCTTGTTTTCCATGCAGCTGCGGAAATACGTGTCGCTTTGTTTGGATGCGTCATAGCGCGCCATGGCGGTGTCGTACTCGCTGCCGATCAATTGCCCGGAACTGGGTTGGGGCAGGGGTTGGCGGCGAAGCATGCGTTCCGTTTCGGCCCGGGCGAGCGACCGGCATTCCTGGCGGTCGAAGGCGGCTTGCTCCGTGCTGGCTCCGGGTTTGGCCCATTCGGTGACGCTGCAGGCCGCCAAGGTCAGCAACAGGCCGACCAGGCCGGTCCGCAACAAACTCTGTGTCCTCTTGGCGTTCATCATGGGGTCATCCTAACCTGTCTGCCTCGGCCGATAAACGGTCCAACCCGCCGGCGTCTGCCGATGCGTCCGCGTCGAACGGCCATAAGGCAACGGTGATGCCGGGCGCCGATGCCGGGGATTTTTCGACGGTCAGGCGCATGACCTGGCTGTCGTCCTTCCAAACGGCGCCGGTCAATGCGTCCAACACCGCCTTGGCTACGTTATCGACGTCCAGCCGCTTGGGCGCTTCGTCCGTCAATTCGATCCGGATGGCGACTTCGTAGGGCCGGAAATCGGCGCGCCAATCGCGGTAATCCTTGCGGAAGAAATCGCCCAGGTCCTTTTTCAGCGCACCACCCCGGCTGGTCAGGCCGGTGAACCGGATCAGCAGCCGGTCACCCAGGCGCGCGACGCGAAACCGCCCGCCGCCCCGCCAGCCGTGATCGTCACGCATCGGTCCGTCGGCTCGGGGCGGATGGCATGGAGGACGGCCCCTTGCTCAGCCGCCGGTGCCCGACGCCAGGCAGGCGCGGATGAAATCGGCGGCGGCGGGATCGTCCCATTCGGCGACGCCTTCCAGGCGGCCCATCTCGCGGCCGTCGCCGGCGTAGAGAATCGTCGTCGGCAGGCCCCGCACCTTGGCCGACCGCGCGACCGCCGTGTTCGGGTCGAGATGGATCGACAGGTTCTCGAACCCCTGTTTGTCGTAGAACGGTTTGACCTGGCCCAGGCCGCCGCGATCCTGGCTGATCGCCAAGACGGCGATGCCGTCCTCGGCCAGGTCGCCTTTCAGGGCGTCCAACTGCGGCATTTCCTTGATGCAGGGCGCGCACCAGGTCGCCCAAAGGTTCACGACCGCCCCGGATTTTCCGGATAGCTGTTTGATCGTCACCCCTGCGCCGTCGGCGTCCTGGAAGGGTGCGGTCATGGCCGGGCCGGGTGGGACGGCGGCCTTGAATTTGGCAAGCACCGGCGGCGGGGTGGTGCAGGGCGCCGCCGCCCTTGCATTGCCGGCGGGAATGGTGAAAATCGCCCCACTCAACAGGGCGGCGGCCAGGGCCGGCAGCAATGCTGCGGGCCTGCGCGGCGCGCGGCGGGTTGATCGGCGGGTCATTCGATTCCTATCGGTGGTCATGCGGGTTCACTGTCCGTTTACGCCTGATACGCTAAACATTGCCATGCACCAAAGGAGATAGCCATGGCGCAGAGCGCTAGCAAGTCCGGTGGCGGAAACAAGTCGGGCGGCGCGGGCGGCGAGGGCGCATCCGGCGCCTCGACCATCTGGGGCGGCCGGTTCGACGGCGGCCCGGACGCCATCATGGAGGAAATCAACGCCTCCATCGAATTCGACAAACGCCTGGCGAACGAAGACATCGCCGGCTCGATCGCCCATGTCCGCATGCTGGCCAAGCAGGGCATCGTTTCCGACGACGACGCCAACGCCATCGTCGGCGGCCTGGAAACCGTGCGCGATGAAATCGCGGCGGGCGATTTCGAATTCAAGCGCTCTCTGGAAGACATTCATATGAATGTCGAAAACCGTCTGGCCGATTTGATCGGACCGGCGGCCGGGCGCCTGCATACGGCGCGGTCGCGCAACGATCAGGTCGCGACGGACTTCAAGCTTTGGACGCGGGGGGCGGTCGACGCCCTGTCCGCCGGGGTCAAGGACCTGCAGGCGGCGCTGATCGACCGGGCCGAGGAAGAGGCCGCGACGGTCATCCCCGGCTTCACGCACCTTCAGGGCGCGCAGCCGGTGACGCTCGGCCATTACCTGCTGGCCTATGTGGAAATGCTGGGCCGCGACCGGGGCCGGTTGGAAGATTGCCGCCGCCGGCTGAACGAATGCCCCTTGGGCGTGGCGGCCCTGGCCGGGACGTCGTTCCCCATCGACCGCCACATGACGGCCGAGACATTAGGCTTCGCGCGGCCGACGGCCAATTCGCTGGATACGGTCTCGGACCGGGATTTCGCGCTGGAATTCCTCGCGGCCTCGACGATCCTGGCGGTCCATCTGTCGCGCTTCGCCGAGGAAATGGTCATCTGGTGTTCGCAGCAGTTCGGCTTCGCGACCTTCACCGATGCGTTTTCGACCGGCTCGTCGATCATGCCGCAGAAACGCAATCCGGATGCCGCCGAATTGGTCCGCGCCAAGGTCGGGCGGATCGCGGGTGCGTTCCAGGGGCTGGTCATCGTCATGAAGGGCCTGCCGCTGACCTACGGCAAGGACATGCAGGAAGACAAGGAAGCGGTGTTCGACGCCGCCGACAACATCGCCCTGGCCGTCGCCGCGACGGCGGGCATGGTCCGCGACGTGCAGTTCAATAAGAAACGCCTGGCCGAAGACGCGGCGCGCGGGTTTTCGACGGCGACGGACCTGGCCGACTGGCTGGTCCGCGTGCTCGGCATGCCGTTCCGCCAGGCCCATCACGTGACCGGATCCCTGGTCGCCCTGGCCGAGGAAAAGGGCTGCGCCCTGGAAGACCTGGGCGTCGACGAGATGCAGGAAGTGGACCCGGCGATCACGGCGGACGTATATTCCGTTCTGGGCGTCGAGAACTCGGTGACCAGCCGGACCAGCTACGGCGGCACGGCGCCGGAAAACGTCACCGCCCAGGCGAAAGAGGCACGCACCCGTTTCCTTGACTAAAGGGCCGGAAGTTCCCAGGTTTGGGGGCGCCGCGAACGGATGCGGGCGATTGGAACGGATATGATGACACGCAGGCGAATTCTGACGACGATCCTGGGCGGGCTGGCTTTTGCCGGGCTTTCGGCCTGCGGTCGGAAGAATCAGCCGAAGCATCCGCCCGGGTCCGAATATCCGCAGCACTATCCTTATTTCCCACCCGATAAACGGTATGCCAAAACGCCGCCGCCGCCGCCCGAGGAACAATCGCAGGAACGCGGCGACAGCCAACTCCTCAAACTGGACCCGATCCAGGACCGCAGCAGATAAGCCCGTCCCGGCCGCCAGGCGGGGCATGCCGTTAACCGACAACCGGACATCGCACCTTGGACCATTTCACTTATAAGAACGGGCTTCTCAAAGCCGAGGACGTCAGCCTTGCCGATCTGGCGGATCAGGTCGGCACGCCGTTCTATTGCTATTCGCGGGCGACCCTGGAACGTCATTTCCAGGTCTTCGACGCGGCGCTCGGCGGCCTCGACCACACCATCTGCTACGCCGTGAAGGCGAACGGCAACATGGCCGTGATCAAGACCCTGGCGCAACAGGGGGCCGGGGCCGACGTGGTCTCGGGCGGGGAACTCATGCGCGCGCTCGAGGCCGGTGTTCCGGCGTCGAAGATCGTGTTCTCCGGTGTCGGCAAGACGCGCGAGGAAATGGCCCAGGCGCTGGACGCCGGGATCAACCAATTGAACGTGGAATCCGAGCCCGAATTGGTGGCGCTGTCCGAGGTCGCGGAGTCGAAGGGCATCACCGCCCGCGTCGCGATCCGCATCAACCCGGACGTCGACGCCAAGACGCACGCCAAGATCACCACCGGCCGGGCCGAAAACAAATTCGGCATCGATTGGGACAAGGCGCCGGAGATTTACGAGCGGGCGCGGAGCCTGCCGGGCATCGACGCGTCGGGCATCGCAACCCATATCGGATCGCAGCTGACCGATTTGGAGCCGTACCGCAAGGCGTACGAACGCCTGCGCGACGTGGCATTGGACCTGCGCGCCAAGGGCCACGACATTCGCCGACTCGATCTCGGCGGCGGCCTGGGAATTCCCTACAATGACGAAAACGCGCCGCCGCCGGCCGACTACGGCGCCATGGTGAAGGAGATCGTGGGGCCGCTGGACTGCCATATCACGGTGGAACCGGGGCGCCTGATCGCCGGTAACGCGGGCGTTCTGGTGACCCGCGTGCTTTACGTGAAGGAAGGCTCGACCCGCCGTTTCGTCATCGTCGACGCGGCGATGAACGACCTGTTGCGCCCGGCGTTGTACGAGGCCTATCACGCCATCGTCCCGGCGGTCGAACCGGCCCCGGACGCGCCGACGGCCCTCGTCGATGTCGTTGGACCTATCTGCGAAACCGGTGATACATTTGCGGTGCAACGCCATCTTCCCGCCGTAAATGCGGGCGAGCTTCTGGTGATCAGGTCCGCGGGTGCTTACGGGGCCGTCATGGCGTCGACCTACAACGGCCGACCCCTGGTGCCCGAGGTTCTGGTGTCCGGTGGCGACCATGCCGTGGTCCGCCGCCGCGTCGAGGCCGAGGAATTCATGGCTTTCGACGCCCTGCCGCCCTGGTTGGCGGATTGATTTCAGGCCCCGGACGGCATTCGGGACGGGAAATCAGGGGAAGAAATGCGTTGCAGAGGGCGCCGGGCGGCCCCAACATTGATCTAAGTCTTTTCGCCTGCGTTGAAGGGAGCCCACCACATGCTGGATGCTCCGCCGCCGGAACCTCACCGGCCGGACACCGTATTGGGCCTGAAATACCGCCTGCTGCTGCCACTGGCGCGGGCCGTCCTTTTTTTTGAACGTTTGTGGCCGGTCGCCTGGCCCGTGCTCGCCGTCGCGGTGCTGTTCTTCGGCGTCGCCTTCCTCGACCTCCTGCCGCATCTGCCCCATTGGTTGCATGGTCTCGTGCTGCTGGCCTTCGCCGGTGTCTTCGCGTTGACCTTGCGCCGGGCCTGGGAAAAACGCCCCACGGTCAGCCGCGCCGCCGCCCGCCATCGCCTGGAAGACGACAGCGGCTTCGACCACCGGCCCTTGGCCGCCCTGGACGACAGCCTGATGGTGGGGGCGGAAGACCGGCTTGCCCGTCGGTTGTGGCAGCGCCACCGCGCGCGCATGGCCGAACGGATCGCCGGGCTGCGCCTGGGCGCACCCGCGCCCGACGTCGCCCGTCACGACCCCCGGGCCTGGCGGGCACCCCTGCTGGTCGTGCTGGTGCTTGGCATTGCCGCCGGCTGGGGCGATCTGGGCGACCGGATGCTTCGCGCGGTGACGCCGTTGGGTGCCGCGGGCGGCGATCAGGTGCGCATTTCCGTTTGGATCACGCCGCCGTCCTATACCCGCCAGGCCCCCGTGTTTTTGGAAATCGGCGGCGAGGGGGCGGCTCCCGCGCCGGGTGTTCCGGCCAAGGCGGCCGGCGGGCTCGATGCCGCCGGAGAGATCGGCCCGGCCCAGCCCCAGGTTATCGCCGTGCCGCAGGGCAGCGCCCTGTTGGCCCAGGTCGGCGGTTTGGGGCATGCGCCGGACATGGTCCTGGGCGGTGTCGAAACGCCGTTCACGGCCATCGGCACGGGCCGCGAGGCCGGCAGCTTCCGCCTGGAGACGCTGCTCGACGCGCCGGGCAGCCAGGAATTGGCGGTCACGGTCGGCGGCCGCAATCTGGCGTCTTGGCCGATCGACGTGGTGACCGATGCGCCGCCGACGGCCGAGTTCATATCGAAGCCGGGGCGCGCCGGGCGGGCCTCGCTGAAAACCGATTTCGAGGCCAAGGACGATTACGGTCTGGCCTCCGTAGCACTAACCCTGCGCCATCCGAAGGGGCGTCCCGTGCCGGGCGGCGAAGAGGTCGTGCGTCTGGCCCTGCCGCTGGCCGAGCCGGGCACGGTGCTGACCCAGGGTGTCGGCGTCCACGACCTGAGCGCCCATCCCTGGGCCGGGATCGAGGTCGTCGGCCGGATCGAGGCGACGGACGGGCGCGGTCAGGTCGGGACCAGCGACGACCTGAAATTCCTGTTGCCGCAGCGGACCTTCAATCATCCGGTCGCGCGCGCGTTGGTCGAACAGCGGCGCCTGCTGTCCGACGCGACGCCCAAGGTGATCGACGAGGTCGTCGACGTCTTGAACGAACTGATCCACAAGCCCGATCATTTCTATAACGACACCGTGGTCTTCCTGGCGATCAACGTGGCGGGCGCGCGGTTGCTGCACAGCGGCGGCAGCGGCGAGGAAATCGCCAGCGTTCAGAAACTGCTGTGGGATACGGCACTGCGGATCGAGGACGGCGATTTCGCCGTCGCCGAACGGGAACTCATGGACCTGCAGAACAAGGTCATGGAGGCGATGCGCCAGGGTGCTGACTCGGAAGAGGTTCAGCGCCTGATGGAGCAGTTACGCCAAGCACTCGACGATTATCTCAAGGCCTTGACCGAACAACTGGCCCGCCAGGACCTGAAGGAACTGCCCGCTTTCGATCCCAACATGCAGTCGATGGAAGGCCGCGATCTTCAGGACATGTTGGACAAGGCCCGTGAACTGGCGCGCAACGGCGCCATGGACGCGGCGCGCAAGATGCTGTCGGACCTGCAGAAGGCGTTGGATCAGATCCGCCGCGGCATGGCCATGGCGCCGCAGCAGCAGCAACAGATGGGCGAGGCGAAGCGCCTGATGGACGGCCTCAAGGAACTGGCGGAACGCCAGCGCGGTTTGTTGGACGACACCTTCAAACGCGCCCAGGAAGAACGGTCGGGCCGGCGTAGCCGCCCGTCGCCCGAGGGCGCGATGCCGTTCGGCCAACAGGGGCAGCAGGGGCAGCAGGGCGAGATGCGCCCCGGCGACGGACAGCGGCAGGGCGGCCAGCCCAACCAGGGCCAGGGCGGCGAGCCGCGTCAGGCCCGCCCGGGCGCCGCCCCCCGTCCCGGTCAAGGCGGCGATCACAACGCCATGGGCCGCGCCCAACAGGAAGCCCTGCGCCGGGGTTTGGGTGAATTGATGCTGCAGATGGACGAAATGCTGGGCAACATTCCGGACGCCATGGGCAAGGCCGAACGCGCCATGCGCGAGGCGTCGCGCGCGCTCGGCCAGGGCCGCCCGGACGAGGCCGTGCCCAATCAGACCGAAGCCCTGGAGCATCTGCAGAAATCACAGAACCAGATGTCGCAGCAGATGGCCCAGAAGTTCGGCCCGCAACTGGGCCTGCGCCCGGGGCCCCAGGGGCCGGGGAACCGGCAGCGCGGGCAGGACCCGTTCGGCCGGGGGGCGGGCGGATCCTTCGGTTCGGCCGTCGATGGCGAGACGGACCTGCCGTCCCGCATGGAGATGCGTCGGGCACGGGAAATTCTGGAAGAACTGCGCAAACGGTCGGGGCAACGTCAGCGCCCGCCGTTGGAACGCGATTACATCGACCGCCTGCTCCGGCAGTTCTGATCCATCAGGAAATCTTAGAGGTCTGCCGTCCGGTGGACCGGCGGAGCGTCAATGAGATGCCTTACCGGCCTCTTCCTTGGGGTCGATGAAGGTGACCTTGATCCGGCGACGGAGCGGCGAGGGTTCCTTGATGCTGATCTTGAAGGACATCTTGTCGCCCTTTCGCATCTCGCTCTTGAGCGGCGCCACATCGGCGTGCTGGATTTCCTCGCCTTCGGAATCGAACAGGATCGCCCGCAACATGGGCACGGGGCGAAGCTTGTCCGACACGTTTTCGATCTGTCCGCGCACAACCAGAACCTCGAGGCCCTGGTCCGTTTCCTGGGCGAATTCGACGCGCTGAATCTGCAACCCTTCGCCGACTTCGTGGAAGCCGATCATGTCGTAGACTTTTTCCAGCGCGGGCACGGCCCGGATAACGTGGTCCTTCAGGAAGAAGGCGCCCGCGATCAGGCCGCCGAACAGCACAACGAAGAAGATCACGATGATCTTTCCGATAATGCCTTTCTTCGGCAGGTCGTCGTCCGGCTCCTGCTCTTCGGCGGAGAACACGTCGGGGATGTAATCCGGGTCTTCCATCTGGTCCGGGGAGTCGATGGAATCCAGGTCGTCTTCTTCGTCATCGTTGCTGATCAGGGATTCGAAAGGCTCGATGTCCTCGTCGTCGTCCTCGAACATGGCGTCGATGTCGTTGGGCAGCACGCCCATATCGTCATCGTCGTCTTCAATGATCGGTTCCGGATCATCATCCGGCTCGGGAATGGGGTCCGGTTCCGGCGCCGGTTCGGGCGCGGGCGGGGCGGGCATGGCCGCCGGTTCGGGCGGCGGCGGCGCGGCGGCGGGCGGCGGCGGGGCGTACCCCTGCGGCGCGCCGTAGGCCGGCTGCGCATACATTTGTTGTTGCGGCGGATAGGGTGCTGGGGTCGGCCGGGCCGGCGCCATCGCCGGTTGCGGCGGCGGGTCCGGTTCCGCATCGCGCGGGTCGGCAAACCAGACATGGCTGCAGTGCGAGCAGCTCACATTGCGGCCCTGACCCAGCTGCGCCGGTTGCAGGCTGTAGCGCGTGCGACAATTTGGACAGGTAATAAGCATACTTACCCCGATTCCACCCATCGACTTTATATGCGTCGGCCAATAGGAAAGCAAGCCGAGCAAACCCAAGGACTTCCCGTCCCTCCCTGGACGGAAGCCCAGCCCCATGGCATTGTTCCATCAATGGGATAGCCCGCAAGGGGTGAATTTTTCCCTAAGATTCCAGAGAGCCTGATCAGGATGCCGCCAAGGTGAAAGACAGCGAGTCCGCGAGCATCGTCCGCTTCGAAAACGTCGGTCTGCGCTACGGCCTGGGACCCGAGGTGTTGCAGGACATCACCTTCGCCCTGGAACCGGCGTCTTTCCGCTTCCTGCTGGGCGAAAGCGGCGCCGGTAAATCGTCGCTTCTGAAACTTCTCTATATGGCGCTGCGCCCGACGCGGGGGCAGATATCGCTGTTCGGCAAGAACGTCGCCTCGACCTCGCGCCACGAATTGCCGCGCATGCGGCGGCGGGTCGGCGTGGTGTTTCAGGAATTCCGGTTGCTCGATCATCTGTCGGCCTTCGACAACGTGGCCCTGCCGATGCGGGTCGCGGGCGCCAAGGAGGCCGATATTCGCCGCCATGTCGAAGAACTGCTGTCCTGGTTCGGCCTGAAGGATCATTTGAATTCGCGGCCGACGACCCTGTCCGGCGGCCAGCAGCAGCGCATCGCCATCGCCCGCGCCGTCATCACCCGGCCCAAATTGCTGTTGGCGGACGAGCCGACCGGCAACGTCGACGACAAGATGGGCCTGCGTCTGATGCATCTGTTCGAGGAATTGAACAAGCTGGGCACCACGGTGATCGTCGCGACCCACAACCTGGGCATCGTCCGTCAATTGGCCCATCCGGTCATGCGCCTGGAAAACGGGCGGCTGAATACGGACGAGGCCGAAATCATTTCCGACCTGGGGCTGGACGAACCCGGCGTCGGCGCCGGTGGGCGAACCGGCGGCCCGAACTTCACGCGTATCCATTGATATCCATGTTACCGACCGCGGCCCTTCTGTGGGCCGACCCCACCCCTGATTGGACCTGATCCTCCGATGTTCCTTCGCCGCCGATCCGACCTGCCGATGAACGAGGATACCTTGGGCCGCTTTCTGCCCTGGCTGATCGCGTTCATGGTCTTTCTGGCGGCCTTGGCCTTGGCTGGGATGCTGGTTCTGGGTGATGCGGTCGCACGCTGGGACACGGGCCTGAACGCGACCGTCACCGTGCAGGTGCCGCCGGGCACCGGCGCCAAGGACGACGAACAGCGGCTGGGTCAGGTGCTTGCCGTGTTGGCCCGCCAGGAAGGGGTGGAACGGTATGAGACGCTCAGTAAGGAAAACCTGCTGGGCCTCCTGAAGCCCTGGATCGGCGAGGCGGGACAGGCCGGGGACCTGCCTATCCCGGTGTTGATCGACGTGACCGTCGACCGTGACGCCGATTTGGACATCGGGCGCCTGGGCCAGGAACTGGCCGCCCTCGTGCCGGGGGTCTCGGTCGACGACCACCGGGTCTGGCTGTCGCAATTGGTCCGTCTGGTCACGGTGATCCAGATTTTGGCCTGGGCGGTGTTGGGGCTGATCGCGTTGGCGACCGTCGGCACGGTGGTGTTCACCACGCGCACGGGCCTGGCCGTGCACCGCGACGCCATCGAGGTCCTGCACCTGATCGGGGCGCAGGACGCCTATATCGCCCGCCAGTTCGCGGCCCGTGCCTTGGGCCTGGGCCTGCGTGGCGGGTTCCTGGGATTGTTGATGGCGGTGCCGACCCTGGTCGGGATCGGCTATCTGGCGTCGCAGACGGGCTCGGCCATGGTGCCGGCCCCTGAATTCGGTCTGCTCAAGGCCATCGGTTTCCTGGCCCTGCCCGTGGCCGTCGCCTTGCTGGCCATGACGACCGCACGGTCGACGGTCATGCGCAACCTGAAGAAGATGACCTGATGAGCCGCCCCCGCCGCCGCAGCACGCCCATCGGGGCCGGACGCCTGTTCGTCATGGCGGTGGTGGTTCTCGCGATCTGGGGCATCGGTCTGGTGCAGTTCGCCGACGCCCTGCCGGACGAGGTCGCCGACACGACCACGAAAACCGATGCCATCGTCGTGCTGACCGGCGGCAGCGGCCGTCTGGAGGAAGGGTTGGACCTGCTCGCCCGCGACCTGGGGGCGCAGTTGTTCGTCTCCGGTGTTTATCATGGCGTGGACGTGGAGCGCCTGATCCAGATTTCCAAACGCGAGCCCGAGGGGCTGGAGCCGCGCATCGGCATCGGCAACGCCATCAATACGGTCGGCAACGCGTCGGAGACCAAGGCCTGGATGGACAAGCGGGGGTTCAAATCCCTGCGGCTGGTCACCGGCTCCTACCACATGCCGCGATCGCTCGCCGAATTCCATTTCTTCATGCCCGAGGTGACGGTCATCCCCAATCCGGTGTTTCCCGAGCATGTGAAGCAGAAATACTGGTGGGCCTGGCCGGGCACGGCGAGCCTGATCGTCTCCGAGTACAACAAATGGCTGTTCGCCCGCGGGCGGCACTGGATATCCCGGTTGTTCGTGCCGGGGGCGAGGTCCGGCACATGATGGCTCTGCGGTCCATGCTGTTCGGGGCGTTGTTCTTTCCCTGGAGCACGCTGTGCTCGATCTTCGTGCCGCTGTCGCTGGTTTTTCCGCGTCCGGTGATGCAGTCGATCGTCCTGGTCTGGGGCGTCGGGGTGCGGTTTCTGCTGCGCTGGGCGGTCGGGCTGAAATGGCGGGTCGAGGGCCTGGAAAACGTGCCGCCGGGGCCCTGCGTGATCGCGGCCAAGCATCAGAGTGCCTGGGACACCATGGTCTTCCACGTTCTGCTGCCGGATCCGGTCTATGTCGTGAAGAAGGAACTGACCCGCATCCCGTTCTGGGGCTGGGGCTTCTACAAGGCCGGCTGCGTCGTCGTCGACCGCAAGGCCGGGGCCAAGGCGCTCAAGCATCTGGTTGAAGGCGTCAAGGTCGCCCTCGGGCGCGGCAGCCAGGTCGTGATCTTCCCCGAAGGGACCCGCACCGCACCCGATCAACGCGTCGATTACCACCCGGGCATCGCCGCCATCTACCGCGACACCAACGTGCCGGTGGTGCCCGTGGCGCTGGACTCAGGGCTGTTCTGGGGCCGCATGGCGCCGATCAAATATCCCGGCGAGATCACCATCAAGTTCATGGAGCCGATCAACCCGGGCATGGACCGGCGGGAATTCATGACCTTGCTGCAGGACCGGGTCGAGGGCGAAAGTGCGAAGCTGATGGCCGAAAAACGCGCCCGCTATCCCTTCCTACCCGCCCCCAACCCCGATTTCGCCGCGCCTGTGGAAAACGGGTAAAACCGCCCTTATCGGCGGTTTTCCCGGCCCTGTCCTGTGGGCTGAATTGGGGGTTTCCGGCCGGAACCTGTTGAAAAACAAAAAGAGAACAACCTTGCGATTCTGCGGGTAAAACCTTACATTTATTGAAACTTTCTCCGAACGCAGAACATGAAGGAATTCGGGCCTGTGTCACAGCCGCCGACCACGACGACCACTCCGATCGCCGCCATTTCCCAGCAGATCTGGGACATGAAATACCGGCTGAAGTCGCCGGACGGGCGGCCCGTGGACAAGACCATCGACGACACCTGGGACCGGGTGGCGACGGCCTTGGCGGCGTGCGAGGACGATCCCGAAACCTGGGCTCCGCAATTCCGGGACGCGTTGACGAATTTCAAATTCCTGCCCGCCGGGCGCATCGTTTCGGGCGCCGGCACGGACCGCATGGTCACTCTGTTCAACTGCTTCGTCATGGGCGAGATCCCCGACGACATGTCGGGAATCTTCGATAATTTGAAAGAGGCCGCGCTGACCATGCAGCAGGGCGGCGGCATCGGCTACGATTTCTCGACGCTGCGGCCCAAGGGTGCGCTGGTCAAACGGGTCGGGGCGGATGCTTCGGGCCCGCTGTCGTTCATGGACGTCTGGGATTCCATGTGCCGGACGATCATGTCGGCGGGGTCGCGCCGGGGTGCCATGATGGCGACCATGCGCTGCGACCACCCGGATATCGAGGACTTCATAGAGGCCAAGCGCGAGCCGGGCCGTCTTCGCATGTTCAATCTTTCGGTCCTGGTCACGGATGCCTTCATGCAGGCGGTCAAGGAAGATGCGTCCTGGGAGCTGACCTTCGGCGGCACGGTCCACCGGTCGCTGCCGGCGCGCGAGCTTTGGGACAAGATCATGCGCGGCACCTACGCCTATGCGGAGCCGGGCGTGATCTTCATCGACCGCATCAACGCGCGGAACAACCTGCATTATTGCGAGACCATCAACGCAACCAACCCCTGCGGCGAACAGCCGCTGCCGCCCTACGGCGCCTGCCTGTTGGGCTCGGTCAATCTGGCGCGGCTGGTGACCGATCCGTTCCGGGACGGGGCCGGGATCGATGCGGATGAATTGGACAAGCTGGTGCGCCGGGCGGTGCGGATGATGGACGACGTCGTCGACGTCTCCAATTTCCCGCTGGAGGCCCAGCGCCACGAGGCCCAGGCCAAGCGCCGCATCGGCCTGGGCGTGACCGGTCTGGCTGATGCGCTGATCATGTGCGGCGCGCGTTACGGCGGGTCCAAGGCGGTGCGCCTGACCGAAGGCTGGCTGCGCGCGATCCAGCGCTCCGCCTATCTGGCCTCGGTCGATCTGGCCAAGGAAAAGGGCGCCTTTCCGCTTTACGACAAGGACGCCTATCTCGCGGGCGAGCATGTCCAAACGCTGGATCAGGACGTCAAGGACGCCATCGCGGAACACGGCATCCGCAACGCGCTGCTGACCTCGGTGGCGCCGACGGGCACGATCTCGCTGTTCGCCGACAACGTCTCCTCGGGCCTGGAGCCCGTGTTCTCCTTCAAGTACACGCGCCACGTCCTGATGCCCGACGGTCAGCGCCGCGAGGAAGAAGTCACCGATTACGCCTTCCGCCTGTACCGGCGGATGTTCGGCGAGGACGCGGCCCTGACCGATGCCTTCGTCGATGCGCAAAGCCTCAGCCCCAACGACCATCTGGTCATGCAGGCGGCGGTTCAGAAATACATCGACTCATCGATCTCCAAGACCATCAACGTGCCCGAAAGCATCGATTTCGAGGATTTCAAGGACATCTACATGCAGGCCTACGATCTGGGCTGCAAGGGCTGCACCACCTACCGGCCCAACGACGTTACGGGCGCGGTGCTGGAGGTCAAGGACAGCCAGAAGGACGCCAAGGCGGACGAGCCAGAACTGCCGCTGGAAACGGCCGCACGGACGGCCCTGCCGGTGGACGAAGGAGACTCAGGTGCCGTCGTGCGCATGTTCCGCCCGCTCGACCGGCCCGGCGAGCTTGAGGGCAAGACCTACAAGGTCCGCTGGCCCGAAAGCGACCATGCCATCTACATCACCATCAACGACGTGATCGACGATCAGGGCCGCATCCGCCCCTTCGAGATTTTCATCAACTCGAAGAACACGGAACATTACGCCTGGACCGTCGGCCTGACGCGGATGATTTCTGCCGTGTTCCGGCGCGGCGGCGACGTGTCCTTCGTGGTCGAGGAATTGAAGGCCGTGTTCGACCCGCGCGGCGGCCAATGGATGAACGGCCGCTACGTGCCGTCGCTGCTGGCGGCGATCGGCGGCGTCATCGAACAGCACATGATCCAGTCCGGCTTCATGCCGAACCCGGACAAGGACAAGGCCGACCGCGACGTCCAGGAAATGCCCAAGGCCGTGGCCGCGGGCGGCGGCGACGGCGGCGGCATGGCCGGCGGCGCCCCCTTCCGGCAATGCCCGAAATGCGCCCAGGCGTCGCTGATCCGTCAGGAAGGCTGCGACACCTGCACGTCCTGCGGCTATTCCAAGTGCGGGTAGCTATTGAGGAGTGCAGCCGTTGAGCGATTTAGGATGGGAGCATGAAAAGCGGTCCCGAGAAATCGCAGATAGTATGCGGCGTTATCTCGTTCTAGTGAATTCTGGTGCTATCGGTATTACGTTTGCTCTCGTCGGAGCATTGGTGCCGTTTGGCTATAAACCAAGCTGGGCCGTATACCCGATTTCCTTCTTCGCTACTGGCCTTGTGGCGGTCGGTGTAAGCTTAATGTTTGCGAAGCACAGAGAGATTAAACGTCGCGACGCGAAAGAAAATGGTGAGAACGAGCCCAAGTTCTGTTGGTCCTCTAAAAGCTTCGCTTGGGACAGCTTTTCGTTGGCGATGTTTATTGTTGGCGCATTTGTTGGTATCGACAAACTGCAATGCATTGCGCCAGCGACTTAAAGTTAATTGTCCATCTTCATTAAAACCTTCTCCAACGCCCGGTCGCGGATGCCCATCTCCTTAAGGTGCGTGACCGTGTTCTTCAGGTAGTCCGCGCAGGGGCCGCGGCGGCCGTGGCCCTGGGCCACCAGGCGGGCGGCTTCTTCGGGCGATTGCGGCCCGGCGTAATGGTCATTGGCGTGATTGACGACGAAGGCCGCCCCCGTGACCGGCGCGAGATGCCCCTCGATAAAAAGGGTCAACCATCTGAGATGGTATTCGCCTTTGGCTGTTTCTCGGGCCATCAGATGGGCCATGGCGGCGTCCCGGTCCTTGGCTTCGATGCGGAAGGCCAAGCCCCGGCAGGAGCCGCCACGGTCCAGGCCCAGGACCAGGCCCGGCTTTTCCGGCGTGCCCCGGTAGTCGAAGGACCACAGGCAGAGCGCGCGGTGATATCCGTATAGCTTCGCGGGCCGCGCCTCGGCATGGGGGAAATCCGCATGCCACATGAGGGAGCCGTAGGCGAAGACCCAGCAATCGTCGTTGATCGACATGGCCCATACATAGCCAAGCCGTGCGGCCTTCGCCAGCCGGGCATCAAATCATCCATCGAAACGCGGGCCCAGCCAGCTTATAAACGCGTCATGGCCCTGCCACCGATCAGACCCTTCAATCCTCTGCGCACCGGATCGTCCGGCCTGCGCCGTATCGCCGTGGCGGTGCCGCTGGTCGTCATCGTCGGCTACGTCGTGTTCTGGTTCACCGCCGCCCGGACGGCGGAGACGCAGGTCGCCCGTTGGATTGAGGCGCAGGCGGAACAGGGCGTCACCGTCACTCATGGCGAGGTGACGACGGGCGGCTTTCCCTTCCGTGTTTCGCTGCGTCTGGGCACGCCGGCGGCCCATTGGTCCGGCGGCGATTGGCAGGGGCCGGACCTGACACTGGCCGCCGCCCCCTGGGCCTGGCGGCGCATTTCCTGGTCGGCGCCGGGGGTGCATACGCTGACCTGGAAACACGGCGCCCAGCGGGAGACCGCGACCCTGACCGCCGGTCATTTGGAAGGCTGGGGCGAGGCCGGGGACAAAGGCTTCGCGAGCTGGGAAGCCTGGTTGACCGACGGCCATTTGACGACACCCCGGGGGCCGTTCACGGCGCGCGGTCTGCTGGTTCAGTTTCAGCCGCCCGCCCCGGACGGGGGCGGCGGTGCGGCGGCGGGGACACCGGAATCCGCGACGGACGCGACGCCGCGCCTGCCCGTCACGGTCGACGCCAAGGGCGTGACCCTGCCGCCCCGCATGAATACGGCCTTGGGTGATACCATCGACCGCCTGGCCTTGGAGGTCTCCGTCAACGGCCCGGTCGAGCCCGCCGGTCCCTGGCCCGCCCCGGCGCTGGCCTGGCGCGACGCGGGCGGGGTTTTGGAAATCAAATCCCTGGGTATCTCCATGGGGCCCCTGAACCTGAGCGGCGACGGCGCCGTGGCCATCGACGGCGCGGGCCAACCCGAAGGCGCCTTCACCGCCCGGGTCACGGGATATGCCGAAACGGTCGAGGCTCTGCGCAAGGCCGGTGTGGTGGACGACGGCGCCGCCCAGGCCGTGCAGGTCGTGTTGGGTCTGCTGTCAAAGGGCCCGCCCGGCGGGCCGCGTAGTTTGGACGTGCCGATCACGGTGCAGGACCGCCGCCTGTCGCTCGGCCGCGTCGAACTGTTTCGCCTGAAATCCGTCGATTGGTTTCGCCCGCCCCTTCGCTGAGAAACGCCCGGCCGCGACGGGTCGAGGTGGCGGCCGCGATCTGATATGCTGCGGCCATGTCCCTATCCAAGATGCTCCGCGTTTCTTGCGTCCTGGCGATTTTATTTGCCCTTGGCCCGGCCCGGGCGGACGGCCCGGGAGCGGCTGCGCCTCGGCCCGAGAACGGGCCCTATTTCTCCGGCCAGCTTTTGATCGCCGGACCCGCCATGCCCGATCCCCGGTTTTCCAAGACGGTCATCTACCTGGCCGACCACGACGCCGATGGGGCTTTCGGCCTGGTTCTCAACCGGCCCATCGGCCAGGGACCGGTTGAAGATTTCCTGATTGGCCTGGGCATGGAGATCGCCCCGTCGGAGGATATCTCCGGCGAGATTTCAGTCCATTCCGGCGGCCCGGTGGAGCCGGGGGCGGGCTTCGTCCTTCATACCAGCGACTATCAGACCGAAAGCACGGCCATGCTGCGCGGTTCCGTCGCGGTATCGGCCAGCCTCAAGGCGGTCAAGGATATCGGCCTGGGCCACGGCCCGCGCCGTCATCTCGTGATGCTGGGTTATGCCGGATGGGGGCCCCGGCAATTGGAAAGCGAGATGCGCCGGGGCGATTGGGAAATCACGCCCTATGACGAAGACTTGGTGTTCGGCACCGGCATGACGCCTGAGGAAAAATGGCAACGTGCCCGCGAGGCCTCGGGCATCCCGCTGTGACGTCCCGCCGAAACGGTTTTTGCACTGCAGCAGATTGACTTGGCCGCGCCGCGGCACTAGCGTCATCGTCATGATGGGATATGGCCGATGACGGACCGGACACCGATGTTTCGCATGACCAAGCGCCGCCGGCGGGCGACGGGCGTCGCTCTTGTCGCCTCGCTTTGGTTGAAGGCGCTGGTCCTTGCCGTCGGTCTGGCCCAGCCGGTCCAGGCGGCGGGCGTCGATACGGCGCCGTCCGCGGAACAGGACCTCTTGGCCGCCCTTCACGTCATCTGCACCTCCAGCGGGACACAGGTTCTCGACCCCACGACCGGTGCGACCGATACCGAACATCCGAGCACGGCGAAATCCGGTTTGCTCGATTGCGCGCGCTGCTGCTGCGCGCCGACCCATCACGCTCCCGACTGCTTGGCATCTCGTCTCGTTTCACCGCCGCATGTCGAGCGTTTGGCTGCCATCCCGCAGCCCGTGCTTCCGGGGGAGCATCAAGAGACCCCCGGCAATCCCCGCGCACCCCCGCATTCCGTCCTCGCCTGAGGACCTGCCAAAAAGTCTGACCTTTCCGCACGGGCCCGACCATCGGGCCCGCGACATCTGTATCCGAGGATCGAATTTAATGACGTGCAATCTCAAGACCGCCCTTTGCGGCGCCATGGTGCTGGCCGCCGTTTCCGGCGCCGTTCCGTACACCACCGCCCCGGCCCATGCCGCCGACCAGAAGGGCATGACCATGCCCGCCGCCGCAAGCAAGGGCCCGATCACCGTCACCGGCGCCTGGGCCCGCCCGACCATCGCCAAAATGAAGATATCGGCGGCGTATTTCGCGGCCACGATCGCCGACGGCGCGACGGACACACTGATCGCCGCCAAGACGCCGGTGGCGGACAAGGCCGAACTCCATCAGCACATCATGCAAGGGGACGTGGCCAAGATGCGCCCGGTCGATGCGGTCCCCCTGTCGCCAGGGCATCCGGTGGTGTTTCAGCCGGGCGGCTATCACATCATGATCATGGGGGTGAAGAACCCGCCGCTGCGGGAAGGCACGACCTTTCCCCTGACCCTGACGTTCGAGAAGGCCGGCGACGTCACCGTGACGGTCAACGTCTCGAAGATGGGAAGCGGCATGAGCCACGGGACCATGGATCACGGCAAGATGGACCACGGCCAGCACAAATAGAGGGCGGGCGTTTCGGTGCCGATCAGGCCTGCTTGGCGTCGATGATGCTGCGGCGGACCGCGCGGGTGCGGGAGAACACGTCTTCCAGCCCATCGCCGTCGCCGCGCCGGATCATCCGCTGCATGGCGGTCAGGTCCTCGGTAAACCGGCCGAGGATTTCCAAGACAGCTTCGCGGTTGGTCAGGAAGATGTCCCGCCACATGACCGGGTCGGAGGCCGCGATCCGCGTGAAGTCGCGGAAGCCCGTGGCGGAAAACTCGATCACTTCTTTCTGCAGGTCGGTCGACAACTGGGTCGCCGTATCGACGATGGTATAGGCGATCAGGTGCGGCAGGTGCGAGGTGATCGCCAGGACCTGGTCGTGATGTTCCGGGTCCATGACCTCGACCTTGGAGCCGGTCTTTTCCCAGAACGCGCGAACCTTGGCGATGGCATCGGGATCGGTGCCGTCCTCGGGCGTCAGCAGGTGCCAACGGCCTTCGAACAATTCGGGGAACCCGCTTTCCGGGCCCGAATGCTCGGTCCCAGCCAGGGGGTGACCCGGTACGAGATGGACGCCTTCGGGCAAGTGCGGCTTGATCGCCGCGATCGCCGATTGCTTGACCGAGCCCACGTCGGTGACGATCGCCCCCGGCTTCAAGGCGGGCGCGATGGCCTTGGCCACGGCTTCGTAGGCGCCCAAGGGCGTGCAGATGAACACGATGTCGGCGCCCTGGGCGGCCTCTGCCGGGTCCGTGGTAACCGTATCGGCAAGTCCCAGGCGCGTCGCGGCGTCCAGGGTTTCCTGTTTGCGGGCGGCGACGGCGATCTCGCCGGCCAGCCCGTCGCGCCGCACGATATGGGCCAGGGACGATCCGATCAGGCCGATCCCGATGAAGGCGATGCGTTGGAACATGGGCGTGCTCATGTATTCGCCCCCATGAAATCGCGAAGGGCGGCAATCACCGCTTCCATCTCGTCGGCCTTGCCGATGGTGATGCGCAGGCAATCGGGCAGGCCGTAGCCGGCGACCCGGCGGGCGATGATGCCCCGGGATTTCAGATGCTCGTCGGCGGCCTCGGCCGTTGCTTCGTCGGTGAAGCGGACCAGCACGAAGTTGCCGACGCCGTCCTGCGGGACGAACAAACCCAATTGGCGCAGCGCGTCCTGCGTGCGTTTCAGCCATTCGTCGTTGTGGGCGCGGCTCATCTCGGTGAAGGCCGTGTCGTTGAACGCCGCCAGGCCCGCCGCCTGGGCGGGAACCGAGACGTTGAAGGGGCCCCGGATGCGGTTCAGGACAGACGCCATGTCTTCCGGCATGTAGCCCCATCCCAGGCGTGCGCCGCCCAGGCCGTACATTTTCGAGAACGTGCGGGTCATCACGACGTTGTCGGCATCGTGAACCATCGCCATGCCGTCGGTGTAACCGGGCGTGCCGACCACGTATTCCGCATAGGCGCCGTCAATCACCAGGATGATGTCGTCCCGCAGGCCGTCGCGAAGGGTCGCCATCTCATCCTCGGTCAGATAGGTGCCCGTCGGGTTGTTCGGATTGGCGACGAATACCAGACGCGTCTTATCGGTGACCGCCGCCAGCAGATTTTGAACGTCGGCCTTCAGGTCCGTCTCCGGCGCCTTGACCGGGGTCGCCCCCGCCGCCATGGCGGAAATGCCGTACATCAGGAAGCCGTGTTCGGAATACAGAACCTCGTCCCCCGGCCCGACGTAGGCCTGGCACAGAAGGTTGATGATCTCGTCCGACCCCGCGCCCAGGACGATGCGCGACGGTGCCAGGCCGTAGCGGTCGGCGATGGCCTGGCGCAATTCCGGGGAATGGCCGTCGGGGTAGCGATGGATGGACTTGGCGGCCTCGGCCATCGCCTCGACGGCGGCCGGGCTGGGCCCGAAGGCGCCCTCGTTGGATGACAGCTTGATGACCTTTTCCGCGCCCGCGATCTTGCTTTCGCCGCCCTTGTAGGGCGCGATCGCCATGATCCCGGTCTGCGGCTCGGGCGTGCTCATCGTTTTTTCTCCGGGTCCAGCTCCTGGGCGCCAAGCGGCGTCGCGCAGGCCCCCAGGTGGATGACGCGGCTGACCTTGCCGGGGACGGAATCCTTGAGAATGTCCAAGTGCCCTTTCTCCGGATCGACGAAACCGAAGACCTCGGCCAGGTGGGTCCAGGCGGCGGGGCGTGCCGGTTCATGCCACAGCTGATTGTAGACCGGCGAAAAGCCCTGATCGTTCAGCGCCGTGGCGATCTTGCGGAAGGGAATGTCTTCTTCGCATTCGACGGCCAGGTAGGTGCGGTCGCGGCCCGTCGGCTCCGGTTTGACCATGGGGCAGATCACCAGGGCTTCCAAACCCTGGGCCTCGAACCCGTTGCCCGGCCCGGCGAAGGGCAGGCGCGCGATCACGCGCGGCGCGTCTTCGGCGGTCGAGACCAGATGACGCCACCATTGATCGCCCTGGTCGTTGCGCGGCAAGGGCAGGATGCCCAGGGTGTATTCCTGGCGCTGCACGGCCTCGATCACGCGGGCCGAGGTCGTGAACCGGCGCATCGGCGTGAAGCTGCCGTATTGGTCGCGCGCCATGTCCCAGAACCCGGTCTGGTTTTCCGGCACCAGCACGGCGACCGAGAACGGACCTTCGAAGCTGAGCGTCGCGACGATCAGTTCGCGCCAGATGCGCGTCAGCTCGCGGCGCGGGAAATGGCCGGTGTGGCGTTCCATCAGACGATAGATGATTTCCGCCTCGCGGGCCGGGCGGATCTTCACGGACTCGCCCTTCTTGATTTCGCGCACGTTCTCGACCACCTGCGTGCGCTGCATGATCAGGTCGTGAAGCTGCGTGTCGATGTCGTCGATCTGCTGGCGCAGGTCGTCAAGCGTGGGTTTAGGTGTCTTCGCCATGGTCTTGGGCCGGTTCGTCGTTGAATGCCGTCATTGGATGCGGCCGCTCGCGGTGGAGCCGCCGCCGGTCCCCGAAGGGACGCGTAGTGATAAAGCGATGGCGCCCGGAAATCAAAGGCAAATCAGGTGCTAACGCATGGTCTTCCGGGCTCGGTCGGGGGGCTAGACCAGGGGGCTTCGCCCGGCGGCGGCGCTTCGGCCCTGGGGTGCCGTCAAATAGCCGCGCCGCCGCTTTCCCTGGGTGACGGGGGTCGCGGCATAGATCTGTTTGACCGCTTCCATCACGACGACGCCGGCGAAGGAACTCCACAGGGCCGCCCCCGCGCGCTCCCAGGCCGGAGCGGAGCGGACCAGCATCGACGGGCGGAACGGCGGCATGTAAAGGGCGCGGTCCGTGGACAGCGGCGTGAACATGGATTCCCTGAGCAGCAATGACAACTGGCGCGGCGAGTACGGCCGGCCATAGCCGAAGGGCGTGCGTTCGAACCGCGCCCAAAGGCCCGACCGGTTCGGCACGACGACCAACAGACGCCCGGAATCGCTTAAGACCCGCCAGATTTCGCGCATCAGCGGCCCCACCTGTTCGGCGCATTCCAGGGTATGGACCAGAATGATGCGGTCCATGGAAAGATCGGGGAAGGGCAGGTCCAGTTCGTCGACCAGGGCCGCCTGCGCGCCGCCCTGGGACGGCCAGCGCAAGACCCCCTGGCGGGCGGGCATGGCGGCGATTACGCGGTCGGCCTCGTCACGAAACCCGTCCAGATACGGGGCGGCATAGCCCAGGCCCAGCACGCGCTGGCCGGTCACGTCGGGCCAGAGGGCGCGCATCTTGCGCCGGATCATGCGGCGCGCCGCCTGGCCCAGGGGCGAGGCGTAAAAATCGCGCAGGTCTACGACGTCTATCCACATGCCCCGCAGCATAGGTCCAAACCGGGTCCGTTCAAAACGGCGTGTTCGGGATTTTGCCGCGTGGCGCGGGCGGGGGCCGGGTGATAAGGTTCGGCCAAATCGACATCAACCCCCTTGGAGAAGATCATCCATGAAACTTCGTTATTCCCCCACTTCGCCCTTTGTCCGCAAGGTCATGGTCACCGCCCACGAAACGGGCCTGGTCGACCGACTGGATCTGGTGACGACCAATCCCTGGGATTTGGATACCGACCTGAACAAGGACAATCCCGTGAACAAGGTGCCCGCCCTGGTCACCGACGGCGGCGAAATGCTCTACGATTCCACGGTGATCTGCGAATACCTGGATAGCCTGCATGACGGCCAGAAGCTGTTTCCCGCCGCCGGCGGTGCCCGTTGGCTGGCGTTGCGCCTGAACGCGGAAGCCGACGGCATGGGCGAGGCCGGTATCCGCCGCGTGCTGGAAGGCCGCTTCTGGCCCGATAGTCAGCGCCAGGATTGGATCGATCGGAACAACACCATCATCCTGCGTTGCTTCAAGTCGCTGGAAGACGAGGTCGATGTGCTGTCCGGCCCCGTGACCATCGGGCAGGTCGCGCTGGCCTCGATCATCGGCTGGATCGACTTCCGCTTCACCGATCTGAACTGGCGCGACGATGCGCCGGGCGTGGCCGATTGGTTCACCGGCTTCTCCGCCCGCCCGTCCATGGTGGCGACCGAGCCGCCGGAAGCTTAAAGCCGGGCAGCGCCGGTTTCGGGATAGGATAAAGGGGCGGGATATGACGGCCGACGACGTGATCCGGACCCTCGGTCTCGCCCCCCATCCCGAAGGCGGTCATTACCGTGAAATTTATCGCGCCCCGGCGCCGGATGGCGGACGCGGCGCCGTGACCAGCATTCATTATCTGCTGCGGGCCGGGGAACGGTCGCATTGGCACCGGGTCGACGCGGTGGAAATCTGGAATTTCCATTCCGCCGGGGGCGGCGCGGGCGGAATGGAATTGGCGTTGTCGCCCGACGGCACGACCGTTGAAACATATCTACTAGGAGACGACTTCGCCGCCGGACAGCGACCGCAGGTCGTCGTGCCCGCCGGATGGTGGCAGGCAGCGGCCCTTTCCGATGCCGCCGGCGACGGCTGGGTCCTGGTCGGCTGCGCCGTCGCACCGGCCTTCGATTTCGCCGGATTCGAGCTGGCGCCGCCCGATTGGGCGCCCGGCGGCGATGCGTCATAAGCCTGGAATTCCCGGTCTTCCGGCACTAACGTAAAGGCGGCTGACAAGAAAAGGGGAGGCCGCGATGGCCGCCGACAAGACCCTTCATGGCGCCGGAAATCTCGGTGCGCTGCTCGTCCGGGCCTTTCGTTGGTTCGAGGAAGGTCTCGCCACGGATCCCGACACGGCCCATCTGCCGCGTCTGTCCGGCACTCAATTCATGGCTCTGGCGTCGCTCGACGGCGACGGTACCTCGATCGCCGAATTGGCGCGCCGTGTCGGCGTTACCCGACAAGCCATGCATCAGATGGTCGGCGAGTTGGACAAGGCCTCGCTGGTCGATCTGGTCGACAGCCCGTCCGACCGGCGGATCAAGCTGGTCAAGCTGTCGCTTCTCGGCCGCACGCTGGACCAAAAAGCCGCCGCGGCGCTCGGTGATCTGGAGGCCGAACTCGCCAAGCGCATCGGCAAGGGCGCCGTCGCCGATCTGCGTAAGCATCTCGCCGCCGATTGGGGCCCGCCCGGGAAATCGCGGGCCAAAGGGTGAGTCTGATTCCGATTGTATTCAACGGATCACGTTTGCTTTATAGATGCGAACGAAAGGAAGCCGGACCGGCAAGAACGCCGCTGCCCGGGTGGGATGACGGAAACGCAGATGGCTGGAAAATCGTTTTTTTCGAAACTCTTCAGTGAGGACGAAGGCGAGACGGTCGAAGAGATCGACCGTCGCCTGGCAGAGGAATTGGCCGAGATCGACGCCCAGGAGGTCGAAACCCTGGACGGTGACGGCATGATCCTCGACGACTGGGAAAAGGCGGGGGCCTGCGTCTACCTGATGGATTTGGCGCCACTCTACGGCCTCATCGGCGGCCGCGAGAGCATGCTGGGCAAGCGCCTGCCGGACGCCTGCGACCATATCTTCGAACGCCTGGTTCCCGCCAAAGAAGGGCGCGCCCGTTTCCGCGGCGACTTCTTCGTCATGAGCTTTACCTCGCTCAATCGCGAACAGGGCTTCGTCAAGGCGGCCCAGGTCATCAACGGCATCGGCCTGCAGACCATCGGTGAGCGGTTCAAGACCATCGACGTGCCGAACATGCTGGTCGCCGCCGATACCGCCGACCTGGTCAACGAAGACGGCGAGTTCGATCCCAAGAAGGCCAAGGAACAGGTCGAAAGCGGTGGGTCCGGCGTCAAGCTGAGCAAGATTCCGGACGAACCGCTGTGGCTCAAGCTTTGCGTGACCAAGGCGAAACAGGCGGCCGAGATGATCGCCGGAAAGAAGGCCGAGGCGGGCGAGGTCGATTCTTCGCGTCCGCGCCGACGCGGCGATCCCGACTGGGTCGAAAACCGCACCGACCGCCGGATGCGCATTTCCAACGACCCCCTTCAGATGGAACGCCGCCGCGGCCGCGACCGCCGCGGGCGCTGACGCCGGCTTCTTGGTGTCGATCCGGCCCATTACCGATGCCGACTGGGACGCCGTCTGGACCGTCCTGGAGCCCGTGTTCCGGGCCGGTGAGACCTATGCCTATCCGATCGACATCACGAAAGATCAGGCCCGCGCGGTCTGGGTGGATCAGCCGGCTGCGACGTTCGTCGCTGAAGACGCGGGCCTGGGCATCGTCGGTACCTATATTCTGAAGCCGAACCAGCCGGGCCGGGGGGCGCACGTCTGCAATTGCGGCTACGTCGTGTCCGAAGCTGCCCGTGGCCAGGGCGTCGCCTCGGCCATGTGCGACCATTCCCAAGAACAGGCCCGCGCCATGGGGTTCCGGGCGATGCAGTACAATCTGGTCGTCGCCACGAACGAAGGCGCCGTGCGTCTTTGGCAGTCCAAGGGCTTCGATATCGTCGGCACCTTGCCGGGGGCGTTCGATCATCCCCGCCTGGGCTTCGTCGACGCGCACGTCATGTACAAGGTTCTCTAAGGCTTAAACACGACCACCTTGAGTCGCCCGCCGGGCGCCAGGATCGCCTCGCGCCGCCCGTCCCCGTCCAAATCCTGGGCCAGCAGGGCAAGGTCGATGGTGTCCGTGTTCACGACTTCGGCCAATTGGCGGAACCGGCCGAAGGAAAACGTCACGACGCGCAGATTGCGGCGCGCCGCGTCGGGCACCAGCAGATCGGGAATGCCGTCGCCGTCCATGTCGGCGGCGGTGGAAAGTCCCTGTTCCGGTGATCCGATGGCGTGGTTGGAAAACCCGGGGGCCTCGGTCTCCGGTTCCAGGCGTTCGTCCCGCCATTCGAACAGGCGCAGGATGCCGCCGATGTGCGGCGTGATGACGGCGGCGATTTCACGCCGTCCGTCGCCGTCGAAATCGCCGACGCCGACCGGGTTGAGCCAGCGGAAGGGCAGGCCGATGGGCTCGCTTTCCGCCGCCATGCGCAGGCCCCGGTCCGACGTTTCGATAACGGCCAGGGCGGCGCCCGCGCGGGTATAGCTTTTGACCGCCAGGATTTCGTCCACGCCGTCGCCGTCGATATCGACGATGCGGGGGGCGCGGTCCTCGAACACGGCCTCTGTCGTCAGGTCCAGGTTTTCCCGGTATCCGCCTTCCAGCCGCAGGGCCAGGCCCCCGGCCTCAATGGCGTCGCCCAGGACGGCATGGCCGTAGCGTTCCGTCGGCTTGCGGTACCAGGCGGCGCGGATGTTGTTCTCGCCCGTCACGACGATTTCGTCGGGCATGGCCGCCGGATCGCTGGAGCCGACGGGCGGCAGGGGTTCCGGACGGGGTGACAGGGTGATGCCCTGTTCGTCCAGGCCGACCACATGATGGCTGCCGTCGGCGAGCCGGATCACCACGGCGCCGTCGATGCGGCCCAGCCAGTCGACCAGGTGCGGAAGTTCGGCCCCGAACTCGCGCGCGTCCAACGCCCGCGCGGCGGGCGCGGCGGCAAGGACGGACAGCAATAGGGCGAAAACAAAGACGGCGCGTACCATGACGCGCCGTCTTATCAAAAGATGCCCGTGCGGGCCAGATGGCTTTATGCCCTTCAACTGGGCCATTGAGGCCCCGCGAAGCGTAAGCGCAGCGAGCCAAGGGCGCGGAAGCGCCCGCCCGGCGCCTGAGGGGGCGATATTAAACCCTCAGATCATGTACTGCCCGCCGTTGGCGGAGATCGTCGAGCCGGTCACGAAACCCGCGTCGTCGGAGGCCAGGAACACCACGCAGCGTGCGATTTCTTCGGCCTGGCCCAGACGGCCGACAGGGATTTGCGGGATGACCTTGGTGTCCAGCACGTCCTTCGGTACGGCCATGACCATTTCCGTGGCGATGTAGCCCGGCGCGATGGCGTTGACGGTGATGCCCTTGGACGCCGTTTCCAGGGCCAGGGCCTTGGTGAAGCCCAGGTCGCCGGCCTTGGCGGCGGAATAGTTGGTCTGGCCGAACTGGCCTTTCTGCCCGTTGATCGAACTGATCGAGATGATCCGCCCGAACGACGCGCCGCGCATGTCGTCGATCACGTTGCGCGACAGGTTGAACAGCCCCGACAGGTTGGTGTTGATGACCGCGTCCCATTGCTCCTTGGACATTTTGTGGAGCGGCACGTCGCGGGTGATGCCGGCGTTGTTGACCAGGACTTCAATGGCGCCCAGGTCGGCCTTGATCTGCGCCACGGCGGCGGAGACGGCGTCGAAATCGCCGACGTCGAATTTATAGACGGGAATCCCCGTTTCTTCCTTGAACTTGGCGGCGGCTTCGTCGTTGCCCGCGTAGTTGGCGGCGACGGTATAACCCTCCGCCTTCAGAGCCAGGCTGATGGCCTGGCCGATGCCTCGTGTCCCCCCGGTAACCAATGCGACGCGTCCCATGATGCCCTCCCTAGGTTTTTTGTCGCTGCGATGGTCCGGGGCGCCGGATGTTGCCGACGCCCCGTCATTTCTGTAGTCGGTGGTCTATCGTTCATCGCCCTCGTTGACGAAGCACGTTCAGTCTCGGTCGTAATCGTGTCCTTAGTCGCGCTGCACGCACATGGCGATGCCCATGCCGCCGCCGATGCACAGCGTGGCCAGGCCCTTCTTGGCGTCGCGCTTCTGCATTTCATAAAGAAGCGTGGTCAGAACCCGCGTGCCGGACGCACCCACCGGGTGGCCCAGCGCGATGGCGCCGCCGTTGACGTTGACCTTGGAGGTGTCCCAGCCCAGGTCCTTGTTGACGGCGCAGGCTTGGGCCGCGAAGGCCTCGTTGGCTTCGATCAGGTCCAGGTCGTCGGTCGACCAGCCGGCCTTTTCCAGGGCCGCCTTGGAGGCCGGGATCGGGCCCGTGCCCATGACGGCGGGATCGACGCCGGCGGTCGCCCAGGAAACGATGCGCGCCAGCGGCGTGATGCCGCGCTTCTCGGCGCTGGCGGCGGTCATCAGAACCGTTGCCGCAGCCCCATCGTTGATGCCCGATGCGTTACCGGCGGTCACCGTGCCTTCCTTGTCGAAGGCCGTGCGCATGCCGGAAAGGGCTTCTGCCGTGGTGCCGGGTTTCGGGTGTTCGTCCGTGTCGATCACGGTCTCGCCCTTGCGGGATTTGATGGTAACGGGGCAGATCTCGTCCTTGAACTTGCCGGCTTCCATGGCGGCGGCGGCTTTCTGCTGCGACGACAGGGCGAAGGCGTCCTGTTCCTCGCGGGTCAGCTGCCAGCGCTGGGCGACGTTTTCCGCCGTGTTGCCCATGTGATAGCCGTGGAAGGCATCGGTCAGGCCGTCCTTGATCATGCTGTCGACCATTTCGCCGGAGCCCATCTTGATGCCGCCGCGCAGATTGATGACGTGCGGCGCCTGGCTCATGCTTTCCTGGCCGCCGGCGACGACCACGTCGGCGTCGCCCAATTTGATGGCCTGGAAGCCCAGCGCGACCGTGCGCAGGCCCGAGCCGCAAAGCTGGTTGATGCCGTAGGCCGTGGCTTCGACCGGAATGCCGGCGTTGACGGCGGCCTGGCGGGCCGGGTTCTGGCCGGCGCCGGCCTGCAGAATCTGGCCCATGATGACTTCGTTGACGTCTTCCGGCGCGACACCGGCGCGTTCCAGCGCGGCGCGGATGGCGACTTCGCCCAGATAGTGGGCGGGGACGGAGCTGAGTCCGCCGTTGAAGGCGCCGATGGCGGTGCGGGCGGCGCTGGCGATAACGACTTCAGTCATTCTGATCTCTCCTCAAAAAAACACATTCCCCGCGTCGGCGCCGGGCCTGCCCGGGAAGCGGCCACGGGCGGGAACGGATGGCCTCGCGAGGCGACGTATCGGCGCGGCGGGACGCCGCCGCGAAGTCTTGAAACCGGTCGGAAATCGGCCCTTTGGGCCAAGTTTACGGCCGTCGTCTCCCTTAAGCCGTTATATGGCGCATCCGGGATCGATACAAGGCCGGGCGCCGGGCTTCCATGACCTACATCAAGTTGGGGTGCGACCCCGTGCCGTCAAGGCGCCAGCAGCCAATCGGCCAGGCGGGGGAACATCTCGCGGCGGGCCCGCCCGCCGGTGACCAGGCCGATATGCCCGGTCTCGACGGACAGCGTTTCCGACCGGGTCAGGAGGGCGGCGAGCGCCCGCGAAGACGCCGGCGGCACCAGGTGGTCGCGTTCACCGACGACGACCAGCGTCCGGCAGGAAACGTCGGCGGGCCGCACGGGCTCGCCTGCGATCCGCCATTCGCCCCGCGCAGGCGCGTTGCCCAACTGCCAGTCGCGGAAACATTCCAGGGCGACCGGCCCGGCCAGGACGACCCCGTCGTTCAGCCAGTCTTCCAACTGCACGAAGCGGCGGGCGTCGGGGCCTGCCGGGTCCATTGTGGCGTAACGTTGAAATTTTCGTGGCGTCAGATAGGGGTCGAGGGTCGCGAACATCGACTGCATCATATCCACGCCGAGCACCCCGCCCTGGGCCACCGATGCCTCGACCCGGGGCATCATCGCGCCGAGCAGCCGGATCAGTCCCATGTCGCCCATATGAAAATCCCAGGGGGCGGCCAGCAGCGCCAGGGCGCGGACGTCTTCCGGGCGGCGTTGGGCCAGGGCCAGGGATAGGGTGCCGCCCATGCAATATCCGGCGAGCGCCACCGGCCCGCCGTTCAGCCCGACGGCAAAATCCAGGGCCCGCGCCAACCTGCCGTCGATGTAATCGGTCAGGGTGAAGGTGCGCTCGTCCCCTTCGGGATCGCCCCAATCGACGACCAGGGGCCGCAGGCCCCGCGCCGCCATGTTGCGCAGCAAACTTTGTTCGGCATCCAGGTCCAGAACCCAATAGCGGTTGATCAGCGACGGGACGACCAGGACCACCGGGGGCTCTTGTCCGTCGGCGGGACGGGCCGCTTCCGGCGCGGCGCCATAGTCGAGCAGGCGGCTCGACCCTTCCGACCAGACGGCCGGCGGCGCGGCCGGGCGCGCCGTCCGCGGGGCCCGGCGATACATGCGCACGCCTTCGGTGAAGCGTTCCAGACGGGTGCGGGCTTCGCGCGTGACGGCCTGATAGAAGGCTTCAGGTGGAACGCCGTCGAGGGCTTTTTGCAGGTCGTTTCTGCGATCCTGCAGCCCCGGCCTCAAGATCGGCAAGGCGCCGTTCGATCCCGTCAAGGCGGCGAGCGAGCTCAGCAAGGTCGACGTCTGCACCGCCATGTGCAGGGTCAGGGGCCGGGGCCCCGGAACCGTTGGCGGCTGGGCCGGGGGCGGCGTTTCCGTCGTCTTGCTGGTCATCGCTGGGGGCTTCCTTGGGCGGCTGCTTTCCGGCGTTCATGGCCTGCTGCGCCAACGCGGCGAAGGCGGTGGCCGAGCCGGTCATCATTTGGGTCATCTGCGACATGGTGTCGGCGACCTGCGGGTCGCTGGCCATGCCCTGCATATGGTCCTGCCACAGGTCCAGGTATTGCTTGGCCAGTTGGTCCAGGTCCGGCTCATCGGCCATGGTGGGATCCTTCCGTTCGCGTCCGGCGGGTTAAAGATACCATTCGCTCCCGCGCCGGGGGAACATTTCATTGCGGCGCAACAAAGGACGCGCTAGGTTTTCCGCATTGCAACGATTTTCCGTGGGGAGACCGATGGCGGATAAAAAACCCTCCGAGGGTGAGCCGATCATCATTAAGAAGTACGCCAACCGGCGGCTCTATAATACGGCGACATCCAGTTACGTGACCCTCGACTACCTGTCACAGATGGTCAAGGACGGTGACGAATTCGTGGTCAACGACGCCAAGACGGGCGAAGACATCACCCGTCAGGTGCTGACCCACATCATCGTGGAAGAGGAAAGCAAGGGCACCAACCTGCTGCCCATCAGCTTCCTGCGCCACCTCATCAGCTTCTATGGCGACAGCCTGCAGGCCGTTGTTCCCAATTACCTGGAACAGACGATGCAGTCCTTCGCGACGAACCAGGAAACGCTTCGCAAGACGATGGAAGACGCCCTTGGCGGCTTCAATCCCTTCGGCCAGTTCGAGGAAGTGTCCAAGCAGAACATGGCGATGTTCGAAAACGCCATGAAGATGTTCACGCCCTTCCTGCCGGAAGGCGAGGGCACTGCGGCACCGACCCCCGGCACCGCCCCCGGCGCCAAGGACGGGGCGGACATGGACGACATGCGGGCCAAGCTGGAAGCGATGCAGAAGCAGTTGGATTCACTGTCCGGCGGCGAAAAGTAGGCGGGCCGGGACAGGCGGGCGTTCATGCGCCGGCGTCTCTGCCTTACCGCCTTTTTGCCCCAGTGACTTTTTCCCCTGTGGGTTTCCTCGGTCAGTCGATTTCGCGGACGACGCGGAAGCTCAGCCAGTAGCTTTTGACGGCGGCCGCGTTCTTGGCCCGTGACGACGACCGCGACTGGCGCGAGTAGTAATACCAGGACCCGCCCCGGATCACCCGAATGTCGCAGTCCCCGTCCGTCCGAACGGAGCCGTCGCGGGGGGCGCCCTTGTAATCGGGCACCCAGCAATCGGCGACCCATTCATAGGCATTGCCGTGCATGTCGTAGAGGCCGAAGGGATTGGCCTCGTAACTGCCGACCGGGGCGTTGCGGTGGTTGGGCCAGGCGCCGACGCAATTCCGGCAGTTCAGCTTCTTGGCGCTGGGGTCGTCGCCGAACCAATAGGCCGTGGTTGATCCGGCGCGCGCACCGTATTCCCATTCGGCCTCGCTCGGCAGGCGATAGGTCTGGCCCGTCTTCTTGCTCAGCCAGTCGGCGTATTGCTCGGCCATGTGGAAATCGATGTTGACGATCGGCTGACGGCCCCGGCCCCAGTTGTGGTCGTGCGGATTGTGCGTGCATGCCAGTTCCCGCAGGCAGGCTTCCCAGTTGTCGAAGGTGATTTCGAAGCGGCTCATGGCGAAGGGCTTCTTGATGAACACAGGATGCTTGGGTTGTTCCGCGGGCAGCAGATTGCTGCCCATGATGAAGGCCCCTTTGGGCAGGACGACCATTTCCGGGCAGACATCGCAATCCTTGAACACCTTCGGCGCGGTGGCGGCCGGTGTCTTGGCGGTGGCTGGAGCCTGGGCCACCGCTGGCAGGGATGCGACGAGAAAGACCGCCAAAGCGATCGGGCCGAGGATGGAAAATCGAATAGGGGTCATGGCCTCTGGATTTGCCGGTGGTGACGGGATGGGTTGCCCAAGTAAGATAGTCATATTAGCAGGATAGGCTCAATAAGGGCGCCGCGATGACGGTGTCCTTGGGGCACCATGGAAAAGCGGAATTAGGGAATGTCAGCAGACGACGGTTTCGTATTCACAGGCCTTTTGGACGGCGAGGGCGGGGCCCGCACGATCGACGTCGATCAAATGTCCATCGAACAGACCAAAGGTCTGGTTGAATGGGTCCATCTGGATATTTCGAAAGAACCGGCACGGCGTTGGCTGCACGATCAGGACGATATCCCGCCCGTCGCCGTCGAAGGATTGCTGGCGACCGATACGGAGCCGCGCTGCGCCGAAATCGACGATGGCATTCTGCTGATCCTGCGCGAGGTCAATACCCACGAAAACGCCGATGCCCACGACATGATTTCGCTGCGCCTGTGGATCGGGCCGCACCGCATCATTTCCGGGCGCCTGCGGCATCTGGCCGCCATCGAGGACATCAAGGTCGCCCTGGCCAAGAAATCGGGCCCCGGATCGGTCGCCCAATTCCTTTGCGCCGTCGGCCATAACATGGCCAAGGAGAAGTCGCAGATTCTGCTCGGCCTGGCCGAGGAATTGGACGAGATCGACGAGGACCTGGCCCAGGCCGAGGAGACCAAATCCCTGCGTCCGCGCATCGCCGGCCTGCGCCGCCGGGCGATCCACCTGAGCCGCTTTTTCAAGCCGCAACGCGCCGCCTTCGCCGATGTCGCCGCCCGCCGCCCGCCCTGGGTCGACGATGCGGCGGCGGACGAACTGGCTGAACTGTCGGCGGAATTCGGGCGCCTCGCCGCCGATATCGAAGCCATCCTGGGCCGTGCCCAGGTGACCCAGGACGAAATGCGGTCGCTGGAAAATCAGCGGGCGACGGACATCACGACGACGCTGACCGTGGTCGCCGCGATCTTCCTGCCGCTGGGGTTCGTCACGGGATTACTGGGGATCAATGTCGGCGGCATCCCGCTGGCGGAATCCAAGGCCGGGTTCTGGATTACCTCGGGCGTATTAGGCGCGCTTGGCGTTGGCCTATGGTTCTATTTCAAGAACCGCAAATACCTGTGACCTAGGCGGTCTTCGCGAGCCTGGCCGCCGCCCAACGGGCCGTTTCGGCCACCAGGTCCGACGCATCGCCGGTCAGGGCGTCGATCTGGGGCGCCAGCGACGCATCCCCCGAATTGCCCATGGCGATCAGAACGTTGCGGACGAAACGGTCGCGCCCCGTGCGCTTGATCGGCGATCCGGCGAAGGTTTCGCGGAACGCGGCGTCGTCCAGTTTCGCAAGGTCCGACAGGCGCGGCGCCTCGGCCAATGCCGGGCGCGGGCGAAAGGCGTCTTCTTCCGTCGGTTCCGCGAACTTGTTCCAGGGACAGACCGCCAGGCAATCATCGCAGCCGTAGATGTGATTGCCCATGCGTTCCATCAACTCGGGCGCGATGGCGCCTTTGTGCTCGATGGTCAGGTAGCTGATACAGCGCGTCGCCTCCAGGCGGTAGGCCTCGGGCAGGGCGTCCGTCGGGCAGGCCTCGCGGCAGGCGTTGCACGACCCGCAATGGTCGACTTCGGGCGCATCGGCGGGCAAGGCGACGGTCGTCAGGATTTCGCCCAGGAACAGCCAGGATCCGAATTCGCGGGAGACAAGATTCGAATGCTTGCCCTGCCAGCCGATGCCTGCCCGGTGGGCCAGCGGTTTTTCCATCACCGGCGCCGTATCGACGAAAACCTTCACGTCGGCGTCGTCCTGGCCTTCGCCCACCGCCGTTTCCTGAAGCCAGCGGGCCAGCCGTTTGAGGCGCTTTTTCAGAACGTCGTGATAGTCCTTGCCTTGGGCATAGACGCTGACCGCCCCCCGGTCCCGTTCGTCCAACACGGCCAGCGGATCCCACGTGGGGCCGTAATTCCGGGCGACGACGATGGCCGTGCGGGCGGCGGGCATCAACGCCTGCGGATCGCCGCGCAGGGCGCCGCGCGGGCCGTCCGCCATCCAGGCCATGGTGCCGTGATGGCCGGCTTTCAGGAAATGGTTCAGGGCCTGGCGGTCCTTGGGGTCGGCCTGGGCATCGGTGACGCCCAGCGCGTCGAAGCCCAATGCGCGGGCCTCCGCCGCGAGGCGCTGTTTCAGGTCTGCCTGCTGATCCTGGATCGGCTGGTCTGGGGTCATTCTTCTCGTCCGGGCCGCGATATGCTACGGAGGGCGAGACTACCACAGGCAATGAATTGGAGAATGGTTCGTGGCGACGGGTGAAACGGCGGTCGTGCTGCTGTCCGGTGGATTGGATTCCGCGACGGCCTGCGCCATGGCGCGGGACGGCGGGTACGATATTCTGACCCTGGCGTTCCGCTACGGCCAACGCCATGCGGTGGAGTTGGCGGCCGCCGAACGTCTGGCCCGGGCCATGGGATCGAAACGCCACGTCGTCGCGGAGATCGATCTGACCGTCTACGGCGGATCGGCCCTGACCGCCGATATCGACGTGCCCAAGGGCCGCGACACCGCCGAGATGGCCGACGACGGCGTGCCCATCACCTATGTTCCGGCGCGCAATACGATCTTCCTGGCCCATGCCCTGGCACTGGCCGAAACGGGCGGGGCGTCCGATATCTTCATCGGCGTCAACGCGCTGGATTATTCCGGATATCCCGATTGCCGCCCAGCCTTCATCAAGGCGTTTCAGCGGCTCGCCAATCTGGCGACCAAGGAAGGCGTCGAGGCCATGGCGGCGGGGCAGGACGGCCCGTTCAGCGTGAAGGCGCCCCTGATCGACATGACCAAGGCCGAGATCATCCGGGCGGGGCAGGCCCTGGGCGTCGATTACGGCATGACCTGGAGTTGCTACGACCCGCAACCGGGACCGGGCGGCATGGACGGCGTCGTCCATTGCGGGCAGTGCGATTCCTGCCAATTGCGGAAGAAAGGGTTCGACGAGGCCGGGGCCACGGACCCGACCGTCTACGCCGCGTGAGCTAGCCGATGCCGCCCTGGGCGGAAAGCGTCAGGCCGAGAAAGATCAGAACGCCAACGCCCAGCAGCACCGCATTGACGCATTTGCGTACGATGGAAGGTTTAAGATCAAACATCGCCTCCTCCTGTCCCATGCGAGGTCGATCAGATTTTTCTAAAGTAAATGCGGTGGCCCGGAATTTCCGTGACCCGGGTCACAAAATTTGGAATTTTCTCGCCGCGTCTACGTTGGGCGCCGTGAACCGGGATTGCGCATGACCTATAGCGTCAAGGAAATCTACTTTACCCTGCAGGGCGAGGGCGCCCAGACGGGCCGCCCGGCGGTGTTTCTGCGCTTCGCCGGCTGCAATCTGTGGTCGGGGCGGGAACAGGACCGGGCGACGGCGCAATGCCGGTTCTGCGATACCGATTTCATCGGCACCGATGGCCCCGGCGGCGGGGCCTTCAAGACGCCGGGCGACCTGGCGGCGGCGGTCGCAGGGGCCTGGCCCGTCGGCGGGCCGAGGCAGGGCGATCCCTTGGTCGTCTGCACCGGGGGCGAGCCGCTTCTGCAATTGGACGAGGCGTTGATCGCAGCCCTGCACGCGGTCGGCTTTCGTGTCGCCGTGGAAACCAACGGCACGATCGAGGCCCCCGCCGGACTGGATTGGATCTGCGTCAGCCCCAAGGCCGGGACAGAGGTCGTGCAGCGCCGGGGCGACGAATTGAAACTGGTCTATCCCCAGGCGGACGCCCCGCCCGAAGCCTTCGCGGCCTGGGAGTTCGAGCGTTTCCTGCTGCAGCCCATGGACGGCCCGGACCGGGACGCCAATACGGCGGCGGCGGTCGCCTATTGCCTGGCCCATCCGGCCTGGAGCCTGTCGCTGCAGACCCACAAGATGCTGGGCATTCCCTGATCTTTTCAGGCCGTCCGGCGATTTTTGCCGAATTTCATCCGCCGGTAACTTGACCCCATGGTGCATTGCACCCATCTAGGGTTAATCATACCAGAATATCCGTTCTGGACCGGGCTTCCGATCATCCGGGTGCCCGGCGCGGCGTCACAGGGGGCGCTGTCGTTGACGGGGCTGGCAACAACGATAGGGAAGTCGAAATCATGCCGAAATTGAATATCAACGGGGTCGATCATCAGGTCGACGGACCCGCCGACATGCCGTTGCTTTGGGCGATCCGCGATCTGGTCGGCCTGACCGGAACGAAGTTCGGATGCGGCCAGGCGCTGTGCGGCGCCTGCACCGTGCATCTGGACGGGTATCCCACGCGGTCCTGCCAGACGTTCATCGGGGACCTCGAAGGGGTCAAGATCACCACCGTCGAAGGCCTGGGCGGCAAGGTCGCCGAAACGGTTCAACAGGTCTGGACCGATCTGGACGTGCCGCAATGCGGCTACTGTCAATCGGGTCAGGTCATGGCCGCCGTGGCGTTGCTGACGGAAACGCCGAAGCCGACGGACGAAGACATCGACGCGGCGCTGGACGGCAATCTCTGCCGCTGCGCCACCTACCACCGCATCCGGGCCGGCGTCCACGAAGCCGCCCGCCGGTTGGAGGCCTGAGCCATGTTGCCGAAAATCATCGAACATCTCGCCCCCGCCGCCACGGTCGAAACGACCCGCCGCGGCTTCCTGATGACCGCCGGCGCCGCCGCCGGCGCCCTGATCGTCGGCTTCGGATCGTCCCCGGTTCGGGCCGCCGGCGCCGGTGCGGCTGCCGCTGCCGCGCCGGAACCCTTCGACGCCTATATCAAGATCGCCGAGGACGGCACGGTCACGGTCCTGTCCTCGCAATTCGATATGGGGCAGGGCTCCTACAATGGCCTCGCCACCTTGGTGAACGAAGAACTGGGCGCCGACTGGTCCAAGATCACGGTCGAGGGCGCGACCGGCGATACCAAGCTTTACGGCAACCTGTCCTGGGGCGGGGCCGTGCAGGGCACGGGGGGATCGTCCTCGATCACCACGTCGTTCGACCGCTACCGCAAGGCGGGGGCGGCGGCGCGCATGCTGCTGACCGAGGCCGCGGCCAAGGAATGGAACCTTCCGGCGTCCGAGATCACCGCCAAGGACGGCGTGCTGCGCCATGCGTCCGGCCCGTCGGCGGGCTTCGGCGAGATGGCGGCCAAGGCGGCGCAACTGCCGGTGCCCAAGACCATCCCGCTCAAGGGCCGGGACGATTGGTCGTTGATCGGCAACGCGGACCTGCGCCGTTACGACAGCCGGGCCAAGACCGACGGCACCCACGACTTCACCATTGACGTGAAACTGCCGGGCATGCTGACCGCCGTGATGATCCACCCGCCCAAGTTCGGCGCGACCGTGGGCTCGTTCGACGCATCCAAGGCCAAGGCCATGAAGGGCGTGGTCGATGTGGTCGAAACACCGCGCGGCATCGCCGTGGTCGGCGAGCATATGTGGGCGGCGCTGGCCGCCCGCGATGCGGTCGCCGTCACCTGGGACGAAACCAAGGCCGAAACCCGAAGCTCCGCCCAGATCATGGCGGGCTACCACAAGGCCGTGGAACAGGCGCCCCAGGCCGTTGCCCGCACGCAAGGGGACGCGGCCAAGGCCCTGGCCGGGGCGGCCAAGACGGTCGAGGCGACGTTCGATTTCCCCTATCTCGCCCATGCGGCGATGGAGCCCCTGAACGCCGTCGCGCGGATGAACGCGGACGGCACCCTGGAAATCTGGGGTGGGCTGCAACTGCCGGGCCTCTACCAGGGAATGGTCGCCAAGGCCGCCGGGATCGATCCGTCCAAGGTCGTCTCCCATATCATGAAGACGGGCGGCGGCTTCGGTCGTCGCGGCACGCCCGACGGCGACGTCATCGTTGAGGCCGTGATGATCGCCAAGGCGATCGGCTACAAGGCTCCGGTCAAGGTACAATGGACCCGCGAGAACGACATGCGGGGCGGGCGGTATCGCCCGGCCTATGTCCATAAGCTGACCGCCGGGTTGGACAGCGACGGCAACATCGTCGCCTGGACGCACCATATCGTCGGCCAGTCCATTGTCGCCGGCACGCCGTTCCAGGGCCTGATCCAGAACGGCATCGACCAGACCTCGGTCGAAGGGGCGTCAAACCTGCCTTACGCTATTCCCAACATGCAGGTCGGCCTGACGACGATGAAGGTCGGCGTGCCGCCCTTGTGGTGGCGGGCCGTCGGCTCGACCCATACGGCCTATGCGACGGAAGCCTTCCTGGACCAGGTCGCGGCCGAGGCGGGCAAAGATCCGTTGCAGCTACGTCTCGCCCTTTTGAAGGACCATCCGCGCCATGCGGCGGTTCTCAAACTGGCGGCGGAGAAGGCCGGTTGGGGCAAGAAACTGCCTGAGGGCCGGTTCATGGGCCTGGCCGTGCATGAAAGCTTCCACAGCTACGTCGCCCATGTCGCCGAGATTTCGATGAAGGGCGGCGAGGTCAAGGTCCACCGGGTGGTCGCCGCCGTCGATTGCGGCACCGTGGTCAACCCGGACACGGTCAAGGCGCAAATCGAAGGCGGCACCGGGTTCGGCCTGGGCGCCATGCTGGCCGAGGAATTGACCCTCGGCACCGGTGGCGTGGTCGATCAAGGCAACTACGACACCTATACGCCGCTGCGCATCAGCGCGATGCCCAAGGTCGAGGTCCATATCGTGCCTTCGACCGAACCGCCGACCGGCGTGGGTGAACCCGGCGTGCCGTCCATCGGGCCCGCCGTGGCGAACGCCATCCGCCGGGCGACCGGCAAACCCATCACGACCCTGCCCCTTACCCGAGGCATGCAGTCGTAAGACCGAAGGCCGCCCCCCGATCAGGAGGGCGGCCTTCTTCTTTCTCAATCCCGCGATTTTTACTGATCGACGATGAAGCCGTCCTTGTGGGGGCGCATGCGGATCTTGCGCGCGAAGGCGGGGAATTTTTCCGCCGCGTCGGGGGCCAGCTTGGTGCCCAGGCCCGGGGTCTTGGGAATTTCCGCGAAGCCGTCCTTGAACGCCGGCACGTTGGTGACGATACCGGCACCGGCCAGTTCCGTGGTCGGCTCGTTCGACGTGCCCTTGTCTTCGAAGCCGACGCCGACCGTCGGATATTCCTGGATCGCGAAGTTGGGGATGGCGGCGTCCAGTTGCAGCCCGGCGAACAGGCAGACCGGCGACAGCGGGTTGTGCGGCACGACCTGCACGTCGTGGGCTTCGGCCAGGGCGGCGATTTTGCGCGCCCCGGTGATGCCGCCGCACAGGCAGATCGACGGCCGCACGTAGGCGACGCCTTCGCGGGTTAGCAGGGTCTGGAAATCGTAGATCGAATTGTACCGCTCGCCGGTCGCCAGCGGGATGGTGATGCGGTCGTTGACCCGCGCCATGGCGTCGAAGCTGTCCGGGCGGATCGGGTCTTCGTAGAACATGGGGCGGTAGGGCTCCAGTTCGCGGGCGAAGGCGACGGCCTCGGCCGGGGTCAGGCGGCGGTGGATTTCGATGCAAAGGTCGAAATCGTCGCCCACGGCTTCGCGCACGGCGGCCACGACGTGGACTGCGTCGGCGATTTTCTGGGCATAGGGTTTGAAATAGGCCTGGTCGCGGTCTTCATCCAGGAACGGATTGAAATGGCCGATGGCGGTGAAGCCCAGCGCCTTCAGCTTCTTCACGTTGACGACCATCTCATCCAGGCTTTCGGCCTTCACATGGCCGTAGACGCGGGCGCGGTCGCGGGTCGGCCCGCCCAGAAGCTCGTGGATCGGGGCACCCAGCGCCTGGCCCTTGATGTCCCAGAGCGCGATGTCCAATCCCGAAATGGCGCCGCAGATCGCCGCCCCCCGGAAATGGCTGAACCGGTGCATGATGTTCCAATGGTGTTCAATCGGCCCAGGGTCCTTGCCGATCAGATAGTCGGCGAATTTCTCGATGGCGGTCTGCGCGGCCTCCAACTGGCCCCAGCTGCCGCATTCGCCCAGCCCGGTGATGCCCGTGTCGGTTTCGACCTCGACGAACAGGAACTTGTCGATCAGCTGGGATTTAACGCCGGTGATTTTCATTTTTGTCGTGCCCTTGGATGTTGCTTCGTGATTGGCGGATAATAGGGCACAACGGCGGGCGCGGTTCAACCGCGCCCGCATCGGATCGGGTGCAATCGGTCGGAAAAGTGTCTAGGGCGTCAGGAGGCGCACTTAATACATTGCGCCGCGTGGGGAACGGCTTCGATCCGCGCCGGCGCGATCTCGGCGCCGCAGGTCGCACACTCGCCGTAGGTCCCGTCCTCGATCCGCGACAGCGCGGTCTCGATCTGCGCGATTTCCGTCAACGCCGCATTGCCCAGGTCTTCCAGGACCTCGTCGCCTTCGTTCTCCGTGGCGCGTTCCTCGAAATCCTGGCTGTCCGGTTCGCGCAGCGTCTGGTCGATTTCCGTGACATCCTCTTTCAGCTCCGCCAAGCGGGCTTCCAGGATCGGCTTCATTTTTTCCCCAAGGTTCATGGACGTTCCCTTTCCAATTCGGACGGACGCGGGTCAGGCATCCGGCGTTTCGCAAACATAATCGATAACTTCCCCGCGCGCCGCCTTGAGCTATGTCAATAATCTGGGGGCATACCCTGCGCCGCGCAATGGCGGCGGCGGCTTCGGGCTTTCCTCGGGCCCTCGAATGCTCTAGGAAACCGGCCATGGAACGGTTTCTGGATTTCGATTTCGTCGCGGCGCAGCGTCTGCCCAATGTAGGGGATTCCCACCCGGCGGCCAGCCTGCACGGCCATACCTTCACCGGGCGGGTGCGCCTGGCCGGGGATGTGGACGCGGCGGCGGGCTGGCTGATCGACCCGGCGGACCTCAAGGCCGCCGTCGACGGCGTGCTGGCGGATATCGATCACCATTATCTCAACGAACTGCCGGACATGGAAAACCCATCGACCGAAACGATCTGCCGCTATCTGCGGGACCGCCTCGCGGCGCGCCTTGCCGGCCGGGTCGAAGTCGAGATTTGGGAAAATCCCACGGTCGGCTGCGCCACGGAGGCCCCCCGGCGATGACGTCCCCGACGCCCGAGATGACCATCTATCACGGCTTTTCCTTCGAAAGTGCCCGGCGTCTGCCGCGCCTGCCGGAAAGCCATATCTGTTCGCGCCTGCACGGCAATACCTTCCTGCTGCGCATCGCGGTGACCGGGCCGGTCCGCGAATCGGAAGGCTGGGTGATGGACTTTTCCGAGGTCGCCGCCGTGGTCGACCCCGTTCTGGCGCAAATCGACCACCAGTATCTGAACGAGGTCGAGGGCCTGGAAAATCCCACCACGGAAATGATCGCCATCTGGCTGTGGGAGCGGATTTCGACTCATCTTCAAGGGCTTAGCGAAATCGAGATTCGCGAAAACGCCACCACGGGCTGTATCTACCGGGGCGGCTGACGGCCCCGAAACCGCCCGCCCTGGGCCTGGGGGCGGGCTTTTGCTTGCCCGATTCATCCCTTTATAACAAAATCTTGGCCGACTGACGCGCCGGTTCGCTAGATGTCGGGTAATCCCCAATATCTGCGTATTTGGACCGCCGCGTGGGGGTTGGCCCGGGCCGAATGCCCGGACCGTCATGCGGCCAAGAGGAGACACCTTATGGAATTCCTGATCCTGCAGTCCCAGAAGGACCCGGATTTCTACATCATCACCGACGAGCGGAACGTCCACCGCGCGGTTCAGGAATACCGGGAAAACCAGCCGGGAGACGAACTGACCCCCATCGTCGAAGGACAAGGCGGTCCGGTCCTCGCGACCATCCCCAACCTTTCCGTCGTCAAAAGCTTCATCGACCTGATCGGCTACTTCGGCCATGCGGTCGAAGTGCCCCGCGCCTGGCCGACCCCGGCCGCCACGGACGACGCGGCGACGGGCTGAGGCCCCCGCCCGCTTCGGCGGGCAGCGTTCAAATCAATTCGAAACGTCAGCCGCGCCCGCGGTAGGGTGCAACGCCCTGATCGGGAATCCACAGGCCCTTGGGCGGCTCGCCCGTCTGGTGGAAGACGTCGATGGGGATGCCGCCGCGCGGATACCAGTATCCACCGATGCGCAGCCATTTCGGTTCCGCCGCCGCGTTGATCTTCTGCGCGATATCCAGGGTGCATTTCTCGTGAAAGCCCGCATGGTTGCGGAAACTGCCCAGGTAGAGCTTCAGCGACTTGCTTTCGACGATCATCGCGTCCGGCACGTAGTCGATCACCAGATGGGCGAAATCGGGCTGCCCCGTGACCGGGCAGACCGAGGTGAATTCGGGTGCCGTGAAGCGGATCAGATAGGGCGTGCCCGGATGCGGATTGGCAGCACACTCCAGCACCGCCGCCTCGGGGCTTTCCGGAAGGTCGGACGTCCCGCCCAGTTGCGTCAGCTGTTCTTCGTTCATCCGTCCGTTCCCTGTTCCAGGGCGGGAATGTCGCCCGCCGCTTCCCCAGCCGCGAAGGCCGCCTTGAAGTCGGCGAAGGTGCCCGCTTCGATGGCCGCGCGCATGCCGGCCATCAGTTCCTGATAATAGTGCAGATTGTGCCAGGTGAGCAGCGTGCCGCCCAGAATCTCCCGCGCCATCACCAGATGGTGAACATAGGCCCGGGAATAATTGCTGCAGGTATAGCAGCCGCAATCCGGGTCCAGCGGGCGCGGATCGTCCTTGTGCCGGGCGTTCCGCATGTTCAGGGTGCCGCGCCGGGTGAAGGCCTGATCCGTGCGCCCGGACCGGGTCGGCAGGACGCAGTCGAACATATCGACGCCGCGCTCGACCGCACCCACCAAGTCCGACGGCTTGCCGACGCCCATCAGATAGCGGGGCTTGTCCGCCGGCAGATGGCCGGTCGTCGCGTCCAGGGTGTCGAACATCGCTTCCTGCCCTTCGCCGACGGCAAGGCCGCCGATGGCGTAGCCGTCGAAGCCGATGCCCACCAGGGCTTTCGCCGATTCTTCGCGCAGGGTCGGATAAATGCCGCCCTGGACGATGCCGAACAGGCCGTATCCGGGGCGTTTTTCGAAGGCGTCGCGGCAACGCTGGGCCCAGCGCATGGACAGTTCCATGGATTTCCGCGCTTCGTCTTCGTCGACGCCGAAGGGCGTGCATTCGTCCAGCACCATGGTGATGTCGGCGTCCAGCGCGTTCTGGATGTCCATGGCGCTTTCCGGCGTCAGGGCGTATTCGCTGCCGTCGATGTGGGAGCGGAAGGTCACGCCTTCCTCGGTCAGTTTGCGCAGGTCCTTCAGCGACCAGATCTGAAAGCCGCCGGAATCCGTCAGGATCGGGCCGGGCCAGTTCATGAATTTGTGCAGACCGCCGAGGCGCCGCACCCGTTCGGCACCCGGGCGCAACATCAGGTGATAGGTATTGCCCAGCACGCATTGGGCGCCCGTTTCGGCGACGGCCTCGGGCGTCATCGCCTTGACGGTCGCCGCCGTGCCGACGGGCATGAAGGCCGGGGTTTCCATCGGCCCGTGCGCCGTGTCCAGCCGCCCGCGCCGGGCGCGGCCGTCGGTGGCGTGGAGATGAAATCGAAATTCGTTAGCGGACGTCATTCACCAACGGTCCTTGGCGCGTGCGCCGAGGATCGTTGGCAAGCGCGACCGCGCGCCGCGCCTCCTGGCGCGAAAGCCAAGGGCGCGGATGCGCCCGCCCGGCGATTGAGGGAATAAATAAACATAACGCGGCGGAATATGCGGCGCGGGGCGCGCGCACGCAAGCACCCATCCGCCCCGGTGGGGCCGGAGCGGATGGGGCCTGGTCATCCCTCAAGAGAGAGGAAGCCGGTTCAGGCGGCACGCAGGTGCTGCAGCATGTCGTCGATCGCGGTCTTCAGGCTATGGGCCTGGCTCGACAGGCTGCCGGCGGCCGATGAGACCTCGCCGGCGGCGCTGCCGGTGTCTTCCGACGCGCTGCGCACGGTGACGATGTTGGACTGCACCGTGTCCGTGTTGTTGGCGGCGTCCTGGCTGGACCGGGCGATTTCCCGGATCGCCGAGGATTGTTCCTCGACCGCGGCGGCGATGGCCTTGCTGACCTCGTTGATCTCGTCGATGGTTTCCGAGATGCCCTGAATTTCGTGGGCGGCATCCTCGGAGACGCTTTGCATCGTCGCGATTTCCTCGGCGATTTCCTGGGTCGCCCGGGCCGTCTGGGCGGCCAGGTTCTTGACCTCGCCTGCGACCACGGCGAAGCCCTTGCCCGCCTCGCCGGCGCGCGCCGCCTCGATGGTCGCGTTAAGCGCCAGCAGGTTGGTCTGTTCGGCGATGTCGTTGATCATTTCCATGACGTTGCCGATCTTGGCGGCGGCGTCCTTTAGGCGCACCATGGTCTTGTCCGTGTCGCGGGCCTTGCGGGACGCATCCTGGGCGACGTCGTGGGCGCGGCTGACCTGGGAGGAAACCTCGGCCATGCTGGCGGTCATTTCCTCGGTCGCGCTGGCGACGGTCTGCACGTTGCCGGTCGCCTGTTCGACGGCGGTTGCCGTGTCGGTCGATCGGGCCAGGGCCTGGGATGCCAGATCGGACAGGTTCTTCGAAATCGCCGACATGTTGCTGGCGTGGTCGTTGACCTGGGTCATGATGGGGCCGACCTGGTCCTCGAATTGCGCGGCCATGCTCAGCAGCAGGTTGCGCCGCTGTTCCTGGGCGGCGGCCTCCAGGCGTTCACGCTCCAGGCTCAATTCCTCGACCTTGGCCTTGGCGGCCTCGGCGGCGTCGACCGCTTCGGCGCTGTGGCGGAAGGCCGCGACCAGACGGAAGGTCAGCCACATCAGAACGATGGTTTCGACCACCACGACCACGGCGTGAAACACGACGCGCAGGAAGTCGGCGCCGTCCGGGAACACGGCGAAGGGCAGGGTGAAGTTGAGGACCAGGTGATGTGCCGCGACGGTCGCGGCGGCGACCAGAACGGTCTGCCAGCAGCAGAAGGCGGCGGTCATCGCCAGCACGGCGAAGAAATACATATGCACGTCGATCTGCCACGGATGTCCCGCGAACATGTAAAGGAGTGCTCCGACATTGATCATCGCGCCCGCGGCGATCAGAAACCGCGTCGCGGCGGCGGCCGGCTGGCTGCGCCAGGCGGCGGTCGAGGCCAGGGCGACGAAGGCGATGATGCCGGCGCCGGTCGCCAGATCGCCGCCGGTCCACCAATGGGCCAGGCCGGCGAGCGGCAGATGCGCCCAGGCGAACAGAACGAAGAAACGGGTCGAATTAACGCGGAGGTCCTGAAGGGCTTCCATGGGGTCGAATTCCTTTATGAAGGCGAGGTCGCGGCGGGCCGGGTCAGGCAGCCGCCGAGGGCGAGAGGATTGACGGTGAACAGGGCGCCCAATTCGTCGAGACGGGCGAGCACACGCGCATCGTCGGCGGCGACGACGGCGATGAACGGCCAAGCGCCTTCGCGGACGAGGCGGCCACCGGCATCGGCGACACGGCTCAGCACGTCCTGGCCCGAGTAGTTTGGCGGAAACACGACGCCGATCTGCGTCTGGTCCGGTTGCGGCCGCAGGGTCGCGGCGGCAAGCCACAGAATGCAGACGGAGACCAAGGCCGTCGCCGGAAGAAAATCTCGAATACCCATACGAACGGACGCCCCTTCGGGACGCAGGTCCCGATGCTTCAAATGATGCGGCTTCTTCCCCAAGAGGCGGGGAAATCTAAACATATAAATATTCGAATGTGTAGGCCCGCATAGGACTACATACGTCAGTATCGGGTGATCGGATCACCCGGCACCGTCGTTGCGGTGCAGCAGGCAGGCATCGCCGTAGGAATAGAACCGGTAACCGGTGTCCTTGGCGTGGGCATAGGCGGCCTGCATGGCATCCAGGCCGGCGAAGGCGGAGACCAGCATGAACAGGGTCGATCGCGGAAGGTGGAAATTGGTGACCATCAGATCGACCGCCTTGAAGCGGTATCCGGGGGTGATGAAGATATCGGTCTCGCCGCGGAACGGCTGAATACGGCCGTCGTCGTCGGCCGCCGATTCCAGCAGGCGCATGGCCGTCGAGCCGACGGCGACGATGCGCCCGCCGGCATCCCGTGCCTGATTGATGAACTGGGCGGCGCGTTCGCTGACCTCGCCCCATTCGGAATGCATGACGTGATGGCGGGTGTCGTCCTCGCGCACGGGCAGGAACGTCCCGGCCCCGACATGCAGGGTCAGGGACACCCGCTCGACCCCCCGGTCGTCCAGCGCGCCCAGCAGTTCCGGCGTGAAATGCAGGGATGCCGTGGGCGCCGCCACGGCGCCGTCGCGGGCGGCGAACAGGGTTTGGTAATCGTCCTTGTCGGCGTCGTCGCCGGTGGCCTCGCGTTTGATATAGGGCGGCAGCGGCATGACGCCGTATTGTTCCAGGGCGTCCTGCAGGTCCGGCCCGAACTTGTTGAAGCGCAGGACGACCTCGCCCATTTCGAGCTTGTCGATCACGTCGCAGGAAAACCCAGGGGCGAAGACGATATGGTCGCGGGGGCTGAGCTTGCGCGCCGGCCGGGCGAAGGCGCGCCAGGTGCCGTCCTCGTTCCATTTGTGCAGGGTGACCTCGACCTTGGGGCCGCCCTCGGGCGGGCCCGGGCGTGCGGCGTCGCCCCGCCGGCCGGTCAGGCGCGCCGGGATCACGCGGGTGTCGTTGACGACCATGACGTCACCCGGATTCAACAGGTCCGGCAGATCGCGCACGTATGCGTCGCGGTGGCCCGTGGGCAAGACTTCCAGCATGCGGGCGGCATCGCGCGGGCTGATCGGCTTTTGCGCGATCAGTTCGGGCGGCAGGTCGAAATCGAACAGGTCGGTCTTCATGAAAATTCCGGCGGGTCCGGTCCCTATACTCAGCGGGAAGGGAACCTAGGCGAAGCGGCGGCGAATGTCAGCGCCAATTGTCAGGCGGCACCGCAGGGGCTAACGTTGATGGAGCGAGGCTGGCTTGAACGGCCGTCAAACGACAAGGGGGTACCCATGATCCGACTGATTTTGGCACTTTTGATTCCGTGGTTCGTGTTCTTCACCATCGGCAAGCCCATCCAGGGCCTGATCTGTCTGGTCCTGCAATTGACCCTGATCGGCTGGATTCCGGCGGCGATCTGGGCCGTTTGGGCGCTCAACAACTACACCACGGACAAGAAGATCGCGCAGGCGGGCATGGGCGGCATGCCCGGCGGCGACGGCGGCGACAGCTAAACCGTCCGCTCTCTTCACTCTTTGCCATAATGTCGTCCGCGCGAATCAGGGCCGGGGGCCGAAGATGCCCCCCCGGCGGATTCGCCCCACATGCGCGGTTGCCGACGCCGTGAAGCGCCGGATGACCATGCGCAGGACGCGGCCCACCACGATGAACGTGGCCGCCGGCCAGACATAGGGTTCCCACCATTCGATGACGTGCGGTGCGCCGCCGAACAGGGCGATCTCCTCGCGCGTCGTCAGGATGCCGTAGACCGCGGCGGCGGCCGAGGCCGCCGCGGCGAGGGACACCCACCGCCCGTAAGCCATCAACCGCCGCAGCAGGAACCCCATCGGCCTGTCGCCCCGCCTGCCCTAGACGTCCTTGAGGGCCACCGGCTGGCCGTTTTCGGCGCCCCGGATGATGGCTTCGAGAACCGCCGTGCCGTGCACGGCTTCCGCCGGGGTCAACGGATAGGCCGGGCCGCCCGTGCAGGCGTCGGCGAAGGCCTCCAATTCGGCGCGTTCCATGTCGAACGGGCCGTATTCGACCATCTCTTCCTTGCCCGGGGTGCCGTCGGCGGCGACCGAGCAGGTGAACAGGCGGTCGTAGCTGTGCATTTCGGCCCAGCCGCCGGTCCCGAAGACCTGAATGCGCCAGACCGGCGCCGTCGCGGTCAGGGTGCCCAGGTAACCCGTGGCGCCCGAGGCGAAGCGCATCATCACAGAGGTCGTATCGTCGGTCGGGATCTGCAGGAATTGCCGGTCGGAGCGGGCAACGACTTCATCGACCGAGCCCATCAGATAGAGAAAGGCATCGACGACGTGGATGCCCATGGGCGTCATGCCGCCGGCCGGGCTTTCGTCGGCCTGGGCGCGCCAGCTTTCCGGCGGATAGCGCAGCCCGCCGGAGCCGCTCAGGTTGCCTTCGATATGAAGAATCTGGCCCAAGGCACCACTGTCGATCATTTCCTTGATCTTCAGGGTGATCGGATGGAACCGCCGATTGTGGCCCAGGGCCAGCACGACACCCGCGGCTGCGGCCGCGTCGGCGGCGGCCTGGGCGCTGGCACGGTCCAGGGTGAAGGGCTTCTCGATGAAGATCTGCTTGCCCGCGGCGGCGGCGGCGATGACCTGGTCGGCGTGCTGCGAATGCGGCGTCGCCAGGACCACGGCGTCCAGGTCCGGGTCGTTCAGCAGGTCGGCAAGGCCGTCGCGCAGGTCGATGCCTTTCTCGTCGCAATAGTCCTGCGCCCGCGCCTTGCGGCCGGTGCAGCCGGCGGTGAAGGCGATCTTGTCGCTTTTGCCGTGAACGGAATTGACGAGGGTCTGGCCCCAGCGGCCCAGCCCGGCGATACCTGCTTTGATCATGTCGGCGGTTTCCTTACCCCAAGAATTGTATGCAATTGGCCCCATTAAGGGCGGACGACCTTATTGCCGTTGTTCCGCCTAAGTCTATAGTGAAGCCATGGCGACCACCCCCGACCTTCCCCCAACCCCCACACCCGACGGTCCGCGGAAGGTCGACAACTTCCGGGGGTTGCTGTTCATGCTCCTGGGGGCGACGATGATCGCCTGGCTGCATGCCCTGGTCCGCGACATGACTCAGGAACTGCCGCCGTTCGAAGTCGCGTTCTTCCGCAATCTGATCGTCTTGCTTGTCCTGACGCCGGCGTTACTGCGCCAGGACCGATCGACCTGGAAAAGCAAACGGCCGGACCTGCAATTGGTGCGCGGGGTCGTCGGCCTGGGCGCCATGCTGACGTGGTTCTATACGCTGTCCATCGTGCCCGTGGGCGATGCGACGGCGCTCAGTTTCACGGTCGTGCTGTTCACGTCCTTAGGCGCCGTTTTCATGCTGCGGGAAAAGATGGGCATTCGCCGATGGGGGGCCTTGATCGTCGGATTTATCGGCACGGCGATCATTCTGCGGCCCGGGTTCCAGGAAATCAGCGCGGGATATCTCTGGGCGCTCGCCTCGACCGTCATGTGGGCCTGGGCGCTTTTGCTGGTGAAGGTCCTGGTGCGCTACGATTCACCGGTCACCATCGTGTTCTATTCGTCGGTCTACTTCACGCCGGCGACGCTGGTCCTGGCGCTGTTCGTCTGGGAATGGCCGACCTGGATGCAGTTGCTCGAACTGCTCGCCATCGGTCTGTTGGCGGCGGGGGCGCATATCAGCATGGCCAAGGCCATGCAGCTGGGCGAAGCCAGCGCCGTGATGCCCGCCGACTTCACGCGCCTGCTATGGGCGGCGGGGCTGGGCTACATCATGTTCGGCGAATTTCCCGACTTCTGGACCTGGGTCGGCGGTACGGTGGTCTTCGCCTCGACCCTCTACATCACCTACCGCGAAGCGCGGGCCAAAAGTGCGCTGAAAGACGTCGCTCTCAAAACTTCCGAAGGGTAGGGCGTCAGGCCGGCCAGACCGGCGGATGGGTGCCGAGCGGCACCGACGGCAAGTCCCAGCGCGGCGGCGTCTCCGACATCTGCACGACCGGCTTCAAATGGCCCATCGGGCCCCAGACCGTATCGTGGCTTTCCATCAAATCGGCGACATCGTCAAAGGTCGGCTCCGCCCCCTGCTTGGTGGTTTCATCACCGACGCGGCCCAAACCGTTCAACCAATGCCCCGTCTGGGCCAGGGACAGGCGGATCAGCCAACTGCCGCCCTCGGTCGCGCGGCGGCGCAGGCCCTCCATGGCGCCGAAGGCGGCCAGATAGCCGGTAATATAGTCGTAGGACTGCGCCGGCAGGTGGCGCGGGCGTGTCCGGTCGCCGTTTTCCCAGGTCGCCCCCATGGCGCATTGCACCAGGGAATCGAAACCGCGCCGCCAGTTCCAAGGCCCGACGTGGCCCCAGGCCGACAGGCTGACGAAGACGACGCCGGGGCGCAGCCCGGCCAGGCGTTCCGGCGTCAGGCCGCGCGCCGCCAGGGTGCCGGGCCGGTGGCCTTGCGTCACCACGTCGGATTGCCGGATCAGGTCGTCCAGTCGGTCGCGGTCGGCGTCTTCGCGCAGGTCCAGGTCGGCGGCCAGTTTGCCCAGGCCCGTGTCCTGCACCAGGTTGACGCCGTCCGGGCGGTCGGCGCGGCCGATGCGCATGACCTGGGCGCCGTGCTCGGCAAGCGTCCGTCCGCTGACCGGCCCGGCCAGCACGCGGGTCAGCTCCAGCGCCCGGATGCCGGAAAGGGGCCGGTCGCCCGCGGGCAAGGGCCGGGCCGGCGCGTCGCCGATTTTCTCGATGGTCATCAGCGGCAGGCCCGCCACGGCGGCGGCCTGGGGGTGGGCAGCCCATTCCTCGGGGCTTCGCACCATGAAGGCGCAAAGGTTCTTTTCCTTGCCCGCGTCCTCGAAGTCCTGTGCGTTCCAGGTCTTCAACGCGGCATCGACCGACGGGCGGTCGGCGGCGCAGTCCAGGACGCTCAGGATATCCTGGGCCAGCCATGGATAATTGCAGTGCAGTTGTACCCAGCGGCCGTCGCCGCATTCGTACAGACCGGAAATATCGGCCCAGACCTCGCCCGTATCGGCGGCGTCCAGGCGAACATGCCGGTTGGAGCGCATGGCCATGGCCGCCGCCCGGTGGTCGACGGCGATGTCCTGATGTCGGCCGGTCTTGAGATGATGAATCGCGTCGGCGGCCAATCCGACCGCGCCCAGGGTCGCCGCCCCCGCCGTGCCGATGCGGAAATTCGTCGGCAGGATCGGGTCGGCGCCGGTGAAGGTCACCTCGTCGCCCGGCCGGCCGCGCCATTCGACGCAGCGCAGGATTTGGTCAAGGCATTCGGGGGTGGGCGGGGTGGCGGTCTGATCCTTGGGCATGGGCGTCGTCTTCGTCTTCCGGTCTATGTCGGGGCGGTATTCATACCCGGTCGAGAACCATGGCGCCAATCCGAAGGTTTCAATCGGACCAATTTCGCCCGAGGCCCGAAGCGCGATATATCGCCGCATCCGTCGGGCCTTTTGCGGTGGTTTCTTCCAGAAAATAAATCCCTAATAAATGAATCGTTCAATTACCTGAATTTGATGAAACGATAACGCTTGTTCTCCGTGATGTTTGGGAGCACCTTTCGCGTGTGGGGGGCTATCCTTGGGGTGAATATCGAGGGGTAGGGGCACATATCCGCGCAACGACCGCGTGGTGATCCTGCGGGGGGTATTGTCAGAAATTCAATGCCTTCGACAATCGAATGGCGGTTCCAGTCCCTCCTTGCATTCGAGCCGCCTATGTTCTGAAATGCTTTCAGCTTTCCCGGTGAGGGGGAAGTCCGGGCCGCCGTCACAAGGTTTCAACGACGTAAACCGGGACGGCCGAGATATGACTCAAGGGAGGACGATATGATTCGTCAAATTATGAAGGGCCTGCCGATCGCAGCGGTTGCATTGGGCATCAGCACCGGTGCCGCGCTCGCCGGCAAGGCCAACGATACGCTTACCTGGGTGACCGACCGTGAATCTCCTGTCGTCGACCCCTACTTCAACCGGACTCGTGAACTGGTCATCATCGGCAACACGGCCTGGGACGGCCTGCTGTTCCGCGACCTGAAATCCGGAGACTTCGTGCCGAACCTGGCCAAGTCGTACAAGTGGGTCGACAACGTGACCTTGGACTTCGAACTGCGCGAAGGCGTCAAGTTCCATGACGGCTCCTCCTTCGGTCCCGAAGACGTCATCTATACGGTGAACTTCACGACCAACAAGGACAACGGCGTCGTCACGCTGAAGAACACCAGCTGGATGAAGTCGGTCGAAAAGACCGGCCCGATGAGCATCCGCATCCACCTGGAAAAGCCGTTCCCGGCCGCTCTCGCCTATCTGGCGCAGGCCGTGCCGATCCTGGCCGACGGGCATTATGACAACGCCCCGGTCACGCAGGACGGCAAAAAGGACTTCGGCGCCGTGAAGCCGAACGGCACCGGCCCCTACAAGATCACCGACATCGTGCCGGGCGAGAAGATCGTCATGGTTCGCAACGACGACTATTTCGACGGCAGCCCCAAGGGCAAGGCGGCGATCAAGAACCTCGTCTATCGCACGATCAAGGAAATGAACACGCAGATGGCCGAACTGCTGACCGGCGGCGTCGACTGGATCTGGGACGTGCCCAAGGACCAGGCGGAAAAGCTGAAGGCCTCCGGCCAGGTCGACGTGGTCAACGCCAAGACCATGCGCATCAGCTATCTGGCCTTCGATGTGGACGGCTCGTCCAACGTCAAGGCGTTCAAGGACAAGCGCGTGCGTCAGGCTTTCGCCCATGCGATCAACCGTGAGTCCATCGTCAAGAACCTGGTCGGCGAAGCCGCCGCCGTGATCAACACGCCCTGCCACCCCGATCAGGTCGGCTGTGTCCAGGACGTGTCCGGCTACGACTACGATCCGGAAAAGGCAAAGGCCCTTCTGAAGGAAGCCGGCGCCGAAGGCCTGGAATTCGACATCTACGCCTACCGTCAGCGTGAATTCACGGAAGCCGTGATTTCCGACCTCGCGAAGGTCGGCGTCAAGGCCAAGCTGAACTTCATGCAGTACCGCAAGCTGCGCGGTCTGGCCCAGAACGGCGTGACGCCGGTTCACCACATGACCTGGGGTTCCTACTCGATCCCCGATGCCTCGGCCTGTGCCGGCGTGTTCTTCTCGGGCGGCAAGGACGACCCTGCCAACGACCCGAAGGTCAACGAACTGATCAACAAAGCCGGCAACGTGACCGACCTTGGCGAGCGCAAGGCGCTTTACAAGGAAGCCTTCCAGACGATCTCGTCTGAGATCTACTGGTTGCCGATGTTCACGTATGCCAAGAACTACGCATACAACAAAGACCTCTCCATCGAGACGACGTCGGACGAAATCCCGCGGTTCTACACCGCGAAGTGGAAGTAAGTCCGTCTGACTGAGCGGTTAAGTTCCGGCGGCCCCGATCGGGGCCGCCGGGATCGCCGCTACCGGCGCCGGAACGAACCGCGCCACGGCATCAAAGTCCGGAATTCATGTCGGGCAAGTACATTTAGCGGGGGCTGAAAGAATGGGCCGATCACGGGTTTACCCGTCATGGTGAAATACATCCTCAAACGTTTGGGCGTTGCCTTTCTCGTGGCGCTGACCGTGTCGATAATCACCTTCTCGTTGATCTACGTTTCCGGCGACCCCGCGGTCGCCTTGGCCGGCGAAGCCGCGTCGAACGAAGAGATCGAACACATCCGTAAATCTTATGGATATGACCGGCCGATCCCGGTGCAATACATGGATTGGCTCGGCCGCGCCTTGCAGGGCGACCTCGGCCGTTCCCATTACCTCAAGGAAGAAATTTCCGACGTCATTCTGGCTCGCCTGCCGAACACCCTGATTCTGGCGGGCTGCGCCATCGCCTTCGCGTTGACCTTGTCGATACCCTTGGGCGTCGCGGCCGCGATCCGGCCCAACTCGCTGATCGACAGGTTCGCCTTGACCCTGGCGGTGGTCGGTCAGGCGTTGCCGTCGTTCTGGTTCGCGTTGATCATGATGTTCTTTCTCGGCATCAAGCTGCGTTGGCTGCCGATTTCCAGGGTCGAAACCTGGCAGGGCTTCATCATGCCGGCCATCGCGTTGGGCTATTACGTGACGCCGGGCGTCATGCGCCTGACCCGTGCGGGCATGCTGGAAGTTCTGCAATCCGACTATATCCGCACAGCCAAGGCCAAGGGCCTGCGCCCGCTGACGGTGCTGTTCAAACACGCATTGCGCAACGCCATCATTCCGGTGGTCTCGCTGGCCGCCGTGCAGTTCGGCTTCATGCTGGGCGGCTCGATCGTCATCGAAAGCATCTTTGCGATCAACGGTCTGGGCTTCCTGGCATGGGAGACCATCCAGCGCGGCGATTTGCCGATGATGCAGGCGATCGTGCTGGTGCTGTCGCTGTTCTACATCCTCATTACCTTCCTCGCGGACATGCTGAACGCATTCCTCGACCCCAGAATTCGGGTGACCTGACATGGCTACGCAAGATCACACCGCATCCGCCGCCGAGATTCTCGAACCCTCGCCGATGGCGCAGATGCGCCGGCGTGTCTTCGGGCATTACGGCATCATCATCGGCGGCGCCGTCCTGGCGATCATTTTCGCCATCGCGATCTTCGCGCCGCTGCTGACGCCGTTCGATCCGATTCTCGACCAGGACCTGGCGCAGAAGCTGAAGCCTCCGTTCTGGCACGACAGCCCGAAATACGATCCGGCCCACCCGCTGGGAACCGATTTGCAGGGCCGCGACTACCTGACCCGCCTGGTTCATGGGGCGCGGATTTCCCTGCTGATCGGGTTCTCGGCGATGATCATTTCCGGCGTCATCGGCACGGCCCTTGGCGTCGCCGCCGGTTATTTCGGCGGCCGCGTCGACATGATCGTCAACTTCATCATCACCACGCGACTATCGATGCCCGTGGTTTTGGTCGCGCTCGCCGTGGTCTCCTTGATCGGGTCGAGCCTGTGGATCGTGATCTGGGTCTTGGGTCTTCTCATATGGGACCGTTTCGCCGTGGTCATGCGAAGTACCACCATGCAGGTCCGGAACCTCGATTACGTGGCGGCGGCGCAGGCCTGCGGCTGTTCCACCTTCCGTATCATTCTGACGGAAATCATGCCCAACGTGGTCAACCACCTGATCGTCGTGGCGACCCTGGAGATGGCCCATGCCATCCTGCTCGAGGCGGCGTTGTCGTTCCTCGGCCTGGGTGTGCAGCCGCCGGCGCCCAGCTGGGGCCTGATGATTTCCGAAGCCAAGGGCATGATGTTCTTCGATGCCTGGCTGATCGGCATTCCGGGGGCGGCGCTGTTCGCGCTGATCCTCTCCATCAATCTTCTGGGCGACGGTGTCCGGGACGTGACAGCACCGGAAAACAGGAACTGAGTCCATGAGCGATACCATTCTCGAAGTTCAGGATCTGGTCGTCGATATTCCCGTCTCGGCGGGCATGCTGCATCCGGTGCAGTCGATCAGTTTCAAGGTCGACAAGGGCGAGACGCTTTGCATCGTCGGAGAATCCGGCTGCGGCAAATCGCTGACCTCGCTGGCGGTCATGAACCTTCTGCCGAAATCGGCGAATTGCACGGCGACCAAGCTGTCGTTGGACGGCGAAGACCTGCAATCGACCAGCGAGCGGCGGATGTCGGACATTCGCGGCAACAAGATGTCGATGATCTTTCAGGAGCCGATGACCTCGCTGAACCCTGCCTATACCATCGGCAACCAGCTGACCGAGGCTTTGCTTCGGCACAAGAAGGTCTCCCAATCCGAAGCCCGCGACCGCGCCATCTATCTTCTGGAAAAGGTCGGCATCACCGCCGCCGCCTCGCGCCTGACCCAGTATCCGCACCAGTTGTCGGGTGGCCTGCGTCAGCGCGTGATGATCGCCATGGCGCTGATGTGCGGTCCGGAAATGATCATCGCGGACGAACCGACGACGGCGCTCGACGTGACCATCCAGGCGCAGATCCTCCACCTGTTGGCGGACCTGCAGAAGGAATTCAACATGGGCATGATCCTGATCACCCATGACCTGGGCGTCGTCTCGCGGGTCGCCGACCGGGTCGCGGTCATGTACGCGGGTCAGATCGTCGAAACGGGCACCGGCAAGCAGGTCTTCGAAAACCCAACCCATCCCTATACCCAGGGATTGCTGGAATGCATTCCGATTCCGGGCAAGACGGAACGGGGTGCCCATCTGGGATCGATCCCCGGCATCGTGCCGTCGCTGGTGGGGGAACTGCCCGGCTGCCATTTCGCCGACCGCTGCCGCCACGTGATGGATACCTGCCGGACCGGCACCATCGACCTGAGCCCGTCCTTCGAAGACGGCCATGTCTATCGCTGCGTTCAGACACCCGAACAATGCGCCGCCAATCTGAAGAAGGGGGCCGCCTGAGATGGCCGATCAAGAAGACATCGTTCTCGAAGCGAAGGACGTCACCCGGACCTTCATGATCTCCGCCGGGTTCATGAAGGGCAAACGGCCGCTGCACGCTGTCAACGGCATCAACCTGCAGATTCCGCGCGGCGAGGTCCTGGGCCTGGTCGGTGAATCCGGTTGCGGCAAGTCGACCCTGGCCAAGATGCTGCTGGGCCTTCTGGCCCCGTCGTCGGGCGAGCTTTACGTCGGCGGCACGCCGACCAGCCAGATGGAACGCCTGGAGATGGCGCGCAAGGTTCAGCCCGTGTTCCAGGACCCGTATTCGTCGCTGAACCCGCGCAAGACCATCGGTGACGTTATTTCCCTGCCCGTGCGGGTGCAGGGCGGCCCCGACGCCGCCGGCGGCAAGGATCTCCGCATGCGGGTCGAGGAAATCATGGAACTGGTCGGCCTGCCGCGCCGGCTTTATGGCAACTTCCCGAGCCAGCTTTCGGGTGGCCAGCGCCAGCGCGTCGCCGTCGCGCGGGCCTTGATCAACCGGCCGGAAGTCGTGATCTGCGACGAGCCGACCTCGGCGTTGGACGTTTCCGTGCAGTCGCAGATTCTGAACCTGTTGCAGGACCTGCGGGCCGAATTGAACCTGACCTATATCGTCATCAGCCATAACCTGGCCGTGGTCGAACATATGGCGACCCGCGTCGCTGTCATGTACCTGGGCCGCCTGGTCGAGGTCGCGGACACGGATCAGCTGTTCGACAATCCGCAGCACCCCTATACCAAGGCGCTGCTGGATTCCGTGCTGACGCCGGACCCGAACCAGGGTGTGCCCGACGCCGGCCTGGGCATCGCCTATCCCAACCCGGTCGATCCGCCCTCGGGCTGCACCTTCCATCCGCGTTGCGTCGAATGCATGGACCATTGTTCGGTCGCAGCCCCCCGGACCATCCCGACCAAGACGGGCCTGGTGGAATGCCACCTCTATGACGAGGATCAGGGGAGGGGGCGTCAGGCCTCGTGACCAGACCGCCCCGGGTAAGACCATGACCCGACAACACGCCATCGACGGCGCACTCGCCCATTTCGACGACCCGGAAGGATTCTTCGAGGATCTGAAAGCCCGTGTCGCGGTCAAGACGGAAAGCCAGAACCCGGACCGCCTGCCCGATTGCTATGCCTATCTGGAAGAACAGATGCGCCCGGCGTTCGAGGCCATGGGCTATGCCTGCAAGGTCTACGACAATCCCATCGAAGGCCGGGGGCCGATCCTGCTCGCCAGCCGCCACGAAGGCGACGATCTGACAACGGTGCTCGGCTACGGCCATGGCGATACGGTTCTCGGCATGGAAGGCCAGTGGAAGGACAACCTGGATCCCTGGCGCCTGACCAAGGTCGGGGACAAGGTCTACGGCCGCGGCACGGCCGACAACAAAGCCCAGCATTCCGCCCACCTGGCGGCCCTCAAGGCGGTGTTGGACGCCCGGGAAAACCTCGGCTTCAATCACAAGTTCATCATCGAAACCGGCGAGGAAAACGGCTCCGACGGCCTGAAGGACCTGGTCGCGGCGCATAAGGACGATTTCGCCGCCGATTGCTATTTCGCCTCCGACGGGCCGCGTTTCGACGTTGCCAAGCCGAACCTGACGCTCGGCAACCGGGGAGCGTTCAATTTCGATCTGGTCCTCGATTTCCGCGACGGCGGCCACCATTCCGGCAACTGGGGCGGCCTGCTTGCCAATCCGGGGATCGTCCTGGCCTCGGCCTTGGGCACGGTGATTGACGTCAACGGGCGTATCCTGGCCCCCTGTCTCCTGCCGCCGCCGATTTCCGAGACCGTGCGCGATCTGCTGAAGGACGTCGACCGGCAATCCGCCACGGGCGGGCCGGAAATCGACGATACCTGGGGCGAGCCGGGCCTGAGCCGGGGCGAGAAGGTCTATGGCTGGAACTCGTTCGAAATTCTCGCCATGAAGACCGGCAATCCGGACAATCCCGTGCATGCCATCCCGCCCAAGGCCGTGGCCCATTGCCAGCTGCGCTTCGTGGTTGGCACGGACTGGGAAAACATCGTGCCCAACCTTCAGAAGCACCTGGACGACGCGGGCTTCCCCATGGTCAAGGTCCAGGCATCCACCGGCGGCAACGCGGCCCTGTTCCATGCCGCGCGGACGGACCCGGCCCATCCCTGGGCGGGCTGGATGCGCCAGGCGGTGGAACGCACCACCGGCGAGAAATGCCGCATGGTGCCGAATTCCGGCGGCTCCATCTGCAACGATGTGTTTCAGGACGTTTTGGGCATTCCTTTCGTCTGGCTGCCCCTCAGCTATACCGGCTGTTCCCAGCACGCGCCCGGCGAACACATCCTGTGGTCGCTGACCCGCGAAGGGTTGGAATTGGTGACCGGCGTCTATTGGGACCTAGGCGATCCGGAAACGGCCTACAACAATGAAAACGATACGGGGAGGACCGCGGCATGACACGCGAAGCAGTGATCGAAAGCCTGGAACAGTATTTCGACGACGGTGGTTTCTGGAATGATCTGTCCCGCCGTGTCGCCATCAAATCCTGCAGCCAGGATGCTCCGTTCCGCCCGGAACTCTATCGCTACCTGACCGATGAAATCACCCCGACCCTGCGGGCGCTCGGCTTCGAAAGCGAGATATACGAAAACCCCGTCGACGGGGGCAGCCGATCCTGGTCGCCCGCCGGCATGAAGGCGACGACCTGCCGACCATGATGACCTACGGCCACGGCGACGTCGTGCGCGGGTACGACGAACAATGGCGCGATGGCATCGGCCCCTGGGAAATGAAGAAGGAAGGCGATCGTTGGTACGGTCGCGGCACGGCCGACAACAAGGGCCAGCATTCGATCAACATCGCGGCGCTGAAAGCCTGCCTGGAAGACCGCGGCGGCAAGCTCGGCTACAACGTCGTCGCCCTGATTGAAACGGGCGAGGAAGCGGGCTCGCCGGGGCTGCGCGAGTTCTGCCGCGAACATAAGGACCTGTTCAAGGCCGATGTGTTCATCGCATCGGACGGGCCGCGCCTCAGGGCCGATCGGCCGACGCTGTTTTTCGGATCGCGGGGCGTGTTCAATTTCACCATGTCCTTGAACCTGCGCGACGGCGGGCATCATTCCGGCAACTGGGGCGGTCTGCTGGCCAATCCGGGGATCAAGCTGGCGCATGCGATTTCGACCATCGTCGATGCCAAGGGCAAGATCCTGCTGGACGAATTGAAGCCCGACCCGATTTCCAATTCCGTGCGCGAGGCGCTGTCGAAATTGACCGTCGGCGGCGGCGAGACCGATCCCGAGATCGACCCCGATTGGGGCGAGCCGGGCCTGACGGCGGAGGAAAAGGTCTTCGCCTGGAACACCTTTGAAATCCTCGCCTTCAAGACCGGCAACCCGGAAAACCCGGTGAACGCCGTGCCGCCCACGGCCTTCGCCAAATGCCATATGCGCTTCGTCGCGGGCTTTGATCCGGCGGTGGTTCTGCCCGCCGTGCGCAAGCACCTGGACGGCCTCGGCTTCACCGATATCGAACTCACGCCGGATCGCGATTACATGGCGGCGACGCGGTTGGAGCCGGATACCCCCTGGGCCAAATGGGCGATCAAGTCGCTGACCGATACGGCCGGGGAAGAACCGGCGGTGCTGCCCAACCTGGGCGGCTCGCTGCCCAACGATTGCTTCGCCCATATCCTGGGCCTGCCGACGATCTGGGTGCCGCATAGCTATCCGGCCTGTTCGCAGCATGCGCCCAACGAACATATCCTGGAGCCCGTCTCCCGCTCGGCCCTGCGCCTGATGGGTGGGCTGTTCTGGGATTTGGGTGAAAATGACGGCCTGCCCGTCTGATGGCCGATCTTTGCGACCTGTCCGCCGTTGAACTGCGCCGTCTGATCGGCACGGGTGAGGTCTCGCCGGTCGAGGTCGTGAAAAGCTGCCTCGCCCGCATCGATAAAGTGAACGGCACGGTCAATGCCTTCGTCGCGCTGGACGAAGAGGGGGCGTTGAAACGTGCCCGCGAGATCGAGGCCGAAATCGGCAAAGGCAACGATCCGGGACCGCTCGCGGGCCTGCCGGTCGGGATCAAGGACCTGGTCAATACCAAGGGCATCCGCACGACCTACGGCTCGCTGCTGTTCAAGGACAACGTGCCCGACGCCGACGACAGCCAGATCACGCAGCTGCGCAACGCCGGGGCGATCATTCTGGGCAAGACCAACACGCCGGAGTTCGGCTCCGGTTCCAACACCATCAACCGGGTTTACGGTGCCACGCGCAGCCCCTTCGACCCGGCGCGCACGCCGGGCGGCTCGTCCGGCGGGTCGGGCGTCGCCGTCGCCTGTTCCATGGTGCCGTTCGCCACCGGGTCGGACACGGCGGGTTCGCTGCGTGCCCCCGCGACCTGGACCGGCACGGTCGGCATGCGCCCCCGGCCGGGCAGCGTCGCCAACGAACGGCGCCTGCTGCCGATGACCTATTTCTCGGTTCAGGGACCGATGGCGCGCTCGGTCGCCGATCTGACCCTGCTTTATTCCGTGCAGGCCGGCCACGCCCATCCGGGCGACCCCATGGCCTATCCCTGGGACGCTTCGGGCCTGCGCGACCTGGGCGCGGCGGACCTGGGCCAACTGACCATCGCCTATTCCGAGGACTTGGGATCGGCGCCCATCGACGACGGCATCCGCCGGGTGTTCCGGTCGCGGATGGACAAGGTCAAGCATGCCTTCAAGGCCGCCCGCGCCGACAGTCCGGACATCGCCGGCGTGCGCGAGGCCAACTGGGTGATGCGTTCGCTCTACTACGTCGCCTATCACCGCGAGAGGGTGGAAAAGCACCGCGACCTTCTGGCCCAGACCATCATCACCAACACGGAGGAAGGCCTCGCCATGTCGCTTGCCGACGTGGCGGAGGCCGAGGTTCTGTGGCGCAAATGGTACGACCGCTTCCAGGCCTTCATGGAAGATATCGACCTGTTGATCCTGCCGGGCAATTCGACGCCGCCCTACCGCATCGAGGACGGGATTCCGAAGGAAATCAACGGCAAGACCATGGAGAACTATCAGGACGCGTCGCTGATCCGCTCGGCGCTGACGTTGGCCGGGTGTCCGGTCATCGCCGTGCCCTGCGGCTATGACGAGACGGGCGCGCCCTTCGGCTTTCAGGTCGCGGGCAAGCGCCACGGCGAAGCCGAATTGCTGGGCGCCGCCATGGCCCTGGAATCCCTGTTCAACGCGGACCCGGAGACGGCCCGCCCCATTCCCGACCTGGAGAAACTGTAATGACGCAGGACCTTTGCGACAAGACCGCCACCGAATTGCGCCGCCTGATCGGCACCAAGGAAATTTCGCCGGTGGAACTGCTGGAAAGCTGCATCGGCCGGGTCGAGGCCGTCGACGGCGCCGTCAACTGCATGGTCACCCGCGCCTACGACCGGGCGCGCGAGGAAGCCAAGGTCGCCGAACAGGCGGTCATGGACGGGGACGAGCTGGGCCTGCTGCATGGCCTGCCCATCGGCATCAAGGATCTGGAAGCGACCGAAGGCGTGCGCACGACCTGGGGATCGCTGACCCAGAAGGACACGGTGCCGACCGCCGATCAGGGGTCGGTCGCCGCCGTGCGGGCCGAGGGCGCCATCGTCCTGGGCAAGACCAACACGCCGGAATACGGCGCCGGCGCCAATACCAAGAACCGCGTGTTCGGCGCCACCGGCAACCCGTTCAATCCGGACCTGACCTGCGCCGGGTCATCCGGCGGCTCGGCCGTGGCGCTCGCGACCGGCATGGTGCCCATCGCATCGGGCAGCGATTACGGCGGCAGCCTGCGGACCCCCGCCGGGTTCTGCGGCATCACCGGGTTTCGCCCGTCGCCGGGCACCGTTCCGGCCGAAGGCAAGTCGACGGCCCTGATGCCCTGGTCCGTGCTGGGCCCGATGGCGCGAAGCGCCGAGGACGCGGCCCTGCTGTTGCAGGCCCAGATGGACGACGACAAACGCGATCCGTTCTCCGGCCTGGTCGATCCGCGCCTGTTCGGCACGGTCGACGGGCTGGACCTGGGCTCGATCCGCGCGGCGATCACGCCGGACCTGGGCTGCTGCCCGGTCGATAACGACATCCGCGCCGTGTTCAAGGAACGCACCGACCAGTTCCGCGGCGTTTTCGCCGAAGCCCAGGACCGCGATCCCGGCTTCAACGACGACGGCGGCGACATTCACCGCGTGTTCGAAATTTTCCGTGGCCTGACCTTCGTCGGCCTGCACCACGAAAAGCTGGAAAATCAGCGCGACCTGCTCGGCCCCAACGTCATCGACAACACGGAACGGGGCCTGGACATCACCGCCGCCGACGTCGGCTGGGGCCTTCGGGAACAGAGCAAGCTGATGCGCCGCTTCATCGACATGTATGACGAGGTCGATGTGCTGATCTGCCCGGCGGCCTCGGTCTCGCCGTTCCCCCACGACCAATTGTTCGTCGAGGAAATCAACGGCGAGAAAATGCCGACCTACATGCGTTGGCTGGCCCTGTCCTACGCGCCGACCATGGCGCTGGCCTGCGGTGCCGTCATTTCCTGCGGCGTCGATCGCAAGGGCATGCCCTTCGGCATTCAGATCATTGGCCCCAACGGATCGGATGCCCTGGTGCTCGCCGTGGCCCATGCGCTGGAGCAGTATTTCGCGGACAAGGCCGACCTGAAACGGCCGATCCCCGATCTCGCAAAGCTGCGGTCCTAGGAGGCATCCATGTCCAAGCGCGTGTTCATCGCCGGTTTCAAGCACGAGACCAATACCTTTTCCAAACTGCCCACGGACCTCGCCGCCTACAAGGCGCGGACCTATTACCGCGACGACGAGGTCGCGCAGAAAATGCGCGGGACGGCGACGGAAATCGGTGCTGCCCTGGACGCCGCCGACAAGCACGGCTGGTCCATCCGCCTGCCGATCTATGCCAACGCGACGCCGTCGGGCCGCGTGACCAAGGACATGCACGACCATTTCACCCAGGTCGTGATCGACAGCCTGAAGGCCGACGGGCCGTTCGACGGCATCTATCTGTCGCTGCACGGCGCCATGGCCTGCGAGCACGATGAAGACGGCGAGGGCCGGTTGCTGCAATCCGTGCGCGACCTGGTCGGCCCCGACATGCCGATCGCCGTGACGCTGGACCTGCACGCCAATACGACCGACCGCATGGGCGCGTTGTCGGACATTCTGATCAGCTACCGGACCTATCCTCATATCGACCAGTACGAGGTCGCGACCCAGGCCTGCGATCTGCTGGACCGCACGATGAAGGGCGAAATCCATCCCAAGGTCCATGTCCGCCGCCGCGAAATGCTCGACGGCGCCGATCATGGCCGGACGACCGGGCCGGGCCCGATGGTCGACGCGCTGAAGACCCTGGACAAGCTGATCGCCGAGACGCCGGGCGTCTACGCCGGGTCGATCAACGCGGGCTTTCCCTGGGTCGATATTCACGATGTCGGGCCGACCTGCGTCGTCACAGGCGAAGGCGACGACCCGGCCCATGCCAAGATCGCCGAAACGGTGATGGAGCAGATCTGGCAGGACCGTAACAAGCTCTCCATTGAACTGGTCAAAATCCCGGAAGCCATCAAACGGGTGCAGACGTCTCTGGCGCAGGGCGTTTCGGCGCCCATCGTACTCGCCGACTACGCCGATAACCCGGGCGGCGGCGGTTACGGCGATGCGACCAAGCTGTTGGGTGCGATGATCGAGGCGGACCTTCCCAATGCCGCCTTCGGCACGGTCTACGATCCCGAAGCGGCGCTCGCCTGCAAGAACGCGGGCATCGGCACGACGTTGCGGTTGGAAATCGGCGGCAAGGTCGACCCGAACGTACAGGGCGGCCCACTATCGCTGATGGGGACGGTTACGGCGATCACCGACGGCACCTTCGCCATGGAAGGCCCGATGACGCGCGGTACCCGCGTCGACATGGGGCCGTCAGCCGTGTTCAGCGTCGGCGGCGTCGATATCGTCATCGTCAGCGGCCGGTTCCAGAACTACGACAAGATGTATTTCAAATCGATGGGCATCGACCCGACCAAGAAGAAGGTCCTGGGCGTCAAATCGGCGCATCACTTCCGCGCCGCCTACGCGCCCATCGCATCGCAGGTCATCGTCGTGGACGACGGCGGGGGGCTGACCTCGCGCAATTACAAGGAACTGCCCTACAAGCATGTCCGCCGGCCGGTCTTTCCGTTGGATATGGACTGATCGTCGGGAATTCGGCGTCCTGGTTTAATCGCCCGACCGGTCGGGCGCCGGGGCGGCCAAGAGCGATTGGCTCAGGGATTTAAGCAGAACGATCATCATCGTAGAGGTCGGGATTTCGAGAATATCCTTCAGGGCCTCGACCGGATCGATGGCGTCCGGCAATTGGGCGAGGATGTCCGGCGTCACGGCGCGGTAGGACATGGCCCAACCTTGAAAGACGCGTTCCTTGATCGGGCCTTCCGCCAACAGCCATACGTTCTGATGGCGGGGGTCATTCGAGATCGTCGCGAACAAGGCGTCAATGCCCGCCCTGGCACCTTCGAGGTATTGCGCAAAACCGCCGCCGCCGTAGATCAATATTCCGCTGATGCCGAGACGGGCGTTCTTTTGGCGGGAAACCGCCAACAACTCCTCAATGCCTTGGGGCGAAAGCGGCGCGGTTTCGGTGCTGCTGTAGACAAGGGCGTGAAGGCCGTCGTCGGTCATCTTTGGTTGCTGTGTCTGCTAAGAGAAAGTGTCTTTGGTCGATGCCGATCATAGCCGATTTACGACCCGTCGGAATGTCAGATTGATGCGCGGGCCGACGATGGTTTTGGTCTTCGGCACGCGGTGCAGCCAATGGACCTGCGACGTGGGCCCCATGATCAGCACGTCGCCGCCGCCCAAGGTCAGGCAATGGGCCTTGCCGGTCTTGTCCTTGCGGCGCATCTGAAAGCGGCGGGGCGCGCCCAGACTGACCGAGGCGATCACCGGCTCGGCGCCCAATTCGGCCTCGTCGTCGGCGTGCCAATCCATGCTGTCAGCCCCGTCCCGATACAGGTTCGCCAGCACCGTGTTGAACGGCGTTCCGGCCAACTCGGCGCAGCGGTCGCGCAGGTCGGCCAAAACCGGATGCCAGGGGGATGCGGCCAGGGTCAGGCCCGAATAGGTGTAAGGCACGTCGCCTTGATAGAGGCTAAGGCGCGGCTGCGCGATGCGTTTACCAAACAGGGTCAGGTATTCCTGGCGCCAGGGCAGGTCGTCGTGGAGATGCAGGAACAGGTCCTCGGCATCGGCCAGATGCCGCGGATAGAGCATGGTGTCGGCCTCGGCCAGCGGCACCGGCGGAAGCCCGAGGGGCAGGGCGGTCATCGCCTAATGGATGTTCGGGGATTGATAGAAATCGCCGCGCGAACAGGACTGCACGGTGATCGTCACCAGATCGCCGTCACGGTAGATGTTCAGCGGGATCAAGGTGCCCGCCGGCCCCAACGACCAGACACCCCGGAAAAACTCGGCCATGCCCTCGACCGGTTTGTCGTCGACGCCGACGACCAGATCGCCGGCCTTCAGCCCCGCAATCTCCGCCGGCCCGCCCTGCCAGGTGCCGACGATCACCACGCGGCCCGAGGTCTCGGCGGTGAAGGTGCCCAGCCAGGGCCGGGGCGGGCGGCCCGATGCCCCCGTCGTCCGCAGGGTCGGCAGGATCGGTTTGATGATATCGACGGGCACGATCATGTTGCCTTCGGTCTCGCCGCTTTCCTCGCCGCGGACATACAGCGATCCGATCCCGCGTAGCGTGCCGTCCTCGCCGATCAGCGCCGCTCCGCCCCATAGGGGATGGGCGGGCGTCGTGAAGATGGCGTCGTCCAGCAGGTATTCCCAATAGCCCGCGAACTCCTTGCGTGCCGAAACCCGGGCCTGCAGGGCATGGGCCTCGCCGCCCCAACCGGCGACGATCACATCGTCGCCCGGGATCAGATCGGCGGAGGAGCCGAGCTCCAGCGCCGGCACGTCCAGCGGCTGCAACGCCTGAACCAGGCCGAAGCCGGTTTCCTGATCGTATCCCATGACGTGGCCTTCGGCGGCGCGCCCGTCGTTGGAGACCAGCCAGACGCGTTCGGCCTCGACCACCAGATAGCCGATGGTCAGAACCAGGCCCTTGGGGTCGATGACCACGCCGTGGCCGGATCGCTCCGTGCCCAGGGTGGTCGAGGTAAAGGCCGTTTCGGGGATTTCCGTGCGCAGGCTGACGACGCTGCGCAGTGCTTTGCCAACGTCAAAGGAAAACCGCTCGGCGTCGGGCCGATAAGGCTCGGGAATTTCTGGATAGTCCTGGTCCGGATCGTCCATGCCTGAAATGGTAATTCAGATTGCCGCCGATTGAAATCCATTGCCGGGAACTTTTCTGGGATAAGCCGGCGGCGCGAAGCGTCTTGAACCGAAACGCGGCTCGGCGCTAGATTGTACACAATATTCTCATACACAACGCTTGATGGAGGAGACGGCCATGGGCCAGGTAATCCCGTTGCACGAGGTTCCGAGCCTGCGCGACAAGGTTTCGGAAGAAGAATGGCAGCTGCGCTGCGAACTGGCGGCGGTTTACCGGCTGGTCTACCGCTTCGGCTGGGACGACGGCATTTTCACCCATTCGTCGGTGCGCCTGCCGGGCAAGGACCATCATTTCCTGATCAATCCCTACGGCCATCTGTTCAACGAGGTTTGTGCCTCGAACCTGGTCAAGATCGATGTCGACGGCAACGTTCTGGACGACAGCCCCTATGACGTGATCCGCGCCGGCTTCGTCATTCATTCGGCGATCCATATGTCGCGGGCCGACGCCATGTGCGTGATCCACACCCATACCAACGCGGGCATGGCCGTTTCGGCGCAGAAGGGCGGCCTGCTGCCGCTCAACCAGAAATCCATGATGTTCTACAATCGGGTGACCTATCACGACTACGAAGGCATCTCGAACGACATCGACGAACGCGACCGCCTGGTCGCCGACCTGGGCAATCATCATTCCATGATCCTGCGCAACCACGGCCTGCTGTCTACCGGACGGTCGATTGCCGAAGCCTTCTATCGTCATCGGTTGCTGGAGCATTCCTGCGAATTGCAGCTTCAGGCCCAGATGGCGGGGACGGAGCTGATCATCCCGCCCAAGGAGGTTTGCGAACACGCCGCCAGTCAGTTCGAGGGCGACGGCAAGATGCAGGGCGATTCCACCTTCCAGGCGTACATGCGCCTGCTCGACAAGGAAGAGCCTGACTACCGTCATTGACGCTGGGTCGAACCGGTATGATTTTTCTCCGCGCCGCCCGGCTTGCCGGGCGGCGCGCTGCGTTTCGGCGGCCCGCCGATCCGGATAAAGCCAATGGGCTCAAGCGGTTCCGGCGATTCCCCTGATGTCACCGGTCGGTCATTTGACATGCCGGGGTGGGGTAACTATCTTAACTAAATCAATGACTTATTTCTGCCGCCCGATGACCCGCTTCAACCAAGCCGGGATGGCGGCTTTTTGTTCGCCCCCAGCGTCGGGTGGCGGCGCGTTTACAACGCGAACCGACCCCGCGCGGCGAACGATCGACAGCGCGACGCGATAACAATCAAAGGAGCCCATCACGTATGTGTGGACTGAGCGGCGAAATCAGATTCGACGGAACCTATGCGGACACGCAGGCCGTGGCGCGGATGACCGACGCCATGGCGCCCCGGGGCCCCGATGCCTCGGGCCTGTTCGCGCAAAGCCGCTGTGCCTTCGGTCATCGCCGGCTCAAGATCATCGATCTGTCGGACAAGGCGCAACAGCCCCTGGTCGACCCCGACCTGGGTCTGACCATCGCCTTCAACGGCTGCATCTACAACTACAAGGCGCTGCGTGAAGAGTTGATCGCCGATGGCTACCGGTTCTTCTCGACCGGTGATACGGAGGTCGTGCTCAAGGCTTTCCATGCCTGGGGTCCCGAATGCGTGCAGCGCCTGAACGGCATGTTCGCCTTCGCGATTTACGAGCGCGACAGCGGCCGTCTGACCCTGGCCCGCGACCGCCTGGGCATCAAGCCGCTGTATCTGGCCGAAAGCGGCAAGCGCCTGCGCTTCGCTTCGTCCCTGCCGGCAATCCTGGCGGCGGGCGACACGGATACCTCGATCGATCCCATCGGCCTGAACCATTACATGTCGTTCCACGCGGTGGTGCCGCCGCCCTATACGGTGCTGAAGGGCGTGCGCAAATTGCCGCCCGCGACCTATGCGGTGTTCGAAGCCGACGGCACGCGCACCGACACGACCTATTGGAAGGTCGATTTCACGCGCTCCGCCGAAGACATGAGCCTGTCCGACGAGGAATGGTGCGACCGGGTGTTCGACGCCCTGGCGCTCAGCATCGACCGGCGCCTGGAAGCCGACGTTGACGTCGGCGTGCTGCTGTCGGGCGGGGTCGATTCCTCGCTGATCGTCGGCATGCTGGCGCGGGCGGGTAAGACGCCGCTGCGCACGTTCTCGGTCGGGTTCGACGACGCCGGCGGCGAGGAAGGCAACGAATTCAAATATTCCGACATCATCGCCAACGAATTCGGCACCGAGCACTACAAGATTCATATCGGCGCCGACCGCCTGATGGCGCTGCTGCCGGACACCATCAAGGCCATGTCCGAACCCATGGTCAGCCATGACAACGTCGGCTTCTTCGCGCTTTCCCAAGAAGTCGCCAAGCATGTGAAGGTCGTGCAGTCGGGCCAGGGGGCGGATGAAATCTTCGGCGGCTACTCCTGGTATCCGCCGCTGATGGAGTCCAACGATCCCGTCGGCGATTATTCCCGCGTGTTCCGCGACCGCGATTTCGAGGACTATAAAAAAGTCGTCTCGCCCCAATACCACACCGGCCGTGACGAAAGCCTGGGCTTCATCGAAGAACACTTCGCCCGTTCCGGCGCCGACCGCGCGGTGGACAAGGCGCTGCGCATCGATTCGACGGTCATGCTGGTCGACGACCCGGTCAAGCGGGTCGACAACATGACCATGGCCTGGGGGCTGGAGGCACGGGTGCCGTTCCTGGATCACGAACTGGTCGAACTGGCGGGCCGCGTGCCGCCGGAACAGAAGGTCCGCGACGGCGGCAAGGGCGTGTTGAAGGACGTCGCCCGCCGTGTCGTCCCGGCCGAGGTCATCGACCGGCCCAAGGGATATTTCCCCGTGCCGGCCCTGAAGTACATCGAAGGCCCGTATCTGGAAATGGTGCGCGACACCCTGAGCAGCAAGGCGGCGCGCGAGCGGGCGTTGTTCCAGGGCGACTACCTGAACATGCTGATGGATGCACCGGCCGACCACATCACGCCGCTCCAGGGCTCGAAGCTGTGGCAGGTGGCGTTGATGGAAACCTGGCTGCAGACGCACGGGGTCTGATCCTTGGCGGGGCGGAAGGACAAATCGGAAATGGAAAACGCACTTTCCCTGAAACATTGGGGGGCGCCGCCCAAGGACGGCATGGGCACGGTCGGCAAATGCGTCGCCGTGCATTGCGGCTGGGGCCGGGTGCTGTTCGGCCAGACCTTCGACAAGTCGGATATCCTGGCCGCCCAGTTGATGGAGGAAGAAGCCGGACAGCGGGACCTCGCGATTTATGTCCGCGAACCGCACGTCCTGCTGTCCATGGCGCCGCAGACCCTGTTCATGGACCCGTCGCATAGTTTCCGCCTGAATTTGAAGGAGCTTCCGGCCAGCGCCAAGGCAGTCGAAAGCACCATGTTCACCGTCCGCCCGGCCGAAGCCAAGGACGAGGCCGCGGTCAACCGCATCTATACCTCGCGCGGCATGGTGTCGTTGCAGGACGGCTACCTGGGGGACATGGACAATCGGCAATGCGTCACGGTCCTGGTCGCCGAGGCGGACCAGACCGGCGAGGTGCTGGGCGTCGTCATGGGCATCGACCATTCGATCGCCTTCGACGACCCGGAAGAAGGCTCCAGTCTCTGGGCGTTGGCCGTCGACGGCCAGGCCGCCGTGCCCGCCGTGGGCATCGGCCTGGTGACCTCTCTGGCCGATCATTTCCGCATGGCGGGCCGGGCGTTCATGGACCTGTCGGTCCTGCATGACAACGCCGAGGCCATCAAGCTCTATGAGAAAATGGGGTTCGAGCGGGTGCCGGTCTACACCGTGAAGAAGAAGAACCCGATCAACGAATCGCTGTTCATCGGTCCGCAGCGTGCGGAAAATCTGAACATCTACGCCAAGATCATCATCGATGAGGCCCGCCGCCGCGGCATCAGCGTCGAGATCGAGGACGCCGAGGCGGGCCTGTTCCTGCTGACCCTGGGCGGGCGGTCGATCTCCTGCCGCGAGTCTTTAAGCGAACTGACTTCCGCCGTCGCCATGAGCCGCTGCGATGACAAGTCGCTGACCCATCGCATCCTCAGCAAGGTCGATATCAAGGTTCCGGCGCAGGCCACCCTGCGCACGCGTGACGACGTCCGCGGTTTCCTCGACACCTACGGCCGCATCGTCATCAAACCGGCGCGCGGTGAACAGGGGCACGGCGTGTTCGTCGATCTCTGTTCCGAGGATGAGGCGATCAAGGCCTTCGACGAGGTCCGCGATCAATGCGATCACGTGATCGGCGAGGAATTCGTCAATGGCCGCGACCTGCGCATCATCGTCATCGGCGATGACGTCGCCGCCGCCGCCGTCCGCCGCCCGCCGCGCGTGACCGGCGACGGCCAGCATTCGATCCAGGAACTGATTCAGCGCTTGAGCCGCCGCCGCGCGGCCGCGACGGGCGGCGAAAGCCGCATTCCCATCGACGACGAGACCCGCCGCTGCATTCAGGCCCAGGGGTACGGGATGAACACGATCCTGGGCGACGGCGTGGTGTTGGAGGTCCGAAAGACCGCCAACCTGCATTGCGGCGGCACCATTCATGATGTTACCGATGAACTGCACCCGGACCTGCGCGCCGCCGCGATCAAGGCGCGCCAGGTTCTGCAGATCCCGGTGGTCGGATTCGATTTCATGGTTCCCCGCGTGGATGGGCCCGACTATCGTGTCATCGAAGCGAACGAGCGCCCCGGCCTGGCCAATCACGAGCCGCAGCCGACGGCGGAGAAATTCATCGATTTCCTGTTCCCGGAAACGCGGAAGGAATTGGTGAATCAACCCGGAGGAAAACGAGGAGCAACCCCTTGAGGTATGACATTTTCATAGAACAGGACTATCTCGTCGAAATTCTGGCGAAGCTTTTGGCGACGCCCAGCCCCACGGGCATGACGGATGAGATCGTCGGACTGGTCTGTGAAGAACTGAAAGACCTGGATATTCCGTTCGAATTGACCCGGCGCGGCGCCATCCGCGCCGACCTGAAGGGGGCGGAAGCCTCCCCGGACCGCGCCATCGCGGCCCATCTGGATACATTGGGCGCCATGGTCAAGAGCTTCCGCCTGGGCGGCCGCCTTGAAGTCATTCCCATCGGGCATTGGTCCTCGCGCTTTGCCGAAGGGGCGCGCTGCACCGTGCATTCGGACGGCGGGCGGACCTTCCGCGGGACCATCCTGCCGGCCAAGGCGTCGGGCCATACCTATAACGAGGAAATCGACACTCAGCCGACCGACTGGTCCGAGGTCGAATTGCGCCTGGACGAACGGGTCCACTACGAACACGAGGTTCGTGCCCTCGGGATCAACGTCGGCGATACGATCTCCATCGATCCGATGACCGAGTTCATGAAGAACGGTTTCGTTTTCTCGCGGCATCTGGACGACAAGGCCGGGGTCGCAGCGCTGCTTTCGGCGGCGCGGGCGATCAAGCGGTCCGAGGTCGAATTGCCCATCGACTGCCACCTGCTGTTCACCATCACGGAAGAAGTCGGCGTCGGCGCCTCGGCGGTGCTGCATGGCGACGTGGCGGAACTGGTCTCCATCGACAACGGCACCATCGCACCGGGGCAGCATACCTCGGAATACGGTGTGACGATCGCCATGCAGGATTCGTCCGGTCCTTTCGACTGGCATCTGTCGCGCTCATTGATCGACATGTGCGTCGGCCACGGCATCGACCATTCCCGCGACGTGTTCCGCCATTACCGGTCGGACGCGGCGGCGGCGCTGGAGGCCGGCAACGATATCCGCACGGCGCTGCTGTGCTTCGCACTGGACGCCTCGCATGGGTACGAACGCACGCATCTGGACTCGGTCATGTCCCTGGCCCGTCTGCTGACCCTTTATATGCAGTCGAAACCCATGTTCCTGCGGGATAAGGACGCGCTCGGCCCGCTCGGCGATCTGCCGGCGACGGAACGCGACAAACACCCCAAGGCGGCCGAATAGGGTCGTCTGGGGCTTGCCGCCGGGCCTCCGCTTGGGCGACACTGCGCAAAGCAGAACACACGCCCGAGGGAAATCATGACGAATGGAATGGTGGTCGCGCCGCAGCCGGAGCCGGTTGAGGCGGGTATTGAGGTCTTGCGGTCCGGCGGAAACGCCGTCGATGCGGCGGTGGCGACGGCATTGGTGCAGACGGTGGTCGATCCCTTTATGTGCGGGATCGCGGGCTTCGGCTCCATGCACCTGTACCTGCCTTCCGTCGGCAAGCATCTCTGCCTCGATTTCCACGCCCGGGCGCCGGGTGCGGTGACCGACACCATGTGGGCCGACCTGTTGGAGCGCGAGGCCGAGGACGGCTTCGGCTTCATCCTGAAGGGCCGGGTCAACGAAATCGGATATCAAGCCATCGCCACGCCGGAAACCCTGGCGGCGCTGGACACGGCGCTTTCCATGTTCGGCACGCGCAGCCTCGCGGAATTGCTGGAACCGGCCATCGCCTATGCCCGGGACGGCTACATGATCCGCCCGCATATGGTCCGTTTCTGGACCCAGGAAGAACCCGCCGGCCGGGTGCAGCATATCGAATACCTGCGCGGTTCCCCGGCGACGGCCAAGACCTATCTCAAGCCCGACGGCAGCATGAAGGCCATGGGCGAGACGATCACCAATCCCGACATGGCGGAAACCCTGAGCCGGATCGCCCAGGGGGGCACGGCGGAATTCTACAAAGGCGCCATCGCCGACCAGATCACGGCGGACATGGCGGCCAACGGCGGCCTGATCTCGGCCGCCGACCTGGCGGCCTGCGGCCCGGAGGAGACGGCGCCTCTTTGGACCGAATACCGGGGCCTGCGCGTGTCGTCCTGCCCGCCGCCGGGCGGCGGCATCATGGTTCTTCAGATGCTCAATATTCTGGAGAATTTCGACCTTGCCGCCATGGGCCATAACTCGCCCGAGTACATCCGTACGGTGGCCGAGGCGATGAAGATCTCCACGGTCGACAAAGACATCAACGTCGGCGATCCGCGCTTTGTCGACGTGCCCGTCGCCAAGCTGTTGGACAAGGCCTATGCCAAGGACTGCGCCGAGCGCATCAAGGCCGGCGAGGTCACCCATGTGCCGCGTGTCGGCCACGACAAGGAAGAAAGCAAGGATACGACGCATCTCTGCACCATCGACGGGGCGGGGAACTGCGTTTCGCTGACCCATTCGCTGGGCATGCCGTCGGGCGTCACGACGGACGGCCTCGGCTTCATCTACAACGGCTGCATGGGGGTGTTCGACCCCCGGCCGGGGCAGGTCGGCTCGCTGGCCCCCGGCAAGGCGCGGTTCACCTCCATGGCGCCGTCCATCGTGTTCGACGGCGACACGCCGCGCTTCGTTGTCGGTGCCCCCGGCGGCACCTATATCGCCATGGGTGTGTTGCAGGCGATCCTCAACCACGTCGATTTCGGCATGGACGCGCAGCAGGCCGTCGCCGCACCCCGATTCTCGGCGACCAGCGACATCATCGAGATCGTCAACCGCATCCCCCGCGCCGTCGAGGCGACCCTGAACGATCAGGGCTACCGGACCCGCCGCTATCCCATCAACTATCACTTCGCCGGGGTCCATGCGATTCGCATCCAGGACGGCAATCTCGACGGCGGCGCCGATCCGGGGCGGGACGGGATGGCCTTGTCTGCCTGACGTCCGGGCATCGTCCTACCGGCGCACCTTTTGAATATCCGTCCCCTTTTTGGGGACGCCGGTCCGGGCCGTGACGGGGGCGTTACGGCCGCCTGATCTCCCACGGTTTGGCATCGTCGGCTTGCGGTTAGGTCCTCACGAAATGGTGAGAGCGGCTGCAGCCCTGGATTTCTGGGGATTATAATTACATAAATAATGTGTATTTAAATATATAAATACAAACAACTTGACGGTTAATCTCATTTGAACCAATCTAATGGTGTAAAAATGATCATAAACAACGGTCATTTTTTGTTGAATAACCGCCGGCGCGGCCCGTATCGAGGCAGCGCGCCGGCAAGACGGAATACAAAGGCAAGGTTCCCCATGCGGCAGTTCCCTATCTTCTTCACGGTGCAGGATCGTCCCGTGCTTCTCGTCGGTGGCGGCGAAGCGGCGGCGGCGAAGCTGCGTCTGCTGTTGAAGGCGGACGCCTGGGTCACCGTCATTGCCGAGGACCCGCTCGATGAAATCCTCGACCTCTACGAACTGGGCGAGATCGATTGGGAGGCGCGCGGGTTCGATGCCGCCGACCTGAACGGCGCAATCCTGGCTTATGCCGCAACGGGTGACGACGCCCAGGATCGCGCGGTCTCCGCCGCCGCCCGCAAGGCGGGTGTGCCGGTCAATGTGGTCGACCGCCCCGAACTTTCCAATTTCATCACCCCGGCCATCGTCGAACGCGATGCCATCACCGTCGCCGTTTCCTCGGGCGGCGCGGCGCCCGTTCTCGCGCGCACGGTCAAGGCCGCGATCGAACGTCTGCTGCCGCCCAACCTGGGCCGCCTGGCGCTGTTCGCCGAACGCTTTCGGGGCGCGGTGAAGGCTGTCGTTCCCGCCGGGCGGGACCGTCTCCGGTTCTGGGACAAGTTCTTTTCCGGCCCCATCGCCGCGCAGGTCCTGTCCGGCGACGAAAAAGGTGCCACCGAAGCCATGTTGGCCGCCGTCAACCGGCGCACCCCGGAAGAGCCGGGCATCGTCCATATCGTCGGCGCCGGCCCCGGTGCGGCCGACCTGGTGACCTTGCGCGCCCAACGCCTGCTGAACCAGGCCGACGTGATCGTTCACGATCGTTTGGTCTCCGATGAAATCCTAGATCTGGCCCGCCGCGACGCCGAACGCATCGACGTCGGCAAGACTCCGGGCAGTCATCCCGTCCCGCAGGACCGAATCAACGCCATCATCATTGAACAGGCCCGCGCCGGAAAACGGGTGGTCCGCCTCAAGGGCGGCGATCCCTTCATCTTCGGGCGCGGCGGCGAGGAACTTGATGAATTGCGCGCCGCCGGTATCGCCGCCGATGTCGTCCCCGGCATCACCGCGGCACAGGCATCCGCCGCCGCCACGGGCATGCCGCTGACCCACCGCGATCATGCCTCCGCCGTGACCTACGTGACCGGGCACCTGGCCGACGGCAAGGGCGGGGATGCGCCCGCCGTCGATTGGTCGGCCCTGGCGCGCTCCGGCGCGACGCTCGCCGTTTACATGGGCGTCGGTGCGGCTCCCCGCATTTCCCAGGATCTTTCCGACCACGGTCTGGCCGATACACCGGTGACCTTGGTCGAAAACGCCACGCGTCCGGATCAGCGCACGGTGACCGGCCGGATCCGCGATCTCGCCGATCTGGTCCGGCTGAACGGTATCACCGGCCCGGCGATGATCGTCATCGGTTCCGTCGCGGCTCTTGCCCGCGCGGACCAAGGCACCGACGCCGCCCGAATGGAAAGCATGTCCTGTATGGCGGCCGCCGTCTGACGCGGCCCCTGAAACAAGGTCAGACGACTGGTTTCCACACGAATTGACGAATGTACGAAGGCCCGAACAAAGACAGGGCCGAACGGAAAAAGGACTTAGACCCATGGTGCAACAGGTTGTGACGGGTAATCGCCTTCATGACGGCGTCGTTATCTTCCTCGGCGAGGACGGCGGCTGGACCTCCAAGATCGAGCTCGCCCGTGTCGCCCAGGACGACCACGAAGCCGACCTATTGAACGATCTGGCGCAGGCGGCGGAAAAGGCCGGCCTGGTCGTCGGACCCTATCTCATCGAGGTTTCGGAAGACGCGGGCAATTGGATGCCCGTGCGTTATCGCGAACGGCTGCGGGCCTACGGCCCGTCGATCCATCCGGAATTCGGGCGCGCCGACGTGCCGCCCCATTACCGGATGGGCAGCGAAGTCGACAGCGGCACCGGCATGGCCGGTGTCGCCGGATAAGGCCTAGGCGGATTTTCGGCGCCGGGTGATCCCGGCGCCGGTCCGCCGACGGACGTTCGACCCAGAACCGCAGAACACGAAAGACCCCCCAATGTACCGCTACGACGAATTCGATCACGCCATGGTTTCCGACCGCGTGAACCAGTTTCGCGGCCAGGTCGCCCGCCGTATCGCCGGCGACCTGACCGAGGATCAGTTCAAGCCGCTGCGCCTGCAGAACGGTCTCTACCTGCAGCTACACGCCTACATGCTGCGGGTCGCCATTCCCTACGGCCAGTTGAACGCCCGCCAGATGCGCATGCTTGCCCATATCGCGCGCAAGTACGACCGCGGCTACGGCCATTTCACGACGCGCCAGAACATCCAATACAACTGGCCCAAGCTGGAAGACACGCCGGACATCCTGGACGATCTGGCAAGCGTCGAAATGCACGCCATTCAAACGTCGGGCAATACCATCCGCAACGTCACCGCCGATCAGTACGCCGGTGTCGCCGCCGATGAACTCGAAGGCGAAGATCCCCGGGTCTATGCCGAGATCATCCGTCAGTGGTCGACCTTCCACCCGGAATTCGCCTTTCTGCCGCGTAAGTTCAAGATCGCCGTTTCCGCCGCGCAGGGCGTCGACCGCGCCGCCGTTCGGTTCCACGATATCGGCCTGTTCATCGTCAAGAACGACGCTGGCGAGATCGGCTTCGAAGTCTGGGTCGGCGGCGGATTGGGCCGCACGCCGATGATCGCCAAGAAGGTCCGCGACTTCGTCGCCAAGCCCGATCTGCTGGCTTATCTGGAAGCGATCCTCCGCGTCTACAACCTGGAGGGTCGGCGCGACAATATGTACAAGGCCCGGATCAAGATCCTGGTTCATGAGACCGGGGTGGAGAAGTTCTCCCGCCTGGTCGAGGAAGAATTCGAAGCGACCCGGGGCGGCGACATGGAACTGCCGGCCGAGGAGGTCGCTCGGATCCGTGAATATTTCGCGCCGCCCGCCTATGAAGCGCTCGAGGACGATCCGCAGGCCCTGACCGCCCGCCGGTTCGAACATAAGGCGTTCAACGATTGGGTCCGCGTCAACACGGTGCGCCACAAGGCGCCCGGCTATGCCATTGCCAATATTTCGTTGAAACCGGTGGGCCTGCCGCCGGGCGATATCTCGGCGGACCAGATGGACACCGTCGCCGACCTGGCCGAACAATTCTCCATGGGCGATATCCGCGCCACGCACGAGCAGAACCTGGTTCTGCCCGATGTCCGCCAGGATCAGCTTTACGATCTCTGGCTCGGTCTGCAGAAGGCGGGTTTGGCCGACGCCAACCTGGACCATATCGGCGACGTCATCTGCTGCCCGGGTCTGGATTACTGCGCCCTGGCCAATGCCCGGTCGATCCCTGTGTCAGAACGCATCACTCAGCGTTTCGCCGACCTGGACCGGCAGTATGAAATCGGCGAATTGCGGCTGAAGATTTCCGGCTGCATCAACGCCTGCGGCCATCACCACGTCGGGCATATCGGTATTCTGGGCGTCGACCGGAAGGATCAGGAGTACTACCAGATCACCCTGGGCGGTGCGCCCGGCGACGACGCCGCGATCGGCAAGAAGATCGGCGCCGCCTTTTCTTCGGACGAAGTGGTCGATGCGGTCGAGACGATCCTGATGACCTACCTGGCGATCCGCCGCGACGGCGAACGCTTCATCGATACTCACCGCCGCGTCGGCGACGCGCCCTTCAAGGAGAAGCTCTATGACAAGGCTGCTTAAAGACGGCAAGGTCACCCCCGACGACTGGACCCATGTCGGTGACGACGACGCCTTGCCCGACGACGGCCCTGTGATCGTCTCTTTGACCCGTTGGCAGGCAGAGAAGGACAGCCTCGCCGGACGCAACTCGGGGCTCGGCATCCGGCTTGCCGCCGGGGAATCCCCCGCCGACCTGGGGGACGATCTCGCGCGGTTCCAGGTTGTCGCCCTGGAGTTCCCGAAGTTCGCGGACGGCCGCGCCTATTCCTATGCGCGGCTGTTGAAGGACCGTCTGGCCTTCGATGGCGAAGTGCGCGCCGTGGGCGATGTGCTGCGCGATCAGTACCGGGCCATGTACCGCTGCGGTTTCGACACGCTTGAGATCGATCGGAATGTTTCGGACGCGGAGCTCGAAGCGGCCTGGACCGAAGCGCTGGGCGATTTCCGCCATGCCTATCAGGCGGCGGAGCGGGGGCCTCAGACGATTCTCCGGCGCCGCCATGCGGCGCCCGCCTGATCGGTCGACTTAGCCCACGGCCTGAAGTTCGGCCCGCCAGGCGACTTCGTAGACGGGCACGGGCTTGTCGATGCCCTTCATTTCGAAATTGCCGGCGTCCCGGAACTGGATCGAGTGGCCGGTCACCAGATCGCGCACCGATTGGGTGACGAAGATCTGTTCCGAATCGGCTTTGTCGCAGACCCGCGCCGACAACTGCACCGTGGTGCCGAAGAAATCGTCTTCTTCCTCGACCGCCGCCCCGGCGTTCAGGCCGATCCGCACCTTGACCGGAAGGTTGCCCTGCGCGGCGTTGTGCTTGGCCAGTTCCTGCTGCATCACCATGGTCGAGGCGACCGCATTGGCGGCGTTGGAGAACACGGCCATGATTCCGTCGCCGGTGTGCTTCACTTCGCGTCCGTGATACGCGGCAAGCGCGTTCCGAACGATGGCGTTATGGGTGCGGACGACCTGCTGTGCGCCGACGTCGCCAAGTTCCTGGGTCATCTTGGTCGAGCCGACAAGGTCGGTGAACATGACGATCACCACGCCCTGGGCCGAGGCCTTGGCCGCCTTGTTGGATGTGAAGCCGTCGAGAATCCGGGGCAGTTCGGCGAAGGCTTTTTCATCGCCTTCGATGAAGCGCTGCATGGCCGACCGGCCCGCTTCGATCATCGCCTTGCTTTTCGAATCCCGCTCGTACTCTTCGAACTTGTCGCAGAACGGTCCCGCCATGGCTTTCTTCGTGCCGATGGCGACGATGGCTTCGGAAATCATGCCGTTGCGTGACGGGCTGTCCAGGCCGCTGTGCTTGGCCAATGCGTCGCCGGCGCCCGCGAGATATAGGTTCAGGCCGAACTTGCCCAGCTTGTCCAATTTCGCCAGTTGACTGCGGATCGCCGACAGCGCCAATTCCAGGAACTTGAGCATGGATTTGCGTGGTTCCGCCGGCACGTTCTCCGGCGGGTAATCAAGGCCGGAAGACGGCTGGGCGCCCCCGCCGTCTGCACTGCCCCCGGGTTGCGGGCCTGATTCCGCGGCGACCTCGTCTTCCAAATCGCCCATGGGATCGTCGGTCTCGCCGTCCTCCCGCCAATCGCCAAGGCCCAGGTCGAAGGCGTCGCTCTCGTCGTCGTCGTCGTCTTCTCCGCCCGACCGGTCGCTTTGCAGGAACTTGGTCAAAACCTCGATATCGCCTTCCTTCATCAAAATCTTCGACAGGATCAAGCCGCTGACGGCGAAGGCGAACAGATAGCCCGCGGGGATAATTCCGGCGAGCAGATATTGCGGGATTTCCGTGCCCGTACTGGTCAGGGCCTTGAGCCCCATCTGCATGGGGAATTTGAAAACGAATGCGATCACGGCGGCGATGATGAAAACGGTGATCAAACGGGTCACGACCGCCGCCATGGGGGCCTGGGACGCTTTTTCCGCATCGGCTTCGCGGTCGGCGGCGTCTTTGGCGGCGCGTTTGATCGACTGGGCGCCGCCGATCGCACCGGCTGCTTCCAATTGCTGTTTGGCGAGTTTCTTATAGGTTTCGCTGGCGCCTTCGGGCCCGCCCTTGCGCCGTTTCTTTTTCTTCCTCTTGCCGGGCGGTCCGTCGCGGCCGGCGATTGCCTGTGTGTCCCTGCCGCCGCTGTCGTGCCCAGCGCCGTCATCTCCGCCGCCGCCACCGCCGCCGCGTGATTTGACCTTTCCGGCTTTCGGGATGCCGGTCATCCAGGCGATCGTTTCCTGGGGCGCGCGGCCGTCGGGATAGGTGCGCACGTTCATCAAACGCACGGCCTGCCATTTCGCTTCGTCGTCGGCCGCATGGGCCGCGGACAGGGCTTCGAATTCGTCGGTTTCCGCCCATTCGCCCTGACGTGCCCAATCGCCTTGGGGCGCACGGCAATAGAGCACGAACGTCGTCGTGTATACGGCTCTAGCTGCGGCCAAGGAAACGGCTCCTGAAATTAATGAACACCCCAAACCCCATTTGTAGGCCGCAACAGGCGGCGCGGGCAGTTAATCCAGTCTAGGCGAATCAAGGCCAATTATGGCATTCCATCCAATAGAATGCGCAGAGATTACCAACCTTGATAGAATTATTTGTAGAGTTATCAGCGGTATTTGATCCAGCGTCTCAGTTTTCGATAGATTGATGGCAAAACGAGCAATTCTTTCCCTGCTACTCGGCATTTTTCTCACGCCGGACGTCGCGGCGGACCCGCCGCACCGGGCATTCGCGCGAATTCTCGATGCGGTCTGCACATCCGTCGCACTGCATGAGCAAGAACTGCGCCAGATTTTTCCAGGTGGCCGGCTGCTCGAGGTGCGGGCGGACGGGCCCGCCGGGAAACCGTATCGAACACGCCACCGGGTCCTGACGCCCGAGGGCGGCGAATGGGTCATCAGCCGGTTGATGCCGGGCGGGGTATTGCGTCGGATCGGTCTGGAATGGCATGCGCCGGTCGCCGAAGCGGCGGGAGCGGCGGGAGCGGCGGTGAAGGCGCGGCCCGAAGTCGCCGTCAACGCGGGTGGAGATTGCCGCCCGACCGAGGCGCGCCGCCTGATTTACGGTGCCGACGGGACGGCGGCCGCGTTGGAAGTATTGAGCCCGGATATGGCCGATGTCGTACTCCGCGAAGAGTTCGATCCGCCCGTGCCGCCGGGGCCACCGTCTCCGCCGGGGGCGGTGCGGGTCGCCGTCGTGGATACGGGCGTCAACTATACCTTGCCGATGTTCGAAGGCCGCCTTGCCCGTGATGCCGACGGCGGGCTGCTGGGGCACGATTTCTGGGACATGGATGCGCGGCCGTTCGATTTGGATACGGCGCGGTCGCCGTTTTTCCCGCTACATCACGGCACGGCGGTCACGTCGATCATTTTGAAGGAAGCGCCCGAGGCGGTCATCCTGCCGTTCCGATACCCCCGGCCGGACATGGCCCGCTTCGCCGAACTGATCGCTCGCGCCGACGCTGCCGGGACGAGGGTCGTCAATATGGCGATGGGCAGCAACAAGGCCGCCGACTGGGCGGCTTTCGCCGAGGCCGCGCGGGCGCGGCCGCATATGCTGTTCATCGTTTCCGCCGGCAACGACGGCCGTGATCTGGACAAGAGGCCGGTCTATCCGGCGGCGCTCGGCCTGGACAATATTCTGACCGTGACCTCCGCCGATACCGCGGGCCGTCTGGCGCGCGGATCGAACTGGGGTGGGCGGACGGTCGATATCATGGTCCCGGGGGAACAGATCGCAGTGGTCGATCATCGGGGGGCGCCAGGCAAGGCATCGGGTGCGAGTTTCGCCGTGCCACGGGTTGTGGCGCTTGCCGCGCGGTGGCTGGCCAAACATCCCGACTGGCGGGCATCCGAGTTGAAGGCGGCGATCCTGAAACGCGCCCGACCGCCCCTGAACGGCGGCGCCGGTATGCTGCGGCACGGCTGGATACCGGATCCGACCGACGATTTCGAAGGGTAAGACCTGGCCCGGCGGCCAAGTCCCGGCACCTGAGGGGAATTGTTACTTCGGCGCGCCCCGGCCCATCTTATTTCGGCGCGCTCCGGCCCATCTTATTTCGGCGCGCCCCGGCGCGGCGGCGGCGGTTGTTTCATGAACCGTTCGGCCACCGGCTTCAATTGTGGATGGTGTTCGACCAACAGGGCGAAGGCTTTGTCAGCCAGGGCGTCGTTCCCGCCCCATTTGCCCGCCTGGATCGCCAGACGCAGGACCTGCGGGTCCGACGGCAGGGCCGCCATCAGGTGTTCGAGATGGGGAATCTCTTCTTCATAGCGCTGAGCCACGTGCAGGGAGATGGCCAGGGACAGGCGCGCGTTGACCGCGTTCGGATCCTGGTCGAGGGACCGTTGGAACAGGTCCAGCGCCTGATCGAGAAACTGCTGGCGGCCGAGCGCCCGCCCGGCATCGTCGAACATCTGCCGGTTTCCGGTCGCCAGGCATTGGGTGTAGAGGAATTCCGCGTTCGACGGCGCCATGCGCTGGCCGGCGCCGCGCGTTGCGTCCAGGGCTTCGGCGCATTTGCGGTAGGCGAGACCGATCCGGGCCGACGGCAGGGCCTGTTCCGGCCCCGACTGGGTCTTGAGTTTCTCGATTTCGGCGACGGGGATCGCTTCGTTGCGGCCTTCGCCGCCGGAGGCGATGATCGCGACCAGATCGCCGTCGCGATTGAATAAGGCGCCGCCGGAATTTCCCGGCTGGCTGCGTGCCGAATGATGCACGCGGGCGAACGGCTTGCCGTCCGGCGGCACGGCGACGACACGGCCGGGTAGATAGGCACGCGTTGTGCCGCGCCCGACATCCGCGCCGACCGTATAGACCTGTTGATTGGTTTCGGCCGTGGCCGTGGTCAGGGCGCGCGGCGTCATCAAGCCTTCGAGCCGCAATAGGATCAGATCGCCGGAATAGGTCGTCGGGACCACGTCGGCGATGCGTTTGCTGCCGTCGGACAGGGTGATCTGCGCCCGGGGATTGTCGGCGACGACATGGCGGCTGGTGACCAGCAGGTCCGGTTCGATCAAGACGGCGCTGCCCATCGGATCGAAGGACGAGACGACGAAGACCCGGGCCGACGCCTGGCAGACCGCCGACGGCGCCTTGCAAGCCGGAGCGGGGCGTTGTGCCTCGGCCGGTTGGGCGACCATCAACGACACCCACAGGCAGGCCGCCCCACCCCATACGGCAAGGGGGCGGAGAACGGTGAAAATGCCGTTGTGGGAACGGCGGATCATCTGCGGGTCATTTGCCATGAATATAGGTCGTCTGTGGGGCTGTCGTATGTTTGTAAGGAGCCTGCAAAGATGACGGTGCGAGGACCCATTCGGCAAGTCCTGTCAAACGCTGGAGGCATTCTTCTGTCAAAATATATGCAGTTTTAAAAAAAATGAGACGTTAGAGCCTTAATTTATGTTGAAATGGTGTATTTGCGGCGTATGATCGGGCCCTGACGCAACGACGCCGGAATGCGTCGAGGGGCGGAAACCGATGGAACAGGCCAAGGCCGGAAAAGCCGCATTGAAATGCGCGCCTCGCCATCGCCCCGTCTCTCCGTTCCGGCGCGTACAGTAGGAGGAGGTCGCGTCATGCCCGATTCATTCCAGAACGGAACCGGCAGTGCGCTGGGAAAGGCCCTGGCGGTTTTGGAGGTTCTACTAGAAGAACCGCTGCCGCTGTCGCTCGGCGATATCGCCGCGCGCACGGACCTTCCGCGCCAGACCGTCCACCGCATGGTCAAGCAGCTGGAGGAAAATGCCCTGCTGCGCCGTGATCCCGGCGGCGACAGTTATTCCGTCGGCCCGCGCATGATCGACCTGGGCATGCAGGCGATCAGCGCGTCGACCCGCGTCGCCCCGGTGCGCCGGGTGCTGCATAACCTGGTGGCGCGCATGGGCGAGACCTGCAACCTGGGTGTCCTGGCGCGCGACGAAGTGATCTACGTCGAACGCGTCGAATGCGATTGGCCACTGCGCATCCAATACGGCGTCGGCTCCCGCGTGCCGCTGCATGCGACCGGGATCGGCAAGCTGCTGCTGGCCCATCTGCCCGCGCGTGAGCGGCGGCGGCTGTTGCGTGTTCTGCCGCTGACCCAATTGACCGAACGCACGATTACCGATCCCGCGCGCCTGGAAGAAGAACTGACGACGATCCGCCGCCGCGGCTATGCGGCCAACGACCGGGAAAACACCCCCGGCTTGATCGGCTTGGCCGTGCCCATTCGCAATCCGAAGGGAAAGGTCATTGCCGGCCTGGCCGTGCATGCGCCGGAAGCGCGTCTGTCGCTGTCGCGCGCGCTCGAGAATTTGCCGCTGCTGAACGAGGCGGCGGGTGAACTGGCCAACTACTTCGCCGAAGACCTGGAAGGCCTGCAGGCCATGACCCAGGGGGACAACGACGTCCTGCGGCACGACGACAAGGAAGGATACGAAAATGATCTCGCGTGAACAGACTGCGTCCTCTAGCGGCATTCAAACCAAGGATGGGTTGCGTGTCCGCCCCGTATCCGACGCCGTCGGCGCGGAAATTCTCGATGTCGATCTGGCCGCCGTCGACGATGCGTTGTTCGAAAAAATCCATGACGCCTGGATGGACAACTGCGTTTTGTTGTTCCGGGGCCAGGAAAACATGAGCGACGACGCCCTGGTTGCGTTTTCTCGCCGCATCGGCACCCTGGATCAGGCGCCGCCGAACGAAAACGGCAAGCGGTTCGTTTCCGGCTTTCCGGAAATCCTGGTGATCTCCAACGTCGTCGAAAACGGCGTCGCGCTGGGCTCTCTGGGCGCCGGCGAAGCCGTCTGGCATTCGGACATGAACTATATCGAGGAACCGCCGACGGCCAGCGTCCTGTGGGGGATCGAAGTGCCGGAAACCGGCGGCAATACGGGCTTCCTGAACATGTACAAGGCGCTGGAGGAACTGCCGGCGGACCTGCGCGCGCGCATCGAAGGCAAGTTCATCAAGCACGACAGCTCGACCAATTCCGCGGGCCTGCTGCGCGAAGGGGCCGAACAGGTGACCGACGTCACGACCTCGCCCGGCGCGATCCATCCCATCATCCGCACCCACCCGGTGACCGGGCGCCAGGCGCTTTATCTGGGCCGCCGCCGTTATGCCTATGTCGACGGCATGAGCCTGGAAGAATCCGAGGAACTGCTCGATGCCCTGTGGGCCCATACGGAACAGGAAAAATTCTACTGGCACCACCAGTGGCAGGTCGGCGACGTGCTGATGTGGGACAACCGTTGCGCCATGCACCGCCGCGATCCCTTTGATTCGTCGGTCCGCCGGGTCATGCACCGGACCCAGATCAAAGGCACCAAGCCGGTCTAAATCGAATATCGGCGTTCCGGCCCGCCATGCCGGAACGCCTTCGCCAATCCTTGAGGAGAATGGAAACATGAGTGCTACCGCTGAATTGACGGCCGCGACCGGCCCGGAACAGGTCATCGCCGGTCTGATGGACCGCGCCCGCGCGGCGATGGAGGAATTCGCCGACGCCGATCAGGCCAAGGTCGATGAAGCCGTGACCGCCCTTGCCTGGTCGATCTACGAGCCGGGCCGGGCCGAGGAATTGGCGAAGATCGCGGTCGAGGACACGGGCCTGGGCAACGTCGCCTCCAAGATCATCAAGAACCAGCGCAAGACCTTCGGCTGCCTGCGCGACCTGATGCGGGTCAAGACCGTCGGCGTGATCGAGGAGAACAAGGCCAAGGGCCTCGTCAAATACGCCAAGCCGGTCGGCGTCGTCGGCGCCGTCAGCCCCTCGACCAACCCGGCCGCGACCCCGGTCAACAAGGCCATGTTCGCGATCAAGGGCAAGAACGCCGTCATCGTCGCCCCGTCGCCGGCGGGCATGAAGACGACGACCATGACCGTCGACTACATGCGGGCCGAGCTGAAAAAGGTCGGCGCCCCCGAAGACCTGGTGCAGGTTTTGCCAGCGCCCGTGAACAAGGAGCTGACCCAGCGCCTGATGGAGGCGGTCGACCTGGTCGTCATCACCGGTTCGCAGAACAACGTGCGCCGCGGCTATTCGTCGGGCACGCCCTGCATCGGCGTGGGGGCGGGCAACGTTCCCGTCATCATCGACGAAACGGCGGACTTCAAGGACGCGGCCGAGAAAATCCGCATGTCCAAGATCTTCGACAACTCGACCTCCTGCTCGTCCGAGAATTCGGTCGTCATCCTGGACAGCGTCTATGACGAAGCCGTCGCCGCCCTGAAATCCGTCGGCGCCTATGTCTGCTCCGCCGATGAAAAGCAGAAGGTCAAGGACACCCTGTGGCAGGACGGCCATCTGAACCGCCGCGTCATCGCCAAGGACCCGGACATCTTCGCCAAGGAAGCGGGCCTGCCGGACGAGGCCGCCAAGGCCGATTTCTTCATCGTCGAGGAACCGGCGGAAAACGTGGGCAAGGAACATCCGTTCTCGGATGAGAAGCTTTCCCTGGTCCTGACCGTCTACCGCGTGCCGGACTTCAAGGCCGCCAAGGACCAGGTCCAGAAGATCCTGAACTTCGTCGGCATGGGCCATTCCGTCGGCATCCACACCAAGACCCAGGAACATGCCGACGAGCTGGCCGCAGACCTGAAGGTCGTGCGCGTCCTGGTCAATCAGGCCCATACCTTCGGCAACGGCGGCAGCTTCACCAACGGCCTGGAATTCACCCTGACCATGGGCTGCGGCACCTGGGCCGGGAACTCCATCTCGGAGAACCTGAACTACAAGCACTTCATCAACATCACCCATCTGGTTCGCGAAATTCCCGAAGACAAACCGTCGGAAGAGGAACTGTTCGGCAACCACTGGGCCAAGTACGGCAAGTAACGCGGTCGCGCGGAATGCGGTTCGGCTGGTCCCTGCACGGGGCCGGCCGTTCCCGCACTCGCCCACCGACAACAAAAAAGGACACCCCATGAATTTCGAGGAACATGCAGGCAAGCCGCTGTTGAAGGCGGCAGGCATTCCCGTGCCGGAGGGCGCGACGGCGACCGACGCGGACGGCGCCGCCGGGATCGCCGGCAAACTGCTGGCCGGCGGCGGTAAGGTCGTCGTCAAGGCGCAGGTGCCGACGGGCAAGCGCGGCAAGGCCGGCGGCATCAAGCTGGCCGGTTCGGCCGACGAAGCCAAGGGCGTCGCCGCCGCCATCCTGGGCATGACCATCGGCGAACACACGGTCGGGAAGGTCTTGGTCGAACAGGCCACGCCGTTCACCCGTGAATTCTACGCCGCCGTCATCAACGATCCGGAAACCAAGGGGCCGAAGATTTTGTTCTCGACCCTGGGCGGCATGGATGTCGAGGAAGCGGCCGAACAGGACCCCAACGCCATGCGGTCGCTGGCCGTCGATATCCGCAAGGGCCCCGACGCGGCCGCCGTGCGGGCGATGCTCGACGGCGCCGGGCTGGACGGCCTGGAGGACGCGGTCGCCGAGGTGCTGATCAAGCTTTACGACGCCTATACGGCCAATGATGCGGAGCTGATGGAAATCAACCCGCTGGCCGTTCTGGAAGCGGGCGGCCTGATCGCCCTGGACTGCAAGTTCACCATGGACGACAGCGCCCTGCCGCGTCACGAGGAACTGGCCAAGACCGGCACGCCGGACAAGCTCACGGGCCTGGAAGCCAAGGGCAAGGAACTGGACCTCAAGTACATCGAACTGGAAGGCGACGTCGGCGTGATCGCCAATGGGGCCGGCCTGACCATGACCACCATGGATGTCGTCCGCCACCACGGCGGCGTGCCCGGCAACTTCCTGGAAATCGGCGGCGAAAGCTATACCAAGGGCACGGAAGCGCTGTCCCTGGTTCTCGATAATCCGAAGATCAAATCCCTGGTCATCAATTTCTGCGGCGCCTTCGCCCGCACCGACGTGATGACCGAAGGCATTCTCAACGCCTGGGACGAACTGAAGCCGACCCTGCCGACCTTCTGGTCCGTGCACGGCACCGGCGACGTCGAAGCCGTCGCCATGTTGAAGGAACGGTTGGGCGTCGATCCCCTGCCGGATATGAGCGCGGCCTGCAAAGCAGCCGTCGACGCGGCCAAGAACGCAGGAGACGCCTAATGATCATCCGCGGAAACCACAAGGTGATCGTTCAGGGCATCACCGGCAAGCAGGGGACCTTCTGGTCCGAACGCATGATGGAATACGGCACCAAGATCGTCGGTGGCGTGAACCCGAAGAAGGCCGGCACCGAACACATCGGTGTACCCGTGTTCGGCTCTGCCGTCGACGCGATGAAAGGCCTCGACGGTGGGTTCGATGTGTCGATCCTGTTCATCCCGCCGATGGGAGCCAAGGCGGCGGCGCTCGACGCCATCGAGGCCGGGGCCAAGGCCGTGGTCTGCCTGACCGAACACATCCCGGTTCAGGACGTCATGTACATGATGGCGGCGGCCAAGGAACGGGGCACGCAGATCATCGGCCCGAACACGGCCGGCGGCGTGACGCCCGGCGAATGCTTCACCGGCTTCATGCCGGCCTTCAACGACAAGATCTTCCGCCCCGGCAACGTCGGCATCATCTCGCGTTCCGGCAGCCTGGGGACCCTCATGTGCTTGAACGTGGTGCAGGCGGGCTTCGGCATCTCCGCCTTCGTCGGGATCGGCGGCGATCCGATCATCGGCACGACGACGCGCGACGCGCTGGAGGCGCTGGACGCCTTCGAGAAGACCGAAGCCGTCGTGATGGTCGGCGAAATCGGCGGCGCCATGGAAGAACACGCGGCCGAATACGCGGCCAAGATGAACAAGCCCATGGCGGCCTTCATCGCCGGCGGCGCCGCCCCTCCGGGCAAGAAGATGGGCCATGCCGGCGCCATCGTCATGGGCGATAAGGGGACCTACAAATCCAAGGCCGACGCCCTGTCGGCGGCGGGCGTGGCGATCCTCGACACCCCCATGGACGTGGGCCCCGTGCTCAAGGAGCGCATGGGCTAAGCGCTCAAAATATCGATTGAAATGGGGCCGGGCGGGAACGTCCGGCCCTATTTTTTCGCGGCCGGTTTTGCCGCCGGGGCTTTGCGCTTGCGGGGGGCGGGCTGGGCCTTCTTTTCCTCGATCGTGATGACGCGGTGCGGGTAGGGGATTTCGATCCCGTTGTCCTGCAGCGCCTTCCAGATCATGAACAAGAGATCCGCGCCGACGCGGTTCTTGCCGTCGTCGACGCCTTCCATCCAGAATTCGACCAGGATCTCGATGCCGCTTTCGGCGAAGCTGGCGATTTCCGCGTCGGGCCGTTCCTCGAAGGGCACGTCCTCGCCCGACAGCACGCGCGGGTGCGAGGCGACGACCTCGCGCAGGATGTCGAACAGCTTTTCAAGGTCGGTGCCGTAGGCGACCTCGAAATTGATGGGATAGCGCTGTTTCTGGTTGTGATGGGTCCAGTTGACGAAGGCCGTGGTGATGAACTTTTCGTTCGGCACCATGATGTCCTTGCCGTCGTAGGTTTCCAGAATGGCGAACCGCATGCCCAGTTCGCGCAGCACGCCGGTGCGGCCGTCTTCCAATTCGATGTAGTCGCCGATGGCGATCGACCGGTCGAGCAGGATGATGACGCCGGAAATGAAGTTCGATGCGATCTGCTGCAGCCCGAAACCGAGGCCGACGCCGATGGCGCCGCCGAACACGACCAGCGCCGTCAGATCGATCCCCGCGACCTGCAGGAACAACAGGCTGAAGACCACGACCAGGGCGACCTGGAAGGATTTCAGGGCCAATTCCCGCGTCGTTTCGTCCAGGGACGCCCGCGTGCGGATCAGGTCCTGGCCCTTGGTGTTGGACAGCCGCCCGATCCAGAACAGGAGGATGCCGAAGATCGACGTGCGGATCAGGCCGTAGAGCGTGAACTTGATGCTGCCCAGCTCCAGGACCACGCCGTCGAACACGGCGATCAGGTCGTCAAGGACGCTGAAGGCGTAAAGCGCGATGATCGGCATCACCACGGCGTTCATGAAGAATTTGACGTAGGCCGATTGAACGAACTTCGACGAGATCAGCAGGACCAGGGTGAAGGCGTAGAAGCCCTGTACCAGCTTGACCAGCCAGGTATGGTGGAAGAACCCGCCGGAAATCGCCACGGCGACCCCCATGAGCAGGGCCCCGATGGCCGGGAACAACAATTCGCGGACGGGATAGAAGATTGAGCCGATCCGGCGTCGAATGCGGCGGGTGCCGTCGTCCTCGGCGTTCTGGGAGGCGTCCAGGCGATCGCGCAATTTCGACGACAGGAACCAGGCGACGACGATGGTCAAGACGACGACCGTCAACTGCAGGAAGAATTCCTGGCTGGTCACCGTCTTGACGACGAGATCGAGAATATCCTGCAGGTTGGCAAATTCATCCACGGCGGCGGATCCCCATGTCCTGTACGGCCCTGGGATTGATCATAAATTGGTGTGTCAAACCTGCAATCGGGATTTCGTGCGACCGAGATCACGAATTAGCGAATGCCTGGACAAGAAGGGGTGCCTTGACCATCTGGACGGGGGTATTGTGGCGCAAATCTGTAATTTCGGAGTTTTAAGACATGACCCCGCCAGACGGCCCCACGGGCCAGACCGAGGAAACCCTCACCGACAGTGAAACCATCCGCGTCTTGGGCGCCAGGCGTTCGATCCGCGATTTCGCGGACCGCGACGTGACCGACGAACAAGTGACCGCGATCCTGGAGGCCGCGCGCCGGGCGCCGACCTCCGGCAACCTTCAGGCTTATTCCGTGATCGTCGTGCGCGATCCGGAAACCAAGGCCAAGCTCGCCAAGATCGCCGGTGGCCAGAAGCACATCGAGACCTGCCCGGTCTATCTCGCTTTCGTCGCCGATCTGACACGTATCGAGACGGCGTTTCAGCGCAACGGCCGCGATCTCGACGACAACAACCTGGAAATGGGCTTGATGGCGTCCATCGACGCTTCGCTGGTCGGCATGGCCGCCTATGTGGCGGCGGACAGCCTGGGCATCCAGGGCGTCATGATCGGTGCCATGCGCAACGATCCTGAAGCCGTCGCCGAGGTTCTCGGCCTGGCGCAGCGGACCTATGTGGTGTTCGGCCTTTGCCTGGGATATCCCGCTGGGCAGCCGAAACAGAAGCCGCGCATGCCCGCCGAGGGCGTCATTCATTACGAACGGTATGACGCGGCCAAGGCCGTCGGCATCGTCTCGCCTTATAATGCTCAGTTGAAGGCGCATTATGACGACATCAACAAGCCGACGGACGACGACAGTTGGTCCGCCGACGTCGACAAGAAATATGCCGAACGCCCCCGCGACCATCTGCGTGCGGCGCTCAAGGGGCGTGGTTTCGATTTCCGCTGAATGATTGCGGCGCGTTGTTGCCAGGTATAGATGCCGTTCACGATCATCGATGAAGGCGACGGTCTCCTTGTATCCCTGACCGGGTTCGCCGTGCCCTACGAATTCGTGGAGATCGCGGAAGCGACCGCCGCGCATCCGGATCGTGAACGGCACGCCTATCATGTCTTCGATTTTTCAGGGATCGACGGCGATGCCCTGTTCGCGCTGACCGAAGCCATCGGCGCCGGGCATGCCGCGCGGTCCCGGGAAATTTTCGGCGATCGTCCCAACCCCCGGATGACGGCATTGGTCTCGCCCAATACCAAGATGCAGATCGTCTTTCAGGCCTTTATCGACGGCGGGCCGCGCCCGCCCGGGCACGCCATTCGGATATTCCCGACGCTGCGCGCGGCCAGGGGCTGGATCCGCGAACAGCAGGCTGGGTAGTCTGTTTACTTCCCTCGTCCTGGGCCGTCCGTGTCGGTCGGTCGCGTCAGCCCTCGACGATTTCCGCCGCCGGCGGCGTCTTGCCCAGGATCATGTCGGATGCCTTCTCGGCGATCATGATGGTGGCCGCGTTCAGGTTGGCCGACGGCATATTGGGCATGATCGAGGCATCGACGACGCGCAGGCCTTCCATGCCGTGCATCCGCAATTGATCGTCGACCACGGTCGACTTGTCCGTCGCCGGGCCCATGCGGCAGGTCCCCATGGGGTGGAAGGTCGTGGTCGCGCGGATCTTGGCGGCCTCCATCAAATCGGCGTCGCTTTGGACCTGTTCGCCGGGGAATTCCTCGCCCGCGAAATAGGGCGCCATGGGGGCGGAGCGGAGGATTTGCCGGACCAGCTTCATCCCGGCCAGCAGCACCTGGCGGTCCGTTTCGTGTTCCAGATAGCGGGGATTGATGACCGGTTTTTCGAAGGGGTCGGTCGATAGGGCTTTGACATAGCCGGTGCTTTCCGGGCGCTGCTGCCAGGAGGCGACGGTCATGCCGGGAAACTTGTCCAGCACCGTCTGGCGCCCCGCGATGTAGCTCGCGGGCATGAAGGTCAGCTGCAAATCCGAGTTCGAAATCGCCGGGTTCGAATGCCAGAAGCCGTAGACCATGGTGGCCTGCAGGCCCAGCACGCTGGGCTTGCCCATCAGGTATTTGGCGACCTCGGGGACCAAGCCCAGGCCCTGGGCCCGCTGGTTGATGCTGCCCGTGTTCTTGACCCGCGCCGTGAACCGGGGGGCGTAGTGATCGCGCAGGTTCTGGCCGACGGCGGGCAGGGCGTGCCGCACCTCGACACCCAGGTCCGCCAGGTGGCTCGGGTCGCCGATCCCGGAAATCTGCAACAACTGCGGCGAATTGATGACCCCGCCGGACAGGATCACTTCCTTGGTCGCTGAAATCTCGTGCGCCGCACCGCCGCGCCCGCCTTTCAGGTAGCGCACGCCGGTCACCCGCTTGCCGTCCAGGATCAGATTGGTCGCGAAGGCATGGGTGACGACCCGCAGATTGGGCCGTTTCATCGCCGGATGCAGGAAGGCCTTGGCGGCGCTCATGCGGCGGCGGTTGTGGATGGTACGTTGGGTATAGGCGACGCCTTCCTGGGTTTCGCCGTTGTAATCGGGGTTGCGCGGAATACCCAGGCTTTCGGCCCCCGACATGAAGGCTTCGCAGAGCGTGTGCGAGAGGTCCGTGTCCGTCACGCAGAGACTGCCGCCCCGGCCACGGTATTTGTCGTCGCCGTCGCCGATGCGTTTTTCCGACCGTTTGAAATAGGGCAGCACGTCGGCATAGCCCCACCCCCGGTTGCCCAACTGCGCCCAGGAATTGTAGTCCTCCCGGTTGCCCCGGTTGTAGACGTTGCCGTTGATCGAACTTGATCCGCCGAGCGTCTTGCCGCGCGGCACGGGAATGGCCCGCCCGGCGGTCCATTCCGTGGGCTCCGTCGCGTAGCGCCAGTTCAGGGTCTTGTGATCCAGCAGCTTCATGAAGCCCGCCGGAATATGGATCATGGGATGGCGGTCGGGCGGCCCGGCTTCCAGCACGCAGACGCTGTACCTGCCGTTTTCCGTCAGCCGGTTGGCCAGCACGCAGCCCGCCGATCCGGCGCCGATGATGATGTAGTCGTATGTTTCCATCTGATTTTCTACTTGGAATTCTTCAACTTGGATGAGCGGCTTATAGCCTGTTTGACGCCTAGGTAATCCCATCCGGCCACCGTTGGGCAAGGATCAATTCTCCCTATAGGCGGTGCTGCTTTTCCGTGGCAAGATCGATTCCTCAGGGCGCAGCGGGGCGCCGATTATGGGGCGCCCATACCGCCGATCAAGATGCCGCCGATCAATACACATAACACGCCCGTTCGGTTTTCCGATCCCATCCCCGACGCCGTCGACGTTGTCGTCATCGGCGCCGGTGTGGCCGGCACGGCCACGGCCTATTTCCTGGCCCAGCGCGGGCAATCGGTCCTGTTGTGCGAGAAAGGCCGGGTTGCCGGCGAACAATCGTCGCGCAATTGGGGATGGATCCGCCAGCAGGGGCGGGACTATGCCGAACTCCCGATCATGATGGAGGCCAACCGTATCTGGCGCGGGCTGGCGGCGGAAACGGGCGAGGCCGATTTGACCTTCACCCAGGAAGGCTGCCTGTATCTGGCGACCAGCCGGCAGCAAATGGCCGGGTATGAAGACTGGCTCGCAATGGCCAAGGAACATCAGCTGGATACGCGGCTGCTGACGCCGGACGAGATCAAATCCCTTTACCCCGGCCTGCCGGGCGACTTCGCCGGGGGCATGCTGACCGCGTCGGACGGCCGGGGCGAGCCCTTCGCCGCTGTTCCCGCGCTGGCCCGCGCGGCCGGGCGCCTGGGCGCCAAGATCGCCGAGGACTGCGCCGTGCGCACGGTCGATGTGCAGGGCGGGCGGGTCGTCGGCGTGGTCACGGAAAAAGGCCGGGTCGCCTGTAACGCGGTCGTCCTGGCGGCGGGGGCCTGGTCCACCCATTTCGCCCATAACGCGGGGGTCGACCTGCCGCAACTCGCCGTGCGCTGCACGGTCGCCCGGACGGACGTTGCGCCGCCGTTGTTCGATGGCCGGGACGACGTGCCGAACATCCGCAACGTCGGGCTGTGCCTCCGGCGGCGCGCCGACGGCGGCTATACCCTGGCCACCGGCACCCTGGCGGAGCATTATCTGTCGCCTAAATCATTCAAGTACTTTGCCAAGTTCATAAAGGCCATGGGGGCGTCCTGGCGCGACATGCGCCTGACCCTGGGCGCGCCCCGCGGATATCCCGGTGCCTGGGGCACGCCATCGCGCTGGACCGCCGACGAGGTCAGCCCCTTCGAGCGCATGCGCGTGCTCGACCCGCCGGCCCATCCGTCGGAAATCCGGCGCCTGGAACGGCGCATCGGCGAACGCTATCCGGCCCTGGCCGGATTGAAGCTGGCAGAAGCCTGGGCCGGGATGATCGACGTCACCCCCGACGTGGTGCCGACCCTGGGCGAAGATCCGGCGCTGCCCGGCATGTTCATCTGCACGGGTCTGTCCGGTCATGGGTTCGGGATCGGTCCGGCCATCGGCCGGGTCATGGCAGATATGGTCATGGGCCGCGATCCCGGCCACGACGTTCGCCGCTTCCGCGCCGACCGGTTCCGTGACGGCAGCCCCATTGTCCCGGGGCCGTATCTATAAAGCCTATTGGGTTTGAATTCGGCCTCAGGCGCCGGGGCGGTCGGCTTCGGCCGGCGGCGGTGCCGCGCGGCGGCCGACCCGGGTAGCGGGAAAGACCAGGGTCACGGTCGTGCCCTCGCCGGGCACGCTGGCGATCGACAGTTTGCCTTCCATCATCTCCGTCAACGACCGCGCCAGGGGCAGGCCCAACCCGATGCCTTCATGAGTGCGGCTCATGATGTCCTGGACCTGGGCGAAGGGCTCGAGAATACGCGGCAGGTCTTCCGGCTGAATACCGATCCCCCGATCCCGGACCCGGATAATCATGTCGCCGTCATGGTCGAGGGACGCGGAGACCTCCGTCACGCTGTCCTCGGCCGAGAACTTGATCGCGTTGTCGATCAGGTTGAGCAGGATCTGTTTCAGGCGCAGCGGATCCGCCCGCAGCGGCGGCAGATTCTCGGCCACGGAAGAGACCAGGGTCGGTCCGGACCCGCGTGCGGCGCCGCTGACCAGGACGAAGACGCCATCGACGGCATCGCGGATATCCACATCCTCGATGTCCAGTTCGGCGACCCCGGATTCGACGCGCGAGATTTCCAGCAGGTCGCAGACGACGGACAACAGGTCCTCGCCCGCGAGTTTGATGTTCTTGGCGTATTCCGCCACCGCGTCGTCGTTGCTGCGCATGCCGATCATTTCGGAAAAGCCGATGATCGCATTCAGCGGCGTGCGCAATTCGTGACTGACGTTGGCGAGGAGACGGGTCTTGGCGTGGCTCGCCTGTTCCGCCTTGTCCCGCGCAACGATCAGGTCGCGTGTCCGATCACGGACCATGTCCTCCATTTCGTCGCGGGCGTGCGAGACTTCTTCTATCGCCTTTTCCTGCGCGGTGACGTCCGTATAGACGGCGATATGGCCACCCCGGTCCAAGGGGAACCGCCGAACATGGACCCGGCGCCCGTCGGTCATGGTGAACCGTTCCTCGGATTGCGGGCCTGCGCCGACGACCCGCGCCAATTCGACCTGGGCGATGTCTTCCGGGTCGCCCTCGCCGAAAGCGCCCTGATTGGCGAGATGGACGAAGATGTCCCGCATATGCGTGCCCGCCGTCAGCCAGGGGCCCGGTTGATACCAGAATTCCAGGCAGCGTTTGCTCCAGACCACCAGACGGTGGTCGGCGTTCCACACGGCGAAGCCTTGATCGATGGTGTCCATGGTCAGTTGTATGATCATGGCAGAGCGCGACAATTCCGCCGTCTTTTCCCGCACCTGGCTTTTGAAGCGCAGGCTCTGGATCGCGAGGTAGGCGAGAATGGCCGGCAACAGAACCGCCAGGATACTGCCGCCGTAGCGGGTGATGTATTCGATGTTCTTGTTCGGCCCGCCCTGGAACTCCTCGGAAATATCCCAGTAGAGTGCCCAGCTGGCGAGGCCCCGGCTGATGCGGATAACCTCCGTGCGGACGCCTTCGGGGGCTTCCATGTCGCCGATCACGGCGGTCCGTAAAGGATCGGTGCCTGCCCGGGCGTCGTATTCGATCAGCCGCAGCCCGATCCCCGAAGATGCCTGGCCCCGCGTCGTCGCGGCGAAGAACGGCTCCAACTTCAGTGTCGCGACGACGACCCCGGGAGCCTCGCCCAGGGAGCTCAGAACGGCGATGGGAAATTCCCGGTCGCCTTCGGTGCCGTTAAAGGACGGGCCGATGATCGTCGTGCCGGGTAGCCGCTCCGCCGTCTTGATGGTCGCGAGAAAGGCCGGATGGGACGCCAGATCGGTGCCGACGCGGATCAGCGGATTGGGTGGCGCCACGGCGCGCACGGCATAACTGCGATCGGCTTCGGGCGCCCGCCGGTTGGGGCTGCCCAGGGTCGTCAGGACACCGCCTTGGGCCTCAACCGCGGCCCGTTCATCGGACGTCAGCCGCTCGGCGAAGGCGACGGCAAGAAAGCGGACGTCCGGGTCCCACTTCTTCGCCTCGGCGATCAGGGCGCCGAAGGTCTCGGGCGTGGCCGATCCCGTCGCGCGGAACCGTTCGGAAATGGCGCGCAGGTTGACCTCGGTCTTATAGATGTTGGAAATGAGCTGATCGGTCAGCCGCGCCGTTTCCGCCTTGGCCCGTCCAACCCAGGCGGCCTGTTCCGTCGCTTCGATCCTGTCGGAGGTATGCCAGACGGCGGCAAGCAAGGCACAGGTCAGCGCCACGGCCACCGCGATGGTGATCGTGAAGGCGCGATTCCTGATGATGAATTTCAGCATTCGGTCCAGCCCGTGTCCGCGAACTCCCGTGGCGCGGCCGGGAGCGGCATCGTCATTGCGCAGAAAGGTCGAAGAAAGTGTTGGCGGCTCCCCTGCCGCCTCGTCCGCACACATTCGCAGTTTTGCATAAACCCGCTGTGAAAATCAGGGCTTTTGTTAAACGGCCCGTCCTGCTTGCGAATTCCCGGTGGGCCAAGCATCTCAGCCGCTTGCAGCGTGTTTTCTGTCTAGGTGCGGATGCGAATGACTTTCAAAATTATCTAATAAAATCAATGGCCTTGCCAATATTTTGGAATTATGAGAGGTTTGTTTATCGGGGACATGGGGGTCCTCGGCCGAATCAAGGAGAATGGCGATGAAAGGTGATCGGGAGGTAGTCAGAACCCTTAATCTGATCCTCAAGAACGAGCTCACGGCCATCAACCAGTACTTCCTGCACTCCCGGATCTTCAACGATTGGGGCATGGATGACCTGGGCGAGCACGAATACAAGAAGTCGATCAAGGATATGAAACAGGCGGACAAGCTGATCGCCCGCGTTCTGTTCCTCGAAGGGCTGCCCAACCTGCAGGACCTGGGCAAGCTTCGGATCGGCGAGGACACGCCCGACATCATCAATTGCGACATGGCGCTGGAAGAACAGTGCATCGCCGATCTGCGCACGGCCATCGCGCTGTGCGAGTCCAAGGGCGATTACGTGTCGCGCGATCTTCTCGACGATATTCTCGAGGACGAAGAAGAATACCTGGATTGGCTGGAAACACAGGTCAGCCTGATCAAGGACATTGGCCTGCCCAACTACATCCAATCCCAAGCGTAAGGAGCTTTCCGTCATGAAAGGCAAGAAGACCGTCATCACTGCCCTGAACGGCCTGTTGACCCACGAAATGTCGGCCGCCGATCAGTACTTCATCCATTCGCGCATGTACCAGGATTGGGGTTTGGAAGAACTCTACGAGCGGATGAAGCACGAACAGGAAGAAGAACTGGATCATGCCGCGAAGATCATCGAGCGTGTCCTGTTCCTCGAGGGCTTCCCTGACGTCGCCTCGCGCGCCAAGCTGAAAATCGGCAAGGACGTAACGTCGATGATCAAGAACGACCTTTCCTACGAAATGTTCGTGCAGAAGGAATTGGTCAAGGTCATCGCCCTTTGCGAAAAGGAAGGCGACTACGTCACCCGTCAGATGCTGCTGGGCCTGCTGGAAGACACCGAGGAAGACCACCTTTACTGGTGCGAAAAGCAGCTGGGCCTGATCGAGAAAATGGGCCTGGACAATTATATCCAGTCCAAGATGTCCTGATCGGGGCTGCCTTGAGGCCCTTTGGGGCCGGTGAAGAAATCGGGCGCGTTTCCCGCCATCCGGCGGGACGCGCCTTTTTCTTTGCCTATTTCTTTTCGGACGCGGCTTGTGCCGCCTGGCGGGCGGCTTTTTCCTCGGCCTCGATCTCGGCCAATAGGGGCTCGTACCGCCGGTCGGTCAGGGTCTTCAAAAAGGCGACCAGGGCGTCGATCCGCTTGTCGTCCAGTGCCGGGCCATGGGTCAATTCCTTGGTTGCGATGTTCTCGGCCACTTCCGGGTCGCGGAACGGCGCGCCGGTTTCCGGGTTGATCAGGCGTTTCGGATCGCGGGTGTTGTACTTGTTGTAGAACACCACCGTCGTCCGCAGGTCCTTGAAAACGCCGTTGTGCATATAGGGGGCGGTGACGGCGACGTTGCGCAGGCTCGGCACCTTGAACTTGCCCGCCTGGGCGGGATCGTCCACCGCCGGATTGTCCAGAAGCCCGCGGTCGATATGCCCGGCCTTCGACCCGTTGGCCCGGCGCGCCGCCGCGTTCACCGGAATTCCGATGTTGTGATACTGGTAGTTGGTGAAGGTCTCGTGTTTCGCCGGCTGCACGGTATGAAGCTGATGACATTGGTTGCAGTTGGTGAACTGCTGGGAAAAGAACAGCAGGCGGCCCAATTCTTCCTTGTCCGTCAACTTCGCCTCGCCGGCCAAAAACCGGTCGTACTTCGAGGTGAAGGGCGCGAATTCGTCCGTCCCCTCGAAAGCCGCGATGGCTTGGGTCATGGCGGCATAGGCGGATTCCGGCTTCGCCGCCGTTTCGGGGCCGAACAGCTTGGCGAAGGCCGTCACGTAATCGGGATTTTCCCACAGCCGCGCGACCACGCTTTCCTTATCCGGCATGCCCATCTCGATCGGGTTGAGCGGCGGGCCGCCCGCCTGTCCGGCCAGGTCCGGCTCGCGCCCGTCGAGAAACTGACCGCCGACATAGGTCCCATCCTTGAGCCGCTGGAACTTGGGCGAGAACCGGGCATAGGCCGCGGTCGGTGTGTTGCGGTCGCCCAGCGAGGTTCCGTCGTCCCCCATGGAGACGGCGCGCCCGGCCGCCGTCGGGCGCGGGTCCGTGAAGGCATGGGCTGGATCGTGGCAGGTCGCGCAGGCCTGGGTCCGGTTCGTCGACAGGTTGGTGTCGAAGAACAGCGCCTTGCCCAGGTCGGCCTTGGTCGCGAACGTGGCATCTCCGGCGATTGCCGGGACGCAGGACAAGGCCGCGGCCAGGACGCCGGCGGCGAAGATTGCGGGACGGACAGGCTTGGGCATGGGGCCTCGCGACGGGAATCAGAAACTAATATTGAGAATGATTATCAACTAATCCCGATGACGCCTTGATGCAAGTCAAAGCTCGGCGGATTTCCGACCGCAAGGCGCGGGGAGGTCCGGCCCGGTGTTACAGACCGCTGATCAACACCCAGGCAACGGCCGCCGGGGCGACGAAGCGGCAGATGAAGATCCAGACGCGAATAAGCGGGAAGGGATGGCTGCCGTCCGATTGTGCTTCTTCCTGGGCGCGGGCGGAAATCGACCAGCCGACGAACAGGGCAATCAGCACGCCGCCGGTCGGCAGCATGATGTTGGAGGCCAGGTAGTCCATGGCGTCCAGGAAGCCCTTGCCGCCGATGGTCATGTCCTTCCACGGGCCCAGCGACAGGGCCGAGGGCACGCCGAGCGCCCAGATCATGACGCCGGACAGTAACGCCGCCCACCGCCGGGGCATGCGCCGCTCGTCGATCAGGTAGGCAACCACGGGCTCCATGATCGACACGGCCGAGGTCAGCGCCGCGATGGCCAGAAGGGCGAAGAACAGGAAGGCGAAGACCTGGCCCGCCGGCATCTGGGCGAATACGGCGGGCAGGGTGATGAAGGTCAGGCCCGGGCCGGCCGCCGGATCGAAGCCGAAGGCGAACACGGCGGGCAGGACCATGAACCCGGCGATCACGGCGAAGGTCGTGTCCAGTATCGTGACCTGGGCCGCCGTTTTCGGCAGGTTCACCTGCTTGTCCAGATAGCTGGCATAGGTCAGCATCGCCCCCATGCCGAGCGACAGGGAGAAGAACGCCTGCCCCAGGGCGGCGTTGACCGTGCCCCAGGTGACTTTTGAAAAGTCGGGAGTGAGGAAGAAGTCGATGCCCTTGGCAGCACCTTCCAGCGTCACCGCCCGGCCGGCCAGGACGATCACCAGCACGACCAGCACCGGCATCAGAATGCGCGACGCCCGTTCGATCCCGCCCCGCACCCCGCCGGCGATGATGCCGCCGGTCAGTACCATGAACAGCGTGTGAAATCCGATCACGCCCTCGGGTTCCGAAATGAAGGCGCCGAAGGCCGCGCCCAAGGTCTCCGGATCGTTGGACGCCAACGCCCCCGTCGCCGCCTTGATGGCGTAGGCCAGGGTCCAGCCGCCGACCACGGAATAGAAAGACAGAATGACGAAGCCGGCGACCACGCCGAGCCCCCCGACGGCGGGCCAGGCGCCGCCCTTCAGCGCGCGGAAGGCGCCGACCGGATTACGCTGGCCGGCGCGGCCGATGGTGAATTCGGCCAGCATCACGGAAAAGCCGATCGTGAGCACGAAGGCGAGGTAGATGATCAGAAAGGCGCCGCCGCCGTTCTGTCCGGCCATGAAGGGAAATTTCCAGATATTGCCCAGCCCGACGGCCGATCCGGCTGCCGCCAGGATGAAGCCCAAACGCGTGGCGAAATGATCGCGGGGTCCCATGGCTGTCGTCTCTCCCTAGTCTTTGTCGGAGTCTTAAAACAGGTTCTGTGCGATCACCAGACTGACGGGAACGGTCAGCAGGCTGAGCAGCGTTTGCAGCGACACCATGCTGGCGGCGAGTGGCGCGTCGCCGCCCATTTCCCGCGCGATGGTGAACGACGACGGCGGCATCGGCATGACCGCGAAGACGGTCAGCACATAGGCCGTGACGCCGGTGATGCCCAAGGTGAAACACATCCCCCAGACGGCGGCGGGGAAGACCACGAACTTGACCGCCGTGGCGAGGGCGATGGGCGAGAGTGAGGCCTTCATCTCGTTGATGCGGATATTGGCGCCGACCGCCAACAGCACGATGGGCAGGGCCGCCCGGCCGAGCATTTCCGTCGCGTCGTGGATGACGGGGATCTGGCCGACGTCGGCGAAATTGACGCCAATGCCCAGCCCGACCGAAAGGATCAGCGGATTGCGCGCGAGGTCCCGCGCCACCGGGGCCCATAGGCCGCCGGGCCCGCCGTGGCGCAACAGGATGTTCATCAGGCTGATCACCAGGACGTTGGTCGGCGGGATCAGAACCGCCGTGCAGAGCGCGGCGACGGCGAGCCCCTCCAACCCGAACAGCCGTTCGGAAATGGCGAGGGCGAGGAAGGTGTTGTGGCGGGCGGCCCCCTGCAGAATGCTGGTCGCCTGCGGCCGGGAAAATCCGAACGCCAGCCCAAGGCCCAGCGATACGATCAGGGCGGCGGCCAGTCCGGTCAGGATCGCCGCCGCCAAGGGGCCCAGAAAGCCGCCGGCCAGTTCCGTCGTCGAGGTCTTGAAGAACAGCAGCGACGGAAACAGCACCCAATAGACGAGCTTGTCGTTCAGGTTCCAGAATTCGATCGACGGAATGCCGCCCCGGCGCAAGACGTTGCCCAACACGATCAGCACGAAGATCGGCAGGATCGACCACAGAATATTCAGCACGGCAGGCCCCCTCGTCCGGATCGCGCGCCGGGCATCATCCCCCGGCGGTCGTTCGGAAGGCTATCAGAAAATCGCCCGGCGGATCAGGTTCAGGCCCGACAGGAACAGGACGATCAGCAGGATCTTGCGGAACAGGTCCTCGTCGATGAATTTTCGGACCTGTTCGCCGATCAGAATGCCGATCATGACCGGCACGCAGGCGGCGGCGGTGATCCAGATATTGCCCGGATGCAGCACGCCGTTGGCCCAATAGAACGTGGTCAGCGGGATCGTCCCGGAAAACCAGATCAGCCCGACCGTGCGCACCCATTCGTCCTTTTTCAGATGCAGCATGACGAGATAGATGCTCATGGGCGGGCCCCAGACCGTCGAAATTCCGCCCAGCAGCCCGCCGATCGTTCCGGCCAGCGGCCCGGCCCAGCGCTCCGTTTCCGGCCTCAGGGGCTCCAACCGCGGCTTCCACAGGCTCATGGCCGAGAACGCGGCGAGACAGGCGCCCAGCACGGCGAACAGAATCTGCGTGTCCAGCGCCGCCAGCAGAAGCGAGCCGACATAGAGAAAGATCAGCAGTGTGATGATCATCGGGTAATGGCGCTTCAACGGCGTCATCAGATCGCCCGCGCGCACGGCCTGCCACAGGTTGGTGACCAGAATCGGCAGGACCAGGGCGGCCAGGGCGTCGCGCGGTTCCATCAGGCCCGCCGTCAGGATGATCGACAGCGTCACGATCGGCAGGCCGACCCCGGCGATGCCTTTGGCGATACCGCCCATGACGATACAAAGCGAAATGAGCGCGAGCGTTTCCGGCGGATAGCCGAGTAGTTCGGAAAGCCGGTCCATGGGTCAGGCGGCGACCCGAAGCGTTTCCGCCGAAAGCGCGTCCAGGTCCGCATCACCGATCAGGGCCGGGCGGCCCGGCGTCAGGATCATCGCCCCCCGCTCGACCCGAATGGGGTCGGCGAACAGGCCGCTGTGCGGTTTGAGGAAGCCGTTCTGTTCGCCCGCGTTGGTGATATGCGTGCGCGCGATGCAGGACTCCATCCAACAGCCCGGATCGGCGGCGACGCCGTTGCCGAGAACGGGTTCCATCCCCAGTTCCCGAATCCTTTCCAACTGCGCCGCCAGGTTTTCCAGGCTGCCGGCCTTCATCAATTTCAATTTCACGAAGCGTGCCGATCCGGTCTCCGCCGCGCGTTCGATTTCGGCCGGGCCGTAAATGCTTTCGTCCAGCATCATCGGCACGGGGGAAATCTCGGAAACCGCTTTGGCGGCGTCCCAATCATCCATGTGGCAGGGCTGTTCGAACAATTCGATATGGTCGGGGGCCAGAATACGGGTGAAGGCCAGGGCGTCGTCCAGGGAATAGCCCTGGTTGCCGTCGATCCGCAGGCCGGGGGCAGCGGGGCCCATGGCCGTGACCTGATCCTGGATGAATTTCAGGCGCTCGGCATCGGATTCCCATTCGAAGCCGACCTTGACCTTGACCGTGCCGTAGCCGGCGGCCCGATGTTGTTCCATTTCCCGGGCGATGCCGGCCTCGTCGGAGGCGCTGAGGATCGCCAGCAACGGCACCGGCGTTTCCCGGGTGATCTCGAGAAACGGGCTGCCTTCGGCCATTTCGATGGCGGTGACCAGCGACGTCACGGTGAAGGGCGCCGCCTTGTGATGCTTGAGCGCTTCGGCCTTGGCCGTGGCGGCCTCCATGCCCTTCAGGGCGGCCGCCAATTCCCGGGCTTTGGCCCAGGCGCCGTCGACCGTTTCCGGGGTATAGCCGGTCAGGATCGTCGCCTCGCCGAAGCCTTCCTCGCCGCCGTCGCCGGTGACCGTCACCAGAATGGTGTCGAAGGCCGTGACCGGCCCGAAGGCCAGCTTGTAGGGAATTTTCAAGGGCAGGTTGAGGCGCCGCAGGGTGATTTCGGAAACATTCATGACATCTGCCGCTGATAAGTAGGAGAGGTTCGCCGCTTGGGAATTCGTGCCGAAACCGGCCCGGCGGCGGAGGAATTTCGGGCGGTATCATAACGGTTTCAGGCCTCTCCGCCAGTCATGTTCGATGTGCGGTCGCAGCATGGCCCCCTGGTTCTCGGGCCCGTCTCCTCTATAATAGGGACAGAGGGTAAGGGCGGGAGAGGCCCCCAAACAGAATGTATTAAGGATCGGAACCCATGAGCGACGAAACACCCAAACCCACTCCGCCGAAGCCGGCCGCCGGCGCCAAGCCGGATGCAAAGCCCGCCGCTTCGGCCCAATCCGATACGAAGGCCGACGCCAAAGCCGCGCCGAAGCCCGATGCCAAGACCGACGGCAAAGCGGCCGCCGGCGGCGCCGGGGACAAGGCGAAACGCAAAGCCTTTTTGGGCATGGACGGTTCCGCGGCGGCGTGGAAACGGGTCGCCCTGGGCCTGTTCGTGATTGCCGGCCTGGCCGTGGTCGCCGCCGTCGATTACCGGTCCGACGTCGGTCAGGCGCAGGACGACATGACCCGCCTGCGCGCTCAGGTCGCCGACGAACGGGCCGCCATGAAGGCCGCGCAGGATCAGTTCATGAAGGAAAGCCAGGACATCGCCCAGGCGGTGGAAACGGCGAAACAGGAACTGGCCGCGACAAACGCCGATATCGAAAAACGCCGCACGGAAGCCCAGGAACTGGAATCCAAACTGTCCGGTCTCTACACCGAGACCAAGGCGGCGTTGGAAGCGGCATCCGAGGCGGCGCAGAAGCAAGCCGACGCCCAGGCGGCGCTGGATAAGCTGAACGCCGAACGCGAGAAACTGGTGGCGAAGATCGCCGCCGGTAAAAAGGAATTGGCGGCGTTGGAAAAAGACGCCGACAACATGATGCAAGGCCTCAAGGATACGATCACCCGGATCAAGGGCGCGCTCGACGCGCTCTGATTCTCCGCCAACCGAACAACGACAAGAACAAGCGACCGCTTAGGAACATCCAGACATGACGGCTTACCGCGCGGCGGTGATCGGCCTCGGCGCCATGGGTATGGGCATGGCCTCGTCCCTGGTGGCGGCGGGGATCGACACCGCCGGTTGTGACATTTCCGAAGACGCGCGAAACGCCTTTGCCCAGGCCGGCGGCCGGGCGGCGGGCACGCCACGGGAAGCGGCGAAGGATGCCGACGCCGTCGCCATCGTCGTCGTCAATGCGGATCAGGTCGCCTCTGTCCTGCGGGGGCCGGATGGCGTGTTGGCATCATTGGCGCCCGGTTCAGTCGTTCTGGGCTGTGCCACCATGCCGCCCGACGCGGCCCAGTCCCTGGCGGCCGAGGTCGAGGCGGCCGGTGGGCTCTACCTCGACGCGCCGATCTCCGGCGGTCCGGTCAAGGCGGCGGCGGGCAAGCTCTCGGTCATGGCGTCGGGCGCGCAAGCGGCCTTCGACAAGGCGCGCCCACTTCTGGATGCGGCGGCGGAAACGGTGTTCGCACTGGGCGACTCGCCCGGCCCGGGATCAACCATGAAGATGGTCAATCAACTGCTCGCCGGGGTGCATATCGCATCGGCCATGGAGGCCATGGCCCTGGCCATCAAGAGCGGGCTGGACGCCGACACGGTGTTCAAGGTTATCACGGCGTCGGCGGGAAATTCCTGGATGTTCGAAAACCGGGTGCCGCATGTTTTGGAAAACGATTACAGCCCGAAAAGCGCCGTCGATATTTTCATCAAGGACCTGGGCATCGTCTTGGCCCAGGGCGAACGCCTGGACTTCCCCCTGCCGATTTCACAGACCGCGTTTGAGCGTTTCCGGGAGGCCAAGGACATGGGCCTGGGCCGCGCCGACGACGCTTCGGTCATCAAGGTTTATCAACGCGATGGCGGCTTCACGCTGCCCGGTGACGAGGACACCTAGGCCACGGCGCGGCACGGGCCATGGCCGATGGGGCAATCCTCTTCCTGCCGTCCGGGCCCTATATTATAACAATCCGAAGTGTTGAACCGGGCCGGGGTCATCGGTCCAAGTGGGGGAATACGAAGGCATGCCGCTTTCGACCTACATGCCGGAGGAAATGGGCTCCGTCGCCATCGCGCCCTTGGGCCCGGTGGAGGCCGGCAGCTACCAGTCCTTCTTCATCGTCTATACGGCGGGTAAGTTCGGGATCGACGATTCCGGATCGCTCAAGATCGTCCACCGGTTCGCGTCGGACCTGGGGCGGTTGCAGATGGACGATCCCGAAGGCCCCAATTACGTCTCGGCCCAGGCATCCAACGGGGCGGTGCTCCATATGGAGTACGACCTGAAACGCAATTTCCGGCCCTGGGACAAGACCCTTTATATCAAGGTCGTGCGCGGCTTCCTCAGCGAGGGCGACCGCATCGTCATTCGCATCGGGGATCGCCGCTTCGGCGGCCCCGGCGTGCGCATGCAGACCTTCCAGGAAAAGGAATTCCAGTTTCGCACCCTGGTCGACGCCTTCGCGACCTACGATTACGTGGAACTGCCCGACACGCCGTCCATCGTCATCGAACCGGGTCCGCCGGTCCTCTACAAGGCCATCATCCCGACCTTGAAGCGCGTCGGCGAGACCTTTCTTCTGGGCCTCAAGGGCGAGGATAAATGGGGCAACCCCTCGACCAAATGCGAGGATACCTTCCGCCTGGTCTCCACCCGGCCGGTCGAGAACCTGCCCGAGGAAATCTCGTTCTACCCCGGTCAGGCGTCGGTGCAGTTGGACGGCTTGCGTGCGATGGAGGAAGGCGACCTGCGCATCGACCTGATCGACCTTGCGGGCAACGTCACGGCAAGTTCCAATCCGCTGCGCGTGCTGCCCAAACGGTCGGGGGTCAGCTTCTGGGCCGACCTGCACGGCCAGTCCCAGGAAACCATCGGCACCAACAACGCGCGCGATTATTTCGCCTTCGCCCGCGATAGGGCCTTCCTGGACGCGACGGTGCACCAAGGAAACGATTTCCAGATCACGTCCGATTTCTGGGCCGAGTTGAATACCCTCAGCCGGGAGTTCACGCAAGATTCCCGCTTCGTCGTCATCCCCGGTTACGAATGGTCGGCCAATACCTGCCTGGGCGGCGACCGCAATATTCTCTATGCCGAGGAAGGGCGGCCGATCTACCGCTCCTCCCACGCCCTGGTCGAGGATCGGTCCGACGTCGTGCAGGACGCCAACAGCGTCGAAGACCTGTTCGACAAATTGGCCGACGAGGACGTCATGGTCTTCGCCCATGTCGGCGGGCGTTATGCCGATATCCGGCGCGGTCACGACCGCGACAAGGAACGCTCGGTCGAGGTCCATTCCGCCTGGGGCACCTTCGAATGGCTGGTCGAGGACGCTTTCGAAATGGGCTATCGCACGGGCATTCTGGCGACGTCCGACGGGCATAAGGGGCGGCCCGGCGCGTCCCATCCGGGGGCCACGCGGTTCGGCGCCTACGGCGGGCTGACCTGTTTGTTCGCCGATGACCTGACGCGCACGGATTTGATGAAGGCGCTGCGCCTCCGTCATCACTACTGCACCACCGGCTGCCGCGCGGTGTTGACGACCAAGGTGACCTTGGACCGGCCCGCCGACCGGTATGACGACGACCCGGCCCTGGGTGGTCCGCCCGACGAACGGGTGAGCGAGGCCGTGATGGGCGATATCCTGCGCACGGACGCGGAAGAAGCCCTGTTCGAGATCGATATCCACGCCGCGGCCCCGATCGAGCGGATCGACATCCGCAACGGTCTGCGGCATCTGGAAACCTGGCGGCCGTCGGAAAAGGAAGACATGGGCCGGCGCATCCGGGTGATCTGGGAAGGATCGGAGTACCGGGGCCGGGGCCGCGAGACGATCTGGGACGGCTCGGCCGAGCTTTCCGGCAACGCCTTCACCCGGATCGAGCCGATCAACTGGTACAACATTGAAAAGAAACTCGATCTGGTCAGCCCCCAGCGCGTCGAATGGACGTCCCTGACCACCGGCGGCTTCATCGGCTTCGACGCCTGGCTGGACGATATGGTCATGGGATGGCTTGCCATCGATACGCCGCTGGTCAAGGAAACCCTGGCCGTGCAGGACATCGGCCGCGAAGATACCTGTCTGGAAGCGGGCGGCCTGGGCCGCCGGGTCCGGGTCTACCGCCTGCCGGAAGAAAACCCCCATACGCGGCTTCGCCTGGAACGCCGCATTCCCTTGTCGCCGGACCGCGATGACGCGCTGTACGTCCGTATCACCCTGGAAGACGGCCATGTCATCTGGTCGTCGCCGATTTATCTGGTGCCCTGATGGCGGAAGAATCCTTACTCGACGGTCCGTTGGAGCCCGCCGGTTTCGACCATGTGGTCCTGACGGTTCATGACCTGGACGCGGCGGCGGCGTTCTATGAACGTATCGGCTTTACGCTGACGCCCAAGGCGCAGCATCCCTTCGGCACGGGTAATCGGCTGGCCCAGATGCAGGGCTCGTTCATCGAGTTGCTGGCCGTGACCAAGCCCGAAGACGTGCCCGAGCCGGGCGAGGGCGAATTCTCCTTCGGCGCCTATAACCGCGATTACCTGAAATCCACGGCCGACCGGCCCGGCGGAATGGCGATGCTCGCCCTGACCTCGCCGGGATGGGAAATCGACCGCGCTCGTTTGACCGCCGCCGGGCTCGACCTGCCGGCCCCCTTCGGGTTCGGGCGGGCGGCGCGCCAGCCCGACGGGACCGAGGTCAAATTGGACTTCCGCCTGACCTTCGCGCCCAATCCGGCGATGCTGCGCGCGACCTTCTTTACCTGCGATCACCGCCATCCGGCCTCGGTGTTCTGGAAACCCGATTACCAGACCCATGCCAACGGCGCCTTGCGCCTTGCCGAGGTCTTCATGGTGTCGGAAGTGCCCGAAATGCACGCGGATTTCCTGCGGCGCCTGTTCGGCGCGGTCGTGCCGATCAACGGCGGGCTCTGCGCCGGGGTCAGCGGCGGGGGGTTCTGCATCCTTGAGCCGGATGCTTTCGTCGAGACCTATCCCGGGGCGACGCCGCCCCAGCCGCAGGGGGAAGAAGCCCTGTTCGCCGGTTTCCGTGTCGAGGTCGCGGACCTTTCCGCCGCCCAGGCCGCCTGGAGCGAGGCCGGATTGCCGTTCCGGCGGGTCGGCAGTCATATCCACCTGGCCGGGGACGATGCGTTCGGCGCGTTGATCGCGCTGTCGCAAGGGTGACGCAGCAGAATTTCCCGGCGCGGCGCGGGCCGGGGACACCTTCGGAAAGCTATATAGCTATATAGGACTTGCGAAGTCTCATATCCCGGGTGTAGGAATCCAGGAACGATCCGGCAAATAAAAATCAACGCCGGACCACCGAGGAAACGTGTCCATGATTGCCACCACCCTGGCAACGGCGCTTGAGGACGGCCCCCCCGCGGGCGCCGACCGGCTGCCCAAATACCTTCTTCTGTCGGACGCCATCGCCCGCGCCATCCATCAGGGTGCGTTGAAGACGGGCGAGAAACTGCCGCCGGAAACGGAACTGGCGCGGGTTCTTCCGGCCAGCCTGGGGACCATTCAGAAAGCCTTGAACACATTGGCCGACCGCGGTCTCTTGGTGCGCCGCCACGGCCACGGCACTTTCGTGGCCGAACCGGCCATGGCGCCGCAGGACCTGTGGCACTTCCGCTTCCTCGCCGACGACGGCAAATCGTTGCTGCCGGTCTATACCCAGGTCGGCGCCATCGAACCGGCCCGGCGCAGCGGCCCCTGGCGCGATTTTCTCGGCAACCGCGAATTGATCGTGGTCTCCCGGCGGATCGACGTGAACCATGCCTATACGGGGATCAGCGAGCTTTACCTGCCGGCCGACCGGGTCGCGGGCCTGCTGCATATCGCGCCGAAGCAATTGGAAAACGTCAACATCCGCGCCTTTCTGGCCGACGAATTCAACGTCGTCACGGAACGGGTGCGCGAAATGGTCACCTGCGTGCCGCTGCCCGGCAGCGTCGCGCGGGCGTTGGGTCAGCCGGACGGACAGCCGGGCCTGGCCTACCACATGGAAGGGTTCGAACGGCGCGGGCGGCCGATCAGTTATCAGATCGCCTGGTTCCCGCCGACCGACCGCCGCCTGGTGCTGGGCGAGAAACACGAATAGCACGCGTGCAATCAGGGAAGACGTCAGCAACGGAAGCGAACATGAGCAGCGAAACCATCACCGTCGAAATTTGGCGCGGCAAGGAAGAGGGCGAGTTTCAGACCTACCAAGTGCCGCGCATGGAGAGCCAGACCGTTCTCGACATCGTCACTTACGTGCAACGCAACCTGGACCCGGGGCTCAGCTACCGCTTCGCCTGCCGCGTCGGCGTCTGCGGCTCCTGCGCGATGACGGTCAACGGCAAGCCGCGGTGGACCTGCCGCACCCATATCGACAAGGTCGCGGGCGACGGGACGCTGCGCATCCAGCCGCTGCGCAACCTGCCGGTGATCCGCGACCTCGCAGTCGACATGACCGACTTCTTCGAAAAATGGACCCAGGCCAAGGCCCAATTCGTGCCGACGGCGACCCGCGCCGACGATTTCGCCCAGGTCTCGCCGGAAGACCCGCAGCGTAAGGAAGCCTCCGCCGGGATCGAATGCATCAACTGCGGCGTCTGTTATTCGGCCTGTGACACGGTTGCCTGGGTCGACGACTACCTCGGCCCGGCGGCGCTGAACCGGGCCTGGACCCTGCACAACGACGTGCGCGACGGCGGCCGGGCGGAACGCTTGAAGGCGATTTCCGGCGCCGGCGGCTGCCAGGCCTGTCATTCGCACCAAAGCTGTTTCGAGCTCTGCCCCAAGCACCTCAATCCGACGGCCTCGATCGCCGGCCTCAAGCGGGCGACGGTCAAGGCGGCGCTGAAGGGGGAGATCTGATCCATGACCTCCGCCCGAGCAGAAATTCTCGAATGGTTGGTGCAGCGGGTGACCGCCGCCATCCTGGCCGTCTGTGTCATCGTTCATCTGGCCGTTATCGTCATCGCCGTGCAGGGTGGCGTGACGTCCAAGGAAATCGTCGCCCGCGTCGGCGGCTCCGTTCCCTGGCTGGTGTTCTATTCCGTCTTCGTCGTTTCCGTGGCGCTGCACGCGCCGGTGGGGCTGCGCAATATCCTGCGCGAATACACCTCCTTCGGGCGGCGCACGACCCATTGGATCATGGCCGCCTTTTGCGTGGTGATCCTGGTCATGGGGTTCCGCGCCGTGATCGGCCTCTACGGATTGGGGGCGTAAGACGATGAAAGCACACCGTAATCACGCGAACTATTGGGCCTTCGCCCTGCACCGGCTGTCCGGGGTCGCCTTGTTGTTCTTCCTGCCCGCCCATTTCTACGTCCTGGGCCTGGCGGTCGAAGAGGCCGCGACGCTGGACATGTTCCTGAGTTGGACCGAAGCGCCGGTCGTGAAGCTGTTGGAAACCGGATTGGTGATCCTGCTGGCCGCCCATATGACCGGCGGGCTTCGCGTGCTCGCCATTGAATTCCTGGCCTGGCGCGATTGGCAGAAATCCGTCGTCGCCATCACCGGCGGCCTGTCCGTCGCGGCCGGTTTGCTGTTCCTGCTCAACGCCGGTTGAGACAGGGTTTGAAGGAGTAGACGATATGAAACTCGACATGGAAGCCGTGGAAGAAGCGGCCAAGCATCTCTATATCCAGGCGCTTAAAATTCTGCCGCCGGACATCAAGGAGGGCTTTCAGCGCCTCGACGCGACCGAAACGGATCCGACCGCCAAGTCGATCCTGGCGACGATGATCCAGAACATCGAGGTTGCCGAGGACACCACGAACCTTTTGTGCCAGGACACGGGCATCCCGATCTACAACCTGGAAATCGGCAGCGGCATCGATTTCGACGGCCATAAGCTGAAGGAAGCGATCCGCAAGGGATGCGAGCGCGCGACAACGGAACACCCGCTGCGCTCCTCCGTCGTGCATCCGATCACCCGGATCAACGAACAGACCTCCTGCGGCATCCGCGTGCCGGTCATCAACATCGACTTCACCGATAAGGACGAGGTGTTCGAGATGGAGATGATCCCCAAGGGCTCCGGTTCGGAAAACGGCAGCTACCTGAAGATGTGCATCCCGGCCGAAGGCGTCGCGGGCATCAAAAGCTTCGTCGTCGACAAGGTCATCGAATGCGGCGGGCGCGTCTGCCCGCCGACCATCGTCGGCGTCGGCGTCGGCGGCACCTCGGACCTCTGCACCAAGCTGGCCAAGAAGGCCGGGGCGCGGGCCCTGGGTTCGACCTGCCCCGATCCGGAAGGGGCCAAGCTGGAGAAAGAATTGTCGGCGGCGGTCAACATGCTGGGCATCGGCCCGCAGGGCCTGGGTGGTGACAGCACCGCCTTCGCCGTTCATGTCGAGACGGCGGCGACCCACATCACCATGAACCCGGTCGCCGTCAACATCATGTGCCATTCGGCGCGGCGTGCCCGCGCGACCTTCACGCCCAAGGGCGTCGAGATCGGCTTCTGAGGGAGGGCGAGACGATGACTGAACATACAATTCACATGCCCTGCACCGAAGAGCAGATCCGCGAACTCAAGGTCGGCGATACGGTGATTCTGGAAGACTGGCTCTACGGCATTCGCGACGCGACGCAGATCCATATGTTCGACAAGGGCCGCGAGACCAAGTTCGACCTGAACGGACATGCGGTGATCCACACGGCACCCAACGTGAAGAAGGTGCCGCCGTCCAATTTCTGCCCGGCCGGGTACGAATCCGTCTGCATCGGCACGACGACGTCGATGCGGATGGAACGGTTCACCCGCCCGCTGATGGAAAAGAACGGCGTGCGCATGATCATCGGCAAGGGTGGCCTAGGCGAAGACAGCCGGGCCGCCTTCAAGGACCTGGGCGGCGTGTACCTCGCCATCATCGGCGGGACGGCGGCGCTGGAGACGACCTGGATCGAGCGCATCACCGACGTCGACCTGGAAGACCTCAACCCGGAATGCCTGTGGGAATTCCGGATCAAGCATTTCGGCCCCCTGCTGGTCGCCATGGATGCCCATGGCGGATCGCTCTATGACGGGGTCAAGAAGACGGCGGCGGAACGGCGCGCCGAAGCATTGGCGGCCATGGGCGTCGCCGCGGAAGGAGCATCTTCGTGAGCACGGAAGTCGATAGCATCGACCGTCAGCAGACGGACGTTCTGATTTTGGGCTCCGGCGGGGCCGGGCTGTTCGCGGCCCTGCACGCCAAGGACCTGGCGCCCGGGCTGAAGGTCACGGTCGCGGTCAAGGGCTTGCTCGGCAAGACCGGCTGCACCCGCATGGTGCAGGGCGGCTACAACGTCGCCCTGGCGCCGGGTGACAGCGCCGAACGCCATTTCATGGACACCGTCGAAGGCGGCAAGTGGCTCAATAACCAGGACCTCGCCTGGACCCTGGTGACCGAGGCGCAGGTCCGCATCCGCGAACTTGAAAACGAACTCGGATGTTATTTCGATCGCAACCCCGACGGCTCCGTCCACCAGAAGGCCTTCGCCGGACAGACCTTCGACCGCACGGTCCACAAGGGCGACCTGACCGGGATCGAAATCATCAACCGCCTGATGGAACAGACCTGGGCCCGCGACGTCGACAAGCTGGAAGACCACCG